>Ga0179593_1347793_pt1 | contig 16486 bp, 20 predicted proteins | sample CZODoug2_1_08_16_FD_185931 | JGI IMG/M metagenome (GOLD analysis project Ga0179593, IMG submission 185931) | Vadose zone soil fungal communities from Angelo Coast Range Reserve, California, USA - CZODoug2_1_08_16fungal (PacBio error correction) | ecosystem: Environmental > Terrestrial > Soil >... | reverse complement strand
CCCTAGGCCCCCAGAATACGTCCCTTTCGCGTTGCTTGCTTTTGCTTTTCCCTTACCCCATCCCCCCCCCCCCGCACTCACCTTGGATTTTATAATGAAGATTATATTTTCTTGCGTCGATCTCCCCAGGTTTCCTCAAGAATTTGGTTTCGTCGCCTGTTGCTCTTTGCTCAACGCCAATTTCTTCCACTCTGATAGGTGGCCCTCGCCTCTGGTGCTTAAAAATCCCGTTGTCACCACACCCTTTGAGTATGCGCGACAGCTGGGGTTATTTCCCCCGCGCTTCGCCTTTTCTATTCTATTGGGTGCATCCCACATCGTCTACCCGTTTCGTTTTAATTCCCCTCCTTAGGCTCCTTGCTTGCATTCTATCCTTACCGTCCCTTTGATTCTTCGCGCCTACCGTCCCCCATCTCTTTCCTAGTCCAGTTATCGCCCGACCTTTTTCTTTCAAAACGATTGACAAGTCTCGATGCGCCCCAAACCCCTAGGTTTTTCTGACCACCCAGAGTGGACTCCCCCTTCCCAGAGGTAGAATGATATTTTCAACTCTCTTATCGTTGATTTCATAGAGTGCACTTTTTTTTGTTGATTGAACAAGGGTTTTCCCCCCTTTCATCCCCGTGACTCCTTTCTGACGAATGGATGCACCTCCTTTTCCCGTAAATATTGGATCTTCTGTTGATTCATTCCCCCTCCTCCCAATGATCAACCGGCACGTGCGCATTGGCACGCCCCCCCCTTTTTTCCCCGCCCGATTCGTTGTTGAATTTCCCTCCCGCCCCTTTTCTCTTTTGATAGAGAATAAATTTGCCGGGGACATTCGGGTTTCCCGTCCGCTTCGTCCATATGTGTCCCTCCCCTTGCCTGACCGCCCTTTCACTGCCCATGCAGATTCCGTCACCCCTTTCTTTTCCTCCGATAAACGCGACCCCCATCTCTCTTATGTAATAATACTACTGTTGTTTAGAGAGTTTTTTTTCCGTTGATGGATTTCATCCTCACCACTGGACGGGAACCTCATTTGCTTTACTGCTATGCGAGGGGCCGCGGGTCAGCCCTTGACTAGTCCCCCCGCCTCTTTCACTCACGTCCCTCAAATCTTTTTTCCTTCTCCTCCCCTCTTGCATTTTAGAGTCAAAAGGCACCTCCTTCGGAGTCCCAACCCTTCTTTTGCGTGAATTCCGGCAAGTGCTGTCCTGAGTCTTTTCTGTTCCCGGAATAGATTTTCTCCCCTACGCCCCATATTTTCTTATCCCCGAGTTGCTCACCTTTCCTCTGCCCTCTTTGTCCCCTCTTCGGACCCTTCCTGTTGGAATCCTCTCATAACCCAACAGTTCCACCCATCTTTCAGCGCGGCGGACATTTCCCTTTTTTGGCGTCATCACTTCCTTTTTTTTTCTTTGATTGCCGCATCTCTCCCTTCAAAAAGAGGTTTCTATTCGCGATCTGAGAAGCGAATAGAATTTGTAGGGTCGTCCTATTCACAACTGTACTGTGCGCTCTGCAGGCTCCCTCCTGATCGGTTACTTTCCCGACCGTTAATCGTTCTCCTTTTTTATAAAAAAATACGACCCGTCGCTTTGAGCCCCAGGCGCCCCACCCCATCGATACCATCGTTGAAGTGGTCCCCACCTTTGTTTGACACATTTCCCTAGCCACCCATACTTCCGTGTCCCCCAATGTCCTCGCCTCTCTACGCCTTGGAGTACGTTCTCTTTCCCCAGCTCAGTTCCCTCAACCAGCTTAATGTATCGGAAATGGTCGTCTTTCTACATCCTCCAGCTCCGGCTTTCACCCCTTTTTTTTTCACATCCCTGTCTTCCCTTTTTTTTGGCCGTCCTTCACCCCCTTTTTCGCGACATTTCATATCCTTATCTTGCGGTTTGGTACTCTCCCGACTCAGAAGGCCCCTTTGCATAATGTCCGAGTATTTACAGGATTTTTCTCCTCCTCCCCTTCGCTCCCTTTCTCCGGGCACGTTTAATGTCCTGCCAGCTAATACTTTTTCCATGGAGACCTGTCCATCGTTCTTCCCTACCAACCAAAGCGCGAAAGCTTGGGCGCATCTGTTGAGCGTGAGAACTGCTGTTTTTTTTTTTTCCGCCGTCCGAGCTGTCCGACCCTCCCCTCAACAAGACGAAAATCACTGGCCTTGAAGGAGGCCGGTCCGATTGGTTGGCCCAAGCTCATTACCCCCGCTGGTGTTTTGCCCTGTCTCGTTATTTCCAACTGCTTTCCCCTTCCCTAAGGATATCGGCGCCCCTTAAGCGGTAGAGATTGAGGTTCGAGAACGCTGTATTCTTCAGTCTGTTGCTCCCCCTTCCCTTCATTTTCGCTTTTATTACTTCTTTTTGCTTTCCCTCTCTATAAGTAGACGAGATCATTCAAATCTAGACGGTCTTCTCTCCCTGAAAAAGTTACTCTACCCTACCTCCCCCCCACAATGCCTTCTCCAGATTCTGTCGAAAATCTTTGCCGACGTTCTCTCCCCTTCCCTTTTTAGGATGTGGACAACTCACGCCTCGCATCCTTTTGAGACGCGTTCTTACAGTGACGTTACCGGTCAATAAAGACTTGTTAACATTGGACTCCGCCTTCCCCCCAGGCATTTAGGAACCTTTCGGTCTAGTAATTTAATGTATATCTGTTCCCTTGAACATCCTCTTTCGACCCTCAGTAAGCCCGCCCCCCTTGCCTATTGTGCCCTCCCAAATATGGTGATAGGATCTTTGCTGATCGGTTGGGAATTTTTCCCGTTGCTTTCCCGGACTCCCTTCTAGACCAGTCTCAGTCCCCCATTCCGCCCTCGAGCGGCTTTTCTTCTCCTTTTCCGCCTTCTAAGAATCTCCAAGAGTCCCCCAGCCCGACCACCCCTATAGAGAGCCATTCCGCGATTGTCATTCACCCTTTCTTTGCACACGACACCCCCTCCCAAAGTCTTTTCTTTTGTCGCCTGTTTCCCCCCCAACCCGGGCTTCCCTGAGTAGGCATGACGTCCCCCCTCCTTCCCCGTACCGCCCGGGAATCATGTCCGACCGTAACGATGCAACCGTTCCGGCCCTGCTTCTCTGCCTCCCTCCAGGGAAACTATTTGCAGCTTTCCTCCATGCCCAGTCTTCACTGTCCATAGATTCCCCGGCGAATCTTGAGCCGGCCTGATCATGTTCCATCGCTCCACTCCTTTTCACTTAGTCACGCGTTTTTATCCCATCCTTCCCTTGGGGGGATAGCCCCCGAGAATCCGGTTTCCCCTTTCGCCATCTGATCCTCATGATGCCTCCTCTTTGTTTCTCCCCCTCTTTTCGGTCCCCCCCTTTTCCCACTTCCCCTCTCTCCCTAGAGGATCCCCTCCGCCAATATACCCACTGTCCCCTAAGAACCTAGGTCGCCCGGCGGACTCAGTTTTCCCAAACATTGTCTCCCCCGCCCCCATTTCAGAACTGCTATTCCCAACGTTCCTCCTTTATCCGCTCTCTTCGACTTAGAGCCCCCTTCTGATTTTCCTTTCCCTTCTTTTTGTTCATTTTTTTTAGACGAGTGCCGGGCGCATGCTGTGCCTCTCCTCCTACCCGACCTCCGCAACTTTCACTCGGCAAATACTGGCGCTCTTCGAGTTTGACTGATTGACTTGGCTAGATGGACGCAGCTGCCCCCTTTCACAGCTCCCCCTGTTCTTTTTTTTGCAGTCTCCGACCTTCTTTTCTCCTTCCATACTGCTGGTCTCGGATTTTTATTCGAGCACTGCCAAATCCCGGCAAACTTTTTTTTTATCGACAATTGTCTATCAATCTTCCTTTGCCTCCATCACAAGTTTTGCCCATCCCTATTGGTCGTCCAACTTTTCTTTCCCAATTCCTCACGCTTTTTTCTCTTGTTCCCCTTGTTTTTATATTTCTTTTTAATCGGAATTCCTCCTTAGCTAGCGGCTAGTTAGGACCTTGCTTTTCCGGCCGCCATTCACTGCTCGCCATTGGCCAGGCGCCTTTTTCTCCTCTACCAGTTGAGATACCAGCTTCTCACGCCCACCTGACTTTGCTTACCCATTCCTCCATTCGTCACTTCCTCCTATCTCTCTTCCCTCCCCCCTATACTCCGTTTTTTTTAGTGCTTGATCCCGGTTCTTTTTTTGTTCGATGAAACGAACCTTCTTCAGGGGTAAATTTTTTTTTGGGCGGACGCTTTTTTATTCTTCCAACGGTAGAGTAAGGGTATTGTGTAATGTTCTCCTTTTTCTGTAAGGTATGTTGGGACCCAGGCGCTGACTTCCATATCGAGATCCGAAGTCCTGCAAAGTGGCCTTTCTCAGCGTCCCTTTTCTAGCCCCCAGTCACTTTTTATTGCCTAAAAATCTTCCGCCCCTTCCTCGAGAGGGTTCTGGAGCAAGGGCTTGTCTATCCAGTCCCGTTTTCTTTTAACCTTTCCAGTTCCCTCTAATTGTGTCCCAGTAGTCCCTTTTCTTCATCTACTTGCTCTCACCGCTGATGCGCGGCCAGGGTTCTGATCCCCTTCAGAGACCCGTCCCTTTTCCTTTCTAAAAAGTGAAATCCCTTCCCCAACGCTCTTTCAAGTTGACGTGTTTGACCGTCACTCTTTTCCCCGCGTGAGGAGATTCGATCACAGGCAATCGTCGAACTGACCCTTCCCTTTTTCCACAAATTCCCAACCCGTCCTCCCGGCCACCCCCTCCTGCGTCTCAGACGGCAGGTCTAATGATACCGCTGAAAGGATTGTTCCCGAAGTTTCCCTTTCCTGGTAGTTTATGTTTATGTCCGTTTTTTGCTTTTGTCCCATGTCGTTTCTTCCTTTCCGTTCCTTTTTGGTTTTCCTCTGGGGGTCATATATAGCCCTCCCGGCCCGGACCCTTTTTTACTACACTATTGTTCTTTTTTTTTCCCAACACCCCTTCTTTTATATTATCATCTTTTTCCTTCTTTCACATACAGATTCATCTTTTATTCGATGATTCTTCTCAACGAAGCTGATGCGATTCGCCACCCTTTATTTCCTTCTTCCAAGGCTCTTCCTCTCCCCCCGGAAAATCTTTCGCAGTTCCAAGGATTGGTCTTGTTACGGTGCCCATGACTCTGCCCCCCCCCACCCATGAGGCGTTCTCATACGGTTCCCGACGATAATCCGCCGGCAACCCAGGTGAACTGACTCTGTCCTGTTTCTGCCAATTCGGCAGCGTGGATTCCCCCCGCCCTTCTGAGGAAGTCCTGACATTGACGAGGTTAGAAAAGCGGGCCCGCCCCCTCTCCGATAAGGTTCTTCTGCCGTTCCAAAGGGTCCCTTACCACCCGATGTGGGAAGAATTTGTCTCTTCTCGGGGTCCATCGGCCCTTGCTTCTTTTCCTTCTTATTCGCGCCCCTCTCAGGTCCCCTCACACTTCCTGCTTTGCCGGTTCTTTACGGTTGAGCCTTATTTCCCGACCAGTATAGAATCCTTCCTTTGCCAAGCGTCCTATGGACGACTCCACTCCCTCCCCGGCCAAAGATTTTCTTCCCAGATAATTTTTTCGTTGATCCTCTTCGTTCAATGCACATCATTCTGACAGGTGCTCCACTTTCAGCCCTCCCCCTGGTTCAACAAGCGGTCCCCCCCTCGGCGATGGTCCAATGTTGTCGGCGTTTTGAGAATCTCCCTAACTTGTTCTGGAGCAAGCGGCCAGCGGCTGAGCCCGGCGCGTTTCCCCAAGTCCGTACCCATTTTCCTGCGCCGATTCCTTCTTCTTTTTCCTGTTTCCTTAGACGTCTCTCTTTCCAACAGGATTGGCGGGTTGCGAGGCTCCCCTTAAAAGTTCTAGGTTGCCCGTCTGCCGCCAATTGCGCGCCCTTGCCTTCAGCTGTTTTCTTAGTTTCCCTGACGGAAAGTCCACAAATCGCTCGAGTACCGGCGTCTCGCAAGAGCCTCCCTGCCCTTAACACTTTTTTTTTCCGCTCCCCGCCAATGTCCCCCCTCACCTCGTGATTGAGCTATACCGCCGACTCCCAGTGATCGGTTTCCTACTCTTATTGAACACTCCCTGGGCTCCCTTTCCGCCATGAACGCGGAGAAGGTTTTTTCCCGGGCACGAGTCGTTTAGTTCGGGCTTTTGCTTTGTTCCCCCCTTTTGAAGTTGATCGGCGCTACTTGGAGTCCCCCCCTCCTGTGTGATATCAAGCCCACATTAATCGCAGTCTTGCGTCCGCCGGGTTTTTAGTGACGTAAGACGCCCGTACTCGGCTCCTCAGCCTGTGTTTGGATTTTCTTTTTCCCTTCAAAGTAACCTGCAGGACTCGGCCGCTTTTTTCGCCCTACAAACGTACAAGCCATCTCATATTTCTTGGTCTTTTCCGGCTGCCGCGATACGCCACATCCTAGCATCCGTGCCTTTGTTCCCTTCCCCCGCGGTTCTTTCCTCCAACCCCCCTCACGCCTGGATTCATCTTCCGATAATCTTCGATTTTCTTGGTAGAGCTCGTACCCCCGCGTCCCCTGCGACACCCTGGTTTCGGATCTCCTAGTGAGATGAACCCCCGACGCAATGGGATTCTCCGAGGCTTTCTACGCTTTTGACTGTCCTATGTGGTTGTTGATCAGCCCCTGCCCTTTTAAACAAAGGTGGGAAGGCGGCAGTCTTTACGCGATGGGTTTGCGGCCTGGCTCCCTTAGGTTCGAGATTCTTTTGTTCATCCCCCCCACTCGTATCAGATCCCTTTACTGATAAACACCCCCATAGGCTTACTTCTCTTTCCCCTTCCCTTCTTTAAGTGTATGTTTCTCCTCCCCCACACCATACCCCTGCCTATGTCTCTCCGTATCTCGACTCGAAAGATTGAAAATCGCGTGCAAATCGGTTCGTTCCCCCCCCACACCTCCTCTTTGTTCGACAATGAAGGATTAGACCACCTCTCGAGCGGAATTCGTGGTCATCTCTTTGCATTGTGTTTTTTCTCTCTTCTTCACCCCGCGGGGGCCCCACAAGTACTTTCCCGACCAAATGGCATGAATAACGAGATCCCCTCTTTGACGTTTCACACTTGCTTTTTTGTGCTTGGGAACCCCCCCAGACTTCCTTTCTCTTCCCATGAAGCAGGCCAACTCCCTCCGAACAAAAACTTTCAGTTTGTAGCAGAGATAGTTTTGGCCTTGGCTCGACCATTCTCTCCCTTCTCCTCCTTCCCCCCACCCCGACAGAGTTGAAATTCTTTGCCGTACTTCGTTTTCTTTGATTCGTCAGGTTTCTTTCCCCCTAGAAATAGAATGACTCCGTTGCCTTGAGCTTTTCCTTAACCGTAATGGTTAGAATCTAATCACTCCCAACACATCTTCCTTCATATACCCTTTTTGTTCGGCTTGGTTATCGTGAGTATATAACTCATTGACCCCTTTCCCTGGTCCTTCCTCGTTAGTTTTTTTGCCTGAGTTCATGATGATTTCGTCTGGGAAAGTCGGACTCATCTTAAGACCCACTCTGTCTCAAGGCTGTACTAAAAGGGATTTTTCCCTTTTTACCCACTTCTCCCTGTAGTTCCCCGGTTCCCCCAACCCCATATCGAGCCCCCTTCCTTTTTTTGTCAAACCCCTGGAACTTGCTTTCCTTATCATTTTCCCTCAGGAATAGTGTTTCACTAGGCCATATTTTGCCTGCCCCTAGGTGCCTCCCCCTTTCTTCTTCCCGCATTTTTACCGTTTTGACCTTTCCTTTGCCCCCGACTTAACTACTATAAGAACCCATAGATTCCCTCCCCCTCTTCCCCTCTCGAGCTTTACCTCTTCCTTAGCTTTCAACTAGGTGGTTGGTCGGACCGCTTTTTTTGCCAGATAGAGACTTCTCCAACGTTGACTAGGGCTCCTGTGCTCCATTCTTTTCCATATCTTTGTAGGGTAGGCTCCTCAACTTCTACTTCTATAATTATGACGGGTTTAGGTACCCTTTTGTCCTGCCTGTCTCCCTCTTTCCTACCCCATTCCGCCAGAAATTCTCCGCTGTCCGCAATACCCCATCTACAATCCTATTCCCTTTCCCCCACATTTTTGTGCCCCTTCTTTTCTCGACCCCCCCCCCTGTCAGGTAAAAACATTCTGCGACTCCCCTGGCTTATGTCGCAATTTCTACTGCGGATCCGAACCCAGTCTTGAATTAGCTGATGAACTGCCGTAGAGATACCTCCAAGTCCATCTCGAAGATCCTTTCCCTGCATTCTGACCCAACCTTTTCTTCGTTCCTCCACGATTCGAGGAAACCCAGGCGACGGCTTCTCTATTGATGGTTAATTATTCTTTGTACAGAGACGCCTTTGCAGCCCTGACTTCCCCTTTTTGTCTGATTTTTTGAACTCAGAGGTCTCTTCATGCTCCGTTCCCGGACTCGAATGCCCACTCGCCGGCGGCGCTCCCTTAGCAGGTCCTTTCCCCAACACGAGCGCCAGTCTGATCCTTCGGTTGTTTTTAGCTTTGGATACCACGTTGTTTTGCCCCGATACTCTCCGCCGTCCCTGAAACAGACCCCCGCCTACTACAACGCACTGTCAGGGTTTCCTTCCGGCTAGTCTTCTGGCGTTGACCTGATCTGCGCTTTGTGCATTCCGAGGCAAGATCAACGCTCTTCGGGAACTTCTCCCCTGCGTTCCCTTCCAGCCGCGCTTTTTGTTCCTGCGCTACTTCCATTTAACTCTGCTGTCTGCCAGCCGGTCCCCGACCTATTTGATGGCCTTCTGGACTCTTCGCGAGCCTGTCTTTCAAGGGTCATTGGAGCCCGTCTTCACTGCCCCCGATCAAAGTTGCAATGCTCCTCCCCCTCCCCCCTCCCCAAGAATGTGCAACTCTTCGTCCTCGTGCTCGGCCTTCTGCTGTCGAATATTCTTTGGCCAACTCTCCTCTAAACTCCTCCCCCCCGCTGACTCGTTCCGCAGGAGTTACCGTCCCTCAGGGCCTTGGACAATTCGGATCGTCCCAGGCTTTTTCTCCCTTTCTTTTCCTTTTGGTAATTGATTCCCGTCACAAGGATTGTTATCAAACTTCGGTCGGCGTGTAAGCTCCAATATTGGCTTCCGACAAATATTGCTCTTACTTCTTATCGGGTCCCACTCTTTTTTCGAGTTGCCATGCTGAGATAGCCCTTCTCTTCAATAAAAAGTTCCCATTACAGCCAGCCTGCTCCTTCGTCTCGGGGATCTTCTAAGAATGAATAGCACCCTCCTAGTCCTTCCATCTCTTTTCCCATGAGAGAAAAGTTTCCAGATTGCCTTTCCTATTTGAACTCAGACGTCTGGTTCTTTTTCCTGAACATTTTCCTTCAAACGTAAGAGTCTGAACCCTTCTTCATAAGTGGAAGCATGCGATTAATAATTGGAATGAGTAAGTTTCCAAGTGACGGATTCTTTCGCTCGACGTCCCTCTGGGAGTCCAGGCATTTCCCTTTTTCCTTTCCCCTGATCCCTCTACTTTTTCCTGCCGAAAATTTGACTGTTGCCCCTTCCTTTCCCCCGCGCTCAATGTTGAGTCATTCCCAGTTTCAAGCTACATTAGCTCCTCTTCCCACGATTTTTAACGTACGTTCTCCATTAATTCTCTTCTTCCTTATCTAGGATATTTGTTTATGCCCATCTAGGGTCCCGGTCAAATTTTTTCTTCTTTTGCTCTGGATTTTTCCCCCCCCCCCACCCCCCGCCTACCAGTGGCCCCTACCTAGACAGCACCGATCGAATCCATCAAACTTGCCTCTCCCTCATGAAGTCTTTCCCCCCCTCTAAGAGCGTTCTAGCGTCCCCCCTTCGACTCTCGGATTTGAAGTAGTAAATTTGTCCCCTTTTGTCGAGCAGGAGCCCTTGACGTTTCAGTGAAACCATCCTCCTCCCCACTCTGCCCCCTCGTTTCGTTACAAAAGTTCCTTTCAGGCGTTGTCTTTGTATCCTTTCCGAATGTAGGCCTGCCATATAACTTTCCGATGACTCCCCTCCCCCGTGCTCCTATTAATAGCACTGCCCTTTTCTTCCTTCCCCCCCATTGCTGATCAGATACTCCTGGACTCCCTTCCAGGCATTTCTGTCCCTAAAATCCTTTTCTGATAACCTCCGTCCTTTCTCCTCCCCATCACAAGCCGGTCCCTGCTTTATCAATTCCTCATCGCCCTTGTATAAGTCTATTGGCCGATTAATCAATTGCCTTAATTTTCTATACTTCTCCGCTTACTATGTAGGAAGAATTTTTTTTTGGTACCGAAACTTACAAGCGGCGAGAACTTGAGCACTTAAGCTCTCTTACCCTTGCCCGACCCTCGAGGCCTCACCCCCCGACCCCGTAACCTGTTTGACCTCCTCTCCTCTCCAAATCTTTACCTTCTGTCTCTCATAAGTTGTTGTGCTGATAAGGATAATGGTCTCTTCCTACCCCTTTCTTTAAGCTAGTAATCCCTTCTCGGGGGTCGCAGAAAAGCAGGGTGGAAATCTGTATCCGCGAGGCGTTCCGTGCCAGTTTTCGCCCGTCGGAATGTTTGAGGTACCTGAGAACATAGGGACTTCCGCTATCTTGGCTCTACAATTTCACTGTGCTACCTCCGCTCCAATGAAGTCATCAGATGCCCCTTCCAGTTCTGAAGACTTCAATACATTCGTTCGACCGCTATATTTTCTGGTTATTTCTGTGATCCGGTTTTATCTATTTTGGTTTTCATTCCACGATGCAGTGGCCCCCTCGTACAGGTTGCTGAAGTCATTTTCTCCCTACTGATGTCATAGAGACTCATGAGATCTGGTATGCGTTCCCCTTTTTCTCTGCTACATTTTAGAAGGTCCTTGCCCCCATTCGCCCCCCCACTTTTCATCCGGGAAACAGCCCCTATCCTCCCCTCCAGCTGATTTAACTTCCTCTGGGCATCTTTGTTCTTAGTGCTGGTATTCTCCGTAACCGCCCTCTCGATTGCCTCTTCCGTCCCCCCATGCCAAGTGATACTTAAATCCGAAACTCTGTTACGATTCTCATTTCTCTCTTTCTGTTTATCGTCTTGGGCCCGGCGGAACATTTCCCGGTTCTCGGCTTTTGGCCTTTTTCTCCTCTTTTTTTTCGTCTAGCGTCGGACACCCTTCTTTTTTGTTCCTCTGTCTTGTTCTTCTCTCTCACGATCCCCCTGAAAAAGGCCCCCCACCCTTGTGTCCGACAAAATCTTTTTGCACCACCCCCCCACGTCTTGATATTCTTGCTCAGATGTCCCTGAAACCCCAGGACCTCTTTTCCTCTGTATCTCTCTTAGACTGATCTTCCAAGACCGGCTGTGTGATCCACTCCTTTTTTTCTTCGGCTTTGACAAGCCAAACAAGATTCGCCGTTAACGAGGACTTTATTTCCCTACTGGGCAACTTCTGGCTCCTTCTCTAGAGGTCTCTCTCTCGTTCCCTTGCCTGAATCTAAGGAACCCCAAGGATTTACGCGCTCAGCCTGAAAATCGGTTTTCCCTCCTCTACTCCATTTACTCTTTTTTAATGGCTCCACCCTCTAATTTAGGTTTCGTTGGCCCAGTTATTTAGTTCCAATCCGCTTTGGGCTTTCTTGGTCCCTTCCTCTGCTTCCTTCTTTGCTCGATGCTTGTTCCTCTTTCCTCGCCAAGATACGCTTTTCGTTACTGTTGGCTGATTTCTTATTACTTTCCCTTACTTCACGCGTACGTCCCCGGAATCCCGCCGTTTAATCGGCACAAGATTTTTCGCGCCCCCTTTCTTCCATTTTTTTGATCACGTCCCCGAACTATTGATGGGCAATCATATTTGCTTCAGGATCCATTACCGTCCCATACCATCGGGCACGAAAACTCCCCGGTTTTTGCCTCTTCCCCCCCCAACATTTTTCTAGACCGCCTGGCGCAACGCTGCAAGCTGGCTATTTGCTCTTGTCTAAATCCCCATAACATCCTTTTAGAGCTTCGACCGATTGGATGGTTTTCCCGCCTTTTTTTGGCTTGTAGTTCCCAGGCGGAAAAGTGTCCTCGGGTTGCAGTCGACGCCACTTATCAGCCACTTTTCCCTAGATTTCCTGGCGCCGTACCCCAGTCGCCCCAATCCGTCTGGTCATGTCCAGTTTGGGCTTGCAAAGATACTTCTTCCATGCCAGCGCGCGACATCACGCCCAAGATCATTTCTCCGAGGCATGGCCGTGATAAGGCCCTTTGAGCAGCTATGGTGAATAGAGGTGAAAAACCGCTTCTGTATCGTAAAGCCCCTCTTAAATAAGTCTACCTGACCACCGTGGTTTTTTGCTGGGCTTTCCGTTCGGTAGGACAGCGTTTATCCGTTCGTGGCGCCAACAGCCGTGGTGTTGCTACCCCCCATTAATGCGCAGGCGTGCTCGTTTTGGTGAATGAAGACAGCCTTATTCGTTCGGCATTTGCCGGATCTCTAAAGTCCCTTGGTGTGGGGGCGGCTCCCAGGTCTCTTGGCTCAACAATCCGTTCCTCAATCGACCTCTTTTTTTTATGCCGTGCCTTTGAAGGCTCTTTTTCTCCTATAAAGAAGACTGTCACCTCCCTTCCGTCGCCTTGGTTTCCTGCACTCGGGGATTGCAACAACCTCACCCTTCCACCTGCGTTAAGACATTCATCTTTAACCTTCCTCTCTTTTCTGATTTTATATCGCTCCCCCCGCTTAATAGACCCTACCCTTCCCATAGCTGTTTCGGCTTCATGTTCTGAGCGATGAGAACCCTCCCCCAATTGCGTCGCCCAGTCTTCTATGTACAGGTTTGCCCCTCCCGCACTGTTGGCTCTCCCCGTGAACATCAAGTTGCACCCATTCTCAAGTCGTTCCCAAAACTTACGAGGGGGATTCCCGACTGGTCCTCCTTTATTATGATTTTTTTCCTCCCACTTCTACCATCCCGTCGTTTTTTTTCCCCCGAGCTGGCTAATTTCGGCAGTCTATCGAAGATTACCAGTTCTTCTTAGCCCCTACGACGCAAATTTTATTTCTCTCAGATCGCGACCGACCTCTTAGAACCGTTTTGACCCCAACGGCCCCACAGCGTTGAGAGCCTTTCCTTGTACATGAACCCGCGGATCCCTTTTTCTTGTAATCGAGCACGGTTGTTTTTTTATGCTAGTTTTAACTTAGTGCCACAGTCTCCCCTCCTTTGTCCCTCACTTTTCTTCCCCTCTGTGTCCATCCCATTTCGGTCTTCTGGAACCCCGTACAATTAGGTCAGCCCCCCCCTTACGCATGGCCCCAAAGTCCCTTTTCCGTTACTGTTGGCCCTTTTTTTCCGAGCTATCGTTTTTTTGACCGGTTTCGAGACATTAGACGCGCATTTAATTTCGAAATCCTGAGGTTCCCCCTCTGTTGCTCAGATTTTGTCTTCGGTAATCGTTTTCATTCCAGCGCAATAAGATTCCTCCAGTCCCCACGCCCACCTTTTTCCCGATTTCTTCCCCCAGTTAAGCTGCAGATCTACCGGAGGACCCCATACTCTCTCTTTCATACTAATTTGTGTTGTTTATATACTCTTTTTTTGTCGATCTCTAATTCCACGAAACTTTCCGTTCTAGGGGCGTGCCTTTTTTTTAATGTTAGTTCGCTTTTTCCCTTTTTAAGTGCCTCCGTTCTCCCCCCTCTGTAGTCCTTTTCCACACCGGTGATTTTTCTCAATTAAACCCACTGTCGCGGCACCGTCCACCAAAGATCTAGGAGAACCCCCCCTGGATTTTTGCGTTCCCTCTTCTTTGTTGCATGCGTCATTGGATCGACCTTCCTAGCTGCCCTCCCGCAAATATTGTTGCAAAGGTTTTCTCCAGTGTGTTTTTCTCTTGAGTCCGTTCTTCCCCTTTGGCCCCCGACGTGAAGCTACTCATTCCACCAACCCCCCAAGTGCCCTCGTATATAACCGATTACGTCTTCGAGTCTAATTTTTCCCCGTTGCAGGGCTATACAATTAGTTTTTTTTGTTCCTACATTGTGGAACGATCTCGACCTCTTTCCCCTTTTTCGCTTATCTGGGAGCCGCCCCTCTTCAATAGCTTGCTGTAGGGTCGCCTCCCATCACACTGAGATAGTTGGACGGCCGATGCCCTTCGCACGAGTCGCGGTATTTTCACCCCTGTAATCCTTCTGTGATTGACCCCAATAAGCACTCCCCCTAGTTTTGTTTCGTGGTCGACCGTCGGACCCTACATGTCAACCTGCCTCTTCCCCCACAGTTGTGTGGAAAATGCTGTTTCTCCACCCCTCTGAAACTCGTCCCTTCTCATCTTCTCCTCCTTCTTTTTAGTGTCTTCCATGGCTCTCATTTCTCCCTGAAACCAGCTCTGATTCGCGTTACGAGGGCGTCCTAGATCACCCAGAAGACCCCTCTGCCTCTCTGCTCGGCTTTCTTGAAATCCAATTTGTTTCCGTCTGAATCACTCCTTTGTAGGCGTCGCTGTTGCTTTCCTGTATTTTTTATATCTTTTTGCCGGCAAGGCCGAACCCCCTAGGTAGGGGTACGGACTTTTCCGAAGCGGCGCTTCCGACTCTCTTTCCATCTCCTGAGATAAGACCTGAGCGGCCTATTCCGGTTCGTCTTTTATTCCACAAACAAGTTCTCAAGCATGTCGAATTATTTGATGTGAGATCACCGCATGTGTTAGGCCCGCTCCGGCTGCCTATCAAAGCACCCCTCACCCTCCACGGACACTTAACAGTCCCCAAATGCAGTTTTTTCTCAGGCGAACTTTTTTTTCGGAGGTTGTCCCGAAATAAGTTGCATTCATATGGCTGCACCTATCCCGATCCTAGTTTTCCGTTCCCCCGCGCCCCGAGGCTTCGATGTTTCGATTTCTGCGCAGAACTTGTTAAATTTCTCAAGCGAAGGCCTTTGCCGCTCTGCGGCCTTGCCGCTACTTGGAGCGAGCGGCCAATGGCCGTCGCGCCCTTTTGGATCGCTGCGACACGTTGCCAACCTTTTAAGAGCGAACCGTCAGCAAACGACTTCCTTTTGTTAAAAATTATTCGTCCGATCCCGGGCTCTCCGTCTCTATAATTTTCCGGCCTTGTTTGCCCCAAAGACGAGCCCCCCCTAGAACCCCCTCGCCTTTCTCGCCAGGAGTATACTCCCTCAAAATTCTTAACCATAACTATGAACAACTTTCCTCCTGCAGGGTCGTTTTTTTTCGTGGCGGTAATTGACTGTTTCTCCCTTGCCAATTCCAACTCCGAGTTCGGCTCCACGCAATGAACCCCTTGACTCTTGTTTAGAACAAATCTTGTTATTCTTATTCCCCTTCCTGGCCGGTCCTTGACGTCTATATCTTTTTTTTTCAGTCAGCCAAGACACCCAAGTAATTTCTGCAATCGATTCTTGTGGGTTGGCGTGGGATCTTATAAGACTCGCCAGAAAAGCACGACTCCGACTTTCGATCACTTCTTCACTTTCGCGTCTGTCTCAACTTTCCACCCCGACCCGTCCTTTTAGCGTGTCTCCGCTCAACCGAGTCCCCTTTCTTATATAAGTTGTCTTTCTTCCTCCTTTTTGCAGACCGTTACTTACTCAAGCCGGCTTCGTAACCTCTGCCCGAGCTCCCATTTCCCATCCCTCTCTCCCCCGTTTATTTACCGGTTCTTTTTTCTATCCTTCCCCCACGATCTTTTTCCATCTGATCCCCCTTGTGTTCATCGCATTACGCTCGCTCTTTTGATATTCATTTCTCGCGCTCCCCTCAAATATGTTCGCGTTCCGCTAGATCCTGTATGATACCTTCTCCCTTTTTTTTTTTATTCATCGTTCGGAAAGGTTCAAATTTTTACTTCCTGTTTCTTCCTAGAGTCAAACCCGCCCCTCTAAAAAGAGCGTTTCTGGCCGGCCAATAGGACCGCCATCGGTCCCCCCTACAGAGACAGCCGCCTCATCGCCGTGCGTTTCACCCTCCTCCTTTTCTCCCTCGATAGGCCTCCCCTCTGCGTTAGGAGTGCCCTTCATTTTTGGTGTAAATTTTTTTTTTTTTTGTTCCCCTTCGAGTCCGTTGGCCGTCCTTCCTCGAGGATACCACGTTCCACAAGTTTCTAAGCTTCTGGTCAACGACGGCTCCCTGTCTTAGGAGCGTTTGTTTCTTCCGGATTTTGCCATTGGTTGAATTATCTTCCGAAGTCGACCTGCCGATGATCAGATTGACCACTGGGCCGCCCCTTCAGCATCGCCCCTCTGTTCGGCCAAGGCCTCAGGGGTCTCAGATTTTACTTATCTCACTACTAATAAAGTTCTTTCCCTTCGACAGTTTTATACCTGCCTTGCGCCCCAAAAGTTTTCACCCTCTCGGTCTAACGATGGCTTGAATTCTAGCTTGAAATCGCTTTGGCCGGGGTTCCGAGTTGAGCGTAATCCGTCCCCTCCCTGTTTAGAATGAGCCGCTGTTTCCCTCAATTTTTCTCTGTTTTTCCGCAGCATTCTTTGCCCTTGGCGGACCTCCTGACTTTTCCTGTTGACAGATCTCTTCTGCTCCAAACGAGACTTTGTCTCTCAAAATCCTTCCTCCTTCCCCCCCCCCCC
>Ga0179593_1156499_pt1 | contig 16486 bp, 20 predicted proteins | sample CZODoug2_1_08_16_FD_185931 | JGI IMG/M metagenome (GOLD analysis project Ga0179593, IMG submission 185931) | Vadose zone soil fungal communities from Angelo Coast Range Reserve, California, USA - CZODoug2_1_08_16fungal (PacBio error correction) | ecosystem: Environmental > Terrestrial > Soil >... | reverse complement strand
CCATCTTTTTTGGCTTGTCTCTTTCTTTTTTGCAGCGTTTCCGCTTTCCCCGCTTTATCGAGTGGTGTTCCCCCTGATCAAAACCCCCTGTTTAGTAACTTTTCCTAGCATTTCGGTCTTATCCCAAGGGCGTCGTCTGCACGATCCCAATCCTTCCACTGTCTGCTTCCTGGTGTGCTTAGGCCCCCCCTCCCAAACCGGTTGAAAGTGAGATTTCGGCGGTTTTCCCCCCCTTCCGCTGGGTAATCGGTTTTTTCGAACGGCGGCTCCCCGGCCACTCGGGTGCGACGACCTCCTTCCCTGTTTTTCCCGGTTTTTTTTTTAAAAGACCCGGACTATTTTTCAGGTGCCCCCCCGCTATGGCCCCCTCATAGGAGGCCCTTTGGGAATCGTTAAGACGCATGATTTGGCCCGAAACCCCGGGTGTTCCGGTGTAGGTAACTCTCTTTTTCCGGCGATTTGTTAGGTAGTCATCTGGTTCTCTCCTCTAGCTTTTTCACCATCTTGTCGTTTAGAGGGAAGCTAAGTCCCGGGTTTCCCTGTATTGGCTTTTCCTGATACGTTGCAGTCGGCATTTCGCTTTCCCTGTTGTAGTCTGACCCCCCCTAGGTTGGCACTACCAACCTTTTTTAGCGTTTCCCTCCCTTGCAACCTTGCCCGAACCATAACCGGACTTCACCCTTTTCTCTATGGCTCCCCCCCCCTCTTTTTTTGTAAATATTTCTTTGCTTGGATGATTCCCGATTCTTTGAACCCCAATCCAGTGCGGACCCCCCTCCTGGCAGCTTTGGACCCTTAGCCTTACCTCCTCCCAAAGTGGGGCGAGCCCAGAAGTGAATCTCGACATTGTTTTGATTCCTCCCACTGTGGTTGTATGACCGTTTCAGCCCTCTGTACTTTCCTCAGAGGGAACCCCCCGGGCTTGTGTCTCAGATTGGCAATGGCATCGAATAGTCCGCTGATCATGTGAGCACTGGGGTAACAACTACTGCAAGTTAGTCCCCGTTTTTTCTTTCCTTTTTTTTGTGTGAACAGCATGGGAAATTCCCTTAGGATAGTCCGATTCCCCCCTTTCTGTATTTTTCCCAGTATTTTAGGGACTGTCCCCCCGTTTTTTAGTCGTGTGTCACCCCCCAAGCTACTTGGGGCTGGGGGTTTTCCCATTCCAACCGTCGGGCCCCCTTCCTCCTGGCTCCCCCACCGGAGACTAGCTTGCCTGCAAAACACCCCTCCCAGATTGACATCCTTTTCAGGTTTAGCAACCATATTTAACCAAGTGGGAAGACAACAATGAAGTTAGCTATTTACCCGTTTTTTGTCTGTCTTACCGCTTTTTTCTGACTACCTTTTTGGTCGTATTCTTGACTTTTTTATGCCGTCCTGCCATGGTTTGCTGTCTGGGGGCCGCGTTTTTTCCCCTTTTTTTGTGCCTTTTTATTCCTATTAAGCCCCAAGACCCACCCTGAGATCCCCCGTGTGATACGGTAAACGTCCCCCATCCCCATAACCACTTTGTCTGGTCACTTTTTTGGGGGTCTTCTGCCGTTTAACCCACCTGGTGTTAACCCCACCTAGTCCATCTCGGCTCCGGGCATTGTAAGGTTACCGTTCGAAAAAACCTTCAGAATCGTCCCACCAGGGCCCACGGACTCCAACCACAGCTTGTTGCCCATTTGGCACAGGTATGCGTTCCTTAACAAAAACACCCCCCTTTTTCCCCCCCACCCTTTCTTGGAACCGAGCTTGTCTTCCCCTCTTTCCTGCGCTAGAGTAACCCCCAGTTCTCATTAGTCATTGACCACAGGCGAGGGTGTATCTTTTTGATTATTGATTGGAGTTAGGTTTGGACGTGCTGTGGAGGCCCCTTTAAGTGGCTAGTTGGAATTCACAAAATCCGTCCATAAAGTCATGCACCCATGTCCGTGATGCCAAAGGACCAACCCGATTCCCCCCTAAGAGGGTCCACCCAGTTCGATAGAAGAAGTGTCCCTTCCAGTTTTGGCACCTTTTTTCTTTGACACTTTTCCCAGGTTTTTCTTGCCCTTTCAAAAACTTCCGGTCACGAGTCGATAAATTTTCCAAAAGGCCCCCCTCCGTTGCATCAAGTCCCCCCCCCCCAGTAAGCCCTTCCCTTTTTTTTTTCAAACTTGACCGCGGAGATTTCCTAGGAAAATTATTGTAATTTAAATCAGTTTTACAGTTCCATCTTCCTCAGAAACCAATTAGAGGGGACTACGTGGGCCTTCTGGTCCCCGGCACGTATTGGCGATCCCCTTTGTTGCTCCGCAAGTCCCAGTGAGGAATCTTTTTTTTCATCCTGCCCACCCCCACCCAAACATTTTTTCCCCCCCCCAACATTCCCTATTCTACTCGGCAGATTTTTTTACAAAAGGTCACCCCCGCCTGCCCCGTGGGTTTTCTTTAGACCCCCTTGGTCCCGATTCGAGGGGGGTTGTAGAATCCCTGAAACCTTCTTGGTTTTTTTACCCCTATAAAGTTCAGATTTTTTTGCCGATTTTCCGAACTACGGCGGCTCCTTTCCCCCACCTGAGCCCTCGGACTTTCCGTGCCATCCCAATTTTGGCCCCCGCTTTTGGGGTCTGACCGATTCGTGGGGAAGGGCTCCCTTTCCGTCTTGTCCCTTATGGGACGTTAACCCACCTCTGGGGTACGAACATTTTTTTCCTTTCACTGCCATCATTCCCCCCATCGTTCGCATGGTTAGTTCTGAGTTTTTGAATCGTCTCGGGCTTCGTGCAAGTCTGATCGCCTCCTTTAAAGTTACAGGTTTGATCTGATGTGATTTCCCCCCCATCGGCCCCACACCTTTGTGGACGTGTATCCTATCTTTTTTTTTCTTCCCCCGACGTGATGGGCTTTCCCCCCTTGGCCAGAGAAGAAAAGAATAAGTACTCATTAAAACTCCCACGTTCACCTCTTGGGGACACCCTGACCGATAACTCGGGCTTTTCCCCTGAACCCTTTTCCCACCACCCCCCGAACTCTGCCGCGTTTTTAGCGCTGTGCAGGCGTGGTTTCCAAGTTACTCCTTCTGTCCACAACTCGATTCCCCCCAATTTGATTAGATTGGTCCTAGTCCGAAAGGCCTCTACCTCATTTGCTGTCTTTCTGTTGTTTCAAGGACAATCCCTTTTAAGGCGTGCTGGTGTTTTTTGAATGCCCGAAGAGGGCCCCCCCCCCGCCATTCATTCGTGAATGCTTCTTCTTTTCCCCCACTGCACCTTTCTTTGAGTGCACGTCCTTTGGAGAGTCTCGCTCCATTGATGTCCACTCCATACAACGAGGAACGAAAAGGTTGCCCCTCCTTCCACAACATCTTTCCCGATTTTCCCGGCCGCATCTCCCCCGAGCAGGATTTTCCCCCCCCTCCCGTTTCGGGCCCAACCTCTGGCCGCCTTGCCCCAGGAGGATGAGCCCTCTTCCCTTTTTTTTCTCTCTTCGGGGCACCCTCTTCTGAACCAAGGTGGACCTCTTTCCGAAAGGGCCCCCCCATGAAAGACTTGGTTTTTTTTCCGTCTCCCGACCCCACTAATTTTCCCCCCCTTTTCGGATAAATTTCAGTTTTTCTTCTTCTCCCCTTGCGGAGTTTCCCTGATTTATGGTTTGCCCCCCTCCTCGTTTGCATCACCCAACCCCCCCCCCCCCTCTGCGTTCCCCCCCCCCCAACCTTTCCGAAAACTGGGGTTTAGTTTCGGACGGCACGTTTTTTTCGTGTGCCGGGCAACTCTAAGGGCCGATTTTTTGTGTCGGATTTCCTTTTCTAGTTCTTTACCCCAACACATCCCCCTCTTTCTCCCTTTTACTTACCCCGAAACGTCAGGGCTTTCCCGGTCGTGCGTACACCACGTGCCCTCCCCCCCTTTCACGACCCCCCCCCCATCTGTCTGTTTGTTTTCCCGTTCCGAGGACTTAATTCCGACAGAACCCTATTCCTTGGTAAAAACCCCGACACTCCCTTTGGTTTATTGTTCTGAACACTGCCCCCCACGTCAGAGATTCACGTCCTTTTCCCATCACCATTTTCCCTTCACTTTCGCACCTTTTTTGCGACTGTTGAGTCCACTGGGACCCCAGATGCTGATTTTTTCCGATAAACAGTGAACTTTCTGTTTTGGCTCCCTCCCTCAATTTCTTCACCTACTTGTCACCCTTAGCCCATTCAGGAATAGGGGCTGGTCTCCCCCTTTTTTTTGTGCCTTCTTTCAGTATGTCCCCTTTCGTTTGTGGTGTTTCCCCCCCGCACATATGTCGGGGCTTTTGGGTCCGCTTCTGGCCTTCCCTGTGACTCCCTTGCAGTTGCGCGTGGGGTTTGACCGTTTGAGTTAGCGGGGGCTCCTCACCACCCCCCCCTTTCCCTTAACAGTTTTCCCACTGTTCGTTCGGCTCCCCTCTCCTTCATTGGGTCCCACAGTGCTGGGACTTTCCTTCTCCTTTGAAGCCTCCTCGTTTGTTTTTTGTGGAGAGTTCGAGTTTACCACAGCAGGTGTGCCCCTCGGTGTTTCTCGCTCCCGACTCCATTTTTTTCTCTTCAAAAGGTTTTTCAGTCCCCCTCTCATTTTCCCCCCCCGGCTTTTCCTTTTTCGGAACGTTACGGCCGACTCTTTCAACAGTGCAGAGCTTTCTGGTGGGTCCACCACCACCGCCTCGATTTCCCTGACTCGGCCCCCCCCCTCCCCCCCCCCTCCTCCCCTCCCCCTATTCTTTTATTGGGTTTTGAATTTTAAGATAATACTGCGGCTTTGGCGCACTCCCTGGTAACTGGTTGCTTTCCGCATCAGCTCTTCCATTTTTCTTTTTTTTTTTCCAAAACTCGATTTCTCCCTTGTTCAACGACACCTTGTGAGGAAGAAGTAGTGACCCATCATAGAGTTGTTGGACGGTTTTTTCCCTTCCATCTGGGCCTGTTTCCTTCCTGGGGAGGGAGTTTTTCTTCCTCTTTTAGCACTGACACCCCAAGTCCTTTCTTTGTCGATTTTCCCCTGTATTGAAGTGTGTGTCTTCCTGCCCGTCCCCCTTGCTTGTTTTTCTGTGCTTCTTCATCGGCTTGTGGAGATTACTGTTTGCGCGTTCCCGTTTTGAATAGTGGGTGGTTCCTTTCATTTTCAACCCGGGTGTTTTTTTTGTTTCGCTCACCTTTTTCTTTACCGTCACCTCAGGTCGGGTTGTTTTGGTGATTTCTATTTGGAGTCGGGCCGCCCCCCTTTTGAATGCACTTGTTCCCTCACCGTGGAGGATCACTGTGGAATATCTTTATGCCATGGTCTTTTTTTGGTCGTGCGATGAATTTCGGGCCTTTTTGGGGGTCCCCTTGATTCCTTTTATATAAATTTCCATCTCCTTTCTTGCGTCCCTGCGCGATTTTACCTCTTGATCCTAGATTGCGGGATGGCCATCCTGCCCCAGCGAGTGTGACCTTCCATTGCTTATTGAGGGTCTTTCTGGTTCTTTCCCTACTACGCTTGTTTTTCTTGCCCTGTAGGTCGTCTGGTGTCTAGGTGCCATCCTGCCTTTTGCGTGTGAATCCCCCACCATCGTGTTAACCCCCCCTTCCCTTGCTTTGCAGCGAGTTTGATTCATATAGTTTTGCGTGGTCTCATTTCGTCTTTCCCCCCCTCTCTCCTTTTCAATAATCCTTTAACCCCCCCCGCGGCCACTTTCCAGTCCCTGGCCATGAGTACCTGCTGCTTTTGTGACTTTCTCTCCAAAGCTAATCAATAGTGTAATGTGGACTATGAGTTTCCCGTTGTCCGCAACTTCTGTTGCGCTTTTCTTTGGAAACTCGTCGTTTTTTTTTTGTTTCAGTTCTGGCATCTCGTTAGAGGTCCCTTTTTTCACCTTTTTCCTGAGTTCACTGGTCCATGATATGGGTTTCTCCCCAAGTTGCTTGCACTTCTTGGGCCGAGTCTTTTTCCAAGCAAAGAACGCTCCACCTTTACCTTTGAAGGTAGTCTAATTCCATTCCGTACGTATCGCTTCCCAGACCCTGTCTCACTTTTTCACTTGGTTGCAGGTGCACCTTGACCACTTTTTACGACTTGGGAGTCATATTGCCCCCTAGTCAACGCTCCCTGATCATTGTAAGGTCAGCCTTCTTGTTCCCAACCCTGTTGTTTTTTTTTCTCACTTTTTTAGCGTTCGCTTGTCAGGAATCCGGGTCCCTTTTCCTCCACCTCGGCACCCCTTCTTGTCACCAAAACGATGGTTCTCCTTCCCTCCAACCACCATTTTCTGAATAGGCCAAATTGTTGCTGATGTGTGCTGCAGTTTTCCCTTTTTCCTGGTGGAAACTCAGTCTTTTCTTTTCGTGATGTTTTTTGCCAAGTATGTTTTGTACGTAGTTTCCCCCTTCTGAGATCTTTCTTGGACATACTTTCTTTTTTTTTATCCCAGGCCCCTGACCCGAATAAAGGGCAGGTCCATCTGTATGTCTGGGCGCTAACACATCCGTTTACTGCCCACCCCCCCCCCAACCTTATCGTCCCCCTTTACTTCTAATCGCCTCTTTCCGTCCTTGATTAAGGGTGTCCCTGGTTGACGTCGTCCCTTTCCTTTCCATCGACCCCTACCCCTTAGTTACCGTTCCTGCCCCCTTTCTCCGAGGCTTTCTTTGAACACTTTTGATTCTAGAATCTCCCCCTGGTCCTCCCCCAGGCTGTCATTCTTTTTCCCCCTGGGGGCGCTTTCCTTTGCAGGGAACCCTGACGTATTGGTTTTTCTTGTCCACAAAGGGCACAGTAGTTCAGCACGTCCACCGAACTCACTTTTTCCACCCTTCTTTTTACTTCACGTTTGCCCCTTCTGATGACTATCCTTTTGTTTTTTAATTTGGCAGCTCTCTATCACACACCCTTTTGAATCGTCTTATAGGTTTTTTACCCCCCTTTTTCCCGACCCGTGCGAAGTTGACCCCCTGGCAACAATCGGTTGGTGTGTGCCTTTTTCTTTTCTTTACTTCCGATGATGTGGCTTTCTTTCCCTAACCTGTTAAACCGGCCCCCCTTTTTAGTTGACGACCTTCCCCCCCAACATTGTACCGACCAATGTGTTCTTTGTAGGTGGTACCTTTTCCTTTTAGCCCGTGTATTTTTCGTGTGATTTTCTTTTCTTCTCAATTAACTTGACAAACCGGGCCCCTCTTCCCTAGTCCTTTTTCCCTTGCGGATTGCGATCTCCAGTGGGTCTTTGACCACCTTATTAAGAACTTTTTCCCTTCAACCTTATTCCTCCCCCCTGATGGCCTTCCCTTTGTTTAAGATTTTCGAGTAGTTTCGTCGTTTGCCTAACGTCGTCAGTGGCGGGATGTGTGACCTTCCTCACCTGTTTTTCGTCATACCAGCCAAAGTGACGTGGGTTCCCGACTGCGGTTGTTTTTTAATTCACGCTAGGGCGACAGTGCTACGACTTTAAGCGAAGTCGCCCGTGTTCCTCTCACACCCCAGAACCAGCTCCCCCCTATTGGTTCCCTTTGCTTCATGAATTACCTCGAAACTACCTTTTCCTAGGACACTTTCTAACCATCTCATTTTTCCCCCCTGCGATAGTTTCCACTCGTTGGGGCTCAGCCTGTCTGTGGTTTTTTTTTCGGATTTCTTTTGATGTCCCAGAGTTTTTCCTTGTACTTTCTTGTCATGCTTGTGCGTCCCGTTTTAGAGTAACTATTTTCCTCTTATTACACATAATGTTAGGGCAATCCTCCTTTTTGTATTGCTTTTATGTTCTGCAAGTCACCCCTTGTGCTTTTTACCTTTAGGCGTTTTTTCTATCCAAAAGCGTGGTTCTCATACGAGCTTCTGCAGGGAAGTTTCCGTTCCCCTTACCTCCAAAACACTGAAGTTAGAATGGTACTTCTCCTTTCCCTGACCCGTCTTTGGCACCACTCGGACTTGGACGTCATCCAATTACCCCCACCCCGCCAAAAAAAAAAATAGAGGCATTCCCTTTTCCCCCGGGCGCTGCGGGTGACCGATTCACTTTGGCTCCTAGGGTTTCTTGTAGTTTCCCCCTGACACAATTCGGGCTTTTTCTGTTGTGGACCAGTTGGTTTTGACGACGGTAGGGAGGTTCTTTCGACAAGGGTGATTTGTCCTGGCGAAGTACGTCTCCACCAGCATAACACGGGCGTTCACCCCGTTTGTCAGAGTTTTTTTTTTCCTCGTCCACTTTAGCAGTGTATTTTCCCCCCTGAAGGAAACCCCACCTGTGAAGCGCAGTGATGGGATTGCGTTCGTTTGCCTCCGAACCTTGATTGTAAAAAGGGACTCCCTTATCTGGACTTGGATGTTGTCACGTCGCTTTTTGCTCTTTGTTCTGATAAAAGGTCAAAGGAGATTGCCGGGAAAGGAGCGAAGCCCCCCCCTCAATCTTTTATATCTTTCTCCTCAATCTTTTTTTTTTTTCTCCTTCCTCTCTCGGCTCTTTACGGTTTAGAGCATTTCAGGACAGTGGGTTCTCCGTTATCTGAGAAAGTTATCACCAGGAAGGAGCGTGGAGCCTAGAACCCTTTATACTCATAAGGTTAGGTGAAATACCCTTCACACAGGAAAATCATTCAGATAAAGGGGGGTATGTAGGGACCCCCTCACACTGTGTCCTTTTCCCTGGAAGCGGAGAGAGTTTATAAGGGAAAAGACTAGGTCTTCCATGTGAGGTTCTAGAGTTTCCTTCCCCTTCGGGCGCGGTGTCCGCTTGTCAGGGTCTTTTTAGCAAGGTAGGCGTCATGTTGAAACATGTTATTCCCCTTACTTTTCCACCCCCTCTCCTAGTTTTTCGTGGTCAACGTGTACACATTCGATTTTTCAAGTTTCCCGCATCTGACCTTCGTTTCCGAAGATTATTCTGGTCCTTTCGATTCAGAACCGGTCCAATGTGATTCCCTCTATTTCGTGTTTGATTTTTCTGTAATGGGTTCCCTTTTTTTCTCTTTTTCCTCTTCCCGGTCTTGATAGAGTGCCCGTTCTAAAGGCCTTTTTTTTTTTTCCAGCAAGACCCCCACCAGGTAAGTAGCCCTCTTTTTAGAGGAGAAAACTCGGTTGATCCCATAGAAGTTGACCTTTTTCTCATTTAATTTTTTTCAACATACAAGGCTCCACATGTTTTATATGGTATGGACGCCCTCTTGGGTTTTCAGATTGGATTTATGGTGTCTTTACAGGGCCGACCGGCACACCGGCGTTACCCTTCCAACCACCCCAGGCTGCTGAACCCGCCGGTTTTTTTTTTTTTTCCGTTTGAAACACCCTCCTCATCCCCCGCTTCCCAGAAGGTTTTTGGGCGGAGACCACCCCTGATTGAACTTATCCGATCGGGTGATTGAGTCCTTGTTTTTCCGTGGAAACTTGTTAGGCCCCAAGTTAGGGTATCTGTGTTTTTAATGCTTGAGCTTTGTGTGACCCCCTATGTAAGGTTAGTATTTCTTTAGGGACAAACCTGCGGATTACTTTTTCTCGGTTTCCCATTTTATCGTGCATGGTCCGGGCCTGAAACACACCCCCACTTGCATTCGTGCAACACCCCCCGACTTTTGGTGTGCGTGTATTCCCCCCAACTTGGCTTGCAACCCGTTCAAGTCGCTGCTGCGCAAAACCGTTCCAACCAAAAAGAGTCGTCCCCTTAGTCCCCCCGGCCCTTCATCATATTGTCCCCCATTTCCCGTTTTTTTTTAGTGTACGTACCCGTTCTTTGACTACGGTTGTTTCGCATTCAGAGCCTTTTCTTCATCCTCCAATGGTCCGTTCCGGTTTTCAGTCTTTGTAAGGTTGTTAATGTCTTGATGAAGAATGAAACCCCGCTTCACAGAATCCCCACGGCTCTTTCCCGTTTTTTCCCCCTAACGAACACCTGTCTGTTAATTTGATTTTTGTTGGTCTTTGGGTTGGAACCTTTTTAAAAATCATTTTTTTGCTGACGTTTAGTTCGACAAAAAACATTTCCCATAATAGAACAACCACCGGTTCCATCAGACCCCCTGGGTTCCGTCTTTTTTTCCCCTGTCCTATGTCGGTACAAACACGTTGTTGTCCATATGCAATTCAGATGATACGTCCCTTCTCTCCCCCCGCCTGACTTCCCAAGTCGATCCTTCCCCTTCTCCTTTTCCCAGGGGCTGGTGTCCGCGATGAATTGGAGGTTTCGGTTACGTGATTTTTTCAGCCTAACGGCCGTTTCAACTTTCCCCTCGTCTGAGTTCCCTTCCCCCCCCGTCTCGCTTCCTTGACCCCCCACACGAGGGGTCCCACTTTGCCGAGGGTCTCCCCCCCTTTAGATCGTGGAATTTCCAAAAGCAGTTTTCACCAGACGCTCGTTCCCGTCCCCGTTGCTTTACCCGAAAACGTTTTTTCCAGGGTTTGTTCGACTTTTTCGATCCAGTTACCCGGCAGTTGTCCTCCCCCCCTTCCCCAGGCCCCCCTTCCAAGGAAGGCCACGAACAGAGGGATGATAATTGCCCTCAAGACAGGATTAGCGCCATGTTTTTAAGCCCGGTTTGCCTGGAAATATTGACTCGCGGATCCCTCGAGGGTACGTGGCCTTGGAGGGCGCACGGGCTTTTTTCGAGAAAAAGATTCTCCCAAAGGTTTCCCCATCATTCAGCCTATGTCATGCACACAAACGTTGTTCCCCCCTCTATGTCCAAATTCTGATCTTGTCACCGGTATGTACTTCGTTTTTTTTCCTAGGAAAACCTTTTTCCTGTTGCTGGGGTAACAGGGGGCTTTTCCGCCATAATGACCAACCCGGGGTTTTGTTTTTTTTTTTGGAGAGAAGAGACTTGTTGACACGCTTTGTCCCCTCACACCTGATTTTCGCCGACTTTCCTGTTTGCCAGAAAAAAGGGTGGTGGCAGCTTCGGTTATGACATTGTATGGGACTCTTGTCTGCGCTGCTCTGTGCTTATTCCGTCAGGGTCAGACCATTTTTCTCCCTCAAATTGAACCCTTTGCCCCCAACAAGGTCGCACGGGGTGTGGGGGGTGTCTTTGGTTTTTTTTTTTATGTTCCAGGTGCCCCCGACTATCCTAAAGGAAGCGCTACTCTTTGTAAGCTTATTTGTCTCCGACGACAAGTATGTGTGTGAGCTTTGCTGTGTCTAGGGCCCCACCCCATCGGGTACCCCCCCACCACGACTTACTTCCTTTTTCCGTTCTGTGCAGATGCCATTGCGCCCCCTTTAAGAACCAGAAATGGGTGACCTGACCCCGACAGAGATGGCCCCCCCCCCTTCGTAAACCCCTTTCAACAACCAAACCTCCTATGACGCCGACCCCAGTTTTCCTTTTGGGATTTTTCTTTCCCTGGGCACTTATCTGTGCCACCTCTAAACTTTTTTGATTTTAGATTGGGCTCTCTGCCCAAAGTTTTTCGAGACCCTTTCCCTTGCTTTTTTTCCCCTTTCGGTTTGTGGTTTTTTTAACTTCAATCTTATGCGACCGTTGGGGGAATGACCGACCCGAGCACCCCTGCCCTAAATTTTATCCTGACCCTTCCGTGTTCACACATGCAATTCCATGGGTGTTCCCCCGATGTGGATTCTTCCTTTATTTCAAGTAATTGGGCCCTTTTTCCCCCCTTCTTCCCCCTGAAAAAGGAACTCCTCCAAACACCATCTACATGCTCCTTGTTCCCCGACTCCGCAGTCTCGGGACTCCCGATTCTTTAACATTAGGCAGGACTTTTTTCCGCGAGTATCCAGCGGCCCAAATTCTTTTCTTTCGCTTTAGGGGCTCGGTACTTCGGAAATTTCTGCTATAACTTTGGATAAGTTTAACGAATCGGCAACCAATGTGCCCCTCTTGAACCTTTTAAACGCCCACCCAAACCAAAATGTCCCCCTTCCGATAACTCCTAATTTCAGGGCTTTCTCACCCATTCCTTTATTTTTTCCATGGAAAGGGATTCCTCCTCCTCTCATAACCCCCACCCCCCCAAAACACCCGACTGCTTCCCCCCCCCCCCTTAACGTCCAACTTTTTTTTCGCTGTCCCTTTCCTTTGTTCATTGCGGGCACTTGATTCAGCCGATCCGTCGGACAGTATCTCCCCCCCCCCCCTCGCTTAGCCTTAAAGTACTTCCAGGGGGCTTTTACCGTCCCCCTGGACTGGGTTTTGACCCAAGGCATACCGCGGCCTTCCCGAAAAGTTTTTTTTTTGTTCAGGTGGCGTCTCCTCTTTCTTCCCCTGCCCCAGCCACGATGTCCTGTCCAACCTCCAGGATTCATGCAACGTCAACACGTTTATATTCACGACTTCTCCTTTTTTTCCCCCCCTTTTTTCTCGTTCAATTCTTCACTTATCGTGTTTAGAGGACTTGGTCCACCTCTGTTCTTTTGACACGCTAACCAGTTTTTTCTTGGGCCGTGCTTCCTGGCGTGCAGTAAAAATGTCTCCATTTCTCTTTTCGGGAAACACACTTTTTTTTTACGTAAAATAGGGGAGGGTATTTTCGTTTGTCGGGTTTTGCTTTTTTTTTTTTTCCGGTCAGTTCTCCTGACTTCCTGGGAGTTCCCTTAGGTGTACCGTAGTTTTTTTGTTTACCCCCCCTCGAGCTAGTTGGTTTGGGACTCTTTCCTTGCACTGGTTCGTCTTTCCTACTTGCCCTGGTCCTGAGGTTTTGCGGGACGCTGGGCTTTGCAACAACTCCCCCCCTTTTGTGCCCCAGAAAAAGTTCTTTTGCGCACGATCCGAGCTTCCCCCACCCTGCTGTTTGAACTCCTTTTTTCCCCCCATACTCCGTTTTTTTTTTTTTCTATCTATTCCGTTTAACAGAACCAGTTTGTGTTCACTTTTTTTTCCGCCGCCGACCGAAGTTTTTTTTTTTTTTTTTTTTTGGGTCGTAGGGCCCACTTCTTTTTTTTTTTAAGTAAAGCTCAACGGCTATTGTCCTTTATTCACGTTTTACGGACCGACCCTCTTTTCCCCCCCGCAGAGATTATGTGTATTTTTGGAACCCACCACCCCCGCCGATTCGTCCACCGCGCTCAAACGCAACCGATTTGTACCCTCCCCCTACCCAATGATGGTTTTGCGGTAATTTCCGAGTGAATACCTTCTGTCTCCTCCCCACCTAAGTCACTGTTTAGATTACCACTTTTTTTTTTTCCCTTTCCCCAAAGGTCCAAACTCGCTTTCGACTTGAACTTGTTCCCCACCCTTTTTGGGAGAGGGACTTTTGTGAACCTCTATTTTTGAAGGTTGCTTTTCCTTCCTTTCCTTTTTTTTGCCTTCCTCGGGGCTTTCTGTATGGCCGGCTCGCACGGCCCCAACAGAAGCTGGTCGATGCCGTCTCCTTTTTCTACGCGTCAGCCTTGTTTTTCCTTTTTCAGTAGATCGGTCCGTTGTCGGAGATTCTTTGGCCCCGTGAGACGTCAATGGATCGTGCCCCCTCCCCCTCCCCCAACTAACCGTTTTTCTGAGGTTCTTCCCCCCACTTTTTTAGTACAGTTGGTCCTAACTTTTGGTTTGTGGTGACTGATAGGACGCGGCAGAACCTGCCTCTCCTCCGTCAAAAGTTTTCTCCACGACCTAGTTTAATGAGCAAAACCCCTTCTTTTTTAGTTCGCTGCATTCTTTTTCATGTTTTCTTTTTCTATCCCTATTCTTTTTGCACATACACGAGAGAGATGGCTGCTTCTCCCATTCCCTCTTCCTGGAGGCTAGTTTTTTAGTGTGACCCTTTTCTGAGTAGGAGGGGTAATTCTTTCTACCGTCTTTTTGTTATTCTGTTCTGGTGTCGTTGGTCTTTTTAGGTTCAATCTTACGAGTACTCACCTTTTCCCCCCCCCCCCCAAGTTTCGTGACTTTTTCCCAAGAGACGGATTAGTCTATTTCCCTTTTTGGGGCTATTAGTCCTACCCCCCCCTTCTTTTTTCATCCTATCCTTCCCAACCGTCCCGGTTACGTGACCTAGTATAAGTCTTTTTTTCCTTGTCCAGCAATCAAACCCTTTCTGTATTTTTTTTCCCCCTCTGGGAGGCCGTTGTACCTCAATCTGAAGTGAGCATTATTCCATCTTTTTGGTTGTGGTGATTTTTTCCTTGTTCCCGCTTTCTTTCTCCTTTTTCCGTTCCCACATTTAGCTGCCCCATTTTCATCTGGGCCTCAATGGAATCGGATTAAGTTTTCCCCGATCGTGTTTCACAGCCACAGGCAGCAACCGTACTTTCCGGTCGGCGATCCGTCTTACACGGTCAGTACTCGTCTTTAGAGAACAACGTTGTCCTCACCTTGGTGCACCCTTTGCCCAGGTCCATGAAAAAGTTTCGTACCATTTGACGTTCCTAGGTAGGCCCTGCAATGCTCCTCGTTTCAGTAACAAGATGGAACCCCTTTTTGTTCTGGTTCTTTTGGCACTTGCAAAGTCGGGCGCGGAAGTTTCCCCCCCTTTTGAGTAGCCCACTCTTCACCAGTCTCTGCCCCCCCCACCCTCTTCTTCTTTGTTGATGCCTGACAACCCCCCACTTCCTCATTCTGCCCCACGTGGTGCTAATCCTCCCCCGCATGTTGTTTTTCACAATCCTCCGATGCATAGATTTTTCCCACCCTTTTTTTTTCATTTGTAGTCAATCGATGCCTATTTTCAAGTTGAGCAGTTTTGTATTAGAAAACGAGACCTTACAAGGGTTTGACGTAGGAAAACCCTCTGTTCTGCGAGTGGGCCAGGGTCATGGATGCCCCCCTCTGACAGTTTGATTCTTATCCCTGGGTCTCTTTTCCCCTTGCCTGTTTTGACGGTGACTTTGAACTCCTGATGCCTGTTTCCTTTGTGACGCCCGTTTTTTCCCTTCTTTTCCTGTTCAAGCACCTTGACGTCTTGAGCTTCTTTACCCTGATTCTCTTTCTCTCCTTTGTTTCGAACATAGGAGTAACTTTTGTGTTCCTTGGGGCGTTTTTTCTGGCCCCTTGGACCACTTCTAACGTTGTTCCTGCCCAACGGGCCGTAGTTCTTCATGTCCCAGTACACCCTGACAAACTCCCCTTTTTTGGCGATTCTTTCGCACCCCCGAGGTTCATGCGATGCTGATCTCAAACCTTGGCAGGCGGCGTGCGCTTCCAGTCATTTCCAGACGATTAAAGGTGACCCTCACGTGTCCAACTCGACCCCTTTGTCCCACTCACAAAGCTTGGTGCTTGAGGACTGGTTTTTCGGATGGAGGGCGTAAAAGTAACCGTTTCACAACGGCCTCTTTTCAGGGCCCTCCAGTCAAACAAAATGGACACTCAAATTTTTTTCCTGTCATTGCTCTTGTTTGGTTTTTAGGTGACCCCGTTGCATCGGTGCCTTTGTATATTCTGTGATTGTCTTCTTCTGCCTAAGTGCACACCGGTCACCCCCCGTCGTTTACATCGGTCTTCGGCTTCTTTTGATCAAGGATGACCTATTTTGTTTACAACTTTTTCCTTTCCCCCCCCACTGATTGAAGTAAATTGCCATTTTCTTTTGGTGAATCTGTTTCGCGAGTTGACCTTTTTCCTCAGTCGGCGCTTTCCTGGTTCTTAATGTTTTCAGTACTTTTTTTGAGTGCCAAACTCGTTACCTTTTTGCAAAACTACTTCCGGGGTTTCCTAGATGTTAATCGAGCCCTTTTTCAGGAAACTTATCAATCCTTGGAACGTGCCCCAAGCAACCTGACGGGTCATAGTGGGCTCTGCATTCCCCCCCTTATCCCCTACCGGTTACCTCGTCAGACCAAAGACTTCCCCCCCCGCTACTCTTTTGTTGTTTTGAGGGTGGCCCCCTGTTCTTGTCTCGTGATTCTGGATGTTTAAATCGTAACAGTAGGTTCCGCGGCTTTGCCAAGTACGCCGTCAGCATGTACCGTTTACCTCCTTTCACCCCCCCCCCCCCATACCTTTGCTCCCCCCTTGGCAACAACTTGATTGTTTTTTTCGTTTTCAGGAAACGTGTCTTCAATTTTGCGGTGGGTATTTTTTCGGATACACCGAGTGTTCTCGTCAGAGAGATGAGCACAGTCCTTTTTCGTACGTCCCCCCCCCCCCCCCTTGATTTTTCAGGACACTCGTTCTCCTTTTTTCTTTGGACCTATGTCAAAATCGAAGGTAGAATTCCATCCCAACTAAATTTCACCGCACTACTATGGCCAATGGAAATGTTTCCCTGCTCTTTTTTGATCATCCTTCCTCCCTAGTTTTCCTCTGGAGGTCTGTTTACAACATGCTGGGAGTTTTTCAAAAGGGCCCCTCAGAGATGCTTTTCTGTCTCCAGTTTGCTGACTTTTTTTTTCAGTTTGCGACTCCTTCGTACAAAGGCAATTTTCCCAAAGGCCCGTGTACTTTTTCCCCTAAGTCTCTATCTTTTCTCCTTGGAGTTGCCGAATCCCCCCTTTACGTTTCCCTTGATGTTATTTGTTCGTTTTGCCTAGAACTGATGATAATCCTCTGCGAGGATTTTCTTTTTTTTAGTTCTCTTTTGATTGCTCGAGGAACCTTCCACTTTTTTCACGTCGAGAGTCTCCC
>Ga0179593_1401028_pt1 | contig 16487 bp, 18 predicted proteins | sample CZODoug2_1_08_16_FD_185931 | JGI IMG/M metagenome (GOLD analysis project Ga0179593, IMG submission 185931) | Vadose zone soil fungal communities from Angelo Coast Range Reserve, California, USA - CZODoug2_1_08_16fungal (PacBio error correction) | ecosystem: Environmental > Terrestrial > Soil >... | reverse complement strand
CCGATATTTTTTCCCTTACACGTAGCAGCTTTCCCTTTCCTCCCCCAGTCGGCCGTTTTTTTCTAAGGAATAATATGATGGCTTTGCGTATAGGCGGGGTCAGTGCCGGGTGGGGGTTCCTTTCCCTTCTGCTTTTCCCCCTCCCCCGATCCTCCCCAAGGAGGGAGCGTTTCTCTAACCGTTGGTTCGCCTCTGGTTTTTCTTTTTTTGAAGCGACGCACTTCTCTTTTCTCAGGAAAATCTTGGAGCGGTCGGAAAGTTGGCGTTTCGAAAGCCGTTTCCGTTTTTTTCGTATGTGAGACCTTTTCCGAGTTTTTTTTGGGCGGCCCCCCCTTTTGACACAGTCACACGTGATGCGGTTGCCGCCTGTTTGGTGTCTCCTACTAACGTCAGCTTCAGACTGCTGCAATATTTCCCCCTCACTCGGTCTCTTTAACCTTGCCTCGGGGGAACCTTCCCACGCAAGACTCTTGTCCGTTTTTTTCCCCGTCTTGAAAAGGCATGGGTTCGCGTCTGCCCCAAATCGGGATGAGTAACCTTGGTGATTCTACCCTTCGGCACCCCTCTCACAGCCGTCAGAGAAGAAGTGCTTTTGCAACCTCCGTCATTTTCCGCGTTAGTACTTTTTTCTCTTTAAGGTTCTTCTATTATTACTTTCCCCACATCTCTTCCCAGCTCTTGTTTGAGCTTGATCCGTCCATCTTTCAACTCTCCCCCCACTGCAGGCACTTCGCGGAGCGGGTGATTGTGCTAGAAGCCGGCGCCGATACCCATTTTTGTCTAGCAGAATTCATTGTATCGTTTTGCTTTTTCACTCCCCCAAATCTTTTTCTGCTTTCCATTTTTAGTTCTCCTCCGCGCCGACCAACACGGTCGGTTTTTACGATCGCTCTTGCACGGTTTCCATTTCTCGGAAGGGTCGCCGCGCTTCAAGTCACTGGCCTTTCTTTCTTCACCAGGGAATTGGCGCTCCCCCTGGCTTCCTAGGAGGGGGTTTCGCGTTTCTTCCCCTCCGGCGAACCTCTTTTCCTGTGAGTGGTTTGAGATGACGTGCTTCGTCATCCCCAAACTGTCCCCTTTATCTTTTTTCTTCTCTCCCAGTGTCTGATGCGGCTGATCATCCGAACCTTCTAAAGATGGCCCCTTTGTTTACCCCCCCCCCCCACTGCGCTCAGGAACCTTTTACAAAAACTCAGCTCCCTCCATTTCCATTTTGGAATACACCCTGGGCAGCTGCCGGACGCCCCCCCGTCCGACTCTTTTTTGATCCTCAGTCAGCAAAACCAATTTTTGCCGTAAATTGTTTTTCTTTTCGGTCACCTCATGGCATACGCTGATTTTTTCTCTTTTATTTCTCTCCTTTCCCCCTCTAATTTGTACCAGCTTTTTCTTAAAGGGTCAATTCAGTGCTCCGCCACCTATCTCAGGAGCGCATGTGGTTCCCCCCAGCTTCCGGTGCGGACATGGTGCGGCGGTACGGCGCCCCTTTTTTACCCCCCCCGCCTATAGATCGCACCCCCCCTCTTGCCTTGATCCCCCTCATCCCCCCACGCCAGCCCGGTCGACGTTCTCCGATCTCGCAAGATGTCAACTGTTGATTCCTCCATCGACCGTCTTTCCTTTTTATCCCTTTTCTCGTCTCAACTAATGCTAGATCCTCAAGTTCGTCAAGCGGAGTGGAGGACCCCCATCCGTTATCGTTTTTCTCACCGGGCACATGATTACTCAGGTCGGGAAATTGTTTTTCCCGATCTTCCCTTGCACGTATCAAGGTTTCTCGCGCAAAATCAGGGCTCGTAAATCAAGAAACTTCCCCTTTTTTTTTCCTATGTTTCCTCGGTTGAGATCGAGGGTCGGAGATGAGAGAATTGGCGCGTCTCGTGCCTTTCATTTTCTCTTTCGCGTTCTCTTTTTCCTATCCCCCCCCCATATTGACTCTTCCTCGCCTTTCTCGTGTGCATGCCCCTTCCATTTTTCTTTCGGAGTAATTTTTCGGCGACGGACGATCGCTTGAAGAGAAATCACTCCCCTCCCGGCGTCCTTTTCATGGCTCCTGAAAATAGCCGGTTCTTAGCCTCGAGCCTTGACCTTTTCTGTGCCTTTTTTTTCGCGATCTCAGGAATCTAGTTTTCGTTGGAAACGTTAGTTTCTTAGTCGCTTCTCCCCCTATTGCCTATTTTTTTACTTTCACCCCCACTCGCCTCCTGTACTGCGCTCGTCGTTCCTGAAAAACTGAAAGAAAACTCTCCCCTCCTCCGTTGTTGATTGGTGTCGGATACGACTCTTAGTACTCTTTCTTCTCTTGGCTTTTTTTTCACGTCGCATTTTTTCCTTCGAATCTGACATCTTACCAAGGGTTCGACGAATTGATCTTTTTCCCGCAGTTGTCCTCATAGAAAGCTCCTCCAGCTTCCGGGCTCATCTCGTTTTTTCGGTCGGCGATGGGTAGTATTGTCACCTTTTTTCCCCCATTGGATTAGTATTGTTTTTTTCCTTTCCTAACCCGCCTCGCCAGACTTTGCACTCCCGCGGCTATCCCGTTGCGGGGAATTCACCTTGCGCGGACCCTCGTTGATATTAGATCAGATAAAATTTCGTAGAAGCGTCTGAAACCCCCCGAGTTTCGAAATGTTTCTCCAAACTACCCTCCGCACTACAAAACCGTCCTTCCACCTTCCACAATTGATGTCGGTCCTTTAGAAGTCTGCTCCCCCTTTTTTAGCGAGTTACTTCCTTTAGCGATTCTTCATCTCTCCGCGTCGACTTGCGAGCTTGCCTTGCTGTCTTAGTGCCTAGTCTTCTTTTTCTTTCCCCCCAAAAAATCGTCTCTTTTTCACGGGTTCTCCTCTTTTTTGACCTTGCTCTGCTCGCGAAGTATCGTTACCGAAGTTCATTCCTTTTGCCCCCCTTTACGTTTGCTTCCTGAGAATTGCCGTACTACTTTGCAATTGAATGTCCCGCGAACCGGTTGTCCCTGCTTTTTTCTAATGGTTCTCGGAAGGGATTCCTTCATCCATACTCTGATTTTTTTCCTAGGTTTGATCCCCCAAGCGTCCCCTCCACCCGCCTTGAATGCCCCGATGGCAGCTGCGAGCGAGTTGCAGCGGGACGCCAGCTTTTTTATAGGAGCTGTATTTCAACCGTTTCTGAATTTCGGCGTTACCCAAGAAAGCATGCGCTTGTCTTCCGAGCCCTGCTTCTAGGCTTTTTTTTCAGCGTCTTTTGGCCATTTTTATTCCCCACGATCCAAAAGGAGGGTTGAGTCGACCCCTTTTTCCAACCCTCTTTCTCCCTGGTTTTCTTTCAGGAGCTTCCATATCTTCTGATTCCCCCCTCGAATTCTGTTTGAATTTTCTTCCTCGATTCTCGAAGCGAGGTTGCGAGAACTTAAATACCTTCCTCATTTTTCTTTTTTCTTGGCTGGAAGCAGAATGGGTGCTTCATCCCCCAGGGAAGGGCTTTGCGGTGTTTATGGACCCGAAGGTTTTCCCCCGTTCATCTCGATTGCCCGCGAAAGTTCTGGCGGGCTGCACTCGAAAACTTTTTTCTTAAGAGGAGCCATTGCCTTTCTGGTCCTCTTTCTTACACATGTCTCGTGTTTCAGGAGCCTTCCTTCTTTTTTTTCCAGACCAATTTTGCTTTGGAAATGAAGTCGTTGTTTTAGTTAAGCGTGTTTCTTAGATGCTCTTGCCACCTTTTCTTTTCTCCTCCACCCCCTCGGATTTGAATTCGCTTGCTGCCCTCCCTCTTTCCTTCGATCAACTATGTCCTCCTTTCTTTCTGGCTTTTCCTTTGCACTTCACCATTTGCCACGATCCGAATATCTTGTGAGCACGTCTGGTTTGGAAACCTTCCTTTCTGCCTCGATTGTGCCGAGCGCTGTTTAAAACTTCTCCGCTTTTTCCCCTTTCTCTTTCACCGTTCCCGAGGCATACCCTCCAATCTCATTCCTTCTCGGGATTCTTTTCTGATTCCTCTGTTTTTCGGAAGGTATGAACCAGTGCCCCCCCCCATTCTTTTTTCTTCCTCAATTAAAGAGTTCCTTCTTTTTTACAAACCCTTTTACGCGTTAGGTTAGTGCAGGAATTCACTGCCTTTCTTTTGTTGATTTCCAGGCACGGATCGCACTTTCGATTTTCAGAGGTTAGCCACGCTGTCCCTTTTTTTGCTTCGATTCTAGAAGTGTTGCGTTCTGTCCCCCCCAAACCCATTTCCCTCTCTGGTCGGTTTGATTTATCTTTCACAGGAGGCCCAAGAAACTTTATTTTGACATGTTCTCCCGCCCCTCTTACACCTTCTCCTCGGCTTTTCTTCGTACTTATTATTGGCCCTCTTCCTGTTTATGAGAGAGGTGCTCTTTTTGACAAATTCCAATTCCTTCTTAAAGGTTCTGAACCAAATGTGAGAACAGACATCGCGTTGGTTTCCTTTCCATGGGGAGTGTTTCCATTCCCCCAAGTCTTTTCTTTTCTGAGATGACCCCACCCCTCTTGGTCGTACAAGGCTACGCTTCTGATGATTAAGCTTGGTCCCCCTCCTCATGGTGTACGTTTCTGCGCTGTACGTGAAGCACAAAGAGACTTGCAGCTCTCTCCTTTTTTCCCCTTCCCTTTTTGTTTGCTCTCTCTTTGCTTTCTTCATTGCGATGCGTAGGATTTACGTCCAGCGTCCTCAAACAGGAAGGTCTTTAATTAATTTTCGTTCAGGTTTTCCCCCGCTGCGTGTGTGGAGTTGAACAGCTCAAAGGGCTTGTACTTTCTACCCCTCCCTCCTCCCCCCCACTCTTTCTTCATGCTGTTTCCTTTTCCCTTTGTTTTGTTCTCCTCTTTGTCTTCTCTTTGGGCTCGAGTTAGCACAGTATCCGTCTAGGTAAACTTTCTTTCTTTTTCTTAGGAATCTTCCTTTTCTGGTCAGAAGCAGATGACGTTGTGGCCGGCATGCATTAGGTTGGGGCGCCCTCTCCTTTTCGACATCCCTTTTCACGAAGAGCCAGTTTTTTTTACTCACCGCCCCCTCCCTTTCCGCAATTAATTAATGGTGCCGTGCCCTTAACTTGTGTGATCTTTTTGGGAACCCTCTAGCAAGGTCCTTTCCCTTCCGGGCCTCCCGCTAGCGGAAAAGGGTGTTTCACGGTCAAATTCGGTCTCTTAGAGCCAATTTGTGTGACCCCTTAGTCTTTTTCCCCATTCCAGCTCACGAGACAGTTAAGATCAAAACGTCCTGTTTCTCGAACAGTCGTTTACCTTGGAGCAGTTGAATGTTAGACTGGTTACATTATTTGACACCATCTTGGCCTTTTGCGGATGTCCGCCCTTTCTTTTTCCTGAGCAACAATAATATCCACGATCTCGCGGTTTTTTTTCGTTTTCTTTCCGTTGCCTCGAAGTCCTTTGTCTCAGATATCCTTTCTCTTTCCCAGAAGAGGCCCCTTCAAATCAGAACCCCTGCCGCGCGTTTCTTTCAATTTCCTCGCCATTTTCCAGTTTGCCCAACTTCCTTTTCATTGAACGCGATCGCCTTCACTGCCAGATATCCCATTTCTTCCCCCTCCGAAGGCTTTTTTTCATTTCCCCCGTCCCCCCCCCCCCACGCTACTTTTCCGAGCCCTTCCCCCTTTTAATGCGAAGAAATGGTCTGCCCTCTTTTTTTTTTCTAAAGGTCCGTTTATCCCCCCCCGCGCGTTTATTCCCTTCCTGAGCATGCTTTGGGAGAGGGGGTTAACAGAGCCAGTAAGGCCTTTCTTTTTTTTCCAGGCTTCCTATGGGAAGGATGACCCCCCTCCACGAAAATGGAAGTTTCGTTATTGTTTAAGTTCTGAACCCATAGGAAGCCGCAGAGATTCTCCCTTTTAAATCGTTTCGTTTCAACTCCCGGTGGGAATTCGATATCTCGTACGAAGGTAAATGCTCTTCCCTTTTTTAAATGTTGCAACCCCCCATTAAAATGTCGCGTGGTACCCCTTTTAGGATATTAAAGAAGTTATTTGGCCTTAGCTGCGATCGCTTCTCTTTCTCGTTCGTCTCCCCTCTGCCTGATTTCGTATACAGTTTTTCCGAACTTTCACAAATAAGCTCCCCACAGATTTTAAAGGATTTTTCCCTGTATGTGCCGCAGGTTAGCTCCCTGGAACGGTCTTCCTATCATTTTTTTTTTCGGACCCTGCGAGGTGTTTTCCCAAAAAAAACCTTTTCATACTCCTGCCCCTTCCTCTTGGCTTGATAATCGATCCAAAGTCTTACACGAAAGGCGGACTTCTTTTTCATTACTCTCCCAGATAGTAGATGTCCCCGTCTCGTCTCGTCCCCCTTCGAGGTTCCTTTCTTTTTTTTCCCTTTGAGCGACCACGATCTGATGACTTTCAGCCTATTCAAGGTCCTGCTCCCGAGGAAATTACCCCCTTTTGCTATCACACTTTTTTTTAAGTGATTCCCCCATTCCTCTAGGAATTGGGTTGTTTTTTTTCAATGGTTTCACGTCGTATTAAAACTTTCTCGTCACACTCTCCGTTCGACACTACTGCCGAATCGATTTTCGCCTTTTTTTGTTTTTCTTCTTTTTTTTTTTTTTTTTTTTTTTGTGTTTCCTTGTGACGTGTTCATCGAGGTCTCTATGGTGCTTCCTTCGCGCTATGTTATGTTTTTTCATAGAGTAAGAATCTTCTTCTCCCCCTCAGCCTATTCGCGCTTCTTTTGATTCCCCGGTCATGTGGGCGAGGTTTCCTTATCGTCACCTGAGTCCTTTTCCCCATTTCCTCCCCTGTTGACTTTTCCTTCTCCCCGTTTCGTCCTTCTTTTTTTTTAGAGAGTACTTTCCCGCGTTACTAACCGAATGCTTAATCTTACGTCGCCTGGTTGACTGTGTCGTCGAATTCCGTACCGCAATGTTTTCCCTCCTGACAAAAAGCAGCCGTCTTATTGCAGTTTAGTAACCACCTTCGAACCGTCCTTTTCTCCTGTTGTTGTTTTTTTTTGCTGGGGAGAGCTCTTCCGGCTTGTAGGGATCTGAGTTTTTAAGTCTCCCCCATCTTTCTTTGCTGTTTTGTGTCCCCCTTCTTCATCAATTTATGAGTCTTCTTCCGACACCTTTTTACAATTGCTACTTTTTAATTATCCATTTTCTCCCTGTCCATTTTTCATCGTAGGGCCGAGGTGAGTCCTGAACTTTCCCTTAGTTAATTTTGTCCAGGTGACGGATATTTTCCTCCGAGGTCGTTGAGTTTCTCACCGGAGAACTCGCTCCCCTTACTGGCGTATCATTTCATATAGCTATCCTCTCTCCTGCCCCCTTACGGTTCGCTTTCTACAATATATGGTCCCTCTCTACTCAAGTCCACTTTGTCGCATTCCCGAGACCCAATCAGAGTACTCCTCAAGTTTTCTTCCGATTTGTGGAGAGATACCAGGCCTGTTTTTTCCTGGCCGAATTGAACCCTTCCCCATCTACTCCTTGCATTTGTTTTTTGGACTGCTGATTGAGTATAATCAGGTGTTCCTCAACCACCCACCCCTGATTTTTTTCCCCTCGTCACAAGCTTTGAATTTTTCTGCTTCTCCTTCCTCGGTAGTCTTTCGACGCGCCCCAAGTTTCTCTCTTGAGTTTGATGTTGTCGCGCGTCAGAACGAGTTTTACGCTCGCGGGCCGTTCGCTTTTTTATTTCCTTATTTTGATCCCCCCCCAAGGTTGGGTTTCTCTTCGTCTTTGTTTCCCCCCCCAAAAAGTTAGCACGCCGTCTGGCATCTACTCTTTGCCACCCTCTTCCGAGATTAGTTGGGTTTTTACATGCCCTCAATTGTGTGGACATTTTTTGTTCCTTTCACATTCTTTCTTTCTTTGACCTGCGTTTTAAAACGACTGAAGTTGTGAGTTTGATCTCCCTTGCGACAATCTCTCCCCCTCTTTTCTCAGACCTTTCAATTAAGCGTATTTTGTTGAGATTCCACGCCAGTCCCCGGGCCCATAGGCTGGTTGGTTTCCCGTTAAAAATCCCAAGTGCCTTCGACGGGGGCGTCCTTCTCCAATCTACAAGGTGACTCTTTTCCCCCTTTTCCTGGTTGTTGGTCGGCGACACGATTGATTCTTGAAGGGTCGCCGTGCTATATGGGACCCCCTCCACACTCTGGCCTTCTTTTTTTTTTTTTCGCCCCAGCGCGCGGACAGTTAATTCGCACACCCCCTTAAGAGGTCGTGGGTTTCCCTTTACCTGCTCCGTCTCCCCCACTTCATTGAATGTGCCGTGACGAGCAGTTCTCTTCTGCTTTCTTTTTGCTAATCACTTTGAGCTACCCTTTTTCCCCTTGCTGCGAATTGCCTTTATTGCTGGACATTTTTCGGGGTCCCCCTTTAATCTGCTTGGTCCTTCCTGCGGTAAAAGAATTTCCCAATGAACGGATTTTCGCTTGCCTATTTCTTCTGTGTTTTTTTTACTGTCTGACTCCGCGGGCAGTGCAGAACCCCCCTCTCTCCCTTTATTTCTTTGATTGAAAGGGGGGCTGCTTCCCTCTCTTCTGCTATATTCTTTGCCAAAATTCCTTTTCGATGCGCCGGCTTTCTAAGCACTTAGGACCTGATTGTTTCCGGTCAAGGTTTTTTTTTTTTTTCCCTCGGTCCTTCTTTATTGCTTTAGAGCGTTTTCCAACCATTCGTCTTTCTTCTTTCAGCCGTGTCTCTTTTCCCTTCCGCGAGGCGCCAAGGTCTTACGTTTTTCGCGTTACGGCGGTTAAGCGGTTACTTCTTTGCATTTTAGTTATCTTTGCCTTCCATGATACTTCCGAGTTGCCCACCTTCCTCGGCTCTTAGTTTTGCCGGGTCCATAGTCTTTTCCTCTCTTGAGTGGTGAAAAGTTCCAGGCACAGGATTTCTTTTGACGAGAAGTAGCACGCTGGTTGCCTAAGTAGTCTTTTTTTTTTCTTTTTTCTTCCTTTCGTTCCAACCCTTCGGTGCCCGCCCAGCTCTCCGCCGGGTTCCCCCATTCGAGGTGTCCCCCCCTCCCCTTTCCCCCTTAATGTTCCTGTCCAACACAATTTATCGGGTTTTTCTTCTTCCACCGATCCCCCCTTCTTCTATGAGGGACTCGCTCGTTGTACTGCTCAGCTTTTTCGCTAACCCTTTTCCCCCTCCTTGAAAGAGACTTCCTCATATTTTGTTTTAGATCGTTTTGTTGAACCCGGTTGAGCCCAAAAAGCTTTTGATGGTAAGATCCTCTTCTACCTCCCCAGGTTTAAAAACCGCCTGCTACTTCCGACTCTCTTAGCTTACCTTTTTATCGGCGGTTTCTTCTTGTTCTCCTCATTTTAATCCTTCTCCCTTTTCCTCTTATATTTTACCTTTTTTTTTGGGTTGAGACTTGGTCTTTGATCATGGAGACGGTTTACCCGGTGCTCAGTTGCGTCAGTCGGGAGTGGAACAATGAACTTTTTTCTTCTTTTCAGGCGGGGTTCCAGATGCGGTGGTTGGTAGTTCCCCCGCTATCCTACAAAAATCCTTTTCTCGTTCCCCTCCCCCCCCCCCAAGCGCTACCCCAAAAGCTGCGGAATTTGCCTTTTTTGATTTTGTTTCGTCTGGGGCTTGCTGATATTGCTGAGCTTCTAATGAAAAATACGGAGGCTTATTCCTCCCAGGAAGACTTTCTGGGGGCAAAGTCGTATCCGATTTAGGCTTCCACTGTCCCCAGCGGAGTTTGTGGGCAGCATCCCCCGACTTTAGAACCACGTTCGACTCGGAGGTCGGATTGCCGCTTTTTTCTTTTTTTTATTGTTGACTTCACCCCGTCCATTCTGACTGTCCATTCCCTTGTTTACTCCATAGTTTTCCACTCGTTCATTCGCCGCAAACGTTCCTCCGTTTTGGAATGCACACGCCCCCCCCTTTTTTTTTGCAGTGAACAATTAATTCTTGGTTTCAATGGGTTTTTTCCCTCCTCCCCTTTTCAGGGGTTAGACGGTCTTTCAACCTTCTTTTTTATTTCTTTCCAGGGCAAGGTGCAAGAAGTCCCTCACACTTTCTCAATTCAAGTCCTTTCCGGAACGTTCCCTGCTTTAAGTTCAAGACGTTCCTTTTCTCATTTTTCATTTAAGAGCCTTTCCTTAGTCCCCCCATCTTTTTGAGATTGCGTTGCTCCTATCCCTGGATTTTTGCTTTTGAGTCCACCTTTTTCCAGGATCTTGGATTTTTGGCTTTTTTCCGTCATTTTCCGTCCGCGCGCCCACCGACACACCGCCACGAACCCACCGCGCATATCGTAAGGCATGACACCCTCTCCCCACCAAAACTTACCACAGACACGTCCTCAGCCGCCCCCTGTATGGCACCACCAATGTTAATGTTCCACTCCTCCCCTTTACACCATCTTTTTTTTTTTAAACGTGCCCCGTCCTTTTTTCTTGTTCACATTCGAACCAACTTGCCTCAGGGGAGACGCGATTAAGTTAACACGACCTGTTCAGCATTTTGCCCCCCGGTATTTCGCAGCCTCTCTTCTTTGGGTGTATTTCCCCCGGGCCCTCTCCTTCTCGACACTTTGCTTCATCGCGTTTCTGGGGCTCTGGCTTCTGTCCAAAAGGCGCCAGTCTTTTGATTGTGTTCCCTGCTTGCTCATGCGGCTCCACGCCGCAGGAACTGGCTGTATTGTGTGACAAGGACCTTCTCTTCATTTCTCCCCTCGAATAACCTCGATGCTTTTGCAAACACATTCAGGGGGTCCCACCCTGTTTCCTGTTAGCTTTTCCTTTCTAATGTTTCTTATTTGACTTTCTCTTCCCACCAATCAGCAGTCGTTTTTTCTCCCCTTTTTGAATCTATTGTCCCCCCGACACGCGTCTTCGTGCTTCCCTTCTCTCTTATGCCGAGTTTCCCTGATACCGTAAATTTTTCTGTGTTTCCCGTCGCCGCGTTGCCCCTATAAGATACCGCCAAACCCTATCGCAGTTCTCGGCGTTTGCTCCCACAATTATGCACCTCCGCGCGTGCGCTCTGTATGTTGCTCGGTTTACTTTCCGGTGGTTGCCCCCACCCTCGACCTATTCGCCCCCCTAATAGTTTTGGACCGTTTGTTTATCCCAATAAATGACGCTTGTTGGTTCCGTTTTTTTTTTTTTTTCCTTTGATTGCTTTGTACTGACCCATCCTCTGTGAGTCAAGCTCTCCATTTCTTTTTCTTCCGACCCCCCCCGTCCCTGTATTTTAGAGCAGCTAAAGGTACACCCTGGTTTGATGGCCCCACCCCGTATCTTGTGGAATTTCCCCCTTTCTTCTTGGCCTCCCTATGAAGTTCTAGGAAATGTGTGTTTGGCTTTCATCGTAGCGAATTACCCTGTTGCTCGCCGCACCATTCTCCCCCAACACCAGAACGCCTTTATTTACGATTTGGGAAGAGGTTGGTCCTTGGTCTTTATCCTAGTTCGTAGATTTTTCACTTTTCTTCGATTATGTGAAATCGTCCCCTCTATTAGTAGTTCTCCCTTTCCCATCAGATCAGCGCCTTCTCCGTTTGTTTCAACTCACCCGGCGATCCAGGTCTTCTAATTTTGGAGTCGTTCTCGCACTTTCGTGCAACCCCCCTCCCGAAGCCCCATTTTTACCTTTTCCTGGACTCGACCCTCTCTTCAGTACCGGCCATCCATTCCGCCTTCTGTTTTTCCCGGTCTGCGAACTGCCTGCTCTATTCGCTTCCGAAGTTACCCTTCCAGTACTCTTTCAAAAATCCTCTGAAACGCCCTTTCCCCGATACCCCTTTTTCGGTATTACATTCGCTCCTTTCTTCCCTCTTTTTGTCGATTTTTTGCCTTCTGACCCTCGTGCCCCTTTCCCATCGGAAAGGCTTTTTTTCGGTCTTTTGAAGGCTCGCCACTTTTTAGTTACCGCCCGACGCACTTCTAAGGGTGATATCCTGGGAGCATTCTAGACTTTCTTCCGCCCAGCTTAAGGTATGCTCCCTGGCGGATGGTGGTCTTCCCCCCCCCCACATTTCCCACCACATTGTTCCTGATTTGTCGTCAAAGGTGGACGATCTGGTCCGCCAAGACTTCTTCCCAATTCGAGGGCTAGGAGAAGGGTCCATTTTTCCTTTTTTTCTATGGCCCTTTACCCCTAGACGAACGCGCTGCCCCCCAGAGGACTCGTTTTCTGCTCATGCTGATCAAATCTACGACCCCCCCGATCTCAAGCCCCAACTTGACTCCCCCCCCTGCGAAACCCCTCTTCGTTTATCCGATCTGTTTTCCCCGCTAACCCTTTTATTTCCTTTGCGCATTTCCAAATCTCGAGCACATGTCTGGGACTTTGGGCCCACCGTGAATCAGGCCCCGTTGTTGTCCCCACTCACGTTGATGGGCTGCCCATTTCCTCCTGAAAGATTTTCTCTCCTTTCGAAGGCAGAAGTAATCGTGTTTTCGTCTTGGCACGCCAGTTGTCCGGGCGAGACCTTTTAGGACTTTCGACGCGGTAACTTTTACTTTCCAGTCTCAAATTTTGGCCATTGGCTTTTTGTTCGTATGCGGCGGGGGTCTAGATGATCACTTCCACCCAGTTAGCCGAGGTGCTGAATCTCTTGGTTTTCTCCAAAACCCGGTACCTCCTTCCTTACTTTGAAGGCATTTAACCCTCTGCTTCAAAAATATGCGAGGTTCAGATTGAGGCCCATTCTAGATCTCTCCTAGGATGATATTTTCTCTTTGGCTTCATTTTCGCGTCAACGACAGTTCGCGGCCCCTAGACTCCCTTTCTCTCTTTTGCCTCTTGAAATTCATTAAGTTCTCTTGGCAAAGGAGTTTTGTTTTTTTTGATTCCGCTCACGGATACATCCTTTTGCGGCGTTTGGTCCTTCCCGGTCCTCATAATTTTCAGCACTTCGCTTTTGAGGCAGGTCCCTCCCCCCGTTGTTCCTCCCCCCAAATGGCTCTTGATGTTGAGGCCGTGACCCTTTTAGAATTGTTTTTTTTGTCTATGGTTCACACCCACCCCCTAGAATTTGGCTTTCTTAGAAGCACGCAGGCTCCTAATCTCCCACCGTTTACGGCGGCTCATGGTTTGGGGGTTGCGAAGACCGTTCTCTAACACCGTTTCTCGACATTCCCGACTTCTCTTTTCTTGTGCGGTTTTTAGAAACCCCCCATTAATGCCTCCCCCTGCGTTGCCCAAACCATACCAGGGCCATTGTTTCATGGTCTTGTGTTATCGTTCCTCTTCCCTTTTTTTCCGGGTCCCTTTTTCCTCCAGGCGATAGGGCTGGAAGCTGCTGGTTTTTTCTATTCCATTTTGGCCTGACGCCCCGAGGGAAGGCAGTTTGACTCACCAGCTTCTTCTTTGATTGGCGCTTGTTATCTTTTACTTCTTCGCTTTTTCTTCCTTCCCCCCATGCGCCGGATTCTAGAATACCCTTCCTCCGCTCCCTGCAGTATTTCTTTTGTGCGGCAAGGTGTGGTCCCCCTGTTCGCATCGGAGTTCGTTTAATTCAACCCCACGATAATCTTTGTCCCCCCTTTGTCTCTCATTCACGTTCCCCTTGCGATCTCCCCCACTGGTATCTTTTTTTTTTCCTGGCCCTGCTTCCGGCTTTTCGACGGTTTTCAGTATGATTTTTGAGTTGAGTAATTTTTTCTTTTGTTTCCTCCAATCTTCCCTCGTGGTTCCGTCTACCCCTTTCCCATTTCAGCGGCGGGTGAGTGTCCTTCAGTCTTGCACTGTCTGCTGTGAAGTTCCAGGGCACCGTTCTTTTTAGCTCTTTTCTCGGCTTGGCAGTTACTCTTGAGTTTTTTTTTTATTGCGTATGAGTTCTCTAAAAAAAACCCCCTCATGTTTACGCCCACTCGGGCTGTGAATGCAGGAATTGGCCGACGGGCGCCCACACCCATCTCTGGCCCTTTTGCCCTCCTCGATTGGCTTTTTTTCCACTTCTCGCTGCTGGAGACTTCGCTTGCTTTCGAGATTTCTTCCTTCCCAACCTTCCGGTTTTTCCCCTGAAACCTTCACATCCTCATTAGAAGCTTGTGGATGGTTTTTTTTCCATCGAGCTCTTTCTTTTTCTCTCTGTGGAACTCCCACCCCCCGGCATGCGGGAGTAAACCCGTGATCTTTTCCAGAGATTACGGCCCTTTCATGGTGTAGGACAGTTTTCTGTTTCATTTAACCGTGCCGCGATGCGCTCTCCGAAATATCTATACTTGATCTCCTTTTTTTAGTCTCTTTTGGTCTTCTCGCGATACACCTTGCTTTCAGTTTTACTTTCTTTTCGGGTACCCAAGTGACGTTTTTACGGAATTTTTCTTGCCTTCTTTTTTTTTTTGTTCTTTGCCCCCATCTTTACCATACCCCCCCAAAGCTTGTATTGTTCCCCCTTTCCCCCCAGTAGCCCCCACAAGTGCGGAATGGCTGCGTTTGTGCTAGTCAATTTGTTTTGACTTTCCGCTGGTGTGAGGGAGCCAACGTTACACTTTTTCTGTCTCTTCATAAGAAGAGGCTTCGCTTGCATACTCTCTTCCCGCTTTGTCCAGGTTTTAATGTCCCCCGCTGTTTCGGGTCGGTGCACGGTCAACCCATTTCGGTGCCGCATGTTTTCCCCCCTCACATAAGTCCATCAAGCACTGCCCGTAATGCTGTCTCCTAGTGATAAAATAGTCTGATTGCGTTCTTACGTGGCAGGAATCCCCCCGGATTGAAGTCTTCCTGCCCCTCAGGAAAGGATTGTTTGTTCTCCCTTCTTCCCACGGGAAGGAGAATTCCTAACTGTCCCACTGGGTTGCCTCTCCTCCCCATCACTTCTCACCGCATTAGCTCCTTTCCCTTAAACCCCGGGACCGCTTCTACACTTCGTTACCTTTGGGCTCTTTACCTTTCATTTTTCCGTTTGCAATGGTTCCGAGACATATTTGTTTTTTTTCTTGCGCCCCCCTGGTCAATTCTCCGGGCAGTTTACCCCCCGTTCTACAACCCGTTTTCCCACCCTTCTGGCGGAGCAGGTCTGGTCAGGTTCTTGCGTGAGACTTTCATTTTTCTCGATATTGTATTATTCCGGCCGCACCTCCCTGATTTGCTTCCTCGTTGAACCTTTCGTCCCCGCTTTCCAGTCCCGAACACCACTTTTTCTAACTGCAAGAGATTCCTGGACTTCTTGATCCACATCTGTAAAAAACGCGGATTTTTTGCGTTTTTTCCCGTCACGCTTTCATGTTCGCATGCCGCATGGAATTTCAGTCCCTTGCTCCCTCTCCTTCGGCAGTGTCTTTGCCCCCCTTCGTTCCCCAGGACACAAAACCTCTTCGTGTCGTTCATTCGATGTCAACAGTCGCATTGCTTCGTCCCCTCCTTTTTTACGTTTGCTATTAATTCTGCCGCCTTTAGTATGTTCTACCCGCCCGTCCTAAGGCCTCATGTATTGGTTTTAAATTTGACACAAATAGCTAGCTGTTTTTTCCCAAAATTTTTGCTTTTTTTTAATTCATCGTGGTTTCCCTAGCACAACCTTGGGTGTTCTGCTCTGGACCCTTCCGGCCGACTGCTATGACTTGAGACGGCATTTTCATCTTCACACAAGCTTTGCAACAATGGGCTGGTCCAGTTTACTCTTCTCCCCTCTTGAATTTCTGGATAGAGCTCGATGGATTTCTCGGGTCACGCTCCCCCTTCTGTGGATCCCCTTTTTTGCCGCCAGGTTGCAAAAGATCTACGATCGAGATCGTTAATTCCCTGCCTCTTGGCAGCGTTGAACCCAATGTTATGCATTAAATTGACGGTGTTTTCCCCTTCGCAAACCGTGCTGGCTCACGCCGACTTTAGCTTCCCACTCCTTTTCTTTATTGCATCGACCTCCCGCCTAGAAAGAACCGGGGAACGGTCTCTTCCCCTTCTAATATGTCGTTGCTTGCAAGTTCGCTGCCTTGTCTCCATTGTTTCATTTCGAATTTTTGGTTCGAACCCTTTCCTGCTCCTCTGTTTTCCACGTACTAGTGTGGCTGTTCTTTCTCCACGTTTATTAGTGGTTTTTGCTCCTGCATTGGCGTTCTTCCCCTCAGGCAGGCGTTTCACCTTCCTTCTATTTTCCTTCCCTAACTCTGAAATACACCGTTCTGTATAGCTACACATTTCTTTGATCCCCCTACTTTTTTTTTTTCTGATGTTCGCTTTTCCTCTTTTTATTATGTATCTCTATTTGAGTTTTCTACCTATTATTTGAGAGACTCTATGGTTCTCTTTTTATCTATTTTCATCTCCCCTGATTTCCCCTTGATCCCACCTTCCCTTTAAGTTTCCCGTATCGGCGTCTTTGGAGATCTCCCACCTTTTTCTCAGCAAACCGAAGCCATTGGTGTGTTGAATTAATGGACTCTCCCTTAACGTTCCGCAAGATCTGAGGGTTGATTTTTAGCCTTCAATATTTCAAGTTTTACTCGCCCTTTTCCCCCTAGCTTGATCGCGCTTCTTCGCATGGATCTTTCCCCCGTCCCATAATTGCCCAAATCGCCCCGGCCTTGCAGCTCGTTATACTAAGTCTGAGG
>Ga0179593_1620410_pt1 | contig 16488 bp, 18 predicted proteins | sample CZODoug2_1_08_16_FD_185931 | JGI IMG/M metagenome (GOLD analysis project Ga0179593, IMG submission 185931) | Vadose zone soil fungal communities from Angelo Coast Range Reserve, California, USA - CZODoug2_1_08_16fungal (PacBio error correction) | ecosystem: Environmental > Terrestrial > Soil >... | reverse complement strand
CTTTTCCTCCCTTCCTTTTTCCCTTTCCCCTCCCTTCTTGTGCTCATCCCGGCAAGGGTCCAGCGGCCGGGCTCTATCCTTTATTTTTTCCGCTTTTCTTTCCTCTTGGTCATTGGCCCTTTTTTCCCCTCCTTTTTTCCTTTTTTTCTTTTTTTCCCGCGTGCCGACGTAAAGGAAAGCGAATACCGGCCCCTTTCTCTTTTCCCTACTCTTACGTCAGGGAACCTGGTAAGGCGTTTTCTTCCCTTTTTTGCTCTTTTTTGGGTCTTCCCAGAACTTTTTCCCCTTCTTTCTCTCCCCTCTTCGGTGAAGGAAGGGATGGACCGGTCATTTTCCTTCCCTCCCGCGCTAGACGGATGGCGACGTATCACCCACCCCTCCTCCTTTCTGGTCTGCCTTCCTTTCCTTTTTTTTCCCTGCCAACACGTGAAGTGGAGGTCAGGCTCTGTTTTTTTTCCCTTTCCTGCTGAAAGGGAAATGCTGGGCGAGCGTCCCTCCCTTCCTTTTTCTATTTCTTCTTTCTCTTTTTTTTATCGTGAGAAAGGCCGAGCTTTGCCCTCTTTTTTTTCCTTGCTTTTTTTCGGGTGCGTTCGTGGCAGAAGTCTGCCGTTTTTTCAAGATGCTCTTTTCCTTCTTTTTTTTTTCTCTGCGGGCTAAATGAAGAATGATGGCGTTTCCCTTTTTTCTTTCTCCAATCACGTGACAACAAGATAAGGGAGGTGTAAAGGCTGCTCCCTTTTGTTTCTTTCCCACATTCTCAACTTCTTTTTTTCTCCTCTTTCCCTTTTCATAGGGTAGGTGAGAACGTTCCCCTTGATAGGAACGGTAAAGGAGTTAAATCTTTTTTTTTTTTTTTCAAATTCCATCCCTTTTACCTTTCTTTTTCCTCCCTTCTATGGACGGGGAAGTAGGCGGGTTCTTTTTTCCTCAGACTGTCGTAGAAGAGGAAAGAATCAGGGCTTTTCTTTCTGATTCATCCTTCCTTTCTCTCCTTCCTCTCCGGAGGACGATAGGCGACTTCCGTTTTTTTCCCCCTTCCCTCGAAGGTAAAGGTGGTTGCGACCCCCCCCTTTTGATGGATTGTCCTTCCCTCCCTTTTTTTTTTTTTCTTTTTCCCGGTAGGGATCATTCCCCTCCCACCCTTTTCCAAAAACCCACCCGATTCTTTCCTTTCTTACTCCAGTCCCTTTTTTTCCTTCCCTCTTTTTCCGAAGACAAACGATACGACGCCCTTTTCCCTCCCTCCTCTTGCCGAAAAGAAGGACCGGAACTTTCCCTTTTTTTGATTCGTTTCTCCTTTTTTTTTTTTCCCTTCCCTTTTTCTCGTAGGGATGAATGTAAACATATGTATTTCTTCCTTTGCTTCTTCTGATGAGTATGAGACTGAACCTTTTCTGTTCCGTCCCTCCCTCCCTTTTCTGAACAGAGATCATTTTCTCCCAATAAAGAAGAGGACCCGCGGGGTCCTTTTTTTTATCAAGTCCTTTCTTTTCTTTGTTGTGGTTGAGAGAGAATGCTTTTCTTTTTTTTTCCTCCCATGCCCGCCGGAACGGCTATTCCGGCCCCTCTTGTGATCTTGTCTTTTTTCTTTCTCTTTCCGATCATGAGACATCTGCGTTTCCCCCTCCCTTCTTCTTTTCCTTCTCAGAAACTAATCGCAGCAGCACGCTCCCTCTGGTATTTCTAATGATAGCATAGTTTCCTTTCTTCCCTCTTAGAAGAGGGGAAGAAACTACCTCCCCTTGTTTTTCTTAAGTGTCCCGTTTCTTTTTTTTTTTCCCTCTCTTTTTTTTTTCTCCCCCCATCGGTACAAGTAGATGACAGGACTTTCTTTTTTTTTTTCCTTACTCTTTTTGTTTGAGGGGAAGGTGTGCGTCTTTTCTCCCTTTTTTTTATTCATCTTTCTTTCCTTTCTTCCCCCTCAAGAAGAGAAGGAGGTTGACCTTTTTTGGTCCCGCCCCCCCTTTCCCCTTCCTCCTTCCGAGAGGAAGGCCTTTTTTTTCGGCGAAGGACAGCGAGTATTGCTCTCTGAACCCCCTCCCTTTTCTTTCTCCCTTCTTCGGAAACAGTCGAAAGAAGAGCACCTTTCTTTCCCCTTCCCTCTATTGGATGGACGAATGATGGATTCTCTTCGTTTCCTTTTTAGTGATTCTCTCCTCAAACTAAGGGAAACGGGCCGAGCACCTATTTCTTTCTTCCTTCCCCATTCTTCCCCCCTCCATTTAGGAGATACAGAAAAGACTCTTTTTGCTCTCTTTTCAGAAGCAAGAAGGCCGGCGCCCCCCCCTTTTTCCCGCCTTTGAGGTTCAATTCCTTTCTTTTTTTCCCCAGGTAGAGGCAGACGCCCCCTTTCCTTCTCTCGGCCATGATAGACCTCGGCATGGATGACATGCCTCGGGTGCCCCCTCCTCCTTCCCTCTTCAGAAAAACGAAATGCGACATACTCCTCCTTTCTCCCTATCGCCAGAAAAGAAGGAGATAACCTCTCTTTCTTTCTTTTTTCCCCCCCCCTGATGTTTCATTTTTTTTTCCTTTTTTTTTTCCCGAGGAAAGATAGAAACAGCCTTCTCCCCCGGACCAGGCCAGAGAGGAAGGAATGCCGAACCTTTGCAATCCCTCCTTTCCTCCCTTTTCTCGCCAAGAGGAAGGGATGTCCTTCTCCTCCCCTTCTTCTCCACCTCCCCTTGGTGATAGTAGCACAAGTAAGGCTTTTTTACCCTGTCCCCCCTTTTTCTTTTTTTTTCCTCCACCCCTCCTCCTTTCAAACTGGGATGGGAATGACTGCCCCCCTCTTTTTTTCTTCCTTTTTCCTTTTCTCCCCCCCCTCCCCCCCCACTTTGAAATGGCACGGCGCGAACGCTGGTGGAGGCTCCTTTTTTCCCGTTATGCGTAGAAGGCACGTGGACGGTTTCTTTTTTCCCCCTTCTTTCCTGCCTTAGTAGATTTCATGACGATCCATTTCCCGATCCCCCCTCGTTTCCCTTGATTTAGAACCAGAAAGGCTGGATCCTTTTTTTTTCTTTTTCTCCCTTCCCTGCTGGAAACTGGACCGGATGGAGCACGGCACGGCTTTCCCCCTTTTTTCCTTTTTTTTCCAAATTCTATCTCTCTCTTTTTTTTCTTTCTCTTTTCCCTATCCGGGAAGGATTACATAAGGGGACAGTTTCTTTTTTTCTTTTTTTTTTTTTTTTTCCCCCTCCCTTTCTTTCTTCCCCTCTGGCCAGGGTCAAGAGGCAAGGGTCCAGCGGGCCAGTCTTTTTTTCTTGTACCTCGTTTTCTTCTTCCCCCCTTTCTTTCCATCTGACTAAAGGAAGTGAATAATCGCTTCCTTTTCTCCTTTCCTTCAGGAACCTAGGTAAGGCGTTTTTTTTTTTTTTTTTGTGGTGTTTGTTGGGTTTTTTCATTTTTTTCCGGAATCAATTTTTTCTTTTTTTTCCTCCTTTTTCTTTACTTTCCAGGTAAGGAAAGCAAAGGTTCCCTTCTTTCTTTTCCTCTGTCCGTGATAGGTGAAAATAAACGGGTTTTTTCTTTTTTGAATTCAGACTACCCCCCCCCCTTTTCTTTTTTGTAGAGAGTAGAAGAAATACCTCTTTCTTTGGTAATGAGAAACCCATCTTTTTTCCCCAAGTGTTTATTTTCCCCCTTTCCTCCTCTTCCGCAGGAAATGGAATGATGAAATTCTCCTTTTTTCTATCTGGTGACGATAGGTGATAAGGAAGACTCCTTTTTGTAGGCTTTATTTCCTATCCCCTTCTTTTTATAGAGGAGTGCTTTCTTCTCTTCCCCCCCTGCCTAGATGAAGCAGGCGGTTTTTTGTTGACTTTCATTCCCCCCTTCTTCCCCTTTCCCTTGGAAAAGGATAGGAGAGTTTTAATTTTCCCTCCCCCTTTTTTCCTTTTTCCTTCTCCTTCTTTATCCATGGGAGATGTGGAGGAGGCCTCTTCCCCCATTTTTATAAGTTATTTCCTTCTTTTCCTCCGGAATGATGATGATGAAAAGCTTTTCTCCCTTTCCCCTTTTTCTTTTACGCGTTCGTTGGAAGAATCGTTTACCTTTTTTGTTCGTGACCTTTTCCCACCTTCTTTTTTTCCTTCAAGGAGGTAAAGATGATGGCTTCCCTTCTTTTTTTTCTATCTTAAGCTTAAAGGATGGATAGAGAAATAATTCTTTCCCCCTTTAGGTTTCTTTCTTTTTTTTTTTCTTCTCCGGAAGACTGTAGGTTCTCCTTCTTTCCCCTCCCTTTTCGGTAAGAGAGATCGTGATACGCTCGTCTTTTCCCGGAAGGTCTCCTTCTCCCCCTCCTTTTTTCCTCCCTCGGCAATCAGGCGAGGTAAACCGTTTTTTTTTCTCTCCCTTCCCTCTTCGCGGTGCGAACGACAGGGTTCCGGGATCCCTTCCCCCAAGCCCCTGCCCCCCTTCCCCCCCCTCTCTATACATGGAAAGATGGTCTCCCCTCCTTCTCCCTTTCCGCAGACGAAAAGGGCCCGTCCTCTTGAAGGTTCACGCTTTTTAGTTTTCCCTCTTTTCCCCCTTCCCAGCTCACGAGATAGCTCCCCTTTTCTTCTTTTCCCTTCCTCTTTATCGACCGGGAGGAAACTGTCTTTTCAGCCTGTCACGTATTTGTCCCTTTTCAGATAAGTAAGCATTCTCCCTTTCCCCCTTCCTAAAAGAAAAGGCGCCGGTTCGCGTCAGCTCCCTTCCTTTTCCCCCCTATGAAGAAGGAAAGAACTCTCTATTCCTCCCTTTTTTTTTCCCTTTCCCCTTCCTTTCCCGGAAATAAGAGCGTAGTAAAGGCACGCCCCTTTGCGGTTTTTTCTTTTTCTTCCTTGATATAGGTGCAGATTCCTTTTTCCTCCTTTCCCCCCCCTCATGTCAATAAATAAGTAAAGCCTGATTCCTCGATTCTCCCACTCTTTTCCCCCTTTTAAGGGAAAGCCCCTCTCTCCTTACCCCCCTCCTTTTCCTTAAGATGGGAAGGGACGGTGCCAGTTCCATGATACCCCCATTATTCTTCTTTCCTTCAGGTCGGGACGGCGAAGTGGCCTTTTTTTTCTTCTTTTCTTCCTCCGAGTACAGGTAGATGAATGGCCCGTCTTTTTGTTTCTGGTTCTTCTTTTTTTCTTTTCTTTCAGCGGAACTGATGGATCAAGGAAATGGCTTTCTCCCTCACCGGCTCAGTAGGAAGCGTGACCGGCCTCCCACTCCCTTTTTTTCCCCTCCTCAGAGATGAAGAGTTAGAGGGTCCGCCCCCCCCCCCCTTTCTCTTTCTAGGCCGAGAGAAGGACGTCGCCTCTCCTTCGTTCCTCTCCCCCCCCCTCTGACAGCACAGATGCAAACCCCCCCTCCCTTTCCTTGTAGAAGGAAAGTCTCTGAACCTGGTATGGTCCCCCTTTTTTTTCCGCCAGATAGGGCATGTCCTTTTTTTTCTTTTCTTTTCTCTATGCGGGCAACGGGACTCTAATTACGCCCCTGTCCTTTCTCCCGTGAGACAACGTTTTCTTCCCTCCTTCTTCATGGTAGAGATAGCACATGACGAACGTCTTTGTCTTTATGCCTCTTTTGACCTTGCCCTCCCTTTTTTTCTTTTTTTTTTGTTTTCGCAGGATAGTACAAAGACATGTGCTTTCTTCCTTTTCTCATCGCCCATCAGATGTCAACTCCCGTCCCAGGCCCTTTCTCCCCTCCCCTCTCCCCCTCCCCCCCGATTGGAAATGAACTCCTTTTTTTTCTCTATTCCCTTTCTCTGTCGGCACCGCAGCCTGCCCTGACTCACCTCCGCTTTCCTCTTTTCCTTGAAAAGATAGCAAGAAAGCCGGCGTCCCCTTTTTTCCCCCTCCTTTCCTTCGACAATAAATGATGGGCTCTTCCTGATCCACCTTTTTCCCCAGCAGGGCCAATGGAAGCATTACCCTTCCCCCCCTCGTTCCAGGAATGAAGATGAGGAAGGAGCCGTGGCCTCTTTGAGGTTTTGCAGAGGACCCCCTTCCTCTCTTTCTCTTCTTCCATGCAGAATAAAGGAAGAGTGGTGATTCTCCCCCCCTCCTTTTTCCTCCCTTTTTTTCTCGAGAAAGGACAACGCTTCTTCTTCCGTACCCCAGTCTCTTTTCACCTTTTCTTTTTCCTCCTTCCATTTCTTCCCTGGAGTTCGTCTCCTTCACCCCCTCCCATGAAGGGAGAGAAAGCTGGTTTGAGGTTTTCCCCCTTCCTGACGTGAGAGTAGACTTTTTCTTTTCCTTTTTTTCTTCTTCCCCCTTCCGGTAGTAGGATTTACTGTAAGGAGGCACTCTTTTTACCACTGGAGATTAGAACCTTCCTTTTTCCCCCCTTTCTTTTTTTTTTGGAAAATGGAAGGATAGAGAAAGGCCGGCTTTACCCTTCCCTTCTTTTTCTTCTCTCTTTTTTCCCTTTTTTTCTCCCTTCCGATAGAGAAAGGACCGGCTGGTACCTCTCTCTTCAAGGTCTAGTCTTTCTCCTCCTCCCTTCTTTTCTTCCATAAGGGCAAGGGTAAAGAAGGGACGGGCTCTATTCTTTTCCCTTTCCCTCTTTTCCTCTCCCATCCTGGCCGCGGGGATATCAGGGGAAAGGGTCCCTCCCCTTTCGCCCAGGAAACGACTTCCCTTCTTTTTCCCCTTCCCCCCCCACGGAGGAGACGATAAAGAAGGAACCTTTTTTCCTTTTTTTTCCCCCCTTTTCTCAAAGCGTGCGAGAAGGACCTTAACTGCGCCCTTTTCTCCGCTTTTTCTTATTTTCCCGGGTGACCTCTTCTTCCTTTTTTCTTTTCTTTTTTGTGAAAATAAAGGGGTACGGTCGATTGGATTGCGTACTCTTCCCCTTCCTCTTCTGGATAGCAGTAGAAGAAATTTCTTTTTTTTTCTCTCTCACCTAAGAAGTAATCTGGATGGTCTTTTTTCTGGAGGTCATGATTCCTTTCTTTTCTTTGGAGAAGAGGAAGATAGGTGCTCTTCTACCTTCTCCCCCTTTCCCCCCCCAGAGGTATTGTAGGCCGCACTTTCCCCTGGAGTTCTTCTTCCCCCTGCTAGGAAAATCCCCCCCCCCCCCCTTTTTTCGGGGATGGAAGGTTTAGTCCGTTGGCCTTTTTTTTTTCCCCCTTCCCTTTTTTCCAAAGATAAGGCGAGTTAATGTCATCCATTTTCTCTTTCTTTCCCTTGCCCTCTTCTTTTCCCGGAAGGAGATCGCCAATCCGTTTTTCCCCCCCTCCTTTCTTTCCCTGATAAAAAAGGGATTGGTTCGTCTCCCCCTCTTTCCCCCTCCTATTGATGAACGTTCTTTTTTTTCTTCTTTTCCTGGACAGGAATAGAGTCGTTTTTTTCCTCCTCACTTACGGTGACATAGGAAAGTTTTCCTAGCCCCCGCTGCCCTTTTTCTTAAGATACCGTTTTTTTTTCCCCCTCCCCTTTTTCCCCCATGAAATATATGGCAGGAGGCACTTCTTCAGATTTCGACGCTTCCTCCCCTTGGATTGAACTTTTCTCTCGACTGATAGGAATAATCCCCCTTCCCCCCAGACCTTCCTCTTTAAAATAAGATGTCATTTTCCCTTTTTCCCCTTTTCTTTTTTCTTTATCTCGGGAGAGGTAAAAGATCTTTGTCTAGAAGAAGGAGAAGGGCCCCCCCAGACCCCTGTTCCCCCAACTCCTCCCAAAAGGACAAAACCGTCCCTTAACTTACCTTGGACCCTCTTTTTTCCTGGAACAGGCAAGCCGCAGCCAGGACCGTCCCTCCTCCCCTCTTTTCTCCTTTCCTTTTTTTTTCTCCTTCTTGTAGTTGGATGACAGAGGGCCTTTCCCCTGAACCCCGCAGTCATTCTTCTCTCCTTTTTCCCCGACCGGTAGAAATTGGTCATTTCCTTTCTCTTCTTTCTTTCCCTTCACGTAGTTATTGGAACCGGGTCTCTATTAGCATGCTCTTCTCCCCCAGGAGCCGAGAAAAATCAGCCCTCTTTCCCCCTTTTTTTCAGAGAAGTAAGAGGGCTTCGCGGCCGTCATTCCTTTTTTTTGAGGAGATGCGGCATGCGTAATCGTCCTCCCCCTTTCCCCCTCTGAAGGATATAAAGGTCCCTCTTTCCCGGGCGGGAGTTTCTTTTATCAATGATCTACGGTTTTTTTCTTTCCCTCCCCCTCTGAAACTGCCTGAGTAAGGCGCCTCTTCCTTAGCAGAAAGAGTGCCTTTCCCCCCTTGGACCTTTCTCCCTCTCTTTTTCTTCTCTGGGCAGGGCGGGAGAAATCTTCTCCCCTCTTTCCTCCCCCCCCCTTTTCCCTTCCCTGTGAAGGTAATTATGTTCTTTTCCTGAGGTCCCGGATTTCTTTCTTCTTCCCGTTCGTATTAGTGTAGGAGATGGTTTGGCCTTTTCTTTCTTTTTTGTTACGGGGTTGAGGGAAGGTCCTTTTTTTTTGAGCCAGGCTTCCTCTTCTCCTACCTCCGAGGAAGGCAGTGGACCCCCTTTCCCCCCTCTTTTCCGTTAGAGGGTTAGCCTTCTGCTTTGTCTACTTCCTTCTTTTTTTTCCCTGGCGAGGAAGATCCTTTCTTTTTTTATTCGCGCTGACAGCCCCCCCCCCTGATGGGGCCGCCTTTTCGGAACAAGTCCCTCCCTTTCTAAGGACCAGGCCATACTTTTTTCGAGAACTGGCTCTTACTCTCTTTTCGGAAGAAGATTTTTCCTTTCCAGGGAAGAGAACGAGCCGGTGTCCTTTTTTTCCAGATATTTGGTACGAGCATTTAGGTACATTTTCTCTTCGGTAGGAGAGCGGGCGAAATCCTCTTTTTTTCTTCCCTCCCGGGTTGGAAGAAGGCCTCCCCTCCGAAACGTTTCCGTGGTCAGAAGCGCCAGGGAGAAGCACAGAGTCCCTTCCCTTCTCTCCCCCTTTCCATGAAAGCGCAGAGGGCTCTTTTTTTTCTTTTGCAGGCTCGGCCACGACCTCCCCTTTTCCTCCTGCGCAGAGAGGGAATTGGCAATCGCGGACTTTCCCCTCTCTCCGGAGATCAAAAGAGTACTTCCTTTCCCTGGGGTCCGGTCCCCCCCTTTGAGCACAGAGCGGAAAGCTCGCCCCCCTCTTCTCCCCCATTTCCCAGGAGAAGAGGAACATCTCCACTTTCCCGTGGTTGGTCCGCCCCCTTTTCCCTTGACCCCGGCTAGCCAGAGCTTCTCTTTCTTCCCCCGATAAAGGAAAGAGTTTTTTTTTTCGTTTCTGAGGCCGCCCCGTTGACCCTTTCTTTCCATCACGGCCGTCACAGTACCTGTCACTTTTTCTTTCCCTTCCCCTTCCTTTTTTTTCCCTTCCTTGAAGTAGTAAAAGAAAAAACACTTTCCTTTTTCTCTGGACGAACGCTTTCCCTCCGTGAAGGTTGTCGGTCTTTCTCCTATCTTCACTTCTTCTCTTTTCTTTTCCTGCTTAATAAAGGAAAGGAGGAAAAGGGAACGTTTTTCCTCTTCAGGTTCTGACCCTGGCGGCTGTACCCTTTTGACGGAAGGATGGAGAAGGAACGGCTGGCCTTCCCTGATTCCTTTTTTTTCTCTTCTCTCTTCCCCTCTAGATATTTAATAATAAGAAGTGCTTGTTTTGATCTCTTTTTTTAACCTGGTGTCCAGCAGGGCCTTTTCTCCCCTCTTTTTGAAAGGGTACAGAAGGGCAAGGGGTCCAGCCTTTCCCCCCCATCCCCTCCTTTCCTTTTTTTCTTTTCCAGGTGGTACAGAAGGGCAGGATGACAGAAGCCAAGCGTTTTTCACCAGGATTGACATCTCCTTAAGCCTACCCCTTCCTTTCTTTGTTCAGGCGTGTGAGGGAACAATTCCTGCTCTCCCCCTTTTTTTTCCTTCAAGTGTGTGGGTAGTGGGAAGAATTAAGCCGCCCCTTTTTTCGTTAAGTCCATGCCCATTTACATCTACTTTTTTCAGGATCGGGGATGGACCCCCCCTTTTCCTTTTCCTCCCTTCGAAGCGAATGGAGAGATCACACTTCCCTAAGCTAAAGCCTCGTTCTAGCCGGTTCCTTCTTTCTCCAAAAAAGTGGAAGTGGAGGTACACGTCTCCCCTTTCCTTCTTTCCTCTCGGCCGGAGTAATGATGAAAGGTGCCATCTTTCTTAAGAGTGGCTCAGGACTTCTCTCTTTCAAAGAGGTATTGTAGGCAGCCTTTCCTATTTCTCTTTCCTCTCTCCGTGATGGAGAATAGTGAGTAATGCCTCAGAGGTATTTTCCTTCTTTCCCTTTTTGCGTTAGTGGAAGAAGGATCTTTGAATGGGAAAATCCGTGTCTCCCCTTTGGGTAGATACTTCCTTCTTCCTTTTTTCCCCGGCGGAAGAAAATTGAAAAAGGCCTTTTTTCCACCCCCCCCTTCCTTGCCTAAAAAAGGGCTGGTCTTCTCCTTCCTTCTTTCTCTTTTTAGCCCCCTTTTTCGATAGACTAAATTCTCAGAGAGAGAGGGTAGGCACCGTGTTCTTCACCTACCCTTTTTTTTTTTTTTCCGGAGTTAAAGCATGATGGACGTCCCTCTCTAAGCCCATGATGGCTAGGCCTCATCCTCTTTTTTTGGCGGTGCTAGCGTGCGTACTGTTTCGGCATGACTCTTTTCCCCCCCTCGCGGTTGAGGTAAGCGCGATAGTGAATAGGAATACTCGGCTTTCTTTTTTTTCCTTCGCTTCGGCGTCGGTCCGGTGTGGCTAAACATCGAACTCGGTCTCGGCGCGCTTTTTTTTTTTCGGGTGGGTGTTAAACGGCCGGTAACGCTTTTTCCTCCCGGGACCGCCCGGCCGGCCCGCAACCCCTTTCTTCCTTCCACCCGGACAAAAAAGCGCCGTCCAACGACCTCCCTTTTGGCAGAAGAAAAAGATCTCCCCTCCCCTCCTTTTTTCCGACCTCCTGCCCGCACAGAAGGACCTTTTTTTGGCTGCCGCGGGATAACGTGGCGCACGCCCTGCCCGCCTCTTCCCCTCTGCTCGGCTAGGGATGACACGTAAAAAGATGACTCCCTTTTTCTCTCCGATGAGTTCGCCTCGACTCAGGCAGTTACGTCTTTCGCCAGAAAGTCAGCATGTCTCTGTCAGTGAAGAAAAGGCTTTCTTTTCTACCCGGGGCCTGTACGACCTTTCCGAGAGCCGTGATTAAGATGGACGTCATGCCGATCTCTTTTTTTTGTTCGAGAGAGATGCGGAATGCGTCTCCCTTCCCTTAGTAATGGACCAAGACGGACAGGGTCTTGCCGGGTCCTAGTCTTTTTTCGGCAATGATTATTTTCCCTCCTTTTTTTTTTTCGTTCCATTGGACCCAGTCAATAACTACGTCCCCCTTCATAGCAGAAAGAAAGCTTGCATGACCCCCCCCCCTTCCTTTTACGGGAAGACATAGAGAGCCTAATGATCGCCTTTTTTCTTTGAGGGGCGCCAGCTCCCCTACCCCCTCGGCTACAGGCCGGTGCCGCGTCCTTCTGTCGTCCCTTTCAGGTCGACGGGGCAGTGGAGGCAGCTGGCCTCTTTTCCTTTCTTTTCTTTTTTTTTTTTTTTTTTATGACATGGCCGTCTTCGTTTCTCTTTTTGTGGTTGGTTTACAGGTGCGGTGACGAGACACATGTGGATAACGGTCCCTCCTTTTCCTCCTGGAAGGCGTGAAAGGACTTTCCCCCCACTTCTCTTTTTGACGCGCCGAGATTCCTCCCTTGCACTGACAGGTGATGGTTCCTAGTCCTCTCTTTTTTTCCCTGAGCGGCGACGGCGAAGGAAGCTCCTTTCCCTCTCCCAAAGCACATTGCGGGACGATCTTTTCTTGCGGAACCAGTCGCACGACGAGGCCTCCCTTCAGATAGGGAATGGCCAGCATTTCTCTTTCTCTTCTTGGGTAGCCAGGGCAGCTTTCCTTCTCTGGTTTTTCCTGGAGAGAAAGAGAAGGTCTTTTTCCTCCCCTTTCCAGAACGCTATTCCTTTCCCGAGAATGTAGGCGATCGCCCCTCTCCCCAGTTAGGGAGGTATTCTATCTTTCCCCAGCCGTCCGGAGACGACCAACTTCGACTGCCTTACACACCCTGATCTTGTTCTTCCCGGCCGTGGCAAAGGTAGAGGGCCCCTCCCTCCCTCAGACATTTTGTGCCCGCAGCTCCCTTATCGACCTGGATGACATGAAGCTCCTCTTTTTTTCGTGCCTGACCGACGAACGCCCCTCACCGACGGCCCCCCCCGAGGCCTTGGAAAGACTCTTCTTCCACTTCGGAGATCCGTCTCCTTGCTTCCGACAATACATCTGGGGGCCTTTTTTCGAGCTAGTAATGAGAAAAGAGAGGCCCTCTCTCCCCCCCCTCCTTATTACCGGGCCGAGAGGCCGAATGGCTCACCCTGCAAGTTGTTGGCCGACCAGCCAGATGACGGCTGAGTTTCTTTTTCCGGGTGCGGCAGACGACAGGATCCCCTCTCCCTTCCCCTCTTCGGCGTCTATTCGGCGGTCGCTCCCGAGCCGGACATGTCCATACCGGCCGTCAACACGGCGGCTGTCACCTGGGCTGGCCCTGATTTTTTTCCCTTCGTCACAAGAAAAAAAACTTGTCCCCCTCTTTTTTTTTTTTTTCTTTTGCGCGACTTGTTTGGCGGCAAAAAACGCCTTGACCAAGGTCCTGTCGTCTTCTTCCCCCGGCTCGTTCCTCTCTTTACTGCTCTTTTAAGGATGACCCGCTGGGCCGGAGTCATTGCCCCTTCCCCTGGCCCGGATAGGAAAACGCGACGGAGGATCCTGGACCGGCTTTTCCCTTTCCCTTCGGATGGACAAGGCAGATGGAGCAAGGCCTTCTTTTCCCCTGCCCTTTTCTCGCCTGCCCCATGACATCTTACTCATTTTCTCCTCCCTTTGCCGTTCTCTTCCGGGCCGGGCTCCATCCGGGCCAGGGTCCAGCGGTCCCTTTTTTTTTCCTGGATATATGAAGGGGAAAGGGTAAAGAAGGAAAGGGTTTCCTCTTTCCCCCTTCATTCCCCTCCTTCCTTTCTTTTCCCGGATTGGCGCCGGGTCCAGCCGGGCCGGATACTCTCTTTTCTACGGCGTGCATCATCGGGAAGCCACACCGGCCACGGCGGGAGAAGCTCACGTCAGGAACCTTTTTGCGGCACAATGAAGGACGCGCCTCCCCCCCTGCTTTCCTTTCCCCCAAGTGTCTTTTTGGAAGACTTCGCCGACCTTTTTTCCTTTCCGTCCGTCCCCGCCAGGTGAACAGCGAGTTGTCCCCCGGCGCGGTTGACAACCTAAAACGGGGTCCGGTCCTTCCTTTTTCTCCGGACTTGACCTCCACCACGCTGGCCGTTCTTTTCTTTCTCTCCCTGGGTGCCTGCGAACCTCAGCCGTCATATTTTCCGTTTGGTCCACGGCGCGGCGGATCTCCTTTTTTGGCTATGCCAGGTGCCTGCTGTTCTCTTTTTTTCTCCGCGGTCCACGGCCCCGAAGTATTTCTTTTTTTCCGTACTCGGTGATCGCCGGGTGTTTTTTTCCAGTACCTAGCGTGCCAAGGCACTCGTTTTTTTTTTTTTTTTCGTGGCGGCTTCGCGTTTTTCGGTGACGACCGCCGTTTCTTTCAAACTGAGCGTTCATGTCAGCCCTTTTTTGTCCTTTTGCTCCCTGGAGTGCTGGCGGAGGCGCTACCTTCTTTTTCTTTGAGTGAAAATAAAGTGCACCAGCCTTCTTCTTTCAACCCTTGGTTTGTCGGAGAAGACTGCCTGATGCTGGCATTTCCTAAAGCGTTAGTTAGGGGACTATTCCACCCCTTCCTTTGGAAGAGTCTACGTGGTAGGAACGTGTTTCCTTTTTCGCTCCCGGTGCTCGGCAATGGCGTTTCCAGATGAGGGACTCTATTGCCCTGTCTTCCCCCCCTCCCGGCTGGTTCCTGCCGCCATCATGATGGAATGACCTATCTGGCCGCTTTTTTCCGCAGACTGTCGTCGGACGCGGACGACACAGGGCCTTTGCAGCTTTTCTTCCGTTTTTTTTCTCGCTTTTCGCCGGCGGCCGCTCGGCGACGGCCGTTTTTTTTTTTTTCCTTTTTTGTTGTCTACCCCGAACTAGGCATCTCGGAAGCGGTCATTTTGTACGGACGGTAACGCATTCCGCCGTAGCCCCTTTTCCGCCCCCCTTTACGGAAAGCAGGCCCGGACCGCAAACGTCCCCCCCCTCTTTTTCACCCTGCCAAACCAGCACGACAACGAAGACGGCCTCCTGACACGATCCCGCCGACTCTGGACAGACGCCGAACGGCCGTCCGACCTTGCCCCTTTGCTTTCCCCCCCTTTTTTCCTTCAACGTTTACTTTAAGAACGGAGGGTAGTGGCTGCCGCTTTCTTTTTTTTTCTTCTCCCCTCTCCGAACTAGAGATAATTAGGCTAGCTTCTTTCCTCTTATCGACCGGTTAGAACGTGGTCATTTCACTCCTTTTCTGCGATTAGTTCTGAGAATGCTATTTTTCTTTCTCCTGGTTTTCGGGAACGAAAGATAAGAAGCAGGCCCTTGCCGCCAAGGCGGAAGATCCAATCCCTCTTCCCCCCCGCGGCTTTTAACCTTGTAAGAGCAGGTCCGGCGGGACTTTCCCCTCTTTCTTCCTCTTACGTCAGGCCGCATCTATCTCTTTTTAGAGGAGATGCGGACTGCGTCATCGTCCTCACTGCCTCCCTTCCGCCGGACCGGCGCTTTTCCCGGCCCGCGGGGCCATAGGCTTTCCGGCACTGATAGCGTTTCCTCCCTTCTTCTGGAGTTCCCATTTTCAATAACTACGTGAATGCATGATCCTTCCTCTTTTCTTTTCCTCTTCAGAAGGAAAGCGTGCCTTTCATCTGGGGAAAGGGCAGACCTGAGCCTCAGAATTCCCTTCTTTCTTCTGGCAGGTTGGGCCAGAGTAGACGCTGGCCACTCCTTCCCTTTCTGTCCTTTCGTGAGGAATAAGGGCAGGCTTTTTTTTCCCCCCCGAGTCGGCGGTGATCGTGGTAGTCGGCCATCGGTCCAGGTAGATACTTTCCCTTTTGGAGCTTTGGACGGGATTCAGATGAGGCTTTTTTTTTTCTTTTTCCTTTTTTTTTTCTCTGTACAATGGAGGGCGACCGGCCTCCTTTGCGTACCAAAAGCACGCCAGCTCCTTTTTCCTCCGGCAAGATATGCCAGTTCGAGGGTCGACACCACCCCCTTCCTTCCCTTTCTCTCTCTTCTTTCTCCCGAGCGGGAAGCGGCGAAGGAAGAGATGTATTTTTTTCCCTCCCCCCGGCTGCAAAAGAAATGATGGCGGACGCTCCTCCTCTTTCTTCTTAAAACTTAGACCGAAGAGGCAGCCGCCGCTTTCTTTTTTTCTTCTACGCTGGCGGCGGCCAGCAGGGAGCTGAGCTCTTTTTTCCCGCATCTTGAAAGAAGGGACGGGCCGATCACCTCTTTCTTTAGAACCTTGACCCGAACGCTATTCCTGGCCCGAGATTCTTTTTCTTTTTTTTTCTTCCTTCCCGGTAGGAGAGATGGGACATCCTCCTTCCCTCCCAATCCAGGGTTGAGCAGGCCGTTAACCCTTCCTCTCTTGTGCAATTGATTGGCGATAGCCCCTTTCTCCCTGTAGCGGAAGAAGAAAGCCCGCCTTTTGCCCTGGGATCGACCTCGCACTGGCGGACATTAACTCCTGCACTCTTTGCACAGGGCACTCTCTCTCCCTTTTTCACGCAGAATGCAGGACAAGAACGCCCCCTTTTCTTCTTCATCTAGAAAAAAATTCTTTTTTCCAGCGCGGACTCCTGATCGAACAGAACGAAGGAGATCACCTATTCCTTCCTTCCCTTTCCCCCCCAATAATTGATGGGGGAAGGTCTTTTTTCACCTCTCTTCCGATAGAAAAAGAAGGGCCCATTGTCCAGCCGGACAAGGCCGATAGGGCAGTCTCCTCCTCTTCTCCTTTGAACCTCCAAGGCCCGTGGTGGAACGACAGCATTCTCCTTCTGAGGCGCAAGGAACCCGGCTAGCAAGATTTCCTTTCTCTTCCTCTCCCCTTCCAGAGTGGTGATCTCTCCCCTTTTTTTCGTTTTAGAGGCGAACGGACCCCTTTCTTGTCACGAGCCGGACAAGGCGCCATTTTTTTTCCCCTTCTTTCCTTTCCTTTTTTTTCCGGCAAGAGTACGCGAGACGGACGCTTCTTTTCTCCCCCTTCCCCTTCCGGAGAGCACGCTGTGAGGCCACCCCCCCCCCGGGACAGGATTGGCCCGCAAACGGCCTGTCCCATTTTCCTCTTTTCCTTTGAGGAGTAAGCGATGATTCCCTTCCCCCTTTTTTCCTTCTCTTTTTCGCGTCATCCGGCCGGATGGAACCTGGCCCGGCTGGACCTTTTTCTCTAACCCCGGACTTTAGATCCTGGCCCGGCTGGACCCTGGACCCGGATGGACCCTTTTCTTTCTTCTCTTTTTTCCTTCTTTCTCCCCTTCCACGGAGGAACAATGGAAAGGATGGAGCCAGGCCCGTCCTATCCCCTTTTTTTTTTTCCCCTCTT
>Ga0179593_1303709_pt1 | contig 16488 bp, 22 predicted proteins | sample CZODoug2_1_08_16_FD_185931 | JGI IMG/M metagenome (GOLD analysis project Ga0179593, IMG submission 185931) | Vadose zone soil fungal communities from Angelo Coast Range Reserve, California, USA - CZODoug2_1_08_16fungal (PacBio error correction) | ecosystem: Environmental > Terrestrial > Soil >... | reverse complement strand
CTTTTTCGGGTCGCGTTGTACCTTTCGTTCCGCTTTAAGGCTTCTTTCCCTTCAAGGCCTTGTTGCGCCGCACTGAATCTCCCCATTCCTTGGTCAGGCATTTAGTTACAATGAGTTTTGACTCCTCGCTTGCAGGGATGTAGTCCGATGGCGAGTATAATAGGGCGTTCCTCCCCCCCTTCTTCTTTTCCACTATGATACGTTCGATGGATTACTCTTCCCTTTTATCCATCGTTTTCCTTTCCCGTTCCCTCTGTCCGACCGTCCCCCCCCCCAGTAGCGAGTGAGAGTGAGGATTCGATTTGAGGATCTTTTGTTTTTTTGGGATGCCTAATCCTGACCCTCCCTAGCTCGCTTTCTCTTTTTTCTATTTACCGTTGCAGGTTTCGTTCGATTGCTGCCACCTTCTAAGGCTTCTTGGACGATAGCACGACGGACCGTATCGAACCTTTCACGGAGTCCCCTTGACCGCGCGAAGATCCCATTTGATTTTTCGTGTCGCCACCAGAGGACGACACTCGATCTACTGGCCTCCTCCGTGACTGCTTCTCTGAGCGTTTTTTCCCGCCCCCCTTCCCTTTTCCCTTTGGCTTTATATTCTCCTTCCGTAGTTCCTTTGATCCCTGCCCGTTTTTATTCTGGTGATTGTGAGATTATAGTCTTTCTTTTCTCTCCTCTCTCCAACCTTCGGAACTTCTACTGGGTCTCCTTGTGTTTTTACCCCCCCCCCCCCGGCAGCCAGACCCCCCTAGGTGATCTTTTAAAGGATTGTAGGCCGTCGGATGATGGGAAAACCTGTCCCATGCCTTTGTCACGCCTCTTTTCTCTTCGCTCGCGTTCTTGGTTCTTTCCCTGAACATAGTTGGCCCGTCGAGCTTTCATCGTATCACGGCGTCCGTTTTGTTCTCGGACTTTCGAAGTTTTCCCTACATCCCCTTATTCTTAAGGAGCCCTTGGACCCTCGCTATCGAGCTATAGCTATCAGGCGACCTAATTTTGGCCTTCCCCCCTTCATCTCTCCTCAGATTTTTTCTTCGTAGATGAATTCCGCTCTCGGTCCTAGTCCCACTGGTAGTTAGTCAAGGTCCAATTCTAGTTTCCCCTTTCTTTGTGTCCCCCACCCCCACTCCGTATGTTTTTCTAGATTTTATCCTTTCGTGGGTCGAAAAAGGGAACCGTCTCTGCCTTGTAACCAGCTGGTGGTGAAGCTTGGATAGTAGGACCGGTTAGGCCGCAGCCCTCCTTTTGAACGGCGTTTGCTTTTTCCCGCTTCCTTTTTCTTGGCGGAATCCTACCCCCGGTGGTTGGTGGGTTGGTATTCCTTTTTGTTTTTTTAGAGGTTGTTTTTTCTTATTTTTTTTTTTTTTTTAGAACTGTTTTTGTGTTGCTTCTTTAATCCTTTCTCCCCCCCTCTGATTGTCCTCGTGCCACAGCGTTCCTCCTCCCTCTTTTTTTTTCTTATTGACTGATGATGTTTTTTTTCTCCTTCCTTTCCCACCGAATCTAGCCGCCGTGGTGATTTCCGATGAAGAGGTAAATTCTTTTAGTTTGTCACGGTTTCCCCATTTGCACGGTATGTTTTCCTCTATAGTGTGGGTTCCTTTCGACAAGCCCCACCCTCTCTTTCCCTTCCCCTTCCCGGAGTATTAAGCCGGTCCCCTCTTTGTTTCCAGCCTTTTCAAGATCAATAGTTGGAACCCCGCCACCCCTTTTCAGCCTCTTTCGTTCTGATTTTCCTCCGCGCCCCCTCGGAATCTGTGGTTTTTTCATTCGACCTTCCTTTCTCTTGGCTTGGGCTGACTGGCCGTTCCCCATCCCCCACCTTTTGGAAGCGCGCTGGCCGGCCTTTAGGTCCCGTCACCACTTTTCCCTCCTGTCCTTCACTCCGCCCTTTTCTGACCAGTGCGCGGCGGGGCTACACTCCACCCCCTCCAGGGTGGACGCTCGAGTCCAAACCCCGGACAGTTCCTTACTAAAGGATCCGAACTCTTCCTTTTCTGACTGATCTCACATTTTCTCTCCCCTCTGCCCCCTCCTGCGTTGCGATCTGCTTCGAAAGGCCTGGGCCCCTTCCGGGGCAAAAGTATACTATCCGCTCGAAGAGACCATTGCCTCTCAATCTTTGGACTAACGAAACCTTGACCACGGCCTCCCCCCTTTCCCCTGCCGTTTTACCTTCTCTGTTTTTTCTCCCATCTATGTGCAGTGTATAGCCTCGCCCGAGAGGAGACTTGCTTGTTTTTTTCCCAACGTTCTGTCCCCTTTGAAATCAGCCCCTCGGTACTCCTCTCTACGTCTTTGCGCGATTTGTTTCCCCCCCTCCTCTTCCTCCTCTTTTTCCAAGTCCTTTTCGCGAATGGTGGGCTCCGCTTTCCAAGACACAGCGAGAAGAGAACTCCCCAAAAAAAACAATCGATCTATACGGCCCCCTTCCACTCCTCCATTCAGTCTTGCCTCCATCCTTTTCTTCTAGAAAATCCTGCTGGACGTGACCGTCACGGCTTGCTTCCTCGTACTATTCCTTCCTTCTTGTTTGGTAGACTTACTCCCTCAGATTATTTCGTTAAACGTAGGGTCTTCCTTTCCGTCCCGGTTCTCCCTCTTCGGGCTCAAGCATCTTTCTCGGTGTTAAGGAACTCGGACCCCGCAAAATGTCACGGTTGGACAACGCACCGCAGTTCCCGAGCTATTTTTGTGGCGTCGCCCCTTTTTCATTGCTCAGCCTCTCCCTCTCTCCCTCTTGGTCTGGTTTTGCTTTTCAAGTCCTCCTGTCCCCAGGGACGACTCTCCTTTATGGGCAGGATTTATAGTAATTAGAACGATAAATTAGAAGTACCTTCCCATTCGCCTCCCCATCTCTTCCCTCTTCCCCTCTGAGGGACACTCTCTTCGTTTTCTCTTCTCCTTGTCGGGTCCAATTTGATCGTGTCGTTTAGTCTAGCTTCTAAATTCTCGGAAACAGCGTACCCCCCTCCCCAAGATGAAGGTACCTGAAACGTGCTAGTTTCCCTTCCCCCAGTTCCATCCCCTTTCTTTCTGCTTCACCCTGAGACCGTTTCTTTAGCGATCTTCCCCCTGTTCCCCTATCAACCCGAGACACTTCAAAGAACCGAGCTGGTGGGCTTTTTCTGAGATTTTTTTTCTTGTAGGACCTCCGGAAATTGACGTTTCTCACCCCTTTCATTCTCCACGGTGTCCCCCGATTTTTCCTGCGGTTTTAATCTCTTTTCTCCCTCCCTCAAGTTTTTGTTTTGAGATTTTGACCAATACTTCGATCGGGTTCAGACGTTGTTTATTTCTTTCCCCATCGTTCTTTGGCCCCTTTTTTCTTTCAATTTCTGCCTTCCATCCCCTCGCCCCACCCATGCCTCGGTTATTCCCAGTTTGTACTCGGTTGATTGGTCGATTGAAGCTCTGCCTCTTTTAGTTCTCCCCCCCGTTTTCAGTCCTTTTCGTTTTTTTTCCGTGAATTTCCTCAGCCCCCTTTTCTCCCGGTGACCTCCTACTCAGGCGTCCTTTTTGCCCTCTAGTGCCACTCTCCGTTTCGTAGCGACGCAGAGACCATTTTTGGGCCCGGCAAGAGCGATCCCCTCCCCTGACCTTCTAGGTCCTCCCTTCTTCTTTGGCAGGGTAGTCCCGGATTCTCCTGTTTTTCTCATCTAAATCCGTGTTTTCCCTTCGCTCTATTATTATGATCGTCCTTAATTAGATCTTGATTCCGGATACGCTGCTTCCCTCGGTTTGGCTAACCCCGCGCTTCGCCGGTTCCCCCCTCCTTTTTTTTGCTCTCTTCTCTCTTGTCTTCCGTTTCTCGTTATCCTCGTTCCGGGGACGCAGCCGCTCATCAAATTTCAACGACACGTACAGATAGATCTTTCCGTTCTCGAGGGTCGCTTTTTTTTTTGTGTGTGTTCCCCCCCATTCTTCTTTACTTTTCCGATTCCACTGACTCCCGGTCCCTTTTTAAAGGCGTCCTCCTTTGACTGAAAAATCTAATGGAGCTTATCGTCCAAGTCCACCCCCTGCCCACGACTTATCCTATCCCTTTCCTTTTTTTGTCCTCTCCTTCTCTTCCGATCTCCTTTCCTTTTCTTGGCGCCTTATGATTCTTCCTTCGTCTTCCTTGTCTCGTGTAATAGAGATCTCTTGTGTATTGAGTACTACGATGTTTTGGAACAATAGAGTTTTCCTGAACATGAAATATTCGGCCCACCCCATTTTTCGGCGACTCTCTCTCTTTCTGTCTGTCTTTCTTCGTTTTTGATTGGCACCCTCCGCCATTCATTGGACCCCGCCAGGCTTCCTTCCGTAGAAGAGCGTTTTTGGCTTCCGGAAAATAGGTTTCTGACACTTCGGAAGTCCCCCCGACGTCTTTTTTTTGGTCCAGTTCTGTCTTTCTTCCTCTTCTTTGATGTCCAGCTGCCATTGTTCCGATTCGTCTATCTTATACCCCTCCCAGTTTTTCCCGCGAAGTTCCCAGTAATTTTTCATCTAGCGCCAGTCGTGTCGATTTAATGCCTCTTCTAATTTGTTCCCCGGCTTTTTGTTATCACCCCTTGGGGAGCCTTTTTTGACCATCTTTGGATAACCCTGCTTCCCTGTTGTATGAGTCTTTTGACTTAAGCGCGCTGGTGGTCTCCCCTTTTTATTGTCCGGTGAACATCTTTTCTTCTATGGCCCTCTGTTCCCTGCAACAGTTTCCCCCCTCGCCCTTCTTCTTCCAGGCTTTTTATTTCCCTTGTTCTATGACCTCGATCACCTTGCTGCAATTTAACTTTCACTCCGCGGTCTGTCGTCCCCTTTCTCTTTTTTCAGCCCGCTTTGCCGGCGTCGCTGTCAGCCAGCCACGCTGATCTTTGCCTTCCTTCCCAAGCAGTTGCCGAGGGAAGGCTTGCCCAAGAGAACTCTTTTTTGGTTTTGAAATTTTTCCCCACCTAGTCCCCTGGTTTGATTGAACCTTCCTCCGCGGTTTTTTGTTGTTGATCACCTGAGGTCTTCCCCTTCTTTCCTTTCTCCCTTCGTCGTGTGGGAAAGCCTTTTTTCCGTCCAGGAAACAACAGAAGTCGGGAAAGGTGCTGCTGTTCGCGCCTTCCTCTCTTCCTCTCCCCCTGCTTTTCCTTCCCCTCCTCGGCCGCGGCTTTGCCTCGGTTCCGCCGCAGGGACGAAATGAGGGTTTCGTTTTTACTATCAGCCCCTTTTGTATTGTCCCCCTTTCACTGGAAGGTCCAAGAACCCCCAAAAATCCTGACCCCCTTCACCCCGGGGGGGGGGTTTGGCGGTCCGGGGGACTTTGTTTTCAGACGCTGTGCCTCTTCCCCCATTCCACCCTTTCCTTTGCCGGCAAATCCGGTTGCCGTTTTCAAGAACACCATGCTCGAAGTGATCCATCCCCCCATTTGCTTTCCCCCCTTTTTCAACTTCCGTTTTCCCCACCTGGCTACCCTGTTTGAACGACTCCTTGCCTCCTTTGTCGAGTATAGGCCTTCCCCGGAGATAACGACGCAAACCGGCTAGCAGTTGATGTGCGGTTCTCCCCCTTTTGAATGGCTTTTTCCGCTTCTCCTCCTCCAATTGCTTTCATCAAAGCATTTCCACTCCCCTTCCCCGAACTTAGGTACCCCACCGTCATAGACCCCAAGACCGCAAAGCGTTTCATACAGATCCCAGCTCGACGTTTCCTCTCCCTGGAATGAATCGGCGGGCTCCTTCTTTCTTTCCCAAGTTGCTTTAGTTTTCCCCTATTGCTACCCCCAGCCTACATTCCCTGTTCGAAGATAGGAATACTTTCCTAGAGGGGGGGTTACAGACTATCACTCTTCTCTCTCCCTTTTGGGCGCCTTCCCCCAGAACCTCTCTGTCCGTTTCGCACTCAAGCTGATCTCTTATTACGGATCCGATCAAGGCACCGTCATCTTAAAATAAGGTTATGGCTACTTCACCCCTTGCTCTTCTTTAGCCCCTCTCCTTATGATCCCCCTTGGTCGGCCTTCTTTCTTCCCCCTCTTTGACTGGACTTGTTGGTAGCCTATGACTACTATTGAACCGAGCTGGTCCTGTTTTCGCCGTTAAGTGCCTCTGACCCCTCGTCTTGCGGAAGCCTATCTTTTTCTTCCCAGCTTGACTCCTTCCCCCGGTGCCCCTCTGACCCCTTCTCGCACTTCTTGGCTATCTGTCGGGTTTGTCTTATCTCCTGCGGAGCGGGTCTTTTCAGAACTCTGGTTTCTCTTCCCCTTACTACTCTCTCCCATCGGTTCTGCGCTCATTTCTTGTCTTTTTTGAGCCTTGTAGCCCTTCTGGATTTCCTCCTCGTTCCACGGGATCGCCACAGATAAGCCGATCATAACCGTCTCCCGGCCCGAGAGCTCATCGTGGCCTTCCCCTCCTTTCCTCTTTCCACACCCTAGTGGGTACCCCCCTCGCCTTGAACCGTTCGGATTTTCTCCTAGATAGTGATTTTTTCAGTCGTTTTTTTCGTCCTCGGCCCCCCTTTTCTAGACTTCTCTATTCCAATCGGTCCTTTTCAACCTCTACCGGCTTCTTTTCCCTCTCCCCCCGAGCTTCAACCCATTGCTGATTGATGAAAGTTTCGCTAAGGAGAGAAAGACCAAAGCCCAGCTTCCCCCTCTCCCTCCCAACTGTTTTCTCATTCTCTCGGCATTCCTTCTTTCCTTACCACTTCATGGCCCCTTCCTGGTAATACATTCAAGACTTCTTTCATTTAGTCTGCGACGGCTTTGTGGCCCATCTCTTTTCGATTTTTTTTCTTATCTCCGCACAGAAGTCCTTCTTTCCTTTCTTGCTTGACTATTTCTCTTTTTTGCCGGAAATTCTTTCCTCCTCTCCTTTCAGAACACACCATTCTAGTTTTTTTTTTAAGTGTGTTAGCGGTTGATATGGCAAGCTTCATTCTTGCCAGTTCTCCTTCCCCTCTCCCGGTTTTTCTGTCATTTCGAGTTTTTCCTCCCTTTCCCCTCATTGTAATGGCGTCCCCTTCTTGGCGTGCACTCCCGCCTTATAGGACAAAGAGAGCACTTTATTGTGCGCCAGGCAGATCCATTGGAATTTTTGTACTAAGTTTTTTCCGATGATGGAGTTTTTTTCCTGATGTCTCTCCCTCTCCTTCTTTTTACGGTCGCTCTCTTTTCGTCTAATTCTGATCTCCCTCTCCTGATTACGTTTCCTCGGGTAAGGCTCCCTGTTTTCCACCTCTGATTTTCCTTAAAAAAACCCTTCTCTCGTGAATAGAGGAGTCCGGCTCTTCCGGGTCTCTGGCGCCCCCGTTTGCAGTTCCCCCACTCCCTGACCAACACGGTCCCTCTAGCTCTCGTGCTGCTAGGTTTTCTCCTTATAAAAGGGTGACCGTTAGGAGTAAGGGTTTTGCATTCCCCCCCTCCTCCTTCGTTTTTCCTATCTCCTCTCCCCCTCCCGTCCCCTTCACTGAGTCAAGAATTGTTCCTCCTACCTCCCTTTCGCTTTCTCGTGCTCCCCCCCCCTTTGTCCTGCTCTATTTTCCTACGTCTGTCCTCTTTTGACGTGCGGCGGAGCGGTCTGAGATATCCTTCGCCGCACCTATGATTATGACGCTTAGCAGTGATATGAGCCTTCAGGTTCTCTTATCCTTATCTTTCCTCGAGCCACACTCTTTCTCCTTCTTGGGACCTTGGACCTTTTTTGCCATTCGTGTTTCCCCCCCCTCTTCCCGTCCCGAGGCGATCTTCTGACGGAACTGTAAGGAGTTTGTTAAGACGTGCCCCGGTGAATGACGACCTTTTCCGTCGCCTTCCGTTGTCGCGGTCTCTCGTTCCCCTTGCCGTCGCTTTTCTGATCTTTATTTCCCACTGCTGCGGTCTTGTTGTCGAGGCCTTTGTGTCCAGGTTCAGGTATTGAAGTAATGAACGGATTTTTTCTGCTGCGCGAATTCCCGAGCTTATATTTCTATTTCCGTGAGCAACCTTACCCTTTTTCTTCTCATCCACGTGTTTTTTTCTTATCTAATTTCACTCCTCTCTTGTCATTAAAGGATCTTTTTATCGGGCATGTATGGTAGTACAAGGAAGATGAAGTTTTTAATAGAGACCTCCCCCCTTCTTGGTACTCTCTCTCCGCGTCATGGTTTTCGCCCCTCTCTCCTTCCCCCCCTCTTAGATGTTGTCCTTTTGTTTTCGTAGGTCTCGTTCTGACCAAAGGCATCACGCGCCGGTCTTACCAGGCTTGTACTTGTAATTAAAGTTCGCCTTCTTTCCCAGGGCTTGTCCATACAGCTCCCCTTCTCTTTTCTTGGCGTTTGCCCGCGATCCATGCCGCTGTTCCTGCTATCTATCCGTTTCGCCCGGATCTTGAATTACTGCCCCGCGGATTTTCCGAACAAAGAGGACTTTGCTCCTTCAGCTCACCTTATTGTTTTTGCTCTCCTATCCGCCTTCCCCCTTTTATGGCGCTGTACTCCTAGAGGGCAGTTTTTGACCTGAGTTCTCCACGGGAGATCCCTCGTTGCGGGCGAGATCGGTTTCTACAATGCAGTTATTCCCCCACGATTTAGTCGCAAAGTCTCCTCCGCTGTTGGCTCTCCTCAAGCTTTGGCTGAACCCCTTCTTCCTTCTCCCCGGTCCCGCTGCTTTTCGCGGCATCGGCTCCAGTGACCTGTCCATGCTTCTAGCTGTGGTTACTTCAATTTGATTCCGGCAGCGAGACGGAAGGCCCCTGCTTGTCCTGTCCTTCCGTCGGGGACTTTTCTCCCTTCTCCTCCGATCCCGTAACCCAAAGATAAACATCTGCTGGAAACATTTCCCTCCTTTGATTTTACGCCTCCCCTTGCGAAATTTTAATCAGTTTTTTTGGCCGCTACGATTTAACCGGCCCAGCTTCCCTGTTTACTACCCCTTCCTTGAAAGGAATGGACATGGAAGAGATCTCATCATCTTCTCATTTCATACCCCACACACCTGCTTCCCGACGCTGGTTGGTTCACCCTCTGTCCTCCAACTTTGTCTCATACCTCTCCCCCCTCTTCTCCCCCTGAAGATTCATTCACACTATCCCGTTATCCCCCTGCCGGTCTCCTCTACTCCCAGCTTTAACTCCTACTTCTTCTTAGTGATTGCGGAAAGTCCCCTATTTCCCTGCTGCGCCCCGACGGGCATTCAAGCTGGTCTGTGAAAAACGTGGCATGGCTTTTGCCTAAGAAACTTTACCCAATTTTCGACCCCCTACAAGGGTCTGCTCTGTCCAAAGCTGCTCCTCCCAGTTAATCGCCTTCATTGTGGTCTCTCCCGAGGCCCTTACCCCAGAGAGCTCCCCCTCACCAGCGATTCTATATCCTGGACATCAAGGAATAAGAAGCTCAAATAGTTTGGGACTAAGGCTTGATATAGAGCACCTCTCCTTTCCCCCGACTACAGTAACTCTAGGATTTCTTTATTCTCCCCTTCTATGAATGACGGGTCTGGTGGGGGGGGGGTGTTTGGTGGGGGGGGGGGGGGGGGGTGGGGATGGGGACTGTTGGGGGGGGGGGGGGGGAGGAGTTTGGGGTGGGTTTTTGTTGTGTGGGGGGGGTTTGAGGGGGGGGGGGGGTGTGTGTTGTTTCATTCTGGGGGGTTTTCGGGGGCGGGGGTTTGTGGGGTGGGGTTTGGGGCTGGGGGGGGTGCTTTGGGGTCTTTGTGGTTGGTTGGTGGGGGGGTTGGGGGGGTTGGGGGGGGGGGGGGGGGTGGGGGGAACCAACTTTTTTTTTTGGTTTTTTCCTCTTCCTAGAGTCAGCCTTTTTTGTTGCTCTCCAACCTCTTTTTGGAATGGACGGGCGCGCCGGTAGTCTATGCGATCGGACGGAGCAGTATCCTGCTCTTGAGGACCTATTTTTAGAACAAAAAGAGTACTCTAGCACTCGAGCTTCTTTTTTTTTGAGGGGTTCCTTTTTTTTTTTTTTGTCCCCCCTGAACCTCTGGCGTCCCTTTTCCTCCATCCCTCATCTCTCCTCGCCTAGTTTGTGTGCCCAATTGGTTGGTTTTTCTTCCCTCAGTAGTTTCTTCGCCCGTTTGGTCTCTCGGGTCCTCCGGTCTACGATCCTCATTCTTCTCTCATCCCTAGAGCGTGGCCCCGGCGTTTATGCTTTTATCCTTGACCCCTGATGGCGTTCACTTCTGGGATCCACTACGCCCTTCCCTGATGTCTCGCTCTTGCCGGCGCCCGCTTGCTCTTTGTTTTTTCTCCTCCCGTTCGCTGTTTTACGGCACAGGCCCTCCGATTTCACATCATGCATGTCAAACTAGACGGGTTTTCACCCTTTCAAAACTTCTACTGTGTTCTGTTGGGAGTACTTTGGCTCCAAGGCCCCCACTCCCCATCTTTAACAATCTTCCCCTGCGCCTTTTTTATCTTTCTCTCCCGGTCCTTATGTACGGACAGAATGGCCCTCGAACGAGGTCAATCCATACATCGACAACCTGGTTTACAAGTCCTTCTGTTTCATCTCACTTTTGTTGAGCTCTCTGCCAGCTTTTTCGTGACATGAAGCGTTTTTCCCCTCTTAGTTATTGACGGTCTCCTTGGTCTTCTGTTCCCACGCACCTCCTGGCATGCCTTGCAGATCCCCGCACCCAAAACATTAGCTTTGTGGCGTTTCCGTTTTTTTCTTTTCAACTTTGGAACTTGCTTTTTTTTCCCTTTTCCTTCCTGCCTTCTTATCACTCCCCCGTTTGAGGCTCGTTGGAGTTACTTTTGAATAGACCCGGTCGCGGTTGAGTTTTGACCGGACGGGCTAGATCACTCCTACCGCCCTGACCACGCTCCTCCCCCGGTGCCCTCCCTTCCGACCCGATCCACACCGGGACGTCTATTATTTTCTCCCCCTTTTTTTAAGTCTTTTGGCTGGTGTCCGGTTCTTTTTTGCTTAAGAAATAACTTTTTCGGCGCTTCTCTTTCTTTATTCTTCCCCCTCTTTCCCTCTCACTCGATAAGCTCGCATCCTGGGCACGCGCTCCTTGGGACCCCCTCTGCTTCACGAAGTCTCCCCCCCAGCAACTGGTTGCGAATTCTTTCGTCTTCTTTCTTTCGCCTCTCCGGTCCGGGAGCCCTTCTCCTTTTTTTCCTAAGGTTTCCCTCAACAACAGAACCTCTCGCTCTCGTGCATATGGTTGTTTTACAAAGGGGGAAGGTGTTACGCTGGCCTGCACCGCTGCTTGCCCTAGATTCCTCTTTCCCGTATCTTCTTTTGACTTCTGTCCTACCTAACCCTTCCCCGGCGTTGATCTCCAAGATATGTTCGTTATAATAGGAGACCCACTGTAAGGGAAGACCCTTATTCCTCCCGACGTGTCTTTTCGGGCCGTCTTGTTTCCCTTTTACTTTCCTTTGCAGCACCTTATTATTGTCTTTCCACGTTTAGGCCTTGATCTGAAGTACAGATCTTCGTGTAGTTTCTTCTCTTTTGCATGATTCTTTGGGTAACTTTCCCCCCCTTCTCCCCTTGTTCCACCACAACCCTCCCGCTCCCTTGACCCCCTCTCCCTATCTATTTGAACTTCTTTGTCGGCGTGTGGCTGTATGGGCCCACGGCCCGCAATCAGTGTCCCGACAGAAAGATAATTTCGCCGTGATTTCTCTTTCCTAGTTTTGTCCCTGTTCGCTTTAGACGTATTCCCAACAGGTATTTTCCCTTTCTTGTGGTCTTTTGTTCCCTTCCTTCGTGTTTGGACGTAATGTCGTCCCGAAGGAACTCTGCTATCCTCCTCAATTCCTTTTTCGTTTATCCGAAGTGTTTCAACATACCCCTTTTTCTCAATCTCGATGTTGGCAGCTTCTCGAAATTGAATCGAAGTAGTCCTGAGCAGGTCCTGGTAGTACCAGATTTGTATTTTCGGCTTTGTTTTTAGAGTCTTCCACCCCCCTTTCTCTTGTGCGAGCTTGTAGTCCGGCCTGCGCCATGGGTTCGTACCCAACTTGCTTATTGACGGTCCCCCAGATGTTGCGCTGGTTGAGGTGGATCTTATTATCCTTCTGCACGTCCTCCTCCTGGTATTCCGCGTTTTTTTTCTTTACTTCCGGTCCGTTTCCCTTCACACCCTGATAGGAATTGACATCCCCAAGCGACCAACTTTTCATTTGTCTGGTTTTTCCCTCGCACGGTTGACGCTTTAGCCTCTCCCCGTATTTGAATTCCTCACCAGCTGCTCGAGCTTCTCTTTTCCCTTTATCGTAACTAGCGGTTGGTGCGTACCTGCTTCCCCCCCCGATATCGTCGATGTCTGGTTGATGGATATGCTCGTCCCTTGTCACCCCGGGCCACAGGGCGTCGGCCTTTTGCGGATTGTGTTTTCTCGCCAAGCCAACCTCTTTTCTTCCGGCACCTGGGCGCCGCTCTCTCCCTCGTGGCCTAATTCCCCCCCATCTCCGGGGCTGCACGCGGCAGACGCTTCCCCTTTTCTTCTTAGACCTCAAGTTTTTTTTTTCTTTTTCATTCTGTTGATCCTTTCCCTGCCTCTCCTTTGAAGGAACACACAACTCTTTGGAAGTACCTTCGTCCTTCGGACGTGCTGCTCCTACGACCGTAACCTCACAATCTGTCACGTCATCCTGTTTTCTCCCCTTCCTCCGAGTGATACCCTCCTTTTTTTTGCGCTCACTCACCCTCAAGCTCACCCTGGTCCTTCCAGTTCCCTTCCCTCCTGGGGACTGCAGAATCATTTGTCCAGTCCAACATCGGTTGCGATTATGCTCACTTTTGCCACTTTTTTGAGCCAGGTTATACTATCCGCTCGATACGCGCCCCTGGAAGAGTCATAAGTCTTTGGTCAAGTAGTAACTGAACCCCCCAGACAATCGTTGGATCCCACCTCCTTTCCGTGTTAGACCCTCCGGTTTTTTCTGCGCGGCTCTTCATTTCTTCTTCCTTGAACCAAGTGGCATGGCCCCTTCGTTGCCCCTCCAGCTACCTCCCACCCTACGCGTAAAGCAGATCCTAATGGGTAGTCCAGCGTTGTTTTTCACCCCTTGGGCTATTCATCCCCCCTTTTCTGTTTTTTGGACTCCTACCATCCTTGAAGGTCAACTTCCACACCAGCGATCTCTATTTACATCCTCGATAACGTACCCCGTCCCCCCCCCTAAGGTTCTTCTCCCGGCTTCTACTTGATACTTTTTCCCCCCACGCTTTCGTCCCTCGCCCCTTTCTCTTTTCGTTCGGTTCTGGGTTTTCGCCTATGACTACGAGAAGATCAATGTCGCTTGGACGTTCCCTCGCTTTACTCCGTTTGTTCTTCCCGCTCGGCCCTCCCCGAAGCTATTTTTAGCAGCGTCTCCTGAACACCCATAACCGACAACTCAGTGGCCCTCTCTCCCATCTTTCTTGTTTTTTAACTTTCCTTTCGGCGTAAAGGACATTTGCTCACGACTTCCTCCTATTATTCTCACTTCTTTATGGGTGGTCCCTTTCTTGACGCCCGCTTTGTACGGGAGCCTAGCCTGCTGCGCTCCGAGTCATCTCAGCATCTCTAATTCTTCTATAATAGAGCTGCCGGCCAAGATTATGGCTCGCCCCTCCCCGGACAATTTTAGTCAGCCTTCCCCCCAAAACCTCTTGGACCTATGGCCTGACCCCTGTTGATGTATCTGCCTTTTTTTTTACCTTTGCATCGTCGTCCGCCGCTATGCCACTTAGGACACAGGTTCTCTTACAAGATCCCCTTTTTTTACTCGACCCGCCCCTTCCACGATCCAGTCCCCCCTTCTGTTTTCGTTACGATTACGGCGCGAGTTTATTTTCCCAAGCTGCCCCTTGATTCTTTTACCTCCCACAGTCAAGCCCGCATGTTTGTTTCTCCCGCTGCGCTCCTTTCCTTTCTGAATTATTTCCTAGGTCCCCCATCTTCCTCCCACCCTGATTAATTTACCGGAGTCGAACGTCGTTACCATCTATCTTCTCCTGTTTTTTTTTGAGAGAGGGCTTCTTTAGGTGCACCCTATTTGGCTTCCTGTCGAAGTTTCTGGTTTTTTTCCCCCCGGTTTCCCCTTTCTTTCGCCACTGAATGGCCGCGCAGGCGCACCTCGCCCCAACCCCACTCCTTTTTGAAGTTGTACGTTTGATGGTAACTATTCGTGTTTCCTTTTCATCCCAGGGCCAGTTTTGCGGCGCGTTGTGTTTCACTTTTTCCCTCCTTTCGTACTCCTTTTTTGGACCTCATATTTGTTCCTAGGAGGTCTTTTCCTGAGTTGCCTTCCGCGATTCTCAAAATCGGATCAATTGTGATCTGGTGTTTCTTCCCTCCTTTTCCAAGGATAGTGTCCTCCAGGTTGTCTCTTTTCTTTCCAGCGCTGAGTTAAGTTATTTCTCGTACGGTTTTATTGCGAAATAAGTTTACGGTACTTTATGTAGTTCCTCTCTTTCTCTACTGTGATTACTTGCTCAATCCTGGCTCTGCCCCTGTAAAGTAGGGCGTCCCGCCAGGTCCCCCAAAATCCCTAAGTGAGTTCGAGAGGATCCTTTTTTTCCTGGGATGGCTTGAGAACACCTACGGAAGCCCGCTCACTTCCCTCCCTCCCTATAGACGCCTCTAGGTGTCCGTATTAACTTTTTTTCGTTGGCGTCCGCTGTCGTCCCCTGAGTCATGTCTTCGGTCCCTTTCCTATTCGACGAACTTCCCTAACGTTCTTTGAAGCGACACTTTTTTCTCCTATCGTAGCATTCCTCCACCCCTCTCCTGCCCAGACGAGAAGCCGTCGTCCTTTCGGCAGTGACATTCGAGTCCCCTTCTCTTCCCTCCCGTCCTTTCCCCCGGCAACCTCTCTAGACTTTCTCTGGCCGATCGAGCCGTCTCTTCCCTCCTTGTGTTGTGGATCTCGCTCTTCTTCTGTAGAGCCACCTTTATTCTGACCTGACTTTTTCAATCTGGTTTTGTTTTTAACACCCACCCTTTTTCGGCTCTACCCCGAGGCGATCTGCTTGACCGTATTTATTCTTTCTTTATCGCATGCACCGCGCTTCATTTCTTTTCTCGACCTTGAGTTTTTAATTGGTCTGCCCCCTCGATTTTTTTTCTTCTCATTCCCCCAACGGACTTTCTTTTTCTTGTTGGAAGTTGGTCATCAGGTAGTGGAGGATCCTGAAGCTGCCCCCTGGCGCTCGCGCGTATATCTCATACCGCCCGGAAGCTCCCAGGCCATTCCTTACCGAAGCATCTGTTTTTGCGTCGTAGCTCATGTTATGTTTAATTCTAGTAAGAGCCCTTTGTTCGTTTATTCGGTCCTTTCGTACCTGAGCTTTAACTCTTGTCTGCCCTTCTCTTCCCACTGAGTCTTGTTTAGAGCTTGTTAGTCCCTGCCGCGCCCCTGTGTGTCTTACAAATCAACTTGATTGTCCTTTTCTGATGAACCGTCTTATTTTTTCTAGGTCCGATCCCCCGCGTGCTCATTTTCTAAGGCCGTTTCCAGTCCTCACATTCAGGATAACTGTCTTCGGATGGTCCCTACCAGAGCCCCAGGTTCTTGCGGTATTTGTCAGGCCACGCGGCCCGTAGGGTTTATCTCGGCGGGTCAGCATTTTAAAATGGGATCTTGCTTCGGCCCACCCTCTGATCCTTTCAGCTATTTCGGAACTCGTTGGGCTTGGCGACCTTTGTCCCAAACGCTCTCGCCGTTTTTTGTTATTGAAGTTCCGCACCTGAAGGTATACTTTCCTCTTCTGTATGTCCTTCGCTTTGACCAGAGGTCTTTCCCCTTCCCTCTTTCGCTTCCTGAGCGCTTGTCGGCGGCCCGTTGTGGGCCTGAAGCCCAAGATTCATCGTTCCTAACTATCAGGAGACAGTTACCCGTGTCGTTGTCCGCCCGGTTCGGCTCTCTGTCTTTCATTCGAAGAACTGTTCCTGGTCAGCTGCCACCTGGAAGGACAATACACACCAATCTTGAAGACCCTTGTCGCTTTTCCTACGAAATCCCCGCTCGCAAATCTATCCTTCAATCGTTTTTTTTTCCTCCCCAAAACTCCGTCGCGCCGTGCTACCCCCTTTTCTTCCTTCCATTATAAGGGTTTTCCTCCGCCTTCCCCGGGCCCCCCCTTGTTTATCCCCCCCCCTTCCTTCGAACGACTGGGACTGACGAGCTCGGATCCCTCTTTCCGAGCCATCCGGCGGCGCGTGTGCTTTCCTGGGCAACTCGTTGCGCACTTTGCACCCGCTCTCCTTCTCCTCCGCTCCGTTCAACCGTATCTCCCCGTCACGACCTGCAATGTCCCCCCGTCCTCGACCCCCCCCCAGAACCGGCCACGGCAGTTGGCATTTACTCATCCTCGCCCTGTTCAGACCTATTTTTCCCGGTAAGCCGAGCGATCTGCGACTGCTGTCTGCGTGCACATTTTAGGCTTCAATGCTACCATCCCCAATAGGTTAATCCCGGCCTACTTGGTCTTATCGAGTTTTTTTACCCCACAGCCTGTCGAGTTCCGCTAAGCGCTCGGTGCTCTGACCTTAAAGACCAACCCCCCTGCTTCACCTTCTCGATCCCCGG
>Ga0179593_1290161_pt1 | contig 16489 bp, 10 predicted proteins | sample CZODoug2_1_08_16_FD_185931 | JGI IMG/M metagenome (GOLD analysis project Ga0179593, IMG submission 185931) | Vadose zone soil fungal communities from Angelo Coast Range Reserve, California, USA - CZODoug2_1_08_16fungal (PacBio error correction) | ecosystem: Environmental > Terrestrial > Soil >... | reverse complement strand
ATCGGTAAGATCTCTTCCTCTGGCTTCCTTGTCATTACCGTACATGTATTATATGCTTTATGCCCCAAGTTCAGTGATGTCCTCTGAAGATGAGCTTTTCCTCTGGCTCTTTTTTTTTTGGTAATCGCGCGCCGTTGAAACCTCTCGAAGAACCTCGAAATCTTTTTTCGCTTTGCACCCAGCAGGGCAGTTATTCCTGCGGGCTCGTTCTGGGAAAGTAACTCCCGCTCCCTTCGAACCGATTCTTTTCCTTCCTTTGAGGCTAGATTTTCATCGGACGAGCAGGCGCTCTGCTTTCGGACCTATTCTCTTAGTTTCTCGTTGTTAGATGCGTTTGGGGTCGTCCTCGAGTTTCTACCTAAGAATGTGTCCTGCGCTCCGTTCTAGAGCTTTTGGTCTCTGCACCCTTCTTGAGGAGAGACGGTTTCTTTCATTTCCGGTTCGTTCGAGCCCCTCCCACAGGATTCTTTTGTCGTCTCCTCCATCCCTCCCCTTTTTTTTTTTGTCGCGCGTTGATCATCTTCCAAAGGATGGATGATAAGAGGTCCCCTCTAAGAATGTATAATCTGGCCCCCCCCTTTTTGGCATTTTTTACATCTTCTATGCTCGGTTCCAGCGCTTCTTGCTTTTAATTATTCGGCATGAGCGATGAGCTTAGATCTTTCGATGTTAAGAGGTCTTTCGCCTTTTTGCGCGGCGTCGGCTCACGTGCTGAGAGTGCCGAGCACGCTGATCGGAGTATACCACTTTTTTCTCTCCAGGTTTGGAGATTCGTGTCCCCCGGCCTTTTGCCCGATTGGTTTTCCTCTCTTGTTCTCGGCTTTTTCGACTTCAACTCTGGGTCCTTTTTTCTGCGTTAAGCTAGTTTTTTCCCCCTCTTCTTCACTATCTGCAATTGGTGATCCGCTTGGGAGTTTTCTTTCGGGCCCCATACGCTGGCGCGCTCCAATCGCTCTTTTGGTTTCTAAGAAGCAGTTTCCTCCCTGTGCGATCTGCTCGTGGATAGAAGATTCTCGTTTTTTCGAGCTTCCCTCCCCCTTCAGGACCTTGTGACGCTCCAGTATTTATCTCATTTATGAGAGTCTCTCCCACCCCCCCTTCTTTCAGGTTCGCGCTACGCCAGCTTTCGCGCAATTAGGCTTCGCATTTTCTGGTCCCCTTCCCAGAAGATGGTCTGCATATATTTTTCTCTCCGCGCCACCGGGTTTCCGCTATAGATCTCTCGGCATGGGCCGATTTTCTGTGTTTAGGAGTAGTCCCTCCTTTTGGAAGTAGCCCTTTCGTCTCCTTTTTTAGGCCCCAAAGAGCGAGGGTTTTTCTTTTCTGTTGCCGTGCGTGCGCGTTTCTTGTCTCGGGTTCTCAGGACCCTTGCCTCCTTCCGTCGATGGTTCTGTTTTCTTTGGCTCGACGAGGCAGTCTCTTCCAGACATTTTTTTTCGGCTCAGGTCGTGTTTCTCCCTCTCATCTTCTTTTGGTTCACCGGTCCGTTCCCGTGACGAGCCCTCATCCACGGTGCGCTTTTCTGACTTTTCCCTCTTTTTTTATGAGTTATGTAGTGATTTTTAGTCTTCTCCATGGGGCGCTTCCTTGCACGGGAAAAGTTCGTGCCTTTTACCCTTTTTGTTTCCGTTGGCTTTTTCTTTCCTCCCCTATTTGGCTCCAACTGGGCCAACCTTGGGATCTTTCCATCCTATGTTCACAACCCTGCGTTTGGTGCTTGACAGGGCAAGAGCTTCTTTGTTCCCCCTGGCGATGGAATGGTGATGAGATGGACATTGATTATTGACTTTCTCGAACCCCTTTCCCAAGAAGAGATTTTGGGCCCCGCGTTCTTGTCCGGCCATCGGCTCCACGTGCTCATTCAGTCAAAAAAGGAAGAGTATGCAGAATTCCTCCTTTTCGCGTGTACCAGGCAGTCCCCCTATCGGCACCCCCTGGAGAGGCACTGGCGTACTTGCGGTCAAGGGGTTTGAGCTTAGCGCATGATCCGACTCCTTGTTCTCTCCTTAGACGACCCCTCGACTTTTCCCTTGATGATCCTCCCCCCCCCTTTAGGCACTAAGTTGAGCGAGAGGTTTCTTTTGATCGTTTGATCGCGAGCGATTTCCTTCGCTCGTTCTTTGCAGCAAGAAAAGACAGGTCTCCCGACTCTGATTTTGCTTTTTACTGCCTTTTCCACAAGTGCTGTTTTTAAGGTGCTTTTTTTTTCCCTCGAACTCGACCGGCACCTACCCTTACAGGTCCTTCTTCGTAGACCGATCTCGAGGGATTGCTGCCCGTCTCTTTCCTTTGCCCTCCCGCGACGTTCAGAAGTCGGTACGCATCACCAAGGCTCTTTTTTCCACTCTTTCCTCATCCTTTTTTTTTTTTATAGCTTTGCTTTTACGCCTTGGTGATGTTTTTCCCCCCCTGTGAGTCGATCTCTGTCGGCCCCCCCATTCCCTCGCCTTTTTTTCCACCTCTGCGGCGGCGATAGTAGACTCTACGTTACGTACTGTCTGTGGCGTGGCGATTGTCTAGCAGGCACCTTGAGGCGACTTAGAAAAGCTTGTTTGGCCCCGGCCGCCTGATGCGTACGCAGTGGAGGTTTCGTCCCGTTTTTTCGTTTCTCTGGCGGCCGCGAGTCGTTTTCGCTCAGCGCTAATATCGGAGACCCTTCGTCTTTTTCGGTGGAGGTACCGCGGAACAGCTCCTGTCCCCTGCTCCCCCCTCTAGTAAAACGTTCTGCTTTCCTCCCCGTTTTTCCACGCCTTTCGCCGCCGTTGGATTTTACTCCTTCCTATGACCCTTGGGTGAAGCTCCGTCTTTTCCCCCTCGCCTTCCCCCGGGTTTCTTCATGAGTCGATCCGCTTGTCCTAGTTGATCCGTGTTCGACTTCTTGCGACGATGCAGCTCCGTTAGCCTCGTTTTCTTCACTTGGTGCCTCTATCCCGAGCAATGTTTTCCTGCAGCTTCTTTCCACCTTCTTTTTCCCCACGCGAGAAGAAGCTCTCCTGTTTTCGTTAAGGCACTCTTTTTACCTCTTTTTTGTAACCCCCTTTGTGGCCTTATTTTTCGCACCGTTTAGGCACTCTACCATCGTCCTCGCTGTGAAAAAGATAGTTGGACTTTTACTTGCCTCACTTTCAGTGGTTTTCGAAGAGTAACACGAAGACCCCTCTCCTTCAGTTACCCCCAAAGAGTTCTTAGCTCGTTTTCGTGGCTCCCGAACTCCTTTTTTTTTTTTCATCTTGCTAGTCCCCCGAAAGTTGAGTTTCGGCTTGTTCTCTTTCGACAGCTCTAGCTTCTCAATGACCTGAAAGCTTTGGAGTTTTTCGGTTCCCCCCTGCTCTCTTTCCCCGCTCACTCCTTCCAGTCGCCTCTCCCTCCTTCTCTTTTTCAGATCAAGGAGAATCTTTCGCGTCCCAAAGAGGGCTCCGAAGACCCACGACTTTCCTACTCCCCCCCGGTCTCTTCTTCTTTCCCCTTTTGATAGTTTTTTTTTCCCTTCCTTTCTGCGTCCTACCATTCGTAGTCCCCCTGACCTCGTCGCAGCAACGTCCATCTTGTTTCCTGATGGCGTAGTCGTGAACCTGCAAGTTTTTCGTTCCGCGAATCCGCGCAGATAGAGAGACCTCTTCTCCCTCCTTAGAAGGAGGGTGCATTAGAGGATTTTCCCTGTAGAAAAGCGTTTAGCCGATTTAGCTCCAGCTGAGATTGTCGCGCCTAATGCGTAATTTCGGAGAACAAAGTCACCTTACCTTTCCTGCCCCCCGCCCCCCTGCATATTGAACCTTTTTTTTCTCGGACCCTTCCCTTCCCGGCTGCGTTGTCCTCCCCCCCCTCGAGCTACTTTGAGCTTCAGCCCGAAGCCAGCGTAGACGCGCCCTGCAGCGTAGATTTCGGTGCCTCCCGAAGAGACACTTTTTTTGACTTTCTTGAGTTTTAGATTCCGCGTATCGGCATCTCGTCAATTGTTGAGCTGACGACTCCACAGCGAGTCACCTCGTTCTAGATTCTTTTCTCGCGGCGTTCGAGACCGATCGTGCGGATCAAGGTTTGATCTTCCCCTCTTAAAGCAGCTAGACCCGGAGATCCTTATTCCTCTCCTGTTATACGGAGGATAGCGGACCCGCGACTCCGCATCCGGGTCGCGCACGATAGGCCTCTTTTGATTTCGGGGCGGAGCTCTCCATTTTTAACTCGAAGTTTAAGGGATAGCCTCAAACTGTGACCTCCCGCCCTCGAGCTAAGTGGTTCTTGCCAGAGTTATAAACGATTCTCCTATCCACCCTTGTTCTTCCTTAAGCGGAACAACCCTGCCTCAACAAGATTATTAAATAGATCCTTTTTCGAGATCGCTGCGGTTCGTCCTTTTTTCGAGTCCTTCCAGTCCTCTTCCTCTTTCCCCACTCAGATTTACTCTCTTTTTTGCAAATTCTTTTCGTACTGTACCTACTCCTCTCCTATCTACTGCATAGGTTTCCAATCTAAGTTGCTTTTTCCCCTTTGCAGGTCGATCAACTCCCTCCGCTCCCGTTTCGTCCGCCCCTCTCCTTCTCTTACTCCTCGTTCTTTTTGTTTCTCGACTGTCACCTTCGATAATGAAGTTCCTTAAATGGTGGTTCGTCTTGTCTCCTCTTTTTCCTCCGTTTTTTTATAGAGATCTTGCCCCAATTGTCAAGAAGCTAGTGTCGTCCGGCATTCGAGAACATGCCGCTTTTTTTTATTCCTTTTGGAATTCCTGCAGCGTTCGAGAGCGGTACTTCCTGGAGAGTCTGATTTTTTCTAGTACGTGGACCCAAATATCCCCGGAAAAACTGTGATTTCTCCAAATACTCAAGGCTAGTCTCTCGTTTTTCCTACTTACAAGTAGACACGCTTTTCCCATTGCCCCAGCCAGCAGAGATGCCAAGTTCCTTTGTCCACCCTTGTCCTGCTCGAGAGGTTAGCGACCGTGAGAGCGCCCCGTCGTCTTTCTTCTTCGATATCAGGTTTTTAGGAGGATTTGTGTTCGCGCGGACCACCCTCGGTTGTTCGTTTTCCTAATATTAGAGATCCGTTTTTTTCTTACCCGCTGCTCTCGAGGATGAGCTCGTTCTTTAGTAGTAGATGTCATTTTTTTCGTTTCGCGTCTACAGACCCTAATCTTTTGAATTGTTCGAGGAGGAGAGAAAAGTGGATGTATGGAATCGTCTTGGTCCTCTTTAATAATGATGAGTTCTCCTTCTTTTTCCAGCACGCCGGCGGATCTCTTGGACCTCCTCGAACCTGCATTTCCCGGCCTACCCGCTTCTTGTGTATACCCCTCCGCTCTCGCTTTCGAGTGAATCGTCGATCGTTGTCGTGCGGCGGCTTCAATTTCGTGACTCTGACCCCAGGAGCGCTCTTCCAGGTCTCTCCAGGTGATCTTTAGTGGGACCTCTGCCGTGAGGTCTACTCGCTTTTGAGAGGCCCTTCCGGGTTCCTTCTCTTCCCCCCCCCAGACGTCGTTTTTAGTGCCTGCCCGGTAGAGGCGGGACCTTCCTTTAAGTATTGAGTTCCGAGGCGTTGTTTCTCCTTGTGGGGCGGCCGCACAACCTAAACGACGTTTTTTCGTCTGATCCGTGCGCTGGCGTTCTTGAAATTCAGTCGCGACTATCGCAGGATAGGTCCGCAAGAGGATGATGATGACTCGTTTCCTCTTCCAGCATTTATCCTTTTTGCTCCCTCGGTTGTCTACTATCCGAGTATATGTCCGGCTTCCTTCTAACCCTTCACTTGGTTCGCGTGTTACGACCCTCCCCTGGATTCCTTTCCTTGCTGAGTTAGAGCATTTTCCCCTCCAGAGATGGTCCCCTCCCTTTCCTTTTTCTTCTGCCGCTCTCACCGGGGTGTTAGTACCGATAGATTCAGTTGGTAGGTCGAATGGAGTGTCCGGTCTTAGGTCAACTGACGGTTTTGCCTGCCTTTTTTCTTTTTCAGTATTTCTCTTCAAAAACTCATCGTCGGTTCGCGCTTTGCTTCTGTGCGGGGGGTTGTCTCTCCGGTGGTTTTATCCCCCAAGTTTCCAGTCAAGAGATGGAGGATGTTTTCTTTTCCTTTGGATCGACGCTGGCCATCGTTTTTCTAGACAGCGCAGTCGGCGCCGTTAGGCTCGCCGTTTTCTGGCTTTCAGTTTTTTTCCCCTCCCCGGATCCACGGCGGTTCCCTTATTACTGACTCCCTTTTCGTGACTTTCCCGTAGTCCTGGTTGACCCACTGCGTCGATTCAGGTTCCATGACCCCCAGTAGTGACTGATTCTTTTCCTTTAGCCCGCCTTTCTAGGGTTTTTCGATACCTGTGTGGCTCAACCCGCCTTCCAAACCCTTGTCTTTTTATATTCGGCCCAGAAGATGTTCCCCCCCCACTCGTTTCTGTTAGGGGCGGTGCACACTTCTTTTTTTTTTCCCCATCGCTTGATTTGATCGGACCTATCCTTTCTGACCTATCTGAGCAGGTGAGAGTTTTCCTCAAGTTCCCTAAGCGCGGACTGCTAATGCAGGGGATGTTCTAGAACCTGACATCGTACCCCCCCCGCTGATCTCCTGCTGCGCCCCAAGAAAGCTGAGCGTTTGACTGCAAGTTGCTGAGATTAACCTATGTCTTCCCTCCCTTTGAAACTTTCTTTTTTTTCCCGTCTGCGCTCAAGGGCTTTGCGCTTTTTTTCGTCAATGATGAATCATTGACCTTGAGCGAGATGGCCCTCCTAAAACATCGAAGATTGTTGATCCTCCCTCCCTTTCGGAAATCGCGGGAGCCAGATGAGGTTCGCTTGTCCTTTTCCCCTGCGTTTGCAGCTACGCCCGCACACGTTTTCGCCTCTCAAGTTGAGTTTGTTGATCGCCTCCAAACGTGCCTTTTCCCTCCTTCGAGCGGGCTGCCCTTCTCGAAAGAGAAAAACCCGTCCCCTACCAGTCCGTCACTTCTTCGTATGAAGATTTTCGTCCCTGAAGGCTGTGCCCCTCGTAGCCTTTTTGGCCTGGGGGCCTGTTTCGATATAGAAGCTTTTCTTGCATTTCCCAAAGGTTACTGCGACCCCCCCTCTCTTTTTTAATAATACTTTTTTGTTTGAGATGTAGCGCCGCTTTGTGGCCGACAAGGTTTCTTGCCCCCGGTCGTCCAGGCTCGCTCTGGCATGCGCCCCCCTTCCCCATTGCTCCTCCCTCCCCCGACAGTCTCGAGTGTATTTTTGCCGTTTGTTTCCTGAGGAGTCCGGTTTCGCCCTTCATCATTTCTTTGTAGACAGCACGTGTGGAAGGAAGCTACCGCAGAGTTTCGGCTGGACTTAAAATTTGTGAGGGGTTGGTTTATCTGTTTGATCGCTTCGGTTTCGATCACTTAGCTCTCACTCCTGAGAACTTAGTCCGGATTTGGCGGCTCAGCGGCTAACCAGTCTCGTCAGGTGGAGGATCCATCCTTTTCGCCCAAAAAGCTCAGGATTCCAGTTCTCGGCCTTGCTCCATTTCTTCCGTTTTCTTGCCCCTTTCCCAGCTCCCGCTTTTTTTTCGATATTCTTCTTTCCACCATGAGCCCCCCGTTTATCAGCGCAGGCCTCTATAAGCTTTGGTAAGTCGTCTCACGTGGGCCGTCGCTGTCCGGAAGAGGCAGCTTACTGATCGCAGTCCTGAGCTTCCCTGGTTTTTTTCCTTTCTCCATGTATGCCCCTCCCTCGATTTCACCTTTCCATAGCGATTCAGTATCTTGCCCGTGTCGGCCCCGAAGACGGAACGAGGTGTTTGCATGATTCTTTTCCCTCCAGATGTTTCCCCTTTCTGTTCTTTGAGAAAATTCCTGTTTTTTACGTCCTACAAGTCTTCTTTTCTTTCACAGACGAAGAATTTCAATCTCCTTCATATCCAAACAGGGGTTTTCGACTATTTTTCTCAGCACATCCCTTCAGTGACGCTCTTGGATCTTTCTTTTTCCCTCAAGCCTTTCCTCTTCAGCACGGTTTACTTTTTCGCCACAGGAGCGTGTGACCTGTTCCTCCTCGTCGCTCCCTTTCCCTCAGCAAAGATAGTAGAAGACTTTTCGGGCCCACTTTCTCCAGCCCTCCGAGTCAACTCCGCGCGTCGACCGAGACTCCTTTTTTTTGCTACGACAGGCCTTGGCACCAGGATTTGATACTCCTCCCCGAGATGCGATCGGCCATCCCTAGAGCGCTTTCTCTCCCTTTTTCTCGCCCTCCTACCAGGAAGTAGAGGGACGTTTCCAGATAGTCGTAAGGACAGCTGATCCGGCCTTGGCAGCTTCCTCTGTGTAGCTCGCCCCCCCCCGCCCCCCACCAACCCGCGGTGTAGTTTTCTAAGCGAAGATCGATATTTTAAGTTTTTCCTTTTTCCCCCCGAAGTCTCCTGGCGGGTGGTCCCCGCGCCTCGACTTTTTTTTCCTGCACTAGGTCTCTTCCGACTTTTTTTTGCGTTTCCCACGTTCTCGGGCCACGCCAGTGCCAGTTTCTATCCCCCCCTTCTCGTGTTAGTTTTGCCACACCCACCTTTCCCCTCTCCTCTTCCCATGGAGAGATAGACCGTTCTTCAGGTCTTGCGGCTTTGACCCAGGCGACGTTATTTTGATTCGCCGCTTTTTGCCTCTCGCTGCGCCGCTCGCGCCCTCTTTAGTTGACCTCTCCCCCTAGTTCAACGGTGGGACTTTTCCGTGTCCTCGAAGCGTCTATCTTTTTTTTAGCGCGCACGGAGTGGCGCAGACGCAGCTCGATCACCCTGCATTCGCCACACCAACCCAATGGATCCGCGGCGCTCCTCCCTCTCCCCTCTGCAAGGTTTTTTTTCCTTCTGCCCTTTAGCTCGACCGGCGAGCCGTGGTCACCTCCTTTTCCCACAGGCGTCGGTGAACCCCTCCTCGCCTGGTTCGCGATAAGAAGCGAGACTTCGGCTCCTTGGGTTTCGAGAGAAGCAATTGTCCACCCCCTTCTTTCCCTTTCTCACTCCTAACCTTTTATCTCACTTCGCTCGAATTTTGCATTCAGCAAGCGCTCCCCGTATCACGTCGAGAACTCGAAGAAACAGTTTTTTTCCTTTATTGCCCCGCGTAACCCCAATCCCCTGAACCCCCCCTCCCCTCTAAATTCTCTCTGCTAGCGGATCTAATTGCTCCGCCTGCTCCCTTTGCTTGTGCCCCTCAGGTCGCGTATCCCCTTTCACCCGCCCGGGATCTGAGCTTGGTTCTTCCACTTGGAGTAATTCGTACGCGCCGCTTCTCTACTTTCCTCGCTGCCAAAGATAAGTCTTCGTTTTTCCGTGCGAGCGCAAGTGAGCCCCTACCCCGCCGATCTTTTTTCGGAAGATATCTGCGCATTCTCACTTCCGTGGAATCCGCTCCTCCTACAAGGCCAGCTGTTCCCCGCTGTTCTCGGAGTGAGCTTCGTCCTTTTTTCTACTTATCCTTTTTTTTTTGTGGTTCTTTTTTTAGAGAGATTCTCCATCTCCCTCCTCTCACCTCCTTTATACCTCCTGCTTCTCCATTTCTCGAAGGCCTCTCAATACTGATTTGAATTGCATTCGGACTTACTGGCGTTCTCCGGTCTTCTCGCGAAGTGCCAACTCTGCAAATCTTCGTTTCCCGCGTAGTTTGCAAAACTAGTTTTTTTTTGCGAGTGTTTCCCTGTTTTCCCTTTCCTCACCGCCTGGGCATTCCCCCCGTCCGAGCGCTTCTTCGTTTGTGAGTAGTTGAACTGCTGACTGACTCTCAAGATGGTGCAGGCTCTCTTTTCTTCGCCCCCTATTTTTTAGCGTGCTCGATTTGTTATCCTTGGTCTGGGTTTCGCGCGGCTTTCCTTCCCCCTAACTTGTGTTTTCAGTTAGAAGAGTGTCGAGCGCGGGCTCGGCCAGATACTCGCGAGGCTTACCTTTCCCTTTTTGACTAGCCCGGCACCGGCGCTGTTTTTTTTCCCCTCCCTATAACTAAAAGACTCACCTTTTTCCTCCTTTTCTGCGCGTCTTCTCGAGAATTTTTCGGAGATTGTTTACATCCAGACTTTGTACGAGGTCTCTTTTCAAGGTTTAGTTTTCTCGATCGTTCAGAGAGATATCCCTTTACCTTCCTCATAGAGCTCTCCGAAAGCCTAGGATCACTGGTTCCTCTTGAAGATGTTATAGAGTTTTCGGATTCAGGCTCCGCTTTGTATTTGCCGAGCTTCTCTCTTCTGTCCACTCGATCACGGTTTCCCCCGTTTCTGGGAAAGCCTGATTTCGAAGGCGGCCTTTGATGCCCCCCCTTCCGTCTCTTGCTCCCCCCCCCCGATTTTCGCGCTTGTTTGGCTCATGGACGAGCGGGAACTTTGTGAGCCGCAATTGGAGAGGCGTGTTTATCTTGTGTGGGCCGGTCTAAATCCGTTGGTCGGCCCGTGTGCTTGTCCCTTTCCGACGTTGGATCGTCTCTCTCGTATCTCGCCCGTTTCTTTTCTCGCAGTTCCCAGAGAGATAGGTTTTCTTCTTCAGTGATTTTTACTGATCTATTTCTCGTTCTCTATTCTAGGCTTGACTCCCTACACAGGAGTGACTTCGCGGTTTTTTTTGCCCTCTTCCGTTTTTTTCTGACGAGTTTTTCTTTCTCTTCTCGTCCGCCCGGCAGGGTCGACGTCATAACCTGTTCCGCTAACCTATCGGATCTAGTTTACCTAGGCTGCCCTCGCCGTGGTCGGTTGTTGGTAGAATTCCTCCTCTTCTTCTTTCCCTCCCGGATAGGTCTCTCTAGTTGATGATTGCTATTTTTTGTCTGTGCGCCCTCCGGTTTTTCATCCGCCACTGTGAGTAGAATGATTTTCTTCGTCGGGCGTTTTTTTTTTTACGACATTCTCTTCGTTTCCAACATTTTTTTCTTCTTTTTTTTTCCCTCACGTCGTGTTTCCTATTCAGCGGCGTTGCCTTTCCGATGCTCTCTCTTATACAATGACCGATTATCACTTCGTACTGCAATGTTCCTGTCCCTTTTTTCTCGTCTCATTTCGTGGCGAAAATGGGGAGTATTTTTTTAAGGTGGGCAAAGTCCCCCCCAACTTGCTCGATTGTTCCCTACCTCTTTACGTTTTTTTGCGTCCGGCTTTGGTGCGCCCACCGTCAGGAACACCCATGGTGACTTTGATTGACCTTTGGTAAATTCGTGTTCTTTTTTTTGGCCCTTGAAAGATTGTCGTGTCCTCTGATTTGCATGGTGATTGCTGTAAGAACTTTTCTTAGTTGAGCTCGAACAGTGCCCCCCCCTAATTGCTTCTCTTCAGCCAGTTTCCTACTTTTATCTCGGCATCGTCCCCAAAAGTTCATACTTTTCCACCATCTGCGGCTTCAGGTCTGAGTCCCTCTCCGCTTGCGCGGTGTCAACTTCAAGTTTCGATGTGCCACAACTCCGTCTGCGGAATCGCTCGGTTAGTTACCGTCTTCCCCGGCGGCTCAAGGGCGGCGTCGTGCTAGACTTCTGATTACTCGGTACCGTTTTTTCCTCTGGTCTCCGCAACCTCTGAGAGCTTTTTTGTTTTCTGGGACTGACACATAGGCGGTTGCGGCTTCCGAGATTAATCTATGGATAGCGTTATCTCCTCCCGCCTTCTCCCCTCAGCTTCCTTTTCCCTCAACCTTTGACGACCTCCTCCGTATCTTGACTCCATAGATTCACCAAAACGATTTCTGAAGGCGCTCTGGCTGATATAGATCTGGAACACTTCCCTTAGCCTTTTTTTCTCTCTCCGCGCTCCTCTTTTTTTTTTTCTTTGACTGGTTGCCTCCCTCTATCTCTTTTTTCTTCACAACCTTAGTAAGAGAACATATTCCAATCGCATTTTTTTTTCTCTGAGATGTCCTCCTTCCGCCATTGGTGTTATTGCTTCGCGGTCCCTTCGTGTCCTTTACTGTATGCACGCGGGGGGGGGGGGCGCTTTTCCCCCTGGTCGATCGTCGACGAACTTCAATTTTTACTTAAGGGTAGGTGTCAGTTGTTTTGATTTACTGGCATGTATCACTTCTCGTTTAACCCTCCCTTTTGTGGCCGCCTCGATCAGAGAGAGTAGTCCGTTTCTTTAGTAACAGGTTTTGTTGGCGTTGTTTTATTTCGCACGCTTGAGCGTCGTCGTCTATAAATTGTTTCCCTATTTTGAGAGTCTTCATTTTTTTTATTCTGGTCACCATGTCTGGTTTGAGCTCCCCAGCTAGAGACCACCCCCCCTTCCTTCTACTTTTAAACGAGAAGAAATGCTGGAAGCTTGTCCTTCTTTCAGAAGGGACGCTGCCTTTTTCACTCTTTGCCTCCCTTTTTCCGAGTCACTTCTTTTTTCACGCCGTCGTCTCAGATTTTGGTTCCTTCAGTCCCCTTGGTGCGAGATTCAGACGATCATCATTTCCCTTCTTCTCGGCCGCGCTTCTTTCACTGGCAGATACGTTCTGCAAGGTCTGAAGGCTCGATACCAATGACCTTTTACTCTCAAGAACTATTTGCTTTGGCCCCCGCCGCGGCACGAGTTGTGTCCAATCTTCTTTCGCAAGATCCCAAGGTTTGTTTCCGCGTTTGATACATCTTAGCTTACCCTCCCCTCTTCGCGCTCGGTGCCCCACTCTCGACTCACTTTTTGCCCTTTCATTATCGCCCAACTTGCTAAAGAGAAGATTACTTTCCAGACATTCTCCTTGAAGTGACGGCCCCTCTCCGTGATAGATAGAGTCGGCGGCCGAAAGCAGTCGGAGAGGCTGATTGTTGAGGTCTTTTTCTCTCCGTCTCGACAGCTAAGCTTTTCGCTCCTGTCTCTTCGTCCTCCGCATTGCGTATGACCAAAGATCACCTCCTCCCTCACGCAGCGAGAGGAAGTGTCCTTGGGCCTCTTAACCGTTCTACTCCTTGCGGCCGGCGGGCGAGAAGACGACGCTTTTTTTCTCTTGTAGTTTTCTGCTCGTCCCCGGGTTCCTTTCCCGACGCCAGCCGCCCCTTTCTTTCTTTTAAAGCGTCCGACTGCAGAAACCTATGTTTCCTCTGGCGTAGCCTTCGAAACCGCACGCCGTTTTGTAGTCTAGCTCAGAGACCCTCCCTCTCACGCTAGTAACTCCCCCTGCGCCTGCGTTTACCGCCTCGTCTCTCTTCACTCGTCCCTCGCCCCAACGCACGGAGACGCGATCTCTCTCCCTCTCAACGTATTTCGTTGCCACCCTTTTACTGGGCGTGCGCCAACGTTGTTTCGGACTTACCCCCACCCGATACAAGAGATCAGGAATGTGTCCCCCCTCTCTTTCTCCTCGGCATTTGCCCGAGAGGACGTGAGCACCCACGGTTCTTTAGTCGTAGATTTCCTCCTCTATCTATCCCCCTGTTTCCTTCCCCTTTTCGACTGTGCTAAGCACTACGCTGCACCGGCGAGGTGGCCTAGTCGATGCTTTTCTCGTGGGTTCGCCTCTCCCCGGCCCTGATGCCCGCAGACCTTTTTTCCCGCCTTTTTCTGACATCGGCATAGCCTTTTTTTTCTCTTTTTTTTGCCCCCTTCAGCTCGATTTTCCCCTGATCTCTCGCTAGAGACTAGCAGGTCCGATCCTTTGTTTCCCTCGCCCCTCTTAGCCCAAAAGGCTTATCGTTGTGACCCCTCCTATCCCCTTTTTTCGACCTTCCGCGCGACTTCTTTCTTTTGATTGGGGCGTGTCGTCTCCCTCTCGTTTGCCGTTTCGACCCGAAAAGGACTCTTTTCGCATTGTTTTCAGAGCCCGTCGCTTGTACAAGTTTGCTTTTGTCAATTCCCAAACCCCGCGTTCTGGACCTCGCTAACCAACCCCCGAATCGAACCCCACCGGTTTCACTCTACCGTCTCTCTCTGCCGTCGCGTTCGCTTTTCCTCTCGGCACTCTTTCGTTCGTACTCCCTACTCATCAGCGAGGAAGGATTGGGGCCTGCCACTTGCGGGGCGTAACTTACCCTCTCCTCCGAAGCCTTCTAGCACTGGACTTCCACCTGGACAGAGTTTAGTTGCGCTCGATTGCCCCTTCGTTTGTTCCACTGCGCCGCTCGTTCTGAGCCGATCCTGCGAGGCATAAATCGTTGCTAAGGTCGAACGGTCGATCATCCGTCCTCAACTGTTGCCGTCGTTGAGTTTCGAGCTTTATCCCCTATTTTTTCCTCCTCCTGTTTGTTGTTTTCTCTCTTCTAGCAATCCACGAATGAGCCTCGTAGGCGACGATATTTTTTTTCTTAGCCTTCCTTATTCCCCCCGGAAGTGATTGCGTTGTTGATTTATACCTTTCAGCGGGTCCTTTTACCTCGAGCCGGCTTCTCTGCAACTCTTTTTGAAGTTCTTTCTCTTCTCCCAAGAATTAGGCGAGAAGGCGGTCCTTATCTTCACCTACGTCACCGACTTTGAAGCCCCCGCTGATAAGTTGTTGTTTTGATTAGCGACCCGGCTTTCCGAGCCCGAAGCGTCTGAGCAGTTCTCTCTAGACCGCGAGAGTAGATTTTTTCTATGGGTCTTGTTTGGTTAGGAGGACCTTCATCACGCACTTTTTTGGGTTAGAAGTGATCCAATTTGTAGCCTGACTGGCTCGGCCAAGAGGAGTTTGCGTTCGATTTCCGCTGTTTTTTTTTTCTTCTCTTCCCGGAAAATTGATGGTCTTAGCGCTACGCCCCGACCATCCAGTCCTACTTTCCCGCGACTTTTTTCTACTCAGAGACGGCTTTTCAGGTCCTCTCTGTCCCCCGACAGAATGCGAATGTTTTCTCCCCCGGTTGTCCCCGTTCTCGCCGGTACGAGATAGGGTAAAGGATCTCCCTGCTTCCTTCCCTCGAGTGTCATTAGCCCTGCCTCGTATCCCCGTATTGGATTGAAATTTTGCTCGCTGGTTCGGCTCGCGATCACGGTCCCCGTGAGGATGCATTCGAGTCCCCCCATGGCTTTCTCCGTCGTGAAACGTAGAGATTTGCGTTGATGTCCTAGTGAGGTAGAACGCGCCTGTTGGATCGCCGAGGCTCTTATCTCTTGCCCTCTCGAGACGTCGTGAGAAGGTGCCGCCGCGGGCCCTGCCGTCCTGGCGAGTACGGAGAAATTGACGATTTTTGGTTTCAAGGCCCTCCCCGTTCACCGTTTTTTTTTTTTTCCTTCTCCCGGCGATGGCTTGCAAGAAACCTCCGCATTGAGAGGAGTCGTAGTCTCGCCGCGGTTGCTCGCCTATTTTTGAGAGATAGCCATAAAAGAATTGCTCCTGGAGGTTGTGAAGATCCTACTCGGTCGATCTGCGCGTTCCTAGAATAATAAAACTGCGTGGAGGCCGCCCCTCTTCCCTCTCAATATGGCCGTTTGCTTTCCCTTTTTCCTGTAAGACGATGTTTAAGGCATTTTTTTCCTGCGAGCAGGTTTTCTTGATCGATACCTGGCCGTTTAACCCCTTTTAGAGAGAGTGCGTTTCCCTGCCCCAGCGTGGCAGCTGCCGTGCAGTAGAAACTTTTTCTCTTGCCCAAAAGGGAAGAGTCTTCCTGAGTGTTGGGGAGTTTGCTGCTCGGTGGTCCGCACCTTTTCTCTCAGTCTTGGCTGCGGTGGTTCTCGGTTATTAAGAGTAGCTCTTTTTCCCGGCGTGTCCCGTCTCCCGTTTCTTGTCCCTCCCCCCTGATGACCTTTCGAGGAGTAAGAACTTTCCGATTCTTGGTTTTCTTCCTTCGGAGACCGATGTTTTAGTGTGATCGTCGCTTTTTCTTCCGGGGGAGTCTCTCCTTACAGTTCAAAAGTCGTGATTCTTTTCCCCTCTTTCGAATACTTTTCGTTCCTTTGAGATCCGTCGGTGTTTGTGTCTCCACCGCCTTCAAACCTTTTTTTTTGGTGTTCGGCGGCCTCCTTGATGAACCCCCCCCTTTTCCGGTTTGCGTTTTTCCACCGTCAAAGAGCTGCGTGATCTGCGATGGGACCACAGGATTACGATGATGAAAGAAACCTTTTAGAGGCTAGACCGTGTCCCCCTGGCAGCGAGGACCTTTCTAGCAGGCGAGCTGCTGTTCGGCCTTTTTCCTTTATTCTGCAGTACCACAAGATTTACTTCATTCTGTTCGAGAACGAGTTGCCTCGGTGACCGCAATTCTTCTCTCTGGCCTTAGGAAGGCCCTTTCGTTTTTCCTGATGGCCCAGGAGAGGATAAAGGGCGTGCGGCATATGTCTCGACATGATGTCCGGTGACGTTTTAGCCTCCGTGTTCTTATCTCCAATCTCTCATTTTTCCCTTTCCCCTGACCACATCTTTCGGCACTCAGCCTTTGTCAAGATGAGGTCTTTTCTCGGTATCTCCAAGATCCTCTCCCGGCGCTCAGCTCTGCCCTCACCACCAGGTGGGAAGACAGGCTCCCGTTATCGAGATCTTTTTGACCCCGTGATTTTCCAGAAGGATCTTCCTTGGTCTGCCTCTTCTCCCCAGGTAAAAGTAAGTCTTTCTTTTTCGTCAGACGATTTTCGCCGCCGTGTCCGCGTGCCCTTCTTCGGTTAATGGGGAAGCGATCATGAATCCCTTACCCCCAAGGCGTACGTCCTAA
>Ga0179593_1732232_pt1 | contig 16490 bp, 18 predicted proteins | sample CZODoug2_1_08_16_FD_185931 | JGI IMG/M metagenome (GOLD analysis project Ga0179593, IMG submission 185931) | Vadose zone soil fungal communities from Angelo Coast Range Reserve, California, USA - CZODoug2_1_08_16fungal (PacBio error correction) | ecosystem: Environmental > Terrestrial > Soil >... | reverse complement strand
CCGGCATCTTTTCTCTCCATTTCCCCCTGCATAGTTTATCCCTGGCGTCGAGCAGGTAGTACCTATCTCTACCTTCTGACCCCCTCCCTCACAGCCCTAGTCCTTCCCCTCATCCCCGACACTTTTTTTCGTGGACTTTTTCTGTTCTTATCCAGTTTTTCAATAATGCGCGCGGGAAAGGTTTGTCTCTCGTTAGCCCGTTCCTCTTTTTTCGTCTCTTGCACCCCCTGTCTCCCTTCTTTTTTTTCCTGTGATACCACGGTTTTCCTTTTGGTACTTTCCGACGCAATAATTCGTTCCTTAAATCGAGTCATGTTTCGGCCTCTTTTGTTCTCTCTAACTTCTCAATTTCTTTGGACGGATCAGTCTTTCTTTTGACTGCCCCGATTTCCCTACCCTGTTCTTTTTTCAAGAATTATTTTTTGAACGAGCTTTTTTTTTTAGGCCCACTCTTTTCGTATTGAATACTCAGCACAGAACATGACGCCCTCCTTTTCCTTCTCCCCCCCAGCCCAGTTTAACTTCGAAGCATACCTTCCTTGCGTCTACCTTTAGAACTTCTTTTTTTTTTTCTTTTTTTCTGAGCTTTTTTTTGAGCTACGATTCTTCTTATGATGCCTCTTCTTTTCCTTCGCGTTGTACCGATCCTGATGGCGACGAAGCCCTTGACTTTTGTTTTTCTTATGCCAATAGACCCCCTTCTGTCCGTTCTCCCTTCCCCCCATTTTTTAAACTTATTTTTCAGCCCCCACGCTGTTTTTTTATTGAGTTGATTGAGTGAGCATCTATCTTTTTTCCTCCTATTGTGTTGATGAGCTGCTCAAACTCCTTCCCTTTTTTTTTTTTTTCAGCCTCCGGCCTGATGCGAGCCTTGATTGGTGATTGATTACCTTTTCAACTTGCTTGGTCGATTTTATTCCCGCCCCTTCCCGTGCCTTCTCTTTTAGGACCTTTCTCCTCTGATCCTTTCGATCCTCTTCTACACCAGCTTTCATCCCTAGGGATTCGCCCTGAATAGGGTTTTTCCTGTTTCCTATCCCCCCCCCCTGTGGACCCCCCTCATTTCTTCCTCCCCTCTTTGGCTGGCGCCCCCCCCTTTCTTTTTAGGTGTCCCATTACGAGACTTCCCCTCATCCAACGGACGAGAAGAGGAGCTCTTTTTTCCTTCCTACCTTCTGTGATCTCCTGTGATTGCTGATTCGTGGGCAGACCCCCCCCTTCATTACCTCTCCCGTCACCAACTTTTTCCCTTTCTCTCCTCGAGCCGTTTCCCAAGGACCAATTCCAACCCAACCGGTGTAATTTCCCTCTTCCTGGACGCTCACATTTTATCCTATTCTTGCATATTTTTTTCCGAGATAGGCCAAGTTTTTTTGGATTACTCTCCATTCTTTTCTTCTCTCCCCCCCCTTTGGATCTTCCTTCCAAATAAAACCGAATGCGAACGTGTCTTATGAAATCCCGGCCCGAACTTCTGGGCTGTGATATCTTTTGGATCTCCCCCTGTTTCTTCTCCCTTTTTCCCCCGAAAGGGATGAACGATGGCTTTCCCGTGTACAACAATGGAATCTCTCCTTCCAATTGCTGGATTGTTTCTCCCACCCTACCTCTTCAGATCTCTTTTCCTCTTTTTTCTCTTTTTTGTGTCTGGGTTAGCCGGACAGATTTGCAATCCTATGCGGAGTTTTCTCCCGCACCGTTATCTGCAAAGAGCCCCTTATTACTCACTCCCTCCTCTTTTCCATTTTGACCTTCCCGATGTCGGGCGTCCCCCGACTACTAAAGCCCGCTGGAGCACCGCACTCGGCCTGCTCTGCGCGTCGGGTTCCCCTTTCTTTCGGTTTCCTCTTATCTCTTTTTCTGATCCCCCTTCCCTTCCTTTCTTATTTTTATTTTTTTTTTTGATAAAAGGCCTACAAAGGGTAGTTCCAGGCGGTGCTTTTCCTCTTGGCTAAAGGCCCTATTTTTATCTTCCCCCTCTTCCTATGACGATCTTCACCAGGTTTCGAGACTTCCTTTTTCAGGGTTTCGGCTTTGTAGGTATCTGCGTGGGCGTTTTGCTGGTATTCTTTTTTTTTTTTTTCCTGCCTTGATTTCCTTCGCTGCAATTTCCCTTTTTTTCTGGGTGCAGCGCGTGCTTATATTTTCTTGCGTACAGTTTTTATTCCCTCTGGACGCCCCGGATCGCCTTCTTTGTCATTGCCGTTCTTTCGCCTTTCTTTTGGCCCGTTTTCTTTTTTTTTTTATCTGGCTTGGGAGACGAACAGGGTTAGACGGATGGATTTTCTGTAGGCGAGTTCTATTTTTCTGGTGATCATGTCGTCCTGACATTTGAGTCTACCGCTCTTTCAAGGTTAGCCAGCTGGCCCGGATAGAGGCTCCGCTTTCAGAGTCGCTTTTCTTTCCCTGTCTCGACTTCTTTTTCTCTCTTCCCTATCCACTTTAGGTTTTTTTTTTCTCCACTGCCCAGTTTCCCCCCAAGGACTTACCAATCGGACCATCGTTTGGTCACCGCGTGGCGAAATATCCGGCCTTTTTTGAAACTATGCATTTTCGTTCCTTCCAGTCCGGTCTCTCCGAACCGTATCTTTCCTACTCCGGCCTTTCGAGAAAAACATCTCGTTCCCAGCCAGGTGGCGGCTCGCCTCGGGCAACTTTCTAAATTTTCGAAACGACTCTCAAACTACTTTGTTCCCCAAATTCTGCTGTGCACCCTTCCTCGAACACCTTTCGAAACAAGCCGTCTTACATAAAAGGTTCCCTGCATCAATACATTTGGACTCCTCCCCTCAGGACCCTCGAGACCTTCCTTTCCCAGCCTCCCCAACAATCCGCTTCCTCTCCCAAGTTAGGACGATCTGGTGTTCCGCTTAGATTCTTCCCGAGTTCGATCCCGTGCTCTTGTTAGCCCCTCCTTGTAATAAGAAGTTTCTTTTTGAAAATCATTCGCAGGTGATATAAATGTCCTCCTTCCAATTTTTCCTATGATGTAGATGAATTCTTTTTTAGATCTCGGACTTCTTTCGGTTCTCCCCTCTTTTTTTGCTTCCTTCTCTTGCTCTCGATTTGAGGTTGGCTGGACTTCATGATGAACTCTTTTTTTATGCTGCTTCTTTCTTCTTTTCAGGTTTTTGCAGCCCCTCCCTTCTCTTTTTCTTTTTTTCTTTTATATTGATTTTTTTTCCCATTCTTGGTTACTTCTTTGCTCTATTGACCCGCGGGGTTCTCGCTTTTCTTTTAAAGGCATTATCCTCTTCCCTTCGCTTTTCTGTTTTTTTCATTCTTCGCCTACATGTTTTTTTTTGCTCTTTCGAACTTGACAGGCAGGTCCCTTTCTCTCAGACAGCCCCCTTTCAACATCCCTCCAATTCTTCTTATTGTTTTTTCTCAAGTCCTGTCGGACTGGCATGTTCAGGGCTGACAATTTTTCCTGCCAATCCTTTGCTCCTTCTGGTGCGCTGTTGATTCCTTTTGTGAAGGTTCCACCATCCCCAAACCCCTCAATTGTCTCCCATCGTTATCCGTTACCTTTTGTGAATGTGTCTTTCGACGAAATAATCGTTCGATGCAGTCCCGCCCGCCGTGTGCCTCTAGTAACGTCGGTTTTTTTCATTTTTTTCTTTTCCATACTCACAGCACAAAGAGCAAACAGGTCTAGAGAAGACGCGCTTTTAGGTCTAGTCAGTTTCGTCTTGACCACGATCCCTTGACTACCGTTTACCTGGTGTTTGCCAGGCCCTCCCATCGTAAGCATACCATTCCTTTTGTGCGTTAGTCCACAGGGTACCGAGAAATCTTTTTTTTTATATTATTTGATACTTAGCTGTGGGGTTATTCGCTTATTAGTGATTTTTCTTTTCCCCTTCTATCTCCCTCTCTTGAGTGTAGCGGCTCCCCCCCCTTTTAGACGTGCCGGCCCTCCTCCTTACTCCAGATGGCGCTGGTTAATATCTCCTTCACACTTATTTCTCGTTCTCTTACGTCTTTTCAGAGTCCCTGACAAAGCTTTTTTTTGTGCGCCTCTATGGTGTTTTTCTCTTTTCTTATCACCGTTTTTTTTTTTTGCTTCTTTGCGCTCATATTTCAATCACGGACTTCAGACCTTAGCAGCTTTTCCTGTTTCTTTCCGGGTCTCGTCTGATTGCTTTTTGCCTTTGTGTCGTTGATGAAGCGCAAGTCTGCCGGTTCTCCCTTCAGGAGGCCCCCCCCCTGAAAAGAAGAGATTCTTGGCAAGTCCCGTACCTTTTGACCCAGTAGAGTCTTTTTTTTCGACCTGTTCTATTCCTTTTAGAAATGTTTGGTACGAAGCTTTTCCCCCCCATGATTGCCTCCTGAGTTAAAACGTCTTTTTAGTACCCTAGGTTCCGTCGTAGAACAGGGGTACCCTTCCCCCCGAAACGGATCTCAGTAGTCGCTTTTCTAAATTCTTTTTTGTCTTTCACTTTCTGAATTCGGCGTGGGCGCCCAGCATTACGAGCACCCACCGACTTTAAGTTGCTCGTCACTGGCTGCTTTCCTTCCTTTCTAGCCGTCACGTTATCTTATATACTTTTTTACCCCCCCCTGTCGCCGGATCTTTGACTCTCACATTTTTCTTTAGCCTGAGGTATCCTCAGACCTTTGAACATCCCCCTTCCTTCCCCTTTCCCCCAAGGGATTATAATCTTTCCGGTTTTCTATTCAGACATTCGCACCAGCAGGCCTTTTTTTTTATTTCGGACTGTTCCTCTCCGTGCAAGATTTACTTTTTCCCTCGAATTGATTTGTCAATAAGGGCGTTACCGGTGGTTGTATTTTCTTTCCTTTCCTTCTCTTAGATCCGCCTTTCTATCTTAGCTTTAGAAAGACGTCCTTCCGTTTGTCCCCACTTTCTACAGGAACGCTCTCCGATTGCGACAAAAGACCGGCTGCAGAGGAGAGAATCGCAAGACCCCCCAGTAATCCCCTACGGGGGATTCTCCTTGGAGCACCTCTTCTCCTCTTTCTCTCCTTTTCTTTCTTCCTTTTTTTTTCTTCTCTTTCCTTCCTTTTCACTTTCTTTTTCTCTTTTTTTTTTCCTTTTTCTTCTCTCTTCTTTTTTTTCTCCTCTTTTTTCTTCTTTTTCTTCTCCCTCCCCCTCTTTTTCTTTTTTCTCCCATTCACTTTTCTTTTCCCCCTCCTTCTTCTTTTTCTTTTTTTTTACCCTCCCCCCCTTTTTTCTTACCCCTCTTCCCTCTTTCCTCTTCTCCTTTCTCTTCTTCTTATTCCCTCTCTTTCTTCTCTCTCCCTCTTCTATGTCTCCGGCCCCCCTTCCCCTCCTTCCCCCCTCTTACCCTGGTCACCCTTTTTCCTCCCCTTCCCCTTCTCTCCCCCCGAGCTTTACTCCTCTCTCTCCTTTTTTTTTTCTTTTTTTACATTCTCTTTTCTCTTTCTTAGCTTTTACAGAAATAAGCGATCAAGATAATTTCTCATCATGGACTGCCCCCGTTAAAGTCTCCCCCGACCGATGTCCCTGTTCTCACATCTGGAGATACAACTGCTCCTCGCGACTGTCCTCTATCTGCCGCGCGCTGTTCATCGACCCCCTCCTTTCGCTTTTTCCTGATAACCTGCCATTATTTACGTTCACGTTCCCCCTTCGGATTACCCCCCCTCAGGTGTTCGACTCTCCTGGCTTTACCATCAGATGCTTAGTGCGCACGCTTTGATGCTCCGAGATAATCCCCCCCCCCTGCATGGCCTAGCTTCCTTTGAATGGTTCTTCTTTTCAATGTCTTTCTTTTTTTTTTTTTTTTTTTTTGTTTCTTTGCTGGACCATTATTTGAGGATGACAGTCCGGTGGTTATGTCGGTCTTTCTTATTCGGCTTTTTTTTTTGAGCGGTTACCGTCTCCCCCTTGTCAACAGTTCCTCCAAGTGGATTCACCCTGTTTGCGTCTCCCTTCTTTTCAGCTGTATCTGTCGCCCTTTTTTGGCCCATCCTGCCCTCTTCCCCTCTCCCCGCACCACATGGTTTGAGACCGGGTACAGTCTGATGATCTTTTTTTTCATTTCTTTTGTCCTGCCCGGGACTTATTTTGCAGTCCATTATGATACGCGACTCCTTCCCACCGCTGGCCGACTGAATCCCTCCCGTGACCCCTTTTATTGGTCCGTGGTTTTTTTGTGGTCGAAGTCGATCCTCTTCTCTATCCTTGTGTTTGTTGATCTCTTATCTCAACAAGCCCATTCGAATTTTTTTCCCCCCCCTTGCTTTTTCCAGCGGACCCCCCCCCTCGCTTTCCTTCCCCGCAGAGGCTACATTCTTCCTGGATAACTTTCTTTCTTCGTTTTTTTTCAGGTTTTTTTCCATTGATCACTAGCCGATTAGAGGAGATCATAAGGCAAGTCCGTTTGATACCCGGTACTTTTCCTTTCTTGGCCCCTACAGGTGGCGGCTTTTCTTGGCCCGAGCCAAACCTTTTTACAGATTTTTTTTTTTCCCCCCAACTCATTTTTCCTAGAGGCGCTCCTGCTTCATTTGATACGTTGCCTGTTTAAAGGCTCTCCCACCAGCTCTACCCCCCTCCTTTTCCTTTCTACCTTACTTCTTTTTTCCTCAAGACTCTTCTTCTGCAGCCGCAACGCCTGATAAACAAACTACCTTAATTTTTACTCCTCCATCTTTCTCTCTTTTCCCGACTCACTTGTTCCCGGCGCATCCGAGGAAAACAAAGGTTTACTTCGCTCCATATGATACCGCTCGGAAAAGTGTCTTTTTTTATCCGAACTTGAACAGCCTACTTCAAGGGTTTTTTCTTTCTTTTTCTTTTGTCCGCCACATCCAATGAGTCGCTTAACAGATCTCGCGAAGTTCAGGGCAGAGTTGCCCCCCCTGTGCGCCAGCTTTACTCTTGTTTTGTTCCCCGCCTTGTTTCTGTGAATCGTTGAGGGCGTGGGATTGATGATTTACGCATTTTAATTTCTTGGACTCCCCCGCCCGTGCTTTTCAACGCCTTCCCAGGATGCCCTTTAACATTTTTTATAGGAACCCCATTCGGGTACGCGAGATCCCGCCGGTCTTTTGGATCCTCATTCTCGTTTTTCTCCCCTTTGCGTCTTTTTTCAAAACTGACCTCATCCCCCGGTTATAGCGGTATCTATCGGCAAGACTTCAGTCCAATATAATCTTTCTCTTTCTTCCCTATCCTTTCTGTTGACCCTGCTCCCGTTTTTTTTGGCTTTTTTTTTTTTTTCCTTTCATTTTTCATCCTTTGGAGCGGGTGCGAAAATTTTTTTGTTACCCTTTTGCTCTTCCCCGCCCCTTTTTACGAAGTCTTCTCATTTCTTTAATTGCCCTCATCTCGGCTCCCCTTTTTCCAAGCGTTGTTGAATGTGGTCCTTCGATTTCTCCCCTGCATTTATAGTGACCTTTGTTTTCCTTTTTTTTTTTGAGTCCTTTTTTTTTTCCGTTTTTTTTCCTTTTTTTTGCTGATTTCAACGGAAAGGGGCCTGACCAAGTGCAACCTTTTCACCGTCGTGGTCCCCCCTTATTCTCTCTTCCATCCGGTAGAAGACGTCAGATCCTCCTTTTTTTCCTTTTTCTCGTTCGTCCCTTTACCCCCCCCTCTCTTTTGACTACCTTCTTTTCAGCAGCCCCTACTGTCCGCTCCAGCCTTTGAACTCCAAGTGGTCCCACTTGGTGTACCACAGTGCTTTCCCGCGACATTTTCTCCGTGGAACTGGTGGGTATGATGATCACTTCCTTCATACTTCTCAGTTTTCCTGTCGCTTGCAGACTTTCCTTTCACAAGCTTCTTTTTCTAATCCCGCCCCGGAGTTGCCTACCATTTTTCCCCTGCTCCTCAGAGTTCTTTAATAGACTCCTCCTCTGAGAGATCCTCCTGTAATCATTTCCGTCGGCAGCAGCTTTTTCCCCCTTCGTCCGTCGTCCCTCTTCAATGTCTCTATGTGCCTTGCTCTCTTTTTTTTCGCTGCAGGACCTGCCTTCTTTCGGCTGAGCGCTCAGGATGCGGTTCTACACGTTTATTTTTTTTGACTCGAGAATTCAGTCCCCCCCCTCCTAGCTGCTCATCATCAGATTCATCCTCTCTCTTCCCTTTTTTTCTCGGGCTTTCTTTTTTGGTACGACGCATCCCAATGGTCTGAGTCTGCGGTTAAAACGTCTGGAGCCGTTCAGGTGTTGTGTGAGCCCCACGGTATTCCCCTCCTCGGGTTGTCCGGTCCCCTGAACCCGGAATTTCGCGTCTTCTCTTTACCCTTTTCTTGAGAATTTGGGGCAGGCCAAACTGGCTATTTCAACCTTACGTGTTAGCCGTCCTTGAATGCTTTCCTCGTCAACGATATTGCGTCTCCAGGAACCCCCCCCCCCCAACAGTGGTAACCGCCGTCCATCAATTTTCCTAGCAGGGTTTTGCTTCCTCCCCTTTCAGCACCCCTTTTTTTTTTGATAATCTTTTACTACATTTCGGCCTCCGCGCCAGTATTGCGGCCGAGGCTGAACACGTTCATTCTAATATTACCAATTGGTTCTCCTCAGCTAATCTCCACTCCCCCCCTATGTAGGGCCGTGATATTGTCTGGCTTGTGATACAGCTGTTCCGAGTTATGTCTTTTCTTCGGACATCCCTTTGATTTGTCAATTGCAATCATGACGGCTCTGATATGCATCCCGTTCCCCCCATTCCCCCTGTCTTTCCTATTCTCCAGGCGTTTTCTTCCATGATTATACCTCCAAGTTAGCCGTTTCCCTACAGCAAATCAGCTTGTTTCCCCGATTTTATTTATTTAGAGCACTTTCCTGGGAAAGGCCCCCCTTTTTCTCCCCTTTGCACGCTGCCCAGATGGACTTTCCCTCCCCGACTTTATAGAATGCCCGATGGCGAATTTTTTTTCCCCGCTTTGCTCGCTCTTTCGTCGAGAGCTATTTTTCCTCTCTTTCATGGTCAATTTTGGCTCGGGCTTTAGCCTTCTGACTTGCTCTTCCCTGGAATTCGATTACAACGGCAATTTCTTCATTTTTTCATTCGGGTAAGATGCAAGTCTTGTGTACTTTACCTTCTCTTTTTTTTTTGTAATTTTTTCCCCCCTTTTTCTCTCTTCTCGGCCCTTTCGCCTACGGGCTGTTGCTATTTTGCGCATGGTTTTCGGATTTTTTTTTTTCTAATTTTCTGCGTTGTTGATATTTGCCCCTTTGTCTTGCTGTGTTCACATTTTTCTTTCGGTTTAGGTCTTGCCCCACGGCTTGTTCGCGCAGTGTAACAGGCTGCACAGTTTTCTTTTCCCTGAGCCCCGGTATCCCTTTTGTGATTCCTTCTTTTGGATTGTCAAGGCTATGATCTCCCGCGCAACCGGATTGGAACGAGACTTGGATCTTGCGAATGGAAGGATGATATATGAGATCGTTTCTCTTTCGGTACAGACGAGCACGTACGGTTTCTCCACCTTAAGGTTTGGAGCACGCTATTTGCGATGTTCCGTTTTTGGTAAGGAATTTTTTTTTCGAATTCGATTTGTCTTTTTCTTATCTCTCCTTTCCCCTTTTTGTTGAGACATTCGTACCCAAAGACGTACCAAGCGTACCATAGTCTCAACGCGTGCTTCCAATCTTTGGTTTTTTGTTTCTATCTCTGTTATTCTCTTTAGTCTTGACTCCCTTCTCTCTCGTTCTTTCCTGGCTTTTTAGTACCGTCCTTTCACGTAGGCCCTCTCGCCGAGATCCCATTCCCTCGTTTCCCGTTCGGGAGATCAACACCTTTTTTTTTTTTAGTGCCGCCCCATTGGCCTCGCCTCTTCTCATCCCCTGAGTCCCTTTCCCATGACCTTTTAGTCGATTTTTTTTCTCTCTTTTTTTTCCGGATTACCTTTTCTCCACGTGCGATGTTGTCCCCGGTTCGCTGAATTGCGCAAGCCGTTGTTTTAATACATTTCGCTCCACGACTAATGGGGCGCATCCCGCCCCTCCGGTTCCAACAACCGCCTTTTACCAGTTCCGTCCCTTTATTTTTTTTTTTTTTTTCCAATTTTCCTTAGGACTGCCTTCGTCCGATCGGCGCATACGAAAGAGGTCGTGATTTAACTTGTTTTTCCCTTCGATCTGGCACGCCTTGGCGTTTTTATTCCTTTTTTTCTGAACTCCCCCCCCATCAGTCCTCAGGTTATTTCAAGAGCTTTGCTCCCACCCTTAAAATGAGTCGTCTCCATATCTCGCGCCTCGGCCGGGCGTGCGGTTTTTTGCATTTCCTTGCTTCTTTTTCTCCGCCCTCCCTGTTGAATTTCTTTCCCACATATTTGGGAGTTGTTTTGTTACATGATGAAGACGTGGCCGCTTCGACGGCTAGGAGCAAACCTTTCGATTTTTTTACAGATCCCCCCACGATTGTTTTGGGGTGCTTTTTTTTTTCTTTTGCCAAGGCATCGGAGGAGGTACTGCTTTTATCTTCCTTCACAAGTCCCCTCCCCTTTGTTCATCCTTGGTTCGATTTAGCTTCGGTCTATTTTTTCCAAGCCCCTCTCCAAAGCCCTTATATCATAGTCGTCCGCTTTTGGACTCTTCGCCGTTAAAGTTCCCTTTTTTTCATGCCCGGTCTTTTTGTGCTTTTGGCTTGCAATACTGGCGCCTTGGTTGAGAAAGTTTTTCACCGTCCCCCCTCCCATGTTCAGAAGTCTTCACTTTGTTTTTTTTTCCAAACGTCCAATTTTGGCTCGTCCAGATGGCGACGTTTACCAGTTTTTTTTTGATGGTCCTTTAGCCCCCTAATCTTGTGTGCTCCTCGTTTCTCCTTTCTTTTTTTTAAAGTCGTGGCCGGTCGTAATGCTGCGGGACTGCCAGTTTAAGCTTTTTCTTGTTCCCCACGTGTAATAGAAAAGAAGGTAAGCCGTCCGCTCCTCCATGTGATTCTTTTTTAGTGCCACAAGATTGGGGCTTCCCCTTTTTTACAGCCTGTTCTGCTCCCCTCCTTCTTGTTCCTCGGCAGACGAATCAATGGTCAATTTCCGTCGTACATTTAACCCGGGATAAAGAGAAGATTCCTTTTCTATGTGAAGCTGGTTTTCGTAGCTACGGGCTAGTTCCCGGCTCTATGAACTGAGGAGTGTTACCGGGAAGAAAAGGTTTTTCTTTTTTAGAATCCGGCAGATAGGGCCCCTTTTGCCAAAGCAGTTTGTTTTTGTCACCCCCCCACCAAACTTATGCTCTTTTCCGCTGTCACCCCCCTGCTCGGTCGATCTTTTGACGACTTGTTTTTGTGATTTTTTCTCTCTTTCCTCCTTCTTTCTTTCTTTTTTTTTTTAGAGATGTCCACCCATTCACCTCTTCGCCCTGCTTGTCTGCGATCGAGGTCCGAGCATCGGCTTTTTTGGCCTTGATTACCCATCTTCCATTTCTTTTTTAGAGGATTTTTTTCTTTTGGTCCCTTCTCTTCGGTCGTGTCCTCAAGATCTCCTCCGTCACTGTCCTCTAGACCTCATCTTCACACTCAGCATTCGCTCTCTCCGAATAGGTTTTTTTTTTTTTTGCTGTTTTTTTTTTTGGGACGCTCCTTGGATTTTTTTTAAAAAGTCGACAAAGAGGCAAGTGTCTGTTGATGCCCCCGTTCTTTCAACCCCTCATCGGGGTTGTTCCCAACGAAACGGTCTTTGCATGTAGCTCCTTTCCCTTTTCTGTGTTGATTTGCTGAATTTGGACGGCCAACTGCCTACGCCCGGAAAGAATTTACGGTGCTCTCCTTTTCCCATTTTGTCTTTGGGCTTTTTTTTCTTTTCGATTGCTGTCACAATGATTCTTTTTTTTTGTGAGTTTTTGAAAGGACACAAATTTTTTTCCCACTTTTAAACAGTTTCTTCTCTTTCCCCTCTCTTGTCATAGCCGTTCTCAGAATTTCCGCATTCCCATTTTTTGGCTACTCTATAACGGTACCGAAATGTTTTTTTTTTTGTCCCCCCCCAGCTTTAGTTCCTCTGCTTTGTCAATGGTTTTCCAGTGCCAATACCTGGTCCTCCTCTTAAGCCAACTTTATTTTTGTTCAAAACAGGCGACTATGTTTTCCGGTGCTATCTCGGTCGGGTTAGCTCCGTTTTCTCTTTACTTTTAGACAATCAGATTTTAAAGCCAATTTTTGTTCTCCTTTAAGGTACCGTTTTTTTCCCCAATGGCCTCCTTCCTATTCCAGATATGCCTTGCCGGGACAGGACCCCTCTTTTCATCTATGATGTTATGAAGAATTTGCTTCCCTGTTAGCCTCTTTCACCAACATCGCGCTTTTTCCGGACTACCGCCAAACTAGATTCGCTTCAAAGATGGCGGAGCGCATCCCAAGCAATCTAAATGTCCCCGCTGGCCCCCCGGCACTCTGCCTCGAGCCGAACCTCATTGGAAATTTTTTAGGTTTCCTTTTCCTCCTGAGGAAATGCCGTCCACGCACGGTCATAGAAGGAGTTACATCTTTCAGTTTTGGTCTTGCGCCTACCCATCCCTTTTACCTCTTTTCTATTTTTTTTTCACTACTTTTCCCCAATCTATCTGCTCGGATTCTCCACTGTCTTATATGAGTTTTTTATCCCCTGGAGTTTTCTTCTTTTTTTCCTGCAATTATTCTTTTTTAACTTCTCGCTTCCAACTCTTTCGTTGGTTCCGTCAGTGCTAAACCCTGTCCATTTATTTGATATAAAACTGGCCTTTTGAGCGCCTTCCCCTTTAATGGCCGGTACTTTGTGCTTTTTTGGCCCGTTACGAAGCCATTTTTCTATTGACATGTGGATCCGACGGTGACGTCTGTCCCTGCTGATCTTTTTATGCTGATGATCTTTGAAGTTGATATTCCTTTTGCCCAGCCCGCCTGAGGTTTCTCTCTCCGCGAATCGGTTCTTTTTATTGTTTTTCCCTTCAGCGATTTCCGCTTTTTTTTATTGGCTTGCTGTGGAATGAGAGTGATTGTTTTAGATTTAGTTTACTCCTTCCCCCCCCTTTGTGGTTGCTGAACACCCGCCCTAATTCTCTTGCCGTTCCTTTTATTTCGACTTCGTTCTCCCAATATTGCCAGCGTGGCGACCTGTTTTAGAGGTAGCGTGAATGCCCTTCCCGTCCGGTTTTCCTTACCTGTTTTATTAGATCATGAAGAAGCCATTCCGTCCTTAGCACTTTTTTGTCGTCTAGTGTCTTCCTGGGCGGTTTTTGCTTTTCGTGGCCACTCCTTCCCTTCCACCTGTGAGACCCTCTACGGGAAACCTTGCGCCTTTTCCCAACGGGCTGCCTTTGAGAAGCGCGAACAGCTCGAAACAGAAGTTCCTTATTTTCTCTATTTTGGCTGTTCAGCCTCCCTCTCATTTTTTTTTATATGCTATTTGCCCTCCAACTCCCTGCACATCCTCCTCAAAAAAACCGGAAAGCATCTTCTCCCCGGACTTGTTTGGGATGTCCCCCTGCTCGGCGAATCTCCAACTTTCCGGGGTCCGCCCTGATTGTAGCACCGCCTTCATCTGGACGGTTTTTCTTTTCCGTAATCCTGAGTACGTGTACACAGTCCCTTTTCCATTCCTTTCTTCCTTTCTTTTACCGCCCCTCATCGCCAACCCTTTTGATGACTTTGAACGTCTGCTGATGCCTCGTGAGGTTCTTCTGCCAGCCGGAAGTTATTTTAGGTCGCGCAATATTTTTGAATCCTTTTACATCGATTTGCTTTTTTCATGATTTTTTTTTTGCTCGCCTTTTCGCACTTGTTGCCCTCCTCAGAGTATGCAAAATGAGTACGCGCCTCGCCGCGTTTTTTTCCATTGCGGTTTTTTTTTGCAAGGCATTTTTTTTTTTTTAGTCTCTTTTCAATGTGCCGCATGGGGCCCCCACGTTTTTGAAATAGGTTACTCCCTTGCTTTTTATCTTTTTTTTCAACTTTTTTTTGGACGGTATCTGTCCCAAGAAAACGCCCCTCTTCGCCTTTCCTCCCTTTAGATGTTTTCTTCACGATTAGACCCCCTTCCCTTTCCTTGTGTGGCAAGGGTTTTTGCTCTTTCAATGGCTTGGTGATCCCCTCTGAGTTCCCATCCCCCCGACACCCTTAATACTCCCCCCTGCTTTTCCTCGGATATTACTTTTGGGTTTGTTCGTTCTCGGAGCTCCACAAGGTTGGTGGAATGTTTTTTCTTAGCGCATCCTTCCGTGTCTTTGTAGTTTGTCTTTGACGCCGGACCTTTGCCTAAAGTCGGTTCCGTAATGTTGGGCTGACTGCAAAGTCCTCAACAAAGTAGTTGACAAATCACCTTAAGAGCTCAATGCTCCTTTGTTTCCATGAATGTAAAAGAAATACCCTCCTCTGGGAAGCACATGACCCCGGAAATTTTGCTCGTCATCGACGCCCCTTCACCCTGGCGTTCCCCCATTTTATACACCTTCTGACCTCTTCAGGGAGTCTTCGCTGATGGTGGTATGATGAGCTAGGAGGCGAGTTGACTGATTCTCTCCAGCAGCCGAGAGGCTTACTGGAAGCCGGCCTGAATTTCCGGTCCTTTCCCCCCCTCGACAACTTTTGTTAGAACAAGCGGGCTTCTTTACAGGACTTGTTTTTCGGCTTACTAGGTGATTGAGTTTATCCTATCTTTCCCTCCTCCTCCTTTTTGTGTGTCTCCTGATGCTCACTCATCACCCCCGGCCAAAGAGTGCAGCTTTCCGGAGATGAGGCCAGAGAATAAGGTTTCTGGTGTGTTAAATCAGATCACAGCTCTTTGTTTTTTTCCTTTTATGTTACTTTTCCTTTCTTTCTTTTTCTCTTCGATGTTGCCGGAAAGGTTACACGCGCGATGGAGATCCAGGTCTCATACACCGTTTCTTATCTCTTTACGCCTTTTTAGTTAGCGGTTTTCCCGTGGTTTACGACGCCCAAGTTTAATGGATGCCCCTCCTCGTAAAAGACCTTTAAACTCGGTTGTCTTCCCCCCAGTCATTCCTAAGGAGGGTAAAAGTCCCCCCCCTTCCCCGGCCACCCCTAGAATGCTTGGGAATCTTTCCGTCTCGTTTAAATCGTTCTCTTTACCTGAAGCTCCGTTGATGACTTTCGTTTCCCAGGACCCACTTTCCTTTTTCCTCCGGAACCGAGACTTTAAAGTGCCTCCCTCACTTTTCTTTCGGGAGAGTCCCCGTGCACGATGATTTTTGTCAATGCCCACCATTTCCCCCCCCACCCTTTTTATCGCCTTCACATTGTCTCTCCTCTGTTGCTTCTCCCTGTTGCAGCGCCCTCGGGGCAGTTGGCTTGGTTTCTCCCGCCCAGACCACAGCCCGCGCCCTTCGGGTTTTTTTGTGGACGCCTGCCTTTTTTTTTTTTCCGGCTTTTTTTACTTTCCCCCTATGTTGTTTCCGCGAAGTTAGCAAGGCGCTCTTCGGGCTTGTGATAGTGTCGGGGTTTGCCGCGTCCCGTTTTTCCGGTCTCGACATCAGGGACTTGGAGTCAGTTTTCCCCACATTTTGCCTCCAGGGTCCTTCCGATTTTATTTGCTTTCCAAAATATGTTCAGATCGCGTCCGATTTTCATCGTTTTAAGCATTTTTCTAATCTTTCTTAGCCCTCACGTTCTCCCCTCCATAGGTCCTGAGCAAGCTCCTCATCATGAACTTCCCCTTTTTTTTTTCAACTCTTCAAGTGACGTCAATAGAAAGGTTCCCTCCCTCTTCCCCTCCCAGATCTCCCTCCTCTTTATACCTTTTTCTTCCTTTCCTTTTTTTTTCTTTCCTTTTCTTCTTTTTTCTTTTTTCTTCTTTTCTTTTTTTTTTTTTCTTTTTTTTCTTTTTTTTTTTTTTTTTTTTTTTTTTTTTTTTTTTTTTTTTTTTTTTTTTTTTTTTTTTTTTTTTTTTTCCCTGGCGCCATTTCAGACCTTTGTTTTTTGTCCTTGTTTAGATAGGCTCGTCTGATAGTTAATTCCTCTTAAATGTGGGCGAATCCTCTGAGGGTGAGATAAAAGGAGGAACTTTTTCCTTATTTCTCTGTTCTTGAATTCGGCGTTTTTCCCGGCCCCCCCCCCTTCTTCTTTTGAAGTTTTTTTCCATATATTTTTTGGCTGAGAAGTAAACCCCCTTTTCCGCGACCTCTTTTTTCCGCTAAGTTTCTCTATGTTTTCAGCCGCAGGGAGAGCGCTGAGCCTAGGACACTTTGTTTGGCCATGGATGTCCTTTTCTTCTGATTTTTCTGGCGTTGGCGTTTTTCCTGCATTTTTCTTTTCGTTGTGGATGTCGCCCCGAGAACCTTCCTTTTGTTGTTTCAAGCCTCTCTCTCAACAAAACCCTTTTTTTTCACAGTTGGGCAACTTCCTAGAGCTCTAGGTTTGGCATGGTATATGTTCCCCGTTGGGCGAGGCTTTTCCGAGGCGAGCGCACTTTGCGCGATTTCGTAATTCGAGATTCCTTTAGAATCCTCTACGTTGATCATTTACGTTTCTTTGCCATTCCTTGACTTATTGCCTCACGCGATTTAACAACACTTAAGTAACCTCTTAGAGTCTTCCTTTTTTATGGTCTTCTATGGGATTT
>Ga0179593_1356512_pt1 | contig 16490 bp, 18 predicted proteins | sample CZODoug2_1_08_16_FD_185931 | JGI IMG/M metagenome (GOLD analysis project Ga0179593, IMG submission 185931) | Vadose zone soil fungal communities from Angelo Coast Range Reserve, California, USA - CZODoug2_1_08_16fungal (PacBio error correction) | ecosystem: Environmental > Terrestrial > Soil >... | reverse complement strand
TCCCCTCTTCCTCGAAAACCTATTCTGAGCAACATACCCAAAACGCGTAGGCGTCGTCCCCTTTCAATTTTTTTACAACCTGCCTAAGACCCGAACCCCCAAGTTTTCCTTTTCCCCTTTGCCCCCTCTTGGGGGCGCGGCGATTCGCCCTCCCTTTTTGACCCCGTGCGTCCAAATTCATAAGAAATGTTATACTCGTTTACGTCCTCCGTTCTCGATGAGAGATCCCCCCCCCTGCCTTCTCCCCCAACCTTTCCTTGTAAGGTCCCCCCCCTGACGCAATTTTTTTACTCCACCCCCTCCCTCAGTTCTACCTCTACGTTGGCGAGGCTGGGTTGTCTTTCATTCCCTTTCTTTATAAAGTCGCCTTCAGCCCCCCTGCATGTGGAGAGCCCGTTTTTCGCGCTGACGCGCGGATCACCCCCTTTAACTATTTCTCCTCATTAGACCAGATTTGACGCTTTTCAAAGCGATGCGAGCCGCCGAAGGTTCCAAAGTCTCCGTTTTCTTATCTCCCTCCCAAAAGGCTTGATGTTGCGGAGTTCCCTTGCGAAAATTGGCGCCACCGCGCTGCTTCTTCTGCGTGTGCAGTCTTCTGCGCGCGCTCCGTTTTGAGGTTCTCTTCGGTTTCCGTCGTTCCAAGTATTGATCGGAGTTCGTCGCTCTTCTTGTGGAACTGTTTTTTTCAACGCTTCATCTTTTAGCAGATTCCGTCGGTCGGCCTCGATCGCTCAATATTTTCTCTCTTCCCCAGGATAGTTATTGAAAACGCTGGAGGTCAATGATCACCCCCAAAGATGCCCTTCTTACTTTGATTGTTGATTGTTCTTCCCCAGTTGGCTTTTTTCCTTAGAACTCCCCCTAATCGTTCGTTTCCCACCCCCCTTTCACTTCGCGGCATTTGTGAAGGAACAGTTGTCCATTGCTTCATCATTTTGCTTCTCCCTTCTTGTGAACCTGAAAGAAGCCCTGGGACGTTTCTGCGACCATGTGACGAGCCCCGAGTCTTTTTTCCGGAATTCCCATCTAAAAGAGGTTCTTTCTCGTCTATCGCGTGCAGACAAAAGCACGCGCGGACGGAAGCTCCGAAAAGGGATGAGTGTCCCCCTTTTCCCCCTCTCAAATCCCCCTTCGTGTTTTTTTTAGAGCTGTCAATGGCATTCTGCATTTTTTAGGGAATTTCCTTTTCAAGACCCAGACTGAATTGCACGCCCCTATATCTCCCTAGGCTCGCCAGCGAGTCGAGAGACTCCCCGTAACGATTTCCCGACTTCCCTCCCATATGTGTTTGCGGGCGGTGCCCGTTTCAGAGTTCCCCCCTCCCCCACCTGTTTTTTTTTAGGACAGCGCGGTTTTTTGCTTTCCATCCCCCCTTCACCTCTCCCCCGCCTGGCATATATTAGCAATTTTCAAGCCCTTGCACAACCCGTTGGGCTCCAGCTTCCGCGCCTAAACCTCTCCCTGTCACTCTTTCGGTAATCCTCTTTTGATAGCCCCCCCCCCCCCCGGATTATTTTTCCCCTTTTTTTCTTTCGCTACAGGTGAAAACAACAATCAGTCCTTTTTCTCTATAGCAGACTTTTTTGCGAAGGAAAGTGAAAAAGCTTGCGGTGGCAGGCCAGCAGTTCCTCCCCGCGTATGGCCTTTTTAGTTTCCCCCCTCCTCGAGGAATCTTTTCCTTAGACTCCGGCCCTTTCTTCTGGAAACGCTTTTGTTGATTTGACTTGATTTCTTCCCTTCCGCGATTTTTGACATTAGACCGCTTCGTTAGAGAAATTGAAGATGATGAACTCTATTGCCTGCAGACTACCAAGCGGCATCCCACTCCAGCTCTTCTCCCCCGACACAATCACCAGGACCCTTGAGATGGACTTCCTTTGCCCCCGTACATTCCTTCTCGCCCTCCTTCCGGAGACGGCAGCACATTCTTCCAACACATACTTTTTTTTTTCTGCGTAACGACCCCGAAGGAGGACACAAGTGATGGACGTGATCCTATTCTTCCTCCTCTTTACTTTTGGAGGATCCACTATCCCGCGATATTTCTTTTCCCCTGAACAAACCTTATTGTTGACGACGTTGTTCTTCTCTTTGGGCGCGATTAGCCATTCCTCGCGGGAGAATCTATATTTTAATGATTTGGGTTTATTTTCGCTATGCGCTGGTTTTTCTTCCCCTTCTCTGACGGCTCCCCAGCATCAATGCCTCCCGGTAGTGAGCATGTCCAAATCGCTCTTCCCCCCCCAAATACTCCTTTTTTTTTTTCCCCCCCTCACAAAAACGGTGTTGCCAGGCACGTACCCCGAAATCCAATTTCTAATTTTGAGCGAAATGTCATACCCGCCTGATGAATTAATGGTTTCACGTAAATGTCCTGCCACGCTCCAGCGTGAGTAATTTACAGATTCCCAACTAGCTATCTCGACCCCTTTTCCTTCTTTTGGTTTTGTTTTTATCACGTCTTTGCACCATGCCCCTTTTTTTTCCCCCTTATCCCTCCTGCCCTATACCCCCCCAATCTTTTTTCTTCCTCCCTCATAATCTGACGCAGATATTTTTGGAATCGAGGCAGTGGACCTTTAGCCCAACGGCCGTACACATTTCCTTCTTTTTCCAAGACGAATATCTGAACTCTTGGCTATATTTTTCAGTCCTTGTTTTCTAGAGCGTTTCCCATTGTTCCACCCCACTTTCCCATCTCAACTAAAACATGAAGTTCTATGTAATATTAGACTCTTCTTTTTACCTCCCCCCCCCTAAACTTCTTTGAAGACCATTCTGAGAACTGATCTACTTGCGCGTGCGTGCTCGTCCTCTTTCCGTAGCACCATTTTTTTCCTCCTTTTTGAGTCTTCGCCCCCCTCCCCGGTGTTCTACCGCACCCTTCGTGTCTCGCTCCCTCAACGGTGATGAAAAATAACGAATGCATGCATCATTCGTCTGAACCACAATCATTTTTCTGAATTGTGCCCTTCCCTTTATTGTTTTTCTGCGCGCCTCCTCGTTCTGGGTTGCTCGTCACCTCTCCTTCTTCTCTCCATTTTTGGAGCAATATGACCCCCACCCGACTCGTGTCTCTTCGTCCAGCTTTGAAATTCACTGTTCAGCTTTGCCCCTTTCCGCCCCCCTTGATCATATTGGCCCTTCCAAGGCCGGCCAACCACTTTTCGCTAACTTTGAAAAGTTTGGAGAGCCAGTTTTTCCTTTGCCTCTAAAACGCTCCCCCCTTCACTGGTTACTCAACACTCACGCAAGCAAGGCAGCCTGTGTTGACTTTCCCCCCTCGTTTTTCCCCTCGATATTTTTTCTTGATCCCTTCCCGTCCCCGAGCGCCTCATTTCTGAATATACAGATGTCTTCGCGCCCGCCTCTCTCTCTTCACAAACTGTCTCGAGCGGAACCCCCGTTGCCCCTCCCCTCGAAACCCCCTTCCCTTTCGCGAGCACCCTTCCCTGAAGGACAGCTGTCGCCTTTCATGGTTTTTACAAACTTTGCCGGTTTCGCCGACCACTCCCTTTTTCTGTCTCTTCGCCACGCGTGCTGCCTTCGGCGGCTTCGTTTGACCCCCCCTCTTCCCCCCCCTTTTTTTTTGATCGTAGCGGAGTGAGACAAGGAATTTCGGCGTCGACCCAAAACCCCCTGGCAAGGTGTCAAGGGCTCCCTATCCTCCCCCCCCCATTGAGACCGCCCACACACCAAGTTCTCTCTCTCCCCCCCCCTGTTTGTGTTTTCATCTGTGTGGAGTCAATTGGCTGAACTGTCTGCCATAGGTCGCAATACGTGGGATATTAGAGCGACGTAGGGCGTTCCTGAAGAGGGAGAATGGCATAGCCCTGTGTTCCCCGTCACAATCCGTTTTTTTTTTTTTTTTTTGTGGCGCTTCGCTTGCCCAGCCAACGATTTTTTCTCTCTGACAAAAGCTTGGATTTTAAAGTTTATGAGCAAAAAATCAATGGGAGACATCCCCTCCTTCTTTCTCCCTGGTTCGTTATTCGTAGCCCCCCCCCACCCCCCCCCCCCCCCCCCCCCCCCCACCCCCCCCCCCCCCCCCCCCCCCCCCCACCCCCCCCCCCCCCCCCCCCCCCCCCCCCCCCCCCCCCCCCCCCCCCCCCCCCCCCCCACACCCCCCCCCCCTATGAACGCAGCGAGGATGGTTCTGAGTTACCTTCTTTTTTTCCTTCCCTCTAAGTCTTTTCATTGCGCGCGTGGTCGGAGGAGTGTTCCCCCGTATTTCTGGAAATGTTTCCCACTGCTCGTCGGAGTAATAGAGCTCCGGCCGACTTTTCTACCTCTCCCTCGTCCCCAGCCGCTTCGGCGGTTGATCCCCGCATTACAATTACAAAAGCTTGCCTTTTCCCTGGAGTTGTCTTCCTTTTAACTTTGCCCTGCCAATAGATTATGATCTTTCCCACCGCACGCCGTCCTTCTCTTCCCCCAACTTTTTCAAATTCGCGAACATTTTGAGCAGCCCAAATATTAACTCTGTTTCCTTCTTTGCGCCCGAGGCGGCCTTTTAAGTGCACTTCTCCGTCTGATTTTCTGTAAGAGCAAAGCTTGATAGTCCCAATTTGCACCCATGGAGGCGCGCTATATTTCCTTAGACAGTCCTGCGGTCCCAATTTTGAAGTGAACCCCCTCCTTCAATGCTTTTCCTTTTTTTTTTTTCCAGCGTTTTATGAATGGCTTCCTTTGTATGGGAATCTTTTATCTGCCCACTAATCCCCCCTTTCGTAAGGTAAGCCCTGCAAAACTTCAGCCCTGACAAGCATCAGCTCCCCCCAGCCTGTACCTGAAGCGTAGTACTGTTCTCCCTTTCGTTGACTTTTGTTTCCAGCCCTCCTGAGTTCAATATTTCATTATCCTTTTTCCTGGTTTCCTCTATTGGAGGTCTGAAGATGGGCGATGGCTTCCCTTTGGAATCTTCCTCTCCCCATCGCTGGCTCTCATTTCTCCCCGCAAATTTTTACAACTAAGCCTCACTGCTTTGTGCTTCCCGGCCCCCCCCTTTTCCGCCCCGATTCCCCCAAGCGCGGAAACTTCTTGTGTTTTTCTAAGTAATTTTTACCCGAGGAGAAGGGGTCTTACTAAGACTTCTCCCCCCCCCAAACCCTTCGGCGAATTGGTTTAGATTCAGGTTTGCAGCGGGAATTACCACGCTATTTTTGATCTTTTTTCAGTCCCAGTTTTCAGAGAGACACCGTTCCTTTCCTTTTTCTTCTTCCCGAAGCGTTGATCGCGGCAGAGAGCCGAAGCCCGTAGGGCCACTTGGTTTTTGGGGAATACGACGCGGACTTCATTTGGTCCCTTTTCGTTTTTAAATGCAGTCACCTAGTTTCTTTACCAATTGTTTAATTCCCTTTTCTTCCCTCCTTTCTGGATTGAGTCAATCCCCAGGACATCCCCTAAATCACAAGAAGATCCGAAAAAGAGGAACCTAGAATGCGATACCGCTATTTCCCAGAAGACACAGATATCTAAACCTTCAGCCAAGAGAAAACAACGTGGATTTTTTTTCTCTGGTTGTTGTTTGTTAGGTTTTTTTTTGGTTTTTTGTGTGTTTTTATGTCTCTGTTTTGTGTTTTTGGTGTCTATGGGCTTTTTTTTGGGTTTGGTTTTTTTTCTTCCTATGTTTTTTTTTTTTTTTTTTTCTTTTTTTTTTTTTTTTTTTTTTTGTTTTTTTTTTTTTTTTTTTTTCGTTTTCTTTTTTTGGCCGGTTATTTTTTTTCTTTTTTTTTTCTTTTGTGTTTTTTTTTTTAGTGGTTTTTCTCTTTTTTCTTTTTTTCGTTTTTTTTTTTTTTTTGGAAGCATCATCGCGCCGGCGCATATTTTTCTTACATTTTTCATCCCCCCCAATTGTGTGTTGCAGGTATTCTCCAACAAATTTCCTCCTGTTTGTAGTCTCATTTATTTGAGTTATGCGCCTCATCGGCTGCCTTTATACGATCGGGCGCGACTTTATTCCTCGTTTAGCCATCTCTTATTCCTTTTTTCTTCTTCCTCTTGAGCCGTGGATGTTTGAGTAGTCGCTAAAGCCTCCTCTGATTCAGCATTCAATTGTCCCTCTCCGTTATACCACCGTGACAAAATTCTTTCCCCTCCCGCGTTCCGCACCATTCACCAAAAAAGCTTTGAATCGCTTCGCAAAAGGTTCCACCTCTCACCCCCCCTCCCCTTATTAAAATGCGACAACTCAAGCCCTTCTGCCATTTGGCGGTAAGGAAGCCTCACAGAGTCTTGTCCTTTTTCCGCTTCAAACTGATCCTATAGAAAAAATACTTTTTTTTTTTTTTCTCTTTTTTTTTTTTTTTCTGGAATCGTCGCTCCAAGACCCCCCCCCTATATTTTCCAGAACCTGAATCTGTTCCCCTTTTGAATCGAACTTGAAGCTTTGAGATGCACCAAACCTGCAGGTTATATTTTTTTTGAACCCTTTTCCGCCACCTATGACAGTTTCTCCTTCTTAAAGCCACCCAATCGTTGATCTGTTTCCCCCCCCAAATTTTTTCCCCAAATCAGAAGTAGATCAACGATGCCCCGAACCCCCCCGCAGTACGGTCTGGAATAGAAAAGAATGAAATCTGTTGATGCCGTGTCGGACTCCCTCTCCCTCTTCCCTCTCGATCTCCTCCCCCCTTCCCCCCAGCCTGAAGGGAAATTTCTTTTCTCTTCTGTCAACGGCCGACCCCCCTGAAGAAATTCATGGACTTGCAACCACCAACCGTTCCCTTCCTTAAGAGGAATTGCTTCATTTTCATCCGCCTTGGTTTGCTCCCTGCGCGCGTTTTCTGATTTCTAACTCCTCTGTCCTTTCCATTGCAACAGGTAAGAACTTGACCTTCTCATCCTCCCTACCGTGACCTCAAACTGGTCTCCGCCATGAATTGCATGTAGCGCCCCTTTTCGCGCCCCCCCTCCCTGTTGAAATATTGGACCTTTTTTTTTTTCTGCCCAAAGCGAATTGCACCAATTTTGACCTTCCGCGGGCGGTTTTCTTTCCTAGAAGTATACCTTCCAATGGTTACTCAATTACTCAAACCCCCTCCCTCCTGCCCCTTTCCTTTTTTGTCTCCCCCCCGATTCACAAAGACTAAAAGTGTTGACCTGTTGTTTCGAAACTATTATCCTGAGATCGACTTGACGCTTCCCGTCTCCCTTTCTTCCCACATCTCTCGGCACCGCCCGACCTCGTTTTAGCAATAATTTTTCGTCCTCTCCCCCCTCAAACCCCGTTTCCCTTAATAGCCAGCAAATACACATAATTCCTCCTCCCGCTTGTCGCGCAAGCCCCAAGGGTTTTCCCCATTAAGACCCTTTCGCGAAATCAAGCCTTTTTTTTTCTATCGAAGTCACGAATCGTTGGTTCGCTTGCGAGATTCGACATCCTTTTTGACCGTTGTTTTTGCCGTCCCCCCTTTTCCTAAATATTAAGGGAGCCTCCCTTTTCTCGATAGAGAATCCCCCCCCATTTCGGAGACAAAAGCCGTCAAGGGCTTTCGCGACCCCCCCCATCTTCCCTCCCCCCACCATTTCTCTTTTTCCTACTCACTCACTTTTTTTTTTTGTTATCTCGATCTTTAGTTTTATCCATTGCGGAACCTGAGCCTTCATTTGTCGCCTCAGTTTTTTTTCTTCAGAGATTTTTTGATAGCGATAGACCTCTTTTCCTTTCCCCAAGCGATGGCTTTGAATGCCTCAAGGCGCCAGCCCTTCTCGTTTTCTTCTCCCTCTCTCCCCTCCCCCCCTTGCTCGTTGCGGCGCCCACGGTAGGAGGACTGGTTTTTGCAACAAACCATTTCCTTGCTACCAGCCCTTGATGCAACTTAGAGGGTTCGTGGTCTTTCGAAGTCTTTGCGCGCCTGGAGGTTTTTCTTCTCCTTTGGGGTTTCCGGCTCTGACGAAAAAAGTCTTGATGTTTTTCGAGTTGGTCCTTCCTTTCCCTCCTCGATTTTTTAAATTCCCTGAGTAGCTTCTCTTAGGGTCGCCTTCCGACCTTCTACGTGATGAACTTTTCCAGCTCGTAATGCTGCGTGGTCTGCAAACTCTTCCCCCTTTGCTACTTGAGTAACTTTTAGCGGTTCTCGTTTTCGCCCCACTTTAACGCACTCCTCTTCCTTTGCCCCCCCCCTTTCAATTCGCGCAAGTCCATGAGCTGTGTTCAAAATATTTGCCCCTTCTTCATTGTGGCGTGCGCCCGGAGAGCATTAACAGTGGATTACGACTTTCTGTTTCCTGTGACTTGAGATGATGGCGGTTGTCAAGTGTCACTTCTTTTCTCACAACCCTTTCCGGTCGGGGATCGCCCTCTGTTCTCCAAACCCCTCACGCGCGGCGTTTTCGAAGAAGAAAGCTTAAAGACACAAACTGAACCATCCCCCTCGCCCCCCCCATTTCCCGGTGTGTTCAGCGCCCATGCCTTCCTTCTGGCTTTTCTTTCTTTTCCGTTTGAGAGTGCAAACCTTTAGGCCATCCCCTCCCCCCCCCCCCTAGTCTCGCCCTGTATTGATTCTTCGAGTAGGACACACTTTTTAACGAAGCAATTCCAGAATGTTCCTCTTCCAGCACAGTTGAATTTTTGTGTGCGTCCGTTTTCAATGAGTCAATAACTTTCCCTAGCCCGGTAGCGTTTCTCTTTTTCTTTTTTTTCGCCCCCTTCTTTCCGGGTGGTCCCCCCCCCCTTTCTTATACTCCTTTTTCTCTCCATATTCGCTCCCATTTTCAAAATAAGTCCTTACAGCGTGTGGCCCATCATTCAAAAACTGGATGAAATGATTCTTCTTTAAGCCTTTTTTTTCTTATCCTCCTTCTATTCCCTTCCCTTTCTCGAGAGTCCCCCCAAACCCATCCCCTAGCGAATTTTTAGCCTCTAGAGGTTTTTTTGCCCAGAAATTCCAGAGCGGTTTGAAGGCCCCGCTTGTCTTTTGCACACCTATCCCCTCTCCTCCTGGCATTTTTTCTTTGGAAAACGTTGACTATTGGACCTTTAGCCTTGTGGGGTGTGCGCCAACCGAGGGCGCCGCGGAGTCCAGCAGTTTTTTTTTTCCTTTTTTTCTGAAGGACTTCCTCCAAGATTGGACGACCGAAGTGGTCACAATTGAATTTCTCCCTCCTAGCGCTGAGGCTGACTACCGCGCATCAACGAAAAGGTTGTACCACCACTCCATTCCCCTATCTGATGGCCCCCCCCCGAGATGGAATAATACGAGAACCCTCTCTAGAACTTTCAAGATGCTCCTCCAACCCCAGTCCTCCCTTCGTTCAACGATACGTCGAGGAAGGAGAGTTTTGATATCATTCTTTTTCCTCCTCCTTTTTTTTTGTTTTTTTTTAGTAGAGCCACAAAAATAGCTCGCTGTTCCCCTCTCTCCCTTTTCCAAAAAAATTTTGCTTTTTTTCTCTCCTGTTTTTTTGAATTTTTCTCGATTATTTTTTTTCTTTTGGATGCGTTATTCAGGTTTATCATATACTCATTTTACGGATTGTTTTCCCTTTTTTTCCCCTTTTTCTTCGTTTTCTCTTTGCTAGAGAACGCAGGCATGCACGACTTCGTGCGCATTGTCCCCCCCAAATAGCCGAAACGAATTCCGACCTTCCCCCCCACCCCCCCCTTTTCATCCCTCCTTCGTTTTCCAATCGATTGACCCGCCTTCCCCTCACTTTCACCGTCCCCTCTTCCCTGCGTTCACCTCCACCTGACGGAAACTCTTTAATGGTCACTTTTCTCCAAGCTCAATGTTTTCCTTTCCCCCCTGCCCCTTACCACCTTCCCCTCAGAACCAATTCCTAGGTTTGTGGAATACGACGACGAGCCTTCCCTCCAAATACCTCCGAAACTATAAGACCTTGCCCCTCCGTGTCATATCTGAGCTTTGACTTACTCCCCCTTCCTTGAAGTTTCCCCTTGCTGAAAATTGAATACTGCGTCCATGCTCTTGTGAAGTCCCCCAGATTTTTGGACAGCCCACTCCAAGAGTCTCATTACAAAATTTTGAAGCCACCCCTTCAGTATATGTCATTAGACTTCTCCCCCCTCCATGACAGAACGAAAAACCCACAGCATTTATGGAATCGACCATTCTGCCCCTCTTTACTCAGACCTTTTTTTCTTTTCACTAGAACAGTGGGATTTTTAACCCACGATGTGGGCAATCTGTTGGCTCGATTTTCCAGGAACAAAGTAACCTAGATGCCATTCCTCCTAACCCCCCCCTTTTTTTTCACGAAGGTCTTTTGAAATGTGCACTTTATCAGTCTTTTTCCCCAGAGTTCCTTTTTGTTTTTCGTACGCCTCTCTACGATAACCCTGCCTCCATTTTTTTTTTTGAGCAAACCCACTTATAAGGCCATAATCCCTGATCGTCAAATTGTCACCTATCCTGGAGTCTCCCCTTTCCTAAGAAGTTCCCCCCTGTACCCATCAACAGGATTTGCCAATATTGGGCGGCCACATTGTCTACTGCAAAACTTAATTGAAAAGTTTTTTTTGCCCTTCCCTGAGGCGTTGCGGTTTTACCATGAACTCGAAGAAAACGAGACCAGGTCAGCGCCCCCCCCCCCCCTTTCCCCCCCCCTAAATCGTCTTTGTCATTGATCCCCATCCTTTTTCATCCCTCCCGCACTGGATTATGGAATGAGATGGAAAATATTCTAACCCGGCGCTTCTGCCCTTCTCCCCCCCTAGATGATATCGATCAGTTTCCCTTCCCCTTATCTCTCACCCTCTCCTCTTCGTAAGGTCCCCCTCCGATACCCCCTGAACCCTTTCCCTTCCCCTCTCGCGCCCCTACGGCTAACCACACGTCCAAAAAGAGAGTGACAAGAGATTTTGCAGGTTTTCCAAACTTTTCCTCCTCCATTTAGCCGAAACCATCACCTCCAGCGATGTATATCAGACCTCCTGAATCTTTGGCTGCGCCCTTTCTCGTTTCTGACATTAAAGCTTGCCAACAATCTGTTCTAATGCCATTTCTTTCCCATCCAGGGGGATATGTAAGCTCGAGTCGCGAAGAAGAATCCAACTGCTGCGACCCCCTCCCATCCTTCCCCAGGTCTTCTCGCCCCCACCCTGATGACGCAACCCAATACCCACCGATATTTTCCCTTTCCCCCCTCCTCCTTTTTTTTTTTGAGAGATCTTTTTTTTGTCCATAAGACGAGGTGACGTCCTTGAATTTTCGCCGCCGGGCTTCTTCTCGCGTCGGTGTTTTTTTTTTTTTTTTTTTTTTCGTTTTTGTGGAGTTCGACGGATCACCCTGATGGTATCCTTTCCCTTAGCCACCTCTTTTTTCCGGTTGGTTGACTCCCGAAGGAGTGATCGATCGAGACAGCCCCCCTTCTTGGATTTGCTTCGCCAACTTTGAGGAAAGAACCAATTATGCCCCCCGGACCCCTAGATGATGTCAATTCTGGTTCGTCGGATTTAGCTTATTGCGTCTTTCTCGATGAGGTTTTCTCTGTTTCCGTTTTTTACAAAGTATGGCCGCCGAGGCCAGGGCATCCTTTCTATATTGTGGACCTTTTAAAATGATAGAGATTATCTAGCGTTCTTTCGGTCCCCCCCCCCCCCCCAGATCTTTTTTTTTTTGATATTTTCCCTGATCCCAAGTCCCCCCCCCCGGAGGCTTTCTTCACCTGCTTATTTTTTCCGATCCAACCTTTTCTTGAGTTATGGTAGGGCATCCGTGCTCTCCGCTATCCATCAACCTCCAGCCCGCAGGCGACTTCCACAATTATAAATTTTTTCCCTCGAACATTTACAAAGCCAATTTAAGCCCCAATAGTGTTAAGCCAAAATATGAACAGTCATTTTTTTTTTGCGTCCTTTTCTGCTGACCATTGGAAAGGTCTCGGTCGGCTTTCCCCCCATGTTGAGAGAAAGGACTATGCGGATGATGGTACCCTTGCGCAACTGTTCTGAGTCCCCCTTTAAGTTCTATAGGTGAGACCCCCAAAACTCCCCCTCTTCACCCCCCCCCCCCCCCCACCCCCCCCCCCCCCCCCCCCCCCCCCCCCCCCCCCCCCAACCAAAGATTCAAAGTCAATTTCCTCTCTACCTTCTTGCACCTGTTTGTTGAACCAGCATGACTTTGCTCGACGTTCGGTTTGGCCTTCTCCCTTTTGCTATTTTCCCGAACTCCTTTTTTCCCATTTCTAATGAGGTAGCATTTAGATTTTTACTCGCCTCCCCTCTTTCCCCTCTGCACCAGCGCTTCCGTGTAACGAAGCGTTCAGATGAGTCACATTGACTGTGGGCTTTTTTTTCCTCCTAATGTCTGAATTCCTGGTTGCGTGCGATTTGGCCAATTGGTGACAGGATGTCCACTCCTTTGTCTTTGGCTCCCTTCTTTTTTCACAGCTATTATCGCAATTTCCCCCCCCCCGTCCCATTGCCCAACATGTTTGTGCCTGAAAAGTCAAAGCTCTTCCCCCCTCTTTCCCCCCTTTCCTGAAGATTGGCCCTAGCGATTATGGAGGGTCATTTCCGCTGCCCTTATGCCCCCCAACCAACCCCCCCCATTTTTTGTTTAGTATAGTTGAAAGTTTCTTGGACTCCCCCCTCTTTCGTGGTTGGTTTTTTTAACCATGCCCCATGCGGAGTCTTTTTCCTTTCCTCGACCGAATCATTTTTCTAGATGGAAAGCCGAGGGGCGGGCCCCTCTTTTTTTTTTTTTTGGACCTTTTTTTTCCTCTTGACGTTTCATTCTCTTTTTGACTGTCGAGTCATTGAGCTTGATCCCTCCCCGCGGCTTGAGCGCTAACAAGAGATCAAAACGGACCAGCACACACCTTCCCTCTGATGTTTTTTCACGAGTGAATAATCGTCAAGACCCCCCTATCACCTTCTCCCCCTGATGAGCTGCCCCCCTATAATATTCTGGGAATGATCATCGTTTGGAAGGACGCTTGTGGATCTCTCTCTCCTCCTCTTTTTTTTATGATAAAACCCATAGGTAAGAGATGATCGTGCAACGCACCATCTTTCTTCCTTTTTTTTTCCCTCTATTGTCCTTTCCCCTTCCCCGTCTGGGAGAGTTGGCGGGAGACCACCTACTTCTTCCCTTTTCCTTGTCGTGCTCAATCCCCGTGCTTTCGTGATGAGCTTTTGTAGCTCAATCATCCTACATTGACAGACGTCAGTGCGACTTTCCAAAATAGCAGATTGACAAAGCGTCGTAAGAGCCGCAACCTCCCCCCCAAAAATTTCCCCAAGTTAGAACAGGGCCTCTGAACTCACCCTTTTTTTTTCTTCGAGGATCGACATTCCCCCCCCTGCAAGGCGAAGTTTTCATTAACTTTTTTTACCTGACCAACCTCCGCGTGGTAATTCGATTTTTGATATTCTACTCCAAAAAATTTCTCCCTCTGGTTTTTGATTTTTACGGGAAAAGTGCGAAGATGGCCCCTAAAAATCGCCTCTCCCAACCTTTTTTTTTCCCTTTCCCCCCAAGCAAGATGAATATTGACGAGACCTTGAATCGCGGCAGCTTGTCCTTTCCCTGACCACAACCTTCCCCTTTAAAGGGATGAAAATTGACTCCTACCCTGCCAGACGGATGGCTATGATGTTCAAGTAACTTGAAATCACCTCGTGTCCTCGTCCCGAAAATTTTTTTTCCAAAATCGACTGAAACAAATTTCTAGATGTAATGATTTTCATATTCACTTCCCTCAGAACCACACAACATTCAACGTTTTTCTCCGAAATCTTTCAGCTAGTTTTCTTTACGAATCTTTTTTTCTTCTTCCTCTTAATGAGTCCCCTGGGCGTAGCTGCTTACTCAGCGACCCCGGTTTTGAAAATTAGTGGAGACTCCTGCCCCACTACAATCCGCCTCTTCCCCTTTTCCTCGCCTGCCCCCCCAACACAGTCACGCAGATTCGTCTTTTTTTTTTTTAATGTGCACTTCAAGTTTTTTTTTTTTCGCCGGTTCGACAGTGTGTTTCTCCCCCCCCCCCCTTTCCCCCGTCTTCCCCTGCGCCTCAAGTTTGGCACCTGACCTTATCAGCAGGCCTCTCCTTGAATCGTTTACCCCCCTGGTCCCCGCAGGCCCGGCGGTCATTCCGTTCAGCCCGCCTGTGTCTCCCTCCACTCTCTTTTCAAAGATTTATTTCCCCCCTGCCTTCAAACTTGACGCGCATTTTTGAACCCGTCCTCGTTTCCCGGTCCCTGCTTCGTCCCCAACGAGAGAGAAGCTTCATCGCCACCTTTTCCTCAATCCCCCCCCTTTCCTAAAGGCAGTTAAAGCTTTTTTCATCCCCCCTCTCACGGCCTTATTGGAGATGAGCTCGAAAAGATCGTTAGGCCACCCTCTCTTTCTCCCTCTGGACGTTCCAAATTTACCCCCCTCTATACGAGCTTTTTTCCGCGCCTTCCCTTCCCCCGCTCCCAGACGGAAAACAGCCAATCTCCCCCACATCGTCCTTCCCCTCCCGAAAATCCCGAACCCCCGGCGACTGTTTTTCTTTTTACGCCTGACCATGTTTTTTTTCCCACCCTTCTAACCTTCTCGAACCCCCCAAGCCTTTTGTCCTCTCTCTTTTTCCCCCTATCTTGGTGTCCTTCTTTTTCCTCATTAGAAAGTTTTAATTGCAATGCATTCTCCCCTTTTTTTCTTTCTCCCCCCTCGAACTAGTGCGCGAGCCTCATGGCGGCGGAACCCCCCTCTCCCCCCAGGCCGACGCAATGTTTTGACGCACAACACCAAAGAATCTCCCCTCCTCTCTCCGTTTTTTTAGAGGATGTGCGTTCATTGCCTCGGAGAAATCTCCTTGACGCCTGTAATGTTGGTAGAAGCCTGTTTTCGCGACGCGGGCGGTCTGGTTTTGCGGACGAGCCCCATGAATGATTATGGCTCGCCCCCCGATTTGGCCCCCTCTTTTCCCCCCAGCTCCCCCCCTCCTTCGACTAACTCAGAGAATCCCTGCTTGGATGTTTCTTCGCAAAGTCTTTAGGTTGGCAAGTTGGAATTCACCTTTTTTCGAAAGCGGCTGCCCTTCTTTTGTTCTTTCTCGCCGAGGCTTTTGGATGAGTTTTCGCAGTTATTGGCGAGGTTTCTTCCTCTTGATACCCAGTATTATGCTTTTTTCGGTGTGAAAAAAAAAAACAAGATTGTGTTACCTTTTAAATGCTCGCGTCATTTCCGGGCCTCTCCCTTTTTTGCCTATTTTCCCCCACACTAAGTTCCCCCCTAGGCCGTTCGGCTTTCTCCCTTTGATTTTTTCCACAATCCTCCTTTGCTGAAGTCATTATTGATAACCAGTTGCGGCCCCCCCGCCCCTAGCTTATTGCAGCCACGACACTCCCTCCTTCTCTGCACACCCTTTGTAAATTCGCTTCTTTTTTTGCCATATCATTTTGTCGCCAAATCTTCCCCATTAAGAAGTTCATTTCTTCTGAACAGTGTGAAGACGCGAGGAGGCAATTTTTTGGAACGCTTTGTGTCGTTTCCATCCTGTTCCCCAACGTCCCCCCCCCCCCACTGGTCTTTTTTTGTCATTTATCCTTCGCTCGTCTTTAGTCACATAACGCTTGCGAGATGCAAGCGGATTCAAGTTGCACCTTCTCCACGCGTGAATGTTGGTTGCACGTTAGGTCTTCTCCTTCTTTGACGTTGCTTTTGACCCCTCCTTTCTCGACGCTCATTGTTCCCACTTGTCTCGCAGCGTTTCCCTTCAGCAAATCGACCCTCCCTTTCTTTCCTGAGTCGATGAACCATCTCTGTAAGCATTGAGCCAGAATTGCCTCTTTCCCCCAGACCTGCCTTTTTTGTGTGAGCGGCGTTTTAATCTGAAGAGTCATAATGACTCCTTCCCTTTTTTCGTCTCTTCCCTTGGTGGACCTTACAGCTTGGCGGTGCTTGCCCCTGGCTCATCATAGCCCCCCCCCCCCCCCCCCCGTCTTTTCCCCATCTGCGAAATTAATTCCCCGTCCCCTTTTTTTGCCCCCAACCTGCCTTTTGTTGCGTTTCCCGCAAACCTCGAAGCGATTAAAAATCCGCAAGTTTGCTGTTCGGTCTACGATTTTCTCCGCGGATTATGGCCTTTGAAGCTTCGCGACGTCTACAACAACCCCCTCTCCTTGGCCTCTTCTGTTAGCGTCTTCCCATTTTAGCGGGTGCAGGCCCCAGTTTCCTGCGTGGACCATCGTCGCGGGCGGTTCCCCATTGTCCTCGACGTTGAAGATGGTTATTTCGCGGTCCCGCCTCTTTCGACCTCCGGCAAGCGGTTTTTGGATTTCCGTACTCGGTCCTTCCCTCATTTTGGCATCGCGATTTTTGGGTCAAGAAGTGCAAAGCTTCTGCCCTCGATTTGAGCGTCTCCCCCTCCCTCCCTTCAACGAACCCTTGACACGAGGAGCCCCCTCCCCCCAAAGTTTTTCCCCTTTCGATTGAGACGTCTTCCCTCCTCGAGACACGGCCCACGATGAGCTTTCACCCAAACAGCTAATCACCCCCCACTTTTTTGTCCCTTCCTCCGGCTTGCGCTTTTTGTGG
>Ga0179593_1623445_pt1 | contig 16491 bp, 11 predicted proteins | sample CZODoug2_1_08_16_FD_185931 | JGI IMG/M metagenome (GOLD analysis project Ga0179593, IMG submission 185931) | Vadose zone soil fungal communities from Angelo Coast Range Reserve, California, USA - CZODoug2_1_08_16fungal (PacBio error correction) | ecosystem: Environmental > Terrestrial > Soil >... | reverse complement strand
CGCTGCCTTCTGGGAAGAGCTTTCCCTTTCTTTCCCTCAGTTCCTGCGTGCGAATTTACCTCCCCCATCTATGAGATCTTCCCTCTCCTTACTTACCTTGGGGATCCCCCGGTGCAAGATTCCCCGTCCCCCCAGAGCCATGAAGTGGCTCTTCCTTAATAGAAATGCGAACCTCCCTCAGACAGGAGAAAATGAATGCTGTTTCATTACTAGTGAGATTTTTGTCTCTAGGCGTCATTTCTCCTTTCTCCACCGAGGAACAGTTCCTACTTTCGGGATTCCTAGAGGGAATAGCGTTCTCCGTATTACAGCGCCTTAACGAAGGGCGATCCCCTCCGATGCTTTTATGACGGTAACGCTCTCCACGCTCACACCTTCACGAGCTGAGCGAGTCCTCGGGCGTTTCCTTTCTGCACATTTCGGCTTTTGTAGGTTTTCCTTAATCTTATGAGTAATTTTTTCCCTCAAGGAATCTACCCTTGACACCGAGATTCCCTCTAATAGATGGCGCTGTCTCTGTATTTGAGTGTCCCTCCCTTCTTCAGCAGGTCCGTTTTGAGATGGATCTCTTCTTTTTGTCCCTGTTTCTCTTCCGTATCGTCCCTTTTTTCCCCTCTTACTAGCAATCAACGAGTTAACACTAGTTTCACTCTTCTTGCGCCCGAGCTGTAGTCTCTTCATCACACAGAGCACTCGCCCGGAGGCATAATATCCTTCTTTTCCCTACAACTTTATGGACCCACTGAGATAATACTTCACTACGAAAGAACGTATTGGTTCTGACCGGCGAGGTCGATCTTCGGTAGAAAGGTCTTTTCGGCTCTCCCTGTTGCACGCTTTCGAGCAATCCGTTCAGATAATATTCTTCCTTCGAGGGAGAGGTTTTCTTCTTTTGTCGCATTATTCCACACTGAGAGATCCCTCCTTTGACTCCCTGCAGGTTTTTTTGGCGAAACTTCCTTTCATCGAGCAATGTCTTTCCTTTTTCGTTTTCCACCCATGAGAGACTTTTTCCTGGGTGTGGATGTGCCGGAGGGATGGTGATGTAGCCGCCCCAATAGATTGATCGACAACCCCCTCAATGAGAGTCCTGCCTGGGCTGACCGGTGTACCTCCTCCCTTCATCGCGCGCCTTCCCCGGAGGGAAATGGACTCATGTGTTCCCCGCTACTCCGTCCCCTCGGTCGCCTCTTTCCTTCTGCGTTCGTGACTCATCTCCGCTAAGTGTGAATCGAGTAGGCTGTAGAAACCCTCGATTAAGGTCCAAACTTTTTCTGCTTTCTCCCTCATACCCCTTTTGCTGGTCCATATTTATGGATCGGTGAGGCCCTCGTCTCCCCCGGAAAATGAGCCACCACAACTATCCGTCTCTCCCACCTTTCTGCTTTGATCGGCGCCCACTTCCTCCCCTTGAGTGAAAGTGGAACTCCACAAGTCATGAGAAGCCTGGGTGGTTAGATCTTCGGCCCCATCTCGACACGAGGTTCCCAGTCATTTTCCCTCTCGAGCAGCTCTCCTCCCTAAAAACTGCTGTTTTCCTAGCGCGCAGGCCGCCTCCTTCGAGCGGCCGATCGTAGATCAATGTTTTTTTGGCGCCGCGGGTCTATTCCGCTAGCCCCCAGCTAGTCTCTTCTCCCCGTTGCGAGATGTGAAGTTTTTTAATGCTGCGTTATATCGGAGGCCCTTCGACGTATACCTTTACCCAGCTGGCGAGCATTCTGTTCGATTTCGTACCTTTCTCTTTTGACGAGCTTTGATCCCCCAGAGATGCCACCTTAGGCCCCGTAGGCCTTCTTGCTGTCCTTAGTTTTGCAGTGCATCTCATTTTGATGACTTACCGCATCTTGGCGAATTTTAACATGACCCTTGGAAACTTTTTCCCCCGTCACGCACTTTAGCCTCTACCGTCGCCGGGCCTTTTTTTTTTTTTTTTTCTTTTTGAAGAGCTTCCTCGTCCCCCCCTCAGACCACTGGTAGCAACGTTCCCTCGGTACTCGCTAGTTACCCCTTCGGCAGGAGTTCTCCTCTTCACCCTGGTTTCTGTCCTGTTTCCCGTCCCGCCAAGTTGTTCTTTGACTCAGGTTGATCTCTTACTCCTTCACGCGGCTCCCCTAAACTCTCGACTCTCCCACTTTCGTGGGTGTTTTTTTTTTCCGAGACAAACTCTTAATCGGCATCGCGCCTTGTTGCGCAGGCCGGCTCCAAGTAGGGGGGTTTGGGGATGAGACAATCTCTTCCTCCCGCAGTAGCTTTCCCCTGTATTCCGCGTTTTGACCCCTAATTCCCCCTTTTGATCGGACCGCTTTTTGGAGATGAGAGCTTCCCCTTTTTTTCACAGCGATTGTGAATGATGCTGAAGGGACTCTCACGCTCCGGAAGCTGGTGTAGATCACCTGTTCGTCAAATATTCCTACTTCTGGAGCGCTTCCCCCGATAAATGGTCATCGTCTTTCAGGCCGAAGTCCCCTCCTCATGGGATTCCTTGCTTTCGAGTTCCTCCCTCGCAGCCGTCAGCTAGTCCTTCGGATCCTCCAGTCACTTGTTCCTCCTGCCGCTGCGTTTTTCCCTAATAACCCCTGAGGCACTTCTGGCAAAATTAGGCCCCTAGTCCCTTCCGGATATTCTTGTGCCACCCAGCCCGGCCCTCCTTTATCGTAGGTGGTTTTGTTCACGTGTAGGAGAAGCCCCCTTCTTCAGGCAGCGCCTCCTGATATTGGCGAGCATTCTTTCCCGTATTTCCTCGAGCCCCTTTTCATGGCAAGCCTTTTCCCTCTACAGCCCGCTGATTCTCTCGAAAGTTCCCTTTTATCCAAGGGCCATCCGCAGCACTTCTCCCGGGTTTCCTCCTCTGGCGCTGCTTCACACTCAGCGCGCCCGCCCCTCGTGGCCTTTTTGGTGGCGTGTTTTTAATTGGGTTTTTGAAGAGTGTTCTGGTCCGCCCACCCTTCTTGCGGCGTATCCTCCTTAGGTGCCTCCGCGTGCGCCTTCCATTCCCCGTGCAGGTGATGCGTCTTTATGTCGCTTCTTCTCTACCTTGTTCAACAACTTCCCTCGATGCTGCTTCCCAGGGCATGTTCGCTTCTTCCCCGACATCCACCAGCCCCCGACCCCCCTGTTACTGACGTTTTCCAGGTGCCTCGCTGCATGGTCAGTTTTATGTCTTGAGGACGCTTTTTCTGGCTCACATCTGTTAAGATCCCCCTCTCTTTCCTCTCCTTCCAGTTGTTTTTTTTTTTATCTATATGTCAGCTTTTCTCCCCTCCCACCCTCCCAGGAGAAGGACTCGCTCAGAGTCACCGGACCCGTAGAAGTCCCCAGCGTAGTTTTTGTTATTATGTAAGCCGCCTCCCCCCTCTCTATAGGAAGTCCCACCCTTTGATAAGATAGACTTTCCTGTGTGTTGAAGGTAATAGAGACTTCAACTAATCTCCATCGCTGCACTTTTTTCGCCATCACCTCTCTGAAAAAGAATGAGGGACATGTACGCCGTCTATCTTTTGGCTGACAAGCTGTTTTTTTCCTTTCCAGTAAACACCCTTTCCCCCCTAGCCAACTCTCTTCAAAAAATGCCTTTCCGAGGGGAGCAGCTCGATGCGGGTGTGCCCTCTAGTCAAGCTGGAGCAGCTCCTCTTGATGCTGCGTCCTTGACAGTGGCTAAACCTCTACGTGAGAATCATTCCTTCCTTTTCTGCCTGGCTACAGGCATAGCTGGCCTTTCTGCTCTACTAGGCTTCTAATGATCGCATCCGGAGGGAGCTTTCTTCCGTCAGCGTCTCCTCACTGGCGCTCCTCCCACCTACGAGTTCCCCCTATAGGGCGTAGATGTGAGAAATAAAGAGGCCTCGTGGCCAGAGTGACCCAGCTTGGTTCGATGAGCTCAAAGCAGTTGTGCCGTTGCCTTTTTCCCTGTGCTCTCTTTCCTTCTAAAGAGGACGAGCTGCTTTTTTTTTGATTAGAGGAAAACGCCCCTTCGCACGAAGCCCATTCTCCCCTGCAGTGCCCGTCGCCTGCGCGAGGCGATGACCTGGGTACGCGCTCCTTCTCTCCTTCTTTCTTCCCCCCTAAGACTTTTCGAGAAACTCTCGTTTTGAGATTTCTTCCCTGCGTGACATCATTCCCCCGCTTGTCGAGAAGCTCAGCGCTGCGGATTTTCTATTCTTCATTCGGTTAAAAGAGGCCTTTTTTGGGAAGACGACTTCCTTCGAAGAGAGGGAGATCCCCCCCTACTGGAGAGGCCTTCTCCCCTCACCAGGAAGTCGACCCATCCCTCTTTTCTGACCCCCCAAAATGGCGACATGGTTTGTCCATAGCGTTCGTTCGACTCCCTCCGTCCGGACGTAATGCAACTTTAGTTCTTCCCCTCAAAGTTCTTCGGAGGAAAAGGAGGACCGTCCCTCTCCTGTTTCCCATCGTAGACCCTCCTTGGCCTTATTTCCCTCTATCTCAGAAACTCGGTCGCCACCGTGGTCTGGGACGAGAAGCTCTTTAAGCGCCGGCAAAAGGGCTCTCCCGGAAGAGAGAGTTATCTCTCTTCTATTGGTGTGCGTGCCTTCCTTTGGTTCAAGGTTCAGGCCTTTTGCGAAAACTCCGGCTATTCGGTGGCTGCCACCTGAGGACAGATTATCTGATGTCGATCCCCACCTTCGAACTCGCGCACTCAATGTATCGCTGGCTTTAGAAGAGCTCTTACAAGCGCTCTTTTCTGCCTCGACCCCCTTCGATAGATACGCCCCCAAGTCTTGAGCTCTAAGTCGATTTCATCAAAAGCCCTCCTAGTAAAGGAGGCACTGCCGTGCGCGCGACCGATTAGATCTTCTCGTACAGGATCCATCATTTCCGCTCCTATCTTCTCCTTGGCGGATTCTGTTCCCTTGTGCCACCAGGCGTTTCCTGAGTGACTCGAGCTGATAGATTACATCTTGTATTTTCACAGCGTGTCGTTTCTGTAGACTCTTCTCAAAAGGCGTAGGCATGACGGGTGACAGGGCGGTCAACTTCACGCCGGGCGGAGGAGGTGGCTCACGCCTCCTTGCGGTCGTCCCCTATAGAAGGGATAAGGGTGTCTTATGGAGACGTCGACGCCTAATGAATAACCGATCCTCATCTTGGGAACACGTCAACCGCTTGCGCAGGCGCTTCAGTTGATCGAAAGTTTTCCTCTTGTGCGACAGCCGCCGCGCTGGTTTCTAACAGGGCCCCTCTTTGCTGATGGATTTCCGTCGTAGAAAGTCACAGATCTCCCGGTGTGGCGTAGTTGGTTGGTTTTGGCACCCTGAGCCTTCTGACCGCGCGCTCTTCTTTTCTTTACCGATGCCTCCCCCCTAAACATGCACGCCCCGCGTTTCTTGCGAAGCGGGGTTTTTCGTTTCTGGACGACAGGCCCCCCTCCTCCGGATATCGCTTTTTACAGTGGGAACCGGCCCGTTTTTCCATCATGTTGCCGCGCGCCCCCGTGAAAGGACCTGGCTCTTCCAGTTTTCTCCCAAACCTGTAAAGTTCCCTGTATCTGCTCTTCTCAGTGATGCGCTCTTCCAAGCAAACCCGCCGCCCTAGACGAGGAAGTCCCCACGATGATATGGAAGTTGCGCACCGCTTCCCCCCCCATCTACGCGAGCGCCCGACATCTTTTTTCCTGAGAGCTCTCCCACGGAAGGTATCACCCCCCGACGGTTTGTCTGATGTAGTTTTTCGCGCGCTTTTTCTCTTAAGGAACCATACTGTTTCTTACCCGCCGGATATTATGTCCCGAAGGAGCCTTCTGTTGTTCTCCCCAGTCGCACCCCTCCCTCCTAGGTTAGAAATTCACCAGCCTGGAATTTTAGATCGTTGATGGCCTTCTCTCCGGTCAAGTCCTCAGTAAGCGCCCCCCTCCGTTGAGCACACGATCTCGCAGCGCGATGTCTCCCCCCCTTTTGCGCTTGCTGATCGCTGATGTGCCACTTCTTTTGCGCGCCAGCTTCTCTTTCGATAAGAGCTTCTTATGGCACCCTGGTCGATGCCGGTGCTCTATGATTATCATCTTTCGGCAGTCTAAACTCCAACTCCTTGTGCGCGTCACGTCCCGCGGAGCTCCTTTCGAGGAGGGTGTCTCTTTTTTCTGCTAGGCGGGTACGGTCCAGAAAAGGCAGCGAGTTTGAGCCCTGGCGTGACCCGGCGCGTTTTTTCCCCTGCTCGTTTCAGATCGGTAAGCACCAGTCTCTTGCAGGTACACCCTTCCTCGTGGCCGGGAGAGTCTCTCCCGGCGAAGCGCCGGAGGCGCCGTAAAACCGCCCGTCCTGTCTCTTTCAATGTCATGGTTCTCGCCCGTCGGAAGTTTCAAGGTCTTCCTAGAATGAGGCGAGCGAGGGCGATTTCCCTCTGGATGACGTGATCTTCCAGGTGTTTTTACCCCGGGACAGTGCGCTTTTTTTTTCCTCGCCGAGATCCCTTTGATGGTGTGCGTCTCCCCCCGCAGGAACTTGCGGCACAGAATTTCCCTTAGCAAAGAAGATGAAGCGATTCCTCCTCCTCCTTTTTTGTGTTGATTCTCTGTTGGCGAAGAGCTGGGTCTGGCCGCAGTTTATTGCCGGAGGTCGACTTTTAGTCGGAGCGTCTCCGAGCTCGACTCCCTGTACCTGGGCGAGAACACCATATGAAGATCAGTCACCGCTGTCACGCTCCCTGCCGTGGCTCGCCTTCATTCCCATCGACCCTGTGGAATTGCCCGGAGCCATGAAATGACGCGCGTACAGCGCAGATTTTCGGCTCTTTTCCTCCTCTCTCCCTTCCTCTTTTAAAAGGGTTACCTTCCCTTCTTGAAAGAGAGGGAATATTTCGTATTACCGCGCCGGCCGCAGTGTTCGCTCGGCACTCTTTTTTTTTTCTGCCCGGCCCCCGCCGAGCACCCCGCTCCCTCACGGCTTTTTTCGAGTCTCGTTCCGTCCGAGAACCCTCAGGAGTTGGCGGTGGACTGACTTTATATTCTCCTTTCCCGCCGCATTCACCCCCGCATAGACTTGTTGCCACCTGACGGATCTGCTTCTCCCTTTTCTCGATGGCGCGCCGCCTTCTGGCACATCAAGGCGTCCTAAGCAAGGCGTCCCATGGTTTGCGAATTTCGCGACGCTCGTGGGCAACGTCCTTCGCTGACTTCTTACCGGATCTCTTCCCTCCAAAGAGATTTTCCAACACTCGTTTCCCGTTGGAATGCGCCCCGGGCTGTCGCTTTACTCCATCACACCCGTGCCCGGCGCCCCCCGTAGGTTTCATATTTTTTCTCACTTATGGCCCTCGACACTGCGCTCATACCCCTCCCTACGACTCTTTTGGCTGGTGCTTCGGCGGCGGCGATCGCTCTGCGTACCAGTGGCGGCTGGTGCTCTCCTCTTTTTGCCGCGGTATCCGTTCCAATTCCGGCACTCTCTTTCAGAGGTGGAGGTTCGTGTGCTGGCCGCGAGTTCGGCATCAATGCGGCGCGCCATCGTCTGGGACTGTTTTTAATTCCGCTTCGTCTCCTTTCCAACGGTAGTCTCGAGAAAATGTATCTGGAGCAGGTGCCAACTTTTTTGCGATCTCTTTTTTTTTTGCCTGTCGCCGCCCAACTCCGTTGCAGACAACACCCTTCTTCGACATCTCTTTTTCATGTGTCCTTTTGATAAGAACGAAGCCCTCCGGTAAAATGAGGGCTTCTGTGCTACACCTCTAAGCCACGGTTACATTCGGTTCTCCCTCCGACGGCGTCCATCGCCGACGGGGCCTTTAAGAGAGTAGGCATGTCCTATTCTATGAAGGAGACAACATTCCTGCGAGAGACGCAATTTTTCCGCAGATGAGGCCGTGAGGCTTACTTCGGCGACGGTCCACCTCCTGCCAGATCAACCCTGCTCCTCCTTCGATACACCTGGGAGCCGCTTTGGTGATAGGGTGCGCGCCTTTAGACGAAGGCGTGATTCTTCCCTACACGTATGCAGACCCGCCGGGGTCGATCCCTTCGGACTAATGGCTAGGGACACGCTTCCCAACGACCTCTTCGATCTCGAGCATCTCAGAATAAAAAGCGGGTGCAAAGCGGCTCCGCAGCCCTCCGCGGAGAGCTTTTTTCCTCTCGAGAAGATCGCTGGCGAGAGTTTTCGTCTCCGCTTGCGCGACAAGTGTTGGCACGCCGGTTGGGTAATGTTCTTTTATAGGCGGCCGCTCCCGTATCGGCTACAGTTCGAGTTTTATAATGTTAACCGAGGCAGGCCACGCGCGTGATCGTGGGGGGGGGTTGTGTGGGGGGGTACTTCTGGGGGGGGTGGGGGGGGGGGGGAGGGGTTTGGGGGGGTCGGTACCGTCCTCCGATCGGAGCGCGCGTTTGCTCTTGGCGGTTTCTTAGAGGCGATCATGACGAAGTTGATGCCTCAGAAGGAGTTGCGCTTCCCTGAAAACTTTCCCCCCGTGCAAGCCGCACACGTATAGACGATCCTTCCTTTTTCGTCCTGCGGGCGCGTTATGAACTTCTCGCGTCAGGCAGACCTCCCTTTATGGCGAAGTGAAGTTGCTTCTCGCTAGCCCCTCCTCGGCCCCCGTGTTTCTCCTCTAGGGTGCTGTCCGCTTTTCTACGAACCGCCCACCCTTTTAGCGCTAGGTTTTTCTGGTTCCCCCCTTCCGGCACGATTCCCGCGAACGACCCGCGGCTACTTCAGCCACCCCCTTTTTCCGCACGTGGTCTTTGTTTCGACAAAAAGGATGACTCGGTGCAGGTGAGGTTTCCCCTCATTCCCGGCTACCAGTGAGGGGTTCTCCGCCTGAGCCTCCTCTTCGTCTCCCCCCGTACCTTCCCCCTTCCACGGGATGAGCTTCTAACCGAAGAATCGAAGATGATATCCCCGTCCGGCGCTGAGCTGCTCGACCTCTTCCTTGTGATGATGTCCCTTTTGCATGCCCTCTCAGTCGCGACGTGTCGATCAGTCTTTCCGGCGACCGAGTTCCCCCGACGACGAGGAGCGCTGCGCACCCAAGCTAATAGCATCTGCCAGGCAGAACGCTCACTGTCCCCATGCAATGGATGTCCTCTGAGGCCTCCTTTCCCGGTCGCACAGTCAAGAGAGTGCATTTCTTCCTCGGAGGCTTAAAGGATTCCCTTCCCCTTCATCCCGATGCGTTTGAGTATCCCGACCAGCTGCGTGTCCTTCGGCAAAAGGAAGATTCTGCGTGAATCGAGTCCCGCGTGCGATATTTTGTATCTGGACTGTGCACCGTTCGTAGATTTCCCCTTTCCAGGAAGACGTTTATTTGAGGAAGTAGAGCGGTAATCGTGCCTGTGCCATTTCACGCTCTTGCCCTTCTCCGAGCCAGACCTTGCTTCGCGATTCTCTAGCCGTCTCAATTGCAAAGGGCATGCGCTCAGTACAGAGGATGAGAAGATGGCTGTCTCTTCACACCCTCCAGCGAGAGGCTCCCTCCCCTTCCGGCAGGTGTGGAGGGCTTTTCTTTTGGTTTTCCCTCAGCGGTAAAGCTTGTCCCCTCCCACAAAAGATCGATGCTTCTTACATGGAATATTAGGTGCATAGCTTGGATGTCCTTCCCCTCTCACGTGCAGAGTTTCGTTCGCCTCTTTTCTCTTCTCTACGTCACCCCCCCCCCCCTTATCGATGACATACAAAGGTCATGCAGATTTTCGTCGGCCTTCTTAAAAACCCGCACGCCTCGTTTCCTTCGCAGTGGTTACGGTGAATCTCCTTCTTGAATGTCCTTCTCTCTGTATTGAGTCTTTTCTTGCTCACATCTGTAGATCTCTCTTTCCTCCTTCCCTCGGGTGTTGTTTTTTCTCTCTGAAAACCACTGTCATCCGAAGCGCCTCACGCCCTGGAGAATGTACTGCGCTCAGGTTCCCGGACACCATCCAGTCACCGTCTCCTGGGGTTTCTCCCCTCGATAAGTCCTCTTGAGAGCTAAGGCAGACCCACTTTTCCGTTCATAGAAGGGCGTGGTTGACTGTTTAGAGATTCTTTCTTCCCCTCCCGGCCGCATCCCCTTCCGTGAGAGGCAGTCCCATCAAAGAGGATTCCCGAAGAGGACATGTTCCTCCTCGATCTGTTGGCGTGACCCTTTGACCGCTTCACAAGAACCCTCCCCCCCCCCCCGTTGCAGGGAAAATCGAACGAAACCCTTTCAGAGGGGAGACGCGCCTCTGCGGGTGTGAAGGCGCTCCTTGCTCAGCCGAGGGGGGACTGGTTCCCCTTCTTCTTTTTTGATAACCCCCCTTCTTGAAGGAGCGCATTTTCATAATAAGAGGGCTTTTTGAGAACGGCCCGAGGTGTCCCCAATGCTTTTTTTCGAGGCTTAGTCTTCTACTGCCCCCTCAATATAACGGCGTGTCTTCTGAAGCCGTTCTTTTTAAAACGTTCATCAGGCCCTAGAGAACAACATAGCGTGCACCGCCCGGTTCGGACGCACCCCTCTTCGGCGACTTTGACAGCGTGCGCATGTCGATGAGATCAAACAGACAGGCGTTCCCCTGCAGTGCGAGTTCATCCCGCCGAGAGGAGTCCCAGAGTCTTGTGAGACTTCCCACCTCTCCGCAATTCTCCGAGAGACGTTTTTCGGCTCTGCGCGAGCGATGTCCCTTTCGCGCGCGCTCCTCCTCGTCCGCTTTTCCCCCGGGTCGCCGAATTATAGAAAATAGGCATGAGAGTGAATGTCCCCGGACATAATTCAACAATCTTTCTTCTAGCAGCGCCCCTCCTCCTTCCCGGGCTGTCGAGCTTTCGAGTCATTTATTTTTTTCACAACGCTTAATTCCCTGGTTTTTTTTACGACTTAAGGTTCTACTCCTCTCGCTCAAAAACCCCTAATGGGAGAATTTGCATGGCAACCGCAACGGCCGCTTTCGATGTATCGTTTTTCCCCCCACACCCCCTGGTCGACCCTTATGGCGTCCTTCTACTTGTCGTTTCGTTCTTTTTTCCCCTGCTTTGCTGCAGATACAAGGCGAGTCCCAGAGGCTACCTCACCGTTTTTTTTTCTGAGCCCTTCTGCCATCCAGTCCCGGTGTACCTTGCTCTGAACCCCTTTTTCTTCTCTCTTCTTTCGCGAGCGCTCCGAACACCCCGGTGCGAAAAAGTTCTGCCGGACGCGAAGCTTTACCCCCCTCTCCGCAGGGTGGTTCTCACGAAGAGACGTCTAGCGGTCGTTTCGTTGCAAGGTTTCTCCCCTTTCCGGTAGCCTGCGACTTCCTTTCCTGCGGTCATACATCCGGATCCGCTTATAGCAGATCATGACCTACAAGCTCTCGCTCTCCTAAATGGCCTCGCGTTTCTGCTCGTGCTTCCTTTTCCTTTCGAGCGTTATCCTTTCCTCGAACCTTGCGATAGCTCGAAGATGGTAGTCGTTATTTAAGTAACCCACGCCTAACCAGCCGCAGTACCCGCGTCACTGTTCCTCCCCCGTGCGCGCCGCGATCCCTTTTTTTTCCCGGATCGACACTCCCCCGCCAGATTGGCGTCTCGACGGCCTCGTTCTCTCCCGCGGGCTTTCCTTTTTCTTGGCAACCAGTCTTGATGCTTTCGCTTTTTGATGCCGTCTTCTGGTCGGTGAACAGCTTGCATGTAGCCGAATCTCCCCCGGCGTAGGCATGACGGTTTGTTATTTTTCCCCCCGGTAACTCCTTTCTCGGCCGGGGAGCTCCCAGCCCTTTTTACCAGCAGGCTTTTTTGCTCCAGGTGGATCCGCCGTGCTCCTCTTTGGATCTGGCGCCTGTCTCGACGATTACTCCTCACGATCCTCCGGCTGGACACAGCACCGTTTTTTTTCCATCAGGTGACACCGTCATCTCTGCGACAGCCCTGCTTTATGACAAGGCCCTTGATGGAGTCTTCCGTCGTAGTAGACTGCGACCCCCTCCCTTCCCCCCTGTTGTCCTCGCTGGTTTAGCACCGCAGGTCCCCTTGTTTTTTCCCCCTCCGCTCCCTGAGGAGGCGGATAACGCAGTCCAATGAACGCAATCCCTTTCGCGCAGAGGGGTTTTTTTTTTCGAGCATCCCTCCTTTGCTGGCGCCCTTCAGCCCTCCGTGAGATAAGCGCAAGCACCCCGTGGGCACAGGATCGTATCATGTGGCGCTTCCACGTTCACACCTCTCTCGCGGCGTTCGCCCCCCCATCCTCAGTTCCCCCCGCGATCGCGCGCCGCCAGTGATGCGCCTCTCGCCAGAACAAACCCTACCCACCGCGCCCCTTTCTTAGGAATTGCCAGAGTGCACGGATTGCTCCAGCGGGCACCGATAGGCGAGCTCCTTCATGCACGCCCACCTTTCCCCCCACCCCTGATGCCCGCGGCCGCCTGGGGTCAGCCCCGCACCGGAAGGTCGGGCTTCTACAACAAACCTTTGGGTCTTTTCGCAGTGTTCGTTTAAGGAATACCTCCTTGAGTAAACCCCGCCTGCTATTACTTGAAATCCGTCGCCGGGCTCTGGTGCTTGATTATCCAGCGACCTTTTCTTTCGCAATTTAAAGCGTCTTTAAAAGAGTGTTTGAGACCTCGTTGATGGCCTTCTGTGTTGGGGCTCCGGTCCCGCGATTCGAGCCATACCCCACCTCCCGTTGACCCACGTCGCGCGAGATCGCCACCCATGTTTGCTTTGCTGATCGCCTGATTTCCCCTTCATTCACAGCTTCGCGAGCGGCGGTTCGACAATCTTCTGGAAACATTTACGGTCGATGCCGGTGGCAAGTCTTCTGATTACTCAATATAATTCAGTTAACCGCCACCGTTTGGCTTGATAGTGGCTCCTCCGCTAGGGACCAGACTAAGTCTCTTTTTTCTGGTGTTTTGTGCTCGGCGGTCTCAGAAACAGGTATCTTGCGTGCCGATCTCCCCTGACTGAAGAAGGCTCTTTATCTAGGCGACAGCGGATGACCCCTCTCTGTCCGCCCAGGCCTTTCCTTTTCACCCCCTTCTCGTGGCCGTGGAGAGATCGACGCGATCAGTCTTCTTCCGCACTCATTTGGCACCAGTCCTGTACTCCTTTTTTGAATTTCAGGGTAGAAGGTCCCTTTCCAGCTTTTTCTTCATGTCCTTAATTTTCCGCGCCAGGATGGCCTGACAGAGGATGCCTGATCTGACAAGGTCTGCTCCCAGAAAGTTGTTTCGGGGGAAGCTCGCGCGACTTCCTTACTATGGTGTTTCGACGCTCTTTTTTTCACTTCGTTCCATCCTGATCTCGTCGCCAAGCTTTTGCCTCTTCTATCTCTGTACCTCCTCCCCCTTTTTGAAGAGAGATCGCGCTCTTTCTTTCCTGAGCTATCAGGCTGGCCGTTTCCTTCCTGAGTGAGAGGTCGACCGCCCTCGCCGAGATCGGTGCGCTATGACCGCGTTCCTTGTACCTGGGTTTCACACAACTTGTAAATACGTCTGTTCTCCTGCCGTGGCTCCCTCCCTCGAACATGCGACCCTTCTTCAGGAGAAATGAAATGCCTTCCTCGTTTAAAGGACGGGGCTCTTCGGTTAATAGTCCTTTCCGTATAAACGGCCTCAAAAAGGTTTACTCCGCGGTCCTTTGCCAATATCTTTCCTTTCGAATGTAGAAGTCTTCACCCGCGGCTTAACTAGTGGGAGATAGGCCACTCTCCTATTCCGTCGCTTTCCCCTTTCCCCGCGACACACCCTTTTTTCCTCACGCCGTACTTACGAGTATCCGCTGGTCTTTCCGAGCAAATTCAGGTGGCGGCTTAGAATGCTTTATCTGAGTAATCAGCTTCACCGGCCGAAAAGACTGACACTTTCCCTCTTTGATTCTTTCTTTTTGCGCGCCCGCTGTCTTCTTGGCAATCAAAGGGATCATCCCAAGTCGCAACAGGGGTGCTCAAGAGCGCAGAGCTCTTGGGTCCCCTTTTTTGTTTCTCTTCCCGATCGCGGGTTTCTCTTCGCCCATCAAAGCTCTTTCAACACTCGTTTCCCCTTCTTTGGAATGGAGGACGCTTTTCCTGCTGCGAAGTTCCCCCTTTCCACATCGAACGGCGAAGCGGTTTACTATACCAGTCGTGGTGTACTTCCCCTTTCCTAGAGACACTGCGCTTTCCCCCCTGAATAAGCCCTACCCCGTAGGGCTGCGTGATGAACGTCCTTTCCTTCGGAAGTTAGCCCAGTTTTTTAGTGATTTTTCGATAGACTTAGTGTTGCATAGAGGAACCCCCGTTACAGTTCCTCTTCGGCAGGGAGCCAGGTTGCGTGGGTTGATGGCCGCCCAGAGGAGCACCTTGGAGGAGAGATATCGCGGGTTTTTCTCTTTTTTGCAGACTTCCTCTAGCCAGTCTTCCCGTGGAACCTCATACTTGATGAGACGCTTGACCCTTGCTTGGCGATGATCTACGTTGAGGGCTTTTTTTTCTCGCAGCCAAAATCACGTATTTGACAAACACCCCGCTTGCTCCCCTTTCTTCTTGATGTTTCTTCCCCTTCCCTCCTAGCATCGCTGCGCGGTCACCCGTCTCTTGGCGTATGTGCCCAACCCCCCCGAAACGGCCGCTCGTTTCCTTATAAGAAGGGTTCTCCCATCGCAGACTGGGCCGTGAGCGCGTCGGGGCTGTCCACCTAGATGACCTTCTTTTTTTTCACCTGTGTGCGAGCTGCCCTCCTTTGCTGTTACCGTCGATTCTCATGAGTGAGGAGTTCCTTTCTCGAAGGAGCCATGCGCCCTCTTCCACCCCCTGAGCAAGGGAGATCCCCCCCCACCTGGTAGCCGACCTCCCTTTTTTGATCTGCGTGTCTTTTCCCCTGATGATTGGTCCCGTTTGCAAAACGTTCATTGCCTCCTTTTCTGATCTTAGGCTACCTGCTTCGGTTCCACGCTGTTTAACGACCCTCTACGCGATCTCTCTTTCCAGCTCGAACGGCATTCCCCCCAAGATGTCCCCTCTTCTCCGCCAGGTTCGCCCGCGAGCGGTCTGAGATAGGAGCCTCTGGCGACGAGTTGGCGATACGCCTGAGATGGGCGCGACGTGGGCGCCTCCGAGGGACTTTTTCTCGCTGCGGTTGATCCGTCCGCTATCTCCCAGCTGGAGAGCTATATCATGGTAGAGGAGGCGCGCGCGAATCGAGCTTTCTCTATTCCCTTTGGAGTCGGTGCCTTGGCGTTCATGAGCCTTGCTCCTGAAGCTTCCCCCTCATGCTTTTTTGCCTCCGGAGTTGCGAGTTTTTGGCTCCCTGACCTTGGACCCCACCCTGCCCGCAAGAAAAAGACTAGCTCTATCTTCGCGTAGCCGCTGCTTCGTCTTGCTTTGAAAGAGGCTTCTTCCTTCCCCCCCACCTGTGCTCGAAAACTTGATTTCTCTATCGTCTTTTAAACTCCTCGGCCCTAGGTAGAAGATGACACCGCGTGCTGTCAGAAGGGGCCGACCGCCACGGTTTCTTTCGGCTCTCTCCTCCTTGTACTCCGTCCTCTGCCCCTCCACGAAAACTCCCCTCTTCCGCCAAAGGGTCGCCTTTGTGTGGGTTTAGAGAACCGGATGACCTCGGCATCGAGGCCGGTTTTTTTTCTGTATTGCCCGGATACCTTTCTGTTTTTTTATTCCCTCTGCGTCGCCGAGTCGTCCCCCTGCCTGAAGCGTTTTTTTCCACGAATCAGAAGCTGATCGCGTCCGGTCCGGCGCTGCGTTCGACGCGCTGTGAATGACCCCTGCAGGGGCCCTTCCCTCTCCGGTCTCGAGGTTTCCTCCCTAGCTTCGGTAGACGAGTTCGATAGGCTCTGATTCCTCGCGCTCCAGGTCATTCTCTCGTCGCGCAGGCCGACGTCACTTCTCGGGGATTGATGGAAGGCTATCCTAAGCGTCCCCTGCATCCTTCGTCATCCCCCTGAAGAGAACGCACCTGCCTTCTCCTCTCTCCGCTCTCTCGACAACCCGAGGAAAGATGGCAAAATCTCGCTGCTTTCTTCATCGCCCCCCCTCTTGCTTGTGCTCTCGTATTTGTGGTATCAGGTTCCTGGTCCCCGTTGTAGGAGACTCCCCCGCTCTTCAGCCAGAGCCGCCGCCTATTGTCGATGCAGTCCCTTAGAGGTCCTCGAGAATCGGGACACGCTCTTGCGGAGCCAGTTCATCCCAGCTGAGGATTTCTTTGCCTTCTACAAGGCTCCCGGGCATGCAGAAGACCCCCGAGGAGCCGCGTTTTCGGCTTAACACCTCCCCCGCGCAGGAGCACCTTCCTTTTGGCGGCATGGTGGTTTTTCTCTGTTTCCTTTCTGATTCCGAGGTCCCTTTCTGTTTTAAACAGATTGGAGGCGCCCATGTCCCTTCGAGTTTATCCGCGTTGATGGCGCCTGGCGCTCACTTCCTTTTTCCCATTAGGCTCTTTTTCCCTACCGTCAAAACAAAGTGCACGCCTGATCCCCTTGATACCTTTTGCCTCCGCTTCGATTTTTTTTCTTATAGACATAACACGCAACGAAGCCCCTGTGCCTTCGAATGGTTTTTCCTCTTCGCTGCATCGTATTCCTGTAGATGTCTGAGTCTCTTTCTTCTGGACAACCTCCTTTTTCT
>Ga0179593_1570705_pt1 | contig 16494 bp, 20 predicted proteins | sample CZODoug2_1_08_16_FD_185931 | JGI IMG/M metagenome (GOLD analysis project Ga0179593, IMG submission 185931) | Vadose zone soil fungal communities from Angelo Coast Range Reserve, California, USA - CZODoug2_1_08_16fungal (PacBio error correction) | ecosystem: Environmental > Terrestrial > Soil >... | reverse complement strand
TTTTTTCCCGAGAGATCTCCCCTTGGTGGGTGGGGCCCTCCCCCTGTTCTCCCCTTCTTTCATTTTTTTGGGAAACCCCCGCTGCTTGACCCCCTCTGTCTCTTTTACCTCCTTTTGCCGTTTAATCACCGGTTTGTGCGGCTTGGTTCCTTATTATATCTCCCGTCCCGTTAAGTCATTGATCTCCCTTTCCCCTTTTTGGCGGATCTTTTGTTTACAGAACTCTTTTCTTTTTGATGCAGTTTGGTCCCCTTAGCTGATCGTTTGGCACAACAAGCGTTTAACCATTTCCAATACCCATTCAGCTGTTCTGGACCAAGTCCCCCCCCCCCCTTTGTGTGTCACCTGTCCTGCGTCTCGGGCGACGTCTGGACAATTCCCCTAGAGATAAAGGTCACGCTCTTATTGTCCCCCTTCAGAACACCTTTCGGGTGAAACGATCTGCGAGTTTCACGGATCCCCCCTTTTCCCACTCTATGGAAATTTTTCAACAGCCAGAATTTTGAGAGGCCCTGCCCTTGGTCAATCCGGTCAGAGAACTGCCCTTTTGCTTCTTGAAAATCCAGCTGACCCTTCTATAAAGCGCTTCGGTTTCTCTTTTCCCACGATCGAGGGTTTTTTGTCAAGTGAGAGGACAATTCTTTTCCGGTAAAGGATTTTACCCCTTTTCCTTAGACATTGTGTTATTACCCTCTTTTTTTTTTTATGAGTGTCATTTAGGTAGAAGCCCCCCTTCTTCCAGCCTTTCCCCCCCCCCGGAAAGCAATAAGTACCTCCAGTTTTGTCTAATTCATTTGACCTGCTCCCTTCTTCCCCGGTTCTTCTAATGTTTTCCTGACAGTTATGGTATTGTCTTCTTTTTTTCCGACAGGTACTCCGAGCGTCGTTACTCTTCTCTTTGCGATACCGCAAAGGGTTTTGCGTTGGATCCAGTGTCTAATTAACCATCCCCCTTTTTTTCTGCGCCGGAACTTAAGGTTGCGGTGTTTTCCATCAACGTCCTTCTGCGAGAGAAGAAAACTACCTTTGGGAGATCTAGGGGACGCATGCGACCTTTCCCTTTCTGGAATTGCCGGTTAGGCTCCCCCCTGGTGTCTTTGCTATCAAAGCCCCGCAGCCCCCCCCCCCCGAGTTGATCTCCCGCTACCTTTTATCTTTCTCACTAAGGGCCCCGTCTTGTGTACTACGGTGTAATTTTCAACGTTTCTGGAAGGGATCTCTTTTTTTTCGGAAGGAAATTCTTTTCTTTAGCTTTATTTTTCTTGAATCCCCCCCTTTTTTTATTTTTTAATCTTTCGTTGACATTCTACATTGGGACTTTCCTACACTGCTCCCCCCCTTATTTTGTCCCCCTTTCTATCGCCAAAAGAAGTCAAGTGGTTGTTTGGACTTTGTGACCCTCCCCTGGCAAGTTGTTCCACCAAAAATTGTCCACATCCTTGCTTTTTTTGGTCCCCCCCTGATTTCTATGACAGGAAGTGATCTTTTCCTTCACAACCACGACCCCAGATCCCCCTCCCTCTCCCAATGAAAGATCACTATTCCTCTCCCTAGAACCTTCCCTTTAATACTTTTCATAGATAGTTGTAATCCTTTCCCTCCTTCCGTTTGGGCCCACCTTCTTTTATAGTTTCCTCCCGGGTATTTTTCACAGGGGTTACCAAGGTTAGAGCATTGCGCACCTTCCCTTTATACTTCTTAAATCTGTGAAACAGGCACTGAACCGAGTTCCGTAAAACCTTCCCAAGTCATAGATTTTTCCTCCGTTTGGATAGGTTTTTCTTCTTCTTTTCCTGGAACCTCGGTTCCCCCCCCGCATGTGCTTTTCCAACCTGGTCCTTTCCCTCTTCAGCGGAAGAGTGGAGTTGCGTTCCCGTAATTGTTACCTTCCCCTTTTTAAGCCACCCCCGTCCACCGGCTTTGTTTGTAACCCCCTCCGTAGGACAAAGTAGTTCATTCCTTATTCCGTATTACCTTCCCCTTTTATAAGGATTCTTGATTGTCCCCCCAGTTCTATTGCCCCTCTTTTGGGTGTTCCCCCCTGAGAGAGAAATCGTTTTCCCTTCCATTAGTGCCAAACCAGTCTCCTTTTTTTGGACCTTTTCCGTGTCAACCACCAACCGCTTCTTCCTTTTTTTCAGAATACTTTTCCCCCCCTCAAAGAATTTAAACTTTTCTTTTTCTTCACAATCGTCCGTTTCCTCGCTCCCCCCCCCCCCCTAATTTTATGAAGCACACCCCCCCTACACTTACCCCTTTTTTTTTTTCCCGAAAACCAGAAAAGAAGCTTTTCGATGATTGACCCCTGTAAAAAATTCCCCCCCCCACCAGGCCCCATCTTTTTCTTTCTTTCTCTATAACTTCTCTTTAACTTCTTTCTCAAAGAATACAAAGAGATTTTTTTTTGATCGATTCACTTTCCCACGTACTCAATTTTCAATGAACACTCCCACGGCGAATGAATCTTCCCCTTGGATTGCCCCCCCCCCCCCGTTCTTTCTGATCGGCAACCCTTCCCCCCTTTCACAACCCCGCACCAGGAGTTTCATTTCTTCCCCAAGATGTCGTGATAGACTTTCTCCCCCCCCCACAACTATGGAATAAAGCGACCCTTCCACTTGTATTCCCTTTTTAGTCGCCTCTTCAATGCGGAGTAAAAACCTCGAGTCCACAAGGAATACCCCCCACATGGATTCCTTCCCCCCTTCAATAAGTGACTAACCTTGATTTTACCTCCTGATTTTCACAGATTCTCCCCCCTCCCCCCAACTGAACCTTGAAGGGATAGGCTTTTTTCCTTGCAGATTTTTCCTTTTTCATCGAACTTTGTTTCGCTGCATTCCTCCCAAAGCCCTTTCCTCAACGTATTGTGTTTACATCTCCCCTTGTTCCCTTCCTTTTTGTCAGTGACATCCTTGACTGCCCGATGTCCGAACTTGACTACTCCGTTGTTCCCTTGCTTCGAAAAAGATTCCCTTTAGCCTTTCCCGACTTATTCCCCCTCCTTCCCCCCGTTCTTTCGCGTTTGCCATTCCGACAAATTCCTTCCCTTCCCAAACTGTCCCTTGCGTCTGTGTACCCCCTTTCTTTTTTTTGAGTTGGGAGATCAAATTGCTCCTCTCTTTTTGCCTGAGGTGGTCGACAGGTTTATATACTTCCTCTTTTTATTTTGAACCTTTTTCGAGAGCTTTACTTTTCCCAGGCATCTCCCCTCGTCCCCCTTCGCAAGACCGTGTCACATCCACCACACCGGTTCTCTTGTCCCTCAAAGACAATTTACTCTTTCATGTAAATTCTCCCTTTGTGGGTTGCCCCCTCAGCGAAGCTCCTTAAAGCTTTTTCCCCCCACCCTTATATTTAGTCCCCCAAGGCAAGAGCCGACCTCCATGATTTTAACAGGGCCTTAAAGAAGTGTAGCTTTATCTTCCCCTCCCGGAAGACCCCTGGCTTTATCTCCCACACGTACTTGGAGGTCCGTTTTTCTTTCCCTTTTGTTGTAGTCAAGGGCTCCTTTTTTCCCTCGTCCCCTCTGTGCTCCACGATTTTTCTTTTCATCCCCCCCTCCGATTCTTGTTTTTTAGCGAAAATCTTGGCCAGCCCTTTTTCTGTTGCGCTAGCATCGCTGTGATCCTCCTCTCTTCTCCCTTAGTGAACTTCTTTTTGACAAAAGATCTCGAGGGACCCCCCCCCCCGATCGTCACTTATCCCTTCATAAGTCATTCCACGGCTTTCTATTGAGAGATATTATCTTTCCTTATTAGAAACTCCCAGTAGAATGGCCATGGACAAGCTTTTTTTATATGTTTTTAATCTCCCTGTAGAAATGTTTTCAGATTAGCTTTCTCCCTTTCCCTCTTCTCGTTGGGACACACACAGTTTACCCCAAACCCTGTGGGTTTAAATAACCATTCCCCTTTTTCTCGTTATGAACCCATCCCTGGCTGTGCAAACGGTGACCTTATGGTAGGTCCATTTGCCTCTTGAGTCGGAAAAGCGTCTCGATCCTTTCTACCGACCCCTCCGTTCCTCACCCGCCCCCCCCGATCCGGGCCCCCCCGACCTTTTTGCTGGACGGCTTCCCCAACTCACCAACCGTCTTTACCCCTTCTCCCCTGACCCCAGCTTTTTGAAGAGTTTTTTAATTGAACATTGTTCGGACATGGCCAAAACTGTTCCCTGTCTTTTTTCCCCCCCCGTGCCTTCCAATGACCATTTTTTTTTTTTTCGGCGTTTGAGCCCCTTCAAAGTCTCGATGGGCCAGGCGCGGCACATTGTTAAGGATTTCACCTTTTCCCAATTGTAGCTCCTTCCCCTCTGTTCCTCCGAAGAAGTGCTTTTTTTTTAGCTTTCTCCAACTCTCCGATCAGTGACCCCACACCATTTTCTTCCCCCCCCAAATGGAACCTTCTTCCCTTCCGTTCAGTTTGTCATCAGGCATCCCCCCCGCCAATTTATGACCCGCCTCTCTTTTCTTCAAAGTTACCCTTTCTTTTCTTCCCATGGTTACACTTAACACGGTACTCGCCCCACCCCTAGACAGACCGATGTACGTCCTTGCAGAAGCGTACTTCGTTCAATCCCCCTATTTTTGCGTTGATTACAGTTTATTCGTCGACCCACATTAACCACCCATTCTTTTCTCATCGAGTGACTTTTTCCTTCCGTTTGGGAGGGAGGGTTCCTCAATGGGTTGCCTTGGGCTTATCCCCCCCCATTCGGTAGTCTCTGATAGAATGCTTTTTATCTTTTTCTGCCTGGGATGAACATTGCTTTCTCCAGCCGCAGCAACCGGGGTCTTGTCTTCTGCAGCTACCGTTCGTGCCTTGCCCCGCTGATGTGCTCGGTTCCTCCTTTTTGAGCTTTGAGTTTCGCTTAGGATTTACCCCGCTTCTTATTTTCTTTCGCTTCTTTTTCTGTGCTCCATAAAGTTTGTTTATGTGTTTTCCCTCCCTCAAATTTTCCCTTAAATCTTTAGTACTTGACTCTCCGCAATGTCCCCCTGATTTTGTGGAAGTAGTTCTCTCCCCAACAAGGCCGCGTCTTTTTTGGTAATGACCCTCCCTTCGGGAAAGTTCCCCCCCCCAGGTACCCCCCCCTTGGTCTTTTTTTCCCTTCCGATGGGTACGGAATTTTTTTCTTTAAAGGTTGTTTTCCCCCCACGCCCCCCGTCGCTCGAAAATCGAAATCCAGAGAGATCCTCGAACGTAAATGGCCCTTGTCCTGCCCTCGATTAATAAAAGCCGTTGCGTCTTTGCATCCTACTCTTTTAGTTTCCCAAGTTTGATTGTTGGAAAAATTTTTTACCCTGATATCAGCAGACAGAATAATCTTCCCTTCTTCTTTTAATAGAAATAGTGTCTAAATGCCCCCCCTTTTCCCCCCAGATTCTCGACCACTCTCCTCTGGACAGCTCTCTTTTTCTTTCCCGTTGTTGGGGGGGAGAGATTTACTCTGATTCTTTTGAGAACGTATTTTGTTCCTTTTCCCCCCCCCCCTTTCCTAGAAGTGCATATCAGTTGCTGGTTCCGGAGAGACGCTTACCTTTTCCCCCTTGGTCCCGACCCCCCCCCAGGCCCAAAAGATAAACAGATGTTTCAAGGATCACCTTCCCATTAGAGAGACTATTTTTTTGTCCCATTGAAAGGGGGATCTCAGCTTTCTTTCTTGGGGCGTCCTTTCGTTTTGTGTTACACCCCCCTCCTTGCTCTATCAAAAAAGTTGACTCCCTGCCCCCAAAAAATTTGGTTCCCTGTTTTTTCCCCCTTTTTCGAAGTGTTCCCCAAAAACGTCTTGGGGGTGTTCCTCCTACGGAAACAAAAATTGCCTGGAACCTTGCCGGGCCCCTTTTCTGAAGGTAGTGGAAGTAATTGATCCCTACCCCCCAAAATACTAAGCCCTCCCTATAACGAGACAAAACCCTCGCAGATCCTCAGAAGGCGATTCCCGTGACCCTCCGATGTAAACATTGAATAACACCACCCCCCTCCCCCCTCGGACTGCAGGCTCCCCTCCAAACCTGTATTTTGCTCACCGTACCCCCGTTTCCGCTCCCTTCCCAGATCCGGTGTCTTCCAGCCTTTTCCCCCCCCGAGCACTTCCTTCCTTCGCAGAAGATTTTCAGGTATTTTTCTCGATCGGCAACACCTGATTTACCCCCCCTCCACCCTAGTGCCCTCGCGCTATACACCGATGGGTTTGAATGCTTTTGTAAATACCGCTGGAATCGCCCCCTCTTGTTCCAAAAGTTTGTCCGCTTTCCGTTTTTTTAATAGGCTGATTCCCCCCTGTCTAGACAATCCCAAATTTATCACAGTTTAGCGAACATTTGCCCCTTCGGTTGTAAAGAGTTGCAATATATCCCTTCCCCCCCCCCCCCCCCTCAAGTGTCATGCTTCTTTTTTTCTTTCCTTGGACTTTCTTTTTTCCCTTGTCCCTTCCGCCTTTTAGGGGTGCTTCCCCCGAACGCAGACCCCCGTTTAGTTTTCTTACATCTTTCCCCAAGGTTCCTGCACCTTTGTTTTGAAACCCTTTCCCCCAGACCATAATTGTCCGTCCCTTGTCCCCCCCCCACCCCCAGAATGTTCCCCCCCGCTACTCACACGACACCTCGTCCCCCGTTTCCCCTCCTTTCTTCCCCCGAATCCCATGTCCTTTTCCTTTTATTGTAGGTCCCTTTTTCCCCCCCCAACTTCCAAAACATTCCCAAATTGGTCTGGATGAAACTACTTCTCGTTGGATAATTACGCCTTGACTTTTCGATGTGACCCGTGAGGTTGTGTTTCTGAGAACTGAATAGCTTTTGAATGTTCTCTTTTCCTGCTGTCCATTTTTATCCCCCCCTCGAGGACATGTGACATCCCCCGTTTTTTCCCTTTGGTTTCATAACCCCCGCGTTTCCCCTTTCTTCTTTAACAATGGTTACTTTCCCTTTGTGTTTTCCCCCCCAGATCACCTACTGGACCGATGGGTGCTTCCCCCCTTAGATTTATGCAAACCCAATTCCCTCCCTCATTGAAAAGGTCCAAGGAATAGTAGCGGTTTTTCGTCCAATCCACGAAGAATAATGCCTGATAGCTTTTTTCCCAAACCACGTCTGCGGTTTGGTCCTGTTTTTTCCTCCTCCTGATCTTTTTTTCCCCCCCCGCTCGTTTTTAAAACTGTTGAATAACGAGATATGACACCCCATTTCTCCCTCGCGAACATAGCGTATAAGGTTCCTCCTGTTGTTGGTCTGCTTTTTTTTTAGCCTCTTTTTATGCCATAGATAGCGTTATAACTTTGTGGGGGACCCATCTTAATTCACCCCCCCCCAAGATCGTCTGTCGGCATAAATGTAACGGTTTTTTTCTTTCCTTTTGCATTATATCCTTTCCCCCTTTTTACGCCCTCCAGTAGGGGTTGAACCTTGGCGGATTGGAAGTTTTTTCCTCCCTCTCCTTGTGTCCCTCATTTGTAGCGCCATTTGAGTCCTTTTCCCCCCTTGGGTAAACCCCCCTTTTTCCATAATTCAATTGAATAGAGGGAGTTTTTCCCAAGACTGAACCTTTTTATCAACGTCGACTCTGTTCCTTGACTTCCCCCTTCTTACTTAATCTTTGAATCCTGAGTGAGACATTTTGTTCGTCAATACCCCTTAAGAGAAAACTTTTAAGCGCCACCCCTAATCCGTTGGACCTCGAGGAGAAGTGGTTTGAGTGGGTCCCGTGGAGACAAACGCCCACAGGTGGCCAAAATTACATACTCCCTGCTCCGAGGGTTTTTAAGTCAACCTGCTTTCCCTTTAGAGAAAATGACATTTTCTGTTCCCCTTTTTCTTTTCCTCTTGACCTTCCCCTCTTCCTCCGTGGGGATGTTTGTGTCCCCTTTTGGAAAAGATCGATGTGTGGGTTCCCCTCTTTCCCACCTTGGCGTTGTAAAGGATTTTCACCCCCTTTTCCAGGATTGAACGATTTCCTCGCCATAGTTTGGGCTTTTTCTCTTTGTCTTACGTTAAAGGTGCAGCCCCCTTACCAAACCCTCCCAGGGAAAGTTCTCCCCACTCCTTCTTCTTTTACTCCCTCGAACCACCTTGTCATTCTCTGGAATCCATTTCCCCCCCCCCCAAGCCAGCAAATGTTTTCTTCAATTATTTGTCGCTGCCCTGGAAATGTATTTTCCCTTTTACTTATGTTCCTTACGCATTTCCCTCAGAGCGTTCCTTTCGCGATTGAGAAATGTACCTTTTTGTCGGGATTCCCTTTCTTTGTCTTTTTCCATTAACCCCTCCCCCCCCCGTTTAGAAGCGATACAACCTTGGGTCTCTCAGGTTTTAGGCCTTTGACTCCCCCCCCCCCTGGCTCCCTTTGCTCGTTATCGTTTTATTTTTTTTCATTTCCGGTGAAAAGGATTTTGAGTCGATCAAAGCGCCGAGTCCCCCCCCTCCGGTGGAGTCCCTTTTGAGTCGTACTATTTTTCCTTTTCTGCCTGCTCCCGAGATGCTTTTTCGTTTTTTTACAATTTCATTTTGCGATGATTTCTAGCCGCTTTATAGTGCGTGAGTTTGTGATTGCTTCATCCAAGTATTTGTTTAATGTTTCATCGCTCTTCCCCGCTTTGTGGCTGAGGCCGCCAACCTTCCCCCAAATTTGTCTTTTTCCTTGCATATCCCCCCTGTCCTTCAGAGTGATGTTTTTTTTGAATTTTCAATACACTCAAGGTTTACCCCCTTTTCCCTCCTGGTTTTTGGACTTTAATTGATGCCGGCAGTCTCTCTCAAGGCTTTTTTTTCACCCAAACGACCCTGCTATCTGGAAACGATCTCCAATCTGAGCTTCTACCTTGAATTTCCCTCTTTTTTTTTTTTTAGATATAATTGCACTTTTGCATGGCCAACTTTTTGAATGAATTTTCTTTTTTTTCCAACGGTTAAGGTAAGAGTAGCACCCTTGACCTTCAAAGAATTCTTAATCTCCTTTGTAAAGGAACTCTTTTCCTAGGTTTTCCTCCCCTCAGTTACTCCCTTACTCCTCTCTTTTCCGAACTTTGTCGAGAGAGACTGATACCTTCCTTTCCCCTCGAAAAGTAATGCCTTTGCCCCCATGTCTACCCCCCCCCTTTATCTTCTTCCCCCCCCCCCCCCCCCTTTTTTTTTGCTTTCGGTCCTGAATGTTTGCTTCTTCCCTGTAAAGTTGGACCAATCCCTATTTTTTCCCCCCCCCCGATAGAGTTGCCCCCCTTCCTTCACTTTACATTTTTTCTCTCCTTAAGCCCTTTTTTTATCCAACGGGTCAAGGCTACGTCTTTGAGCGTTTTCCGTTCGTTTCGCGTCGAAGGGTCGGTTTTTTCCACACCTCCTTTTGTCTCGATGCCAAAAGAAGGCAGGATTTTACTGCCCCCCAACCCCCAAACACGCCCAGGTAAGTTTCCCCTGTGGGGGTGCGGCCTACTTTCTACGGGTAGTGAACAGGCCAAGACTTAGTTCCCTTTGGGGGGTTGTTTCATCCTTACGTTCACCCCTCAGGTGTTCCACCTTGCGGGGCATTCCCCCCTGAATTGTTTTAATTAAATGGCGAGACACCCCATTCCAACAAAGATTTTTTTCCCTTTCCCCCCTCCAAAAGACCTTCCCAACTCAACCCTCGCCAGCAACCCCTCCATATTTATCCCTCCCCCCCTCTCTTCCCCCCTCTACAGTCTCTTACCGCCGATATGACAAATTGAGGCTCCATACGACCACCACTTCCCCATGACCTCCGTTGAACAAAATTCTAGAATGAAGTGGCCCCCCAATTAACCCTCCCCCGAGAAGCCAGGCCACAATCCGTCGGGGCCTAAGGGAGCCTACCTTCGCGAGGACTTTTTACCCTCCCCCCCTGCTCAACATGTGTTTTTTTACCACCGGGATTTTGTTCCCTTTTGTAGCGCCCCTCCACAGCTCCCCTTTCCCCCCAGGGACATGACCCGCTTTTTTCTTTGATGAATTGATGTTTCCCCAGGGCTGCCTTTTATGCTGCTCTTCCCCATTTACCCCATGGCCCTCCTTAAATACTTCTTTCAACTTCTTGCAAAAGATGTTGTCCCCTTGTAGTCCCTGTCACTACAAAAGAATTTTTTCCTCCCTGTCCGAACCACTTTGCCCCCTTTCTTCCTCGCGATGAGAGAAGGATTTTACCCATTCCCTTCCCCCGAGACACTCCACCTGGCAATCTCCGACTCCCACAATTAAAAGTTGCTACCCCTTTGTCTCGCTTGGGATCCTTTGATCCCCTCCCTTTTCTACAAAATTCTTTCCCATATTTTCTTTTTTATGGATTCCTTTTCAGCCCTTTAATTATCATTTTATGTCGTCGTTCTTAAATTTAGCATCCCCCCCCCTTTCATACCGCCCCCCTCCCTGGTTCTTTACACATCAGGCCTTGTATCCTGGTTTTGAATTTTCCCCTACTTTCCCACTCATCATTCCTTGCCCCCCACCCCTTTTTTCCGGATTGGAATCACCTAATCCCTTCTTTATGCTTTAATAAGATTTCCCCCCAGAACCTATTAATTTTTCTAAGCACCTCATCCCAAATGTGATAACCCCTCTTTCCCAAGCTTTCCTCTTTTTCCAAAGGAGGTTGTCAGGGATTCTCCCTCCCAATTGCATACGATCTTTCTTCCCCGGCGGGTTGTTAGCCGGTCCGAAAGTATTTTGGTTTGTTGAAAAGGGTCCCTTAAGGAGTGTCCGGAAGTCTTCGCATTTTTCCGTGCAAATTCCCAAAAGTGTTCCTTGTTCTCCAAATTGCTTCCCACCTCTGGGTAGTAACTGTCGATTGTTTCCCCCTTTATCAGCTAGGAACCTCGAACTATACCACCCCCTTCTAGGCCACCTTCCTGATCGAACCAATACAGGCCCCTTCCCTAGATACAGGACGATGAAAGCCGAAAAACGTTTTACTTCTCTACGGATTCCCTTCCCTCTTTATTGGTGAAGTCAAAGACGATCCCCCATCTTAGTTGAGCCCCGCTCTCTTTTTTCCCACTAGAATGATTGATTTTTACCCCTATTTTAATTCTCTCCTTTTTTTTTTTTTTTACTTCTCTTTTGGTACCTCCATTCGCGGGGATCTATATACCTTTCTATCACACGAGCTGGCACACTCTCCCTTTATTTCCCCCCTCCCCCTGATCTCAACTTCCGACTAGTCCTTTCCTGCGATGGCCGTCCCCGTTCCTCTTTTCCTGAGTTCCTAAGCTTACCTTTTTGATTTTAAATTCAAGTGGAGGCCTGGCAGTTTTTTGAAAAGGTTTTTTATCCATTTTCGGGTCCACCCCTTTTCGCTGTCTTTTTCACCCCAATAGTTAAACAAGTGACATACTTCTAATTTTGAAGATAGGTTTTACCCCCCCCCTTTCAATTGGGTAGGTCCCCTTCATGGTCTCCAGAACTTTCCCTTCCCTTTAGAGAAAACAGTTTCCCCCTCCCCCTCATTTCTCTCAAAATTCGTAATATTTTTCCCCGTCGGCCATCTTTGCTGGACTTCTTACACCCTTTTTCCACAACGCTCCCAGACCGAAATTTTTGAAGATAAGGCCCCTTTCCCCCCCCTTCCGGCTCAGCGAACCCCTTTTGCGGATTTTTTTTCCCCCTTGCCTTTGCCTGAAAGGAGAGACCCCTCATGTGAGGTAGGTGGCTTTCGCCGGGTTTTTTCAAGATCGATGTGGGTCCCTTTTCCGGACTTTATTGGCGTTGTATCTTTAGTGGTCTTCCCCCCCAGTGCCGATTTTTCTCCTGTCACCGAAATTTTTTGTCGTTCTGCGTTTCCGGTCTTGCCGTCTCCGAAAATGCTCATTTGCACTTGAACAATCTGCCCTTCACTCTTATCATTCACTTCAGCCGTTTCCTATCTTGGACTTCCCCGCGTGCAACGGTTAGGACCACTTTCCTTTCGCTTTGGCCTGTTCTTTTTTCCGTCCATGGGTTATCTCCTTCCCAAGAGAGTAGTTTTGCCTTTATACGTGCATTTCTTTCTTGCGCTGGAGAAAGCTTTTCTTTTTCTTGTACATCTTCTCCTTTGAGACCATACCTTTTCCCCCCTTGCTTTTACTTGGATGCTTTGCCTTCTTTTTTTTTTTCCCCCTCCGTCGATCTAGCAGTGGTTTCTTTTTCTTTCCCTTTTGGCGTGACTTCTTCTTCGATTCCCCCCTAGCAGAAACACCCCCGGTTTTCGTTGATGCTCGGTAGCGTTCGCTTGATCTGCCTTCCCCTCTTTTTTTGCTGGGTTTGTAATTTTCAATTGGATTTTTTCAGCGGATGATTCGCGTCCCCTTGTATTCTTTTGTTCTTTAGGCCGGTTTTTCTGGGTTAGTATTTTCCTCCCCTCCTAAATTTCCGGACCCGGGCCCCTTTGCCCGCCAAAACGGCCCTTGTTGCAGTCTCCTGAACCCCTTTTTTCCGAAGACGTGTGTTGGTTCCTGAACTACATTCGTCCACTTTCCAAAACCTTTCCCCCCCCCCCCCCCTGGTTTAGTGTTGTGGGTCGTTCCTTCCGCTGAGTATCCGTGATGGTTTTTTCCCCCCCCGACAGAATATCGAGAACCTCTTGCGACTTATCCCCTTCCCCCTTGGGCTGCCCTTCCCTTTGACTTGAGATCTCCCCTTTCAAAGACGTGGCCTTTCTTTCCCTGTGGCTTTCTCTTTGTTTCCCCTTAGTTCTTTGACAACGGTTTCCCCTTTCTCTAGCAGCAGTCCCTCACTCCCAAAAGGATACAGATCTTTTCCTCGTTGGGACATTTTACCGACTGGCTAGAAAAAGTTCCATCCTTTTCTCTTTCCTCCGCCTTGGGGTAGAGAGATTTCCTCTTCTTTTTTTCTCTAAAAAGAGTTTGCAACCCTGCCTTCCCCCCGAGTATTTTCACATCTTCCCCCTGCTTCTGTCTTGCTCTAGGATTTAACCGTCCCCCCCACTCCCCCCTCTTCCCCCCCTATAAAAGAGTTGACCAGTAAGGCACCCCTTTCCTTTTTCCCGTTGCCCGTCCCGTCTTCTTCCAGGATTATCTCCGATTTGCGATTTTTTCGTCTTTTCGCTTTTTTTGTCCACCTTGGTCACCCCCCCCCTTCTTTCGACAGACTGACCTTTTCCCCCCCCCCCCAAACCAGGGATTTTGGTTTGGACACTCTTCACCCATCACCCCACCCTTTTTTTTCCTTGGTTCAGAGACGGCCTTTCCCCACCTTTTTTACCGGGGGTAGTTGATACCCCCCTGTAGACAGAGTTTCCCTTGACTGTTCATACCACCCAAGCAACACCTCTCGAAGCCACATTCCCCCAAACCCCCCTTCCCCAGCCCCCATCATCCTAAATTTTTTCCCGAAATCATTTCTCCTTTAAATTCCGAGAACTCAACAGTAACACCCACCTTCTCCTCTTTCTTCGCATTGAGGCATATCCGACTCCTTTGCGCGGCTGATCGAACCCTTCACGGTCAGCAATTCTTCCCTTTCTCCAGTTGGATGCGATAAGAAATGATCTGTGGAAGGTCTGCGGATAGGAAAAAGCCCGGAACCCTTTTCTTTTCCCCATCCTCACCCGGAGTTTTTCATTCTCCCCCCCCCCCAACGAGGGGGGTGAAGCTCCCCCTTTCTCCTAAAAGTTTCTTCGACCCGCCCTCAACCTTGCGTCCCTTTTTTTCCCTCTTCGAGGCGGGCCTTCTCTCCCTCCCCCGACCGCCAAACCACTTTCTGCCTCTCCCCCTTCATAAGTTCTAAGCTTGTCGTTCCCTTCCTTTTTGACAAATCCTTCAGTGGCTGGATATTGATGTTTCCTCTTTTTGGAATTTCTGCTCGCCTTCTGTTACTGCGTTGCCCTTCCTGATCACGTTTTTCCCCCCCTCCCCCTGCTTTAGGACCCTCTTTGTCCAATGGCTCTCCCCTTTTCCCTAACTCCCTTTTCCATGCCAATTCATCCTCCCCTTCCTTGCCCCACTTTGTTCAACCCTCCCCCCCACACCATCGTCTGATAGGTTATTCCGACAGAAATTCGTTTTTTTTCCTTTCTTTTTACCTTTCCTTGACACAATGTCCTCCCCTTAACACTGGTCGATGGTTGCCACGAGCGTTTTCTTGTGATCAAGGCCCAAGAAATGTTCCAGAGATCGTGACAACAGGAGGCGGTGTTTGTTTGACGGTCTAGTTTAGACGGAATCTTTTCTGTGTGACCCAATGTTCTATATAATGATGTTACGGAATTTTTTCTCGAAAACTCGCACATGTCACCAATCCCCGGTTATCATGTCCCTAACCTGATTCAATTGTGACGTATTTTTCCCCTTTTTCTTTTCAACCTTTTGTGGTGCCACTGCATCTCCCTTCCGCGAACTTCTCCCCCACCCTTATTTCTTCTCCCAAACGCAGATAAGAAAGATTGACCCTTTTCCTTCAAATAATCTTTTTTTTTTTTTTTTTCCCCCTTCCAGATAAATCCCGATAGCTTCCACCCACCGGATTACAGTTCTGCTTCCTGCTTGGACTTAATTCTTTTTTTTCCCACCGATTTCTACGGGTTTTCCCCGTGAATGACCCTTCTGAATGAGAGAAATCCCTCTTTTTCCCCTCCCCCCCGTTGGGGTGTGAGCCTATTTTTTTTTTTTTCCCTTTCGCTTGGTGCGGTGGAGGCCAGAGATCTTTTCTTCTTTCAACGCGCTTGGTGTTATTTCAACCGTTCTCCGTTTACTCACCAACACTCGTCCGTTCCTTTTAACCGGTCCTCCCCTGGGTGCGAGGGCATCCTTTATTCTCCGCCGCCCTTTCATGTCAACGGCACTGTGGTTTTTTCAGGTTTGGAAAGGCTTTTTGGGTCAGTACTTTTCTCGGTTCATCGAGATAGGTGGCCACCCCCTCTACCCCGTTGAAATATTCCTCAATCTCGGCTGTCCTCTAACTTTTATTTCCTGTCGTCAGAAGGCATGGTGCTTAGTAGGGAATCTCCCTTATTTGAAAATTGAGATTCTCCCCTGCCATTCACTCTCATTTACCGAACCATTGAACACTTCCTCCACAGCCCCGATTCCCTTCTTCTGTCGGATACCCCACTCACAACCCGTTTTTCACACAGCGAAAGAACTCCTTTCTCCTCATTCCCATTTTTTCATTTTTAAATTGATACAATCGCACCTTTTCCCTTGCGGCTTTTTATTTAACATCTCATGTCCAGTCCCCCTTACTCATGGGGATCTCGTCTCCCGTTCCCCAAGCAGAATGTGTGGGTTCATGACCCAATAGTGTTGTAAAGGCCTTTTCCCCCCATTCCCCAGACCTTTTCCTTTTTTTTTTTTCTTTGCAGCCCCTTTCCTTTAATGAAAAGAAATACTGGGGCTGGGTGGGACTGTCTTTCCCCCGGCTCAACAGCAAATTTCTATAAGGCACTGTCACCCCCCCTGCACTTACACCACCCCCCCCTTCACTTTCATTATCTATAGTCCTTTCCTTCCCCCCGGAAACGGTTAGGCCACTTCGGCTTCCTTTTTTTTTTTCCTTCTTGTTCCCAAGAATTAATCGCCCTTTACTGCGCGAGGGGCCTTGGGTTTCTTTTTTATTCCAGATGGTCCTACTCCTCTAATCCCCCTCCCCCCTAGTGTGTCGCCGGCTCCAGTAAAACTCGGTTTTCTTGGTCCTGAATCCTTTGGTTTTTTCCTGGCTTTGGAGATAGAAGACCCCCCCCCCTTACTGTTTCTTTTCTGACCTCTAAGGGACGTTTCCTTTCTTTCGGACCGTCTTTTTCTTTATAACCGCAGGAAACCCTTTTTCTGGAGTCGGGTTCGTGTCCTCAGGAAGGGCCCCGGTTAGGTAGGATGCCAGTGATTGGGGTGGTTTTCCTCACTGGGACTCTTATGTTTCTGCACAGGTCAGGTTTTTTTGAGGCGTCTGTTTTTGTCTTTCTGGAGTTTTCTTTTGATGTGCCCCCCCTTTTCCTTTTTTCTAGAACCTTCATGGACCTTTCTTAAATGTGTTCCGCACCCTTTTTAAAGATGTGGTGCGTTGTATCTGAACCCCCTTCCTTTCGGGTGCTTTTTTTTTTTTTTTTTCCTTTTCCCAATTCTGTTGACCTCCTGTCCCCCCCCCCCCGGTCCCTCCCGTCTTTTTTTTTTGCACGGTATTCTCTCCTCCCTTGTGACATTGTTTGAGTCCCATGTGCCCTGTGGTGAACCCCAAACCGTCCCCATGTGAGGCACGGTTTTTCGCTTTAGGCCTTACCTTCCCATCTGAGCGGCTTAGAACTTGCCTTTTTGGTGGATTTTGGAACGGCGGTTATTTCTAGATAATGAAATAAGTTCCTTTCCCTTCACTGCCTTGTTGTTCGCGGCATTCTCCCTTTTAGCGTGTTACACCGCTAAGGGCTTTTTTTTCCTCCCCTCGTGTTACGGATGGTAAGTCCCCGGCCCTACCCGGGCAGAGATCCGACCCCGGTCTTTGTCCCACTTCGACTCCACGTGTGGCGGCACGTTTCTTCGTACTTGTTTGACCCCAATTTGTTCCTT
>Ga0179593_1659402_pt1 | contig 16496 bp, 12 predicted proteins | sample CZODoug2_1_08_16_FD_185931 | JGI IMG/M metagenome (GOLD analysis project Ga0179593, IMG submission 185931) | Vadose zone soil fungal communities from Angelo Coast Range Reserve, California, USA - CZODoug2_1_08_16fungal (PacBio error correction) | ecosystem: Environmental > Terrestrial > Soil >... | reverse complement strand
CAATTCCTTCTTGTAGGAGCCACGAGATATCTCTGTCCTGCCCCCCCTCAGTGCCATGAGAATCCTTTTTTAGGAGGCAGTTGAAAGTTCACTGCACGAAAAAGTCCCGACGCCGAGTTTTTCTGGTCCCAGAGACTCGGGCGTCTTTGTAATTTCGATTGTTCTTTGCCAATCCCGTAGTTTGCGTTCACACTGCTTGTCTCATCGTTTTCAGTTAGTCCAGTGTTCCCCTTTTATCCCGGGTTTTTTGTGGATGTTCGCGGGTCCCCGCGGAATCATCGGCTTCCGCCGCTATTTTTCCACCCCAAATGTTTCTTCCCCTTTTACCGTGATGAGTCTTCTTACTTTCTTCAGTCATCGCTGACGGTTTGCTCGCCCTCGCGGGATCCCGGCTTCCACCTCTTTTCTCCCCAGACCTTTCATTGCGCTCCTATAGGGGCCCCCTGGAGTCGATGAGAGTACTTTTCCCCTCTCCAAGAGTCCGACGGCCTCCCTTGCCCTTTTTTTCTCTTCGGGTCACCCTGCCAGGTTCGCGTAACTAAGGCGGCTCCTCCTGACCTTTACATGATACGGCCCTTCCCCTAGTCTCATCTCTAACGAGATTTATTTTGATCATTCGTCGATATCTTCGGTTAGTGCCTCCCGGATTCGGGCTCCCGTTTTTTTCGTCCGTAAAGACCCCTGACTCCATTCGTCATTTCCCCGACCCTGGCACGGTTCTTTTGATCACGCCGATCGGCTCCCCCAAGACTTCCGGTTAGGGCCCCTCCTTTTCATCCGAGGATCGGTTCCTACGTTCCCTCGGAGAAATTGTCCTCGCTCTTCTGACGCAATCCGGTCAACGTTTCTTTTATCCCTTTTCCAATGGCCGGCCCGGCCACGATCAATGCCGATTGACAGTCTTTTTTGTCGCCCCTTTTCCCGGAATTCACCCACCTCCCTCGTTTTACATCAGGTCCATCTACGCCACGAATGCACACCTACCAGTCTTTCTTGATTAGGCCAGCGCTTGGGGCATCCCCCCCCCTCGCCCCCACCGCAGTTCCTGCACGGTCATTCCCCTCGTTTCGGTCCCCTCTTTCCCCCCCCACCTTTTTCCCCCCAACTTTTCCTGGCGTGGGATTCTGGTTTTTTTCTTTTCAATTCTTGAAAGCTAGTTCCGGGCAACCTTCATTTTGCACTCTACTCCTGACCCATGTCTCGTTTATTTTTTTTTGCAAACCAGTCAGGGTTTTGTCTCGCCCCCAGCGCCGAGGAGTTCCTTTGTCTTTTCCTCGACCTTCCTCCTGGCCTTCGGCGGAGTCAATTTTATCTCCCCATGCCGCCCCTCCGGGTCGTCGTCGTCGATCCGTTTCCTCGGTCTTCGGGCGAAGCTGGCAGTTTTTTTTACCTAATCCTGAGTTCTTGAGTCTGAACCCGGTGTGAAACGCTTTCTTTTTTGTGTAGTGTCATGCTCCCGGAATTATACCTCTGAGCTTCCACTCGCACAATCAACGCGTTACGAAAACTGTACTCGTTTCGAAGGGCCCCACCCCCACTTCAGACACGGAGGGGCATTCGGTGTTTTTGCACGGAGCGACGCTACCTTTCGCCCTGCTTTATCTTCCCAAAAGACCTATTCTTCTGTTGTTGAGAAGAGATGTCTGGTTGTAGAGACCCATTCCTTTGATCCGTCGCTACGTTGCCATGATTGGCTTTATTTTGGTTGGCCAGACATCTTTGGTCTGTTTTACGGCGTTGATTGTGAGTCCGTCACTCCCTGTAGCTTTCCACCAGCGATCCTTTTTTCTCCCCCTCCCCTGGGATCGGTCTGTTAGCCCGGACTGGTAGACCCTTCCTTTTTGCGCCCGTAAAGACCTGATCCTATCTTTTTTTTCGACGACGACGCCTTTTTTTTTTTTATCTGCATTGAGCACCCAACCCTTGCCCTTGCCAACTGTCTGCACTTATTCCTTGTGTGACCTTCCAATCGCGCTTTTTTTTTGGTTTTCTCTCACCGAAGGGTTGAGCACCCAAGTCGCTCGGCTGAGCCCCCCCTTTCTCGTTTGCTCGGTCCTTTTTTTCCTTTTGTTTCTAGGTTCCCCAAATTTAGATGATGCCCTTTTCTTTTCGTCCTTCACTTTTGGCACTGAATGGGGCCCCTCGGAATAATCGACTGTCTTGAATTCAACTTCGCACTTGATTTTTTTATTCCCAGGGGCGTCTGGCCTACTCGCGTAGCAGTTTCCTTTGTGGCGTTCTCAATGGTACTCCGTTCTCGGCCGGTTGACTTTATACTGCGGAAATCAGCACTGCCTTTGCTTCTTGTCTCCTTGCCATCTCTATCTGTCTGAATAATTCGGATCGTCAATTCCCTGGTGTACCGTGTGTCTCAGCACGTTGATGCCTCGTTGTTTTCTCATGCGCTTAAGTGGGGCTGTTCTGATTCTCCGGCTTGAGCCGTTGTTTTTTCTCCTTACAAAGGAGACCGTGCCATCTATTCCGGCGATAACACCAGTGCCGTTTTTTTTTTCTTTCTTGGCCTTTTTCAGTGAACCTTCCGCGGATTTCCTAACCACCTCACGCTAACCTAGCGCGTCATCTTCGCTCTCTTTGCCCTTTTCTCAAACCGTCTTCTTGAGTACGCGAACTGACCTGTTCGGTGTCCCGGACTCGATCGTCGGCGCTCTTCTCCCTTGGTTTCGTACTCTACTCTTCACGCGATGGGAGTCCGATTTTTCTTTCAACTTACCCGTATTTCGATCGGGGTCTTCTCTTTCCCCGAGGGCGCTTGCTTTTTTTTTTTTTCTGCTCTCCCTAATATTTTTGACGAATCTCACTTCCTTGAGCCCTTCTTGGCCCTATATGCTGAAGCCCTTCTGCGGTACCGCGTTCCCCCCCCTGCTACTACGGTCACTTCCCCTCTTCTGACATTTGGCTTCAAAATACTCTTCATCCCTAAGCCCCCTTTGATTGGCAGAGGGCGTGCCCATTTTTCCTAACGCCGAGATAGTGCCAACCAGTCGCTGGCACTTTGCATTTTCAGGAAAGTTTTCCCCTCTTCTTTCCACTGGCGAAGTCTAATGTCTGGGGTCCGCATAGGCGCGCATCCAGCATGTTTCCGATTTTCCCTTCCCTTCACTTGGTGTTTGAGATTCCTCAACCTTTTTCGGTCCGCGCGACTATATCGGGTTCTTTCACGTACTTCGCCTTGAGCCCCTTCCTCTAGTGGCCTTTAGAAAGCACTTACCACCCTCGACTACGGTCCCTAGGCTTTTACGGACTTTTTTCTGTTATTTGTTTTTTTACTCTTTTAAGTTTCACAGCCTCTGCCCCCCCAATAACCTTAGATTTCAGCTTTCCCGGAGGTCTAGTGCTCTTCTCTCAGTTCGTGCATTTTTTTCCATCCCCCGGAGTCATCGTGTTTTTTGTGGATGCTCGTCGGTCAGCTCCCGACCTTACGGCTTTCCGCACTTAACCCCCCTCCGTTTCCTTCCGACTTTTCATCGATCTTGCAACAGATGAAGTCTTCGGTGCGTGCAACTGCCTTTATTCAAGACGAGGTTTATTACCTCCTCTCCCCCTTGCACCCCCGCTCTAATTTTGATCTCCCAGATTTATTCCGATAGCACCTTGCACGCCGCCCGGACCGTTCCCGACTTTAATGGCGTTTTTTTTTATTTTCCCCCGGTTCCCCTCCTCAAACTTGATAAGACCCCGTGTCCCCTTGACCATTAGCAAGGACGGAACTCAGATGAGACTTGAACGATCTTCTCGTGAGATAAGTTTTCGGCCGATCTTTTCTTTCCCCAGTTTTATATTTTCCCCCCCCACCTGACTTCAGGTCGTGCCCCCCAACGAGAAGGTTCCCCCCCCCCCCTCACCCTTTCAGGCCAGGATGGTGTAGCTTAACCGACTGATCCTCTTTGAAAACTTTTTGAGATCGGTCAAGCCGTTCCCGGAAATACGTCCCCCCCTTTCCGGAAAGGTAGCAATCACCCCAATTTTCCATCTCCTTCTTTCCAACCTAAGAGATATCCAGACCGGAGCGGAGCATCAAGGAGATTCTAGTGACCCTAATAATATGCCCAAGCTGCATCATGGTACCTGCGGAACGATATGGCAGTGCTGCTTTCCCGGTCCCTCTTTTTAAGCGGCACCTTTTCCCCTTCCCCCTGTCTTTAAACAGACGAACCCGAATGAAATACCCCGTCAGTCTCTGCCCCCCGGCACTGGGAATCGCGCTCCCGATCCTTTCATTTACTGTAATCGGCCCCCCCTCTAATGACGTTTCGGTTCCCCTTCTTGCCCAAGCAGTGACCAAAATTACTTCCATGCCCCTCAGTAACTTTTTTGCCTGTCTGAACGCTAGTTACCAACGACTCCCCGAGAGACATAGCTTTACTCCCCCGAGCAGCCTTTTCATTTCTTTCAACAATCCGTTGGGGCGCTCCTCCCCCCCCAAGCAAGAGTTGGTCCGTCGTCCCCCTTCCCAATGAGTTCGAAGGTTTTTTGTTTACCGTTCGGCGGCCGTAGGAGGGACTCTTACAATGCCTTGCACTCTTCTTTCCCCCGGTAAGAATTACCCCTCCGGATTCAGCACTCCTTTACGGGCGGCTCTCTTCCCCTGATGAAGTCAGCTTCTTCCCTCGAAGTTCCAAGATAACGTCAATTTCCCCGGTGGTAGTGGTTTTCACCGCCCTTTCGAGTACAGGCATTCCCAATCACCCCCGCCGCGGTCCGGAAAATCGTGATATCGGAGTCGGCCCCCCCCCCTCCACCGGATTAAAGGTCGTTCTTGATCTTATTGTTTCACGGAGGGACGAAGACAGCCCCTGGATGTTCCTAACCCGTCCTCATATCCTATTTTACCCTTTTTTTTTGTTTTTGAGTCAGATGAGGGTGTGTAGAGAATCCCAAATTTATTCTTCTTCTTTTTTTCCCGTTTTTCCATATTTCTCAGGCCCTGCGTGTCACTTTAATTTTTTGTTTACTTGACTCGATATTCATTAGCCCGTCTGAGTCGACTGTCAATCTAAGTCAGGTTCCCCAACCCCTCTCGATTTTCAGCGAATTAATCGGCTTTTATTTCGTTTAACGTATCAGAACCTCTCAGGTGACATCGCGATTTTTCGACCGTACCCTTCATCCTCGCTGTAGATTGCCGCACGCGCGGGATTGCCGTGTGTAGCTCCTGCGACCCGCGAATCTTTTTTCCGTCGAAACCGAATTGCGGACCTTGAACTCAGCCCTTCTTGAGGTGTCGATATCCCACTTCTTTTTTCCCCCCTTGCGGCTGCTGCGGTTCCAGTACTATAGTCTGCTCTTTTTCCACTGTTTTGGAACTCGCCCCGCTTTTCTTATGAACAGGGACTTACGCCTTCTTAAACAAAAAACCCTTTTTCCATGTGTAGGTCGAGGACCTTTCCACCTTCTTCACTTTCCCCCCCTTTGGCCCTCGTAAAGGAACGCCTTTGGGGAAAGCGCCTATTCTGCCCCCCGGGCGCTGCTCCCCTCTTTAGCCCTTTCTTAATTTTGGAGGTACCCGGTTCCAATGAACGGATGTGACCGCTTGCCCCCCCCGGTGTGAAGGATTCCCCAATGCCTCTTTTTAATAAAGCAATTATATTGTGATCGTGCGTTCCTTGACCCAGACTCGAAGAAACATTACTTTATTCTTCTAAGCTCCCTTCCACCTTCGTACAGTTATTCCCCCTGTTTCGATCCGTCGTGAGGCCTTTGCCGGGCGGTGGACGACATTTCCTTTTCGTCCGCCTGGACAAGCGGGCAGAGAAGCAGTTTGCAAAGGAGGCCCTCCTTCCTGGCCCCTCCCATCTTCGGAGTATGGGATCTCGTAATTAAGGCTTTCTCTTTTCCTGATTTAACTCAACTCCCAACCCGACGCGCATCCCCATGATGCCGCTCTTTTTGTCCTCTTTTTACCTATGATGTACTTTGCTTAAAAATTCTCCGTTTTCTTTAGCGCCTTTGCCCTGCCCCATTTTATGTGCCACGTAGCCCCCGGCCCCCTCTTTCCCCCCCTTTTTCCTCCCCTTGAGGCCAAGGGTTCCAATTTCCCCGATGGGAGATCTTGAGCCGCCTGTACCTTCTTGATCGGGTTCCGCTTTCACCCCCCTCTCGGCGCTTGCAGATTTCCAGGAGATGACTTTTTATTTTTCATTCATCAAGGTTTGTTTCCCCTCCTGGTCACCCTTCTTTTTCCCGTTAGCCTGCGCGCAAGCCGATCTGCGCGGACTTAGCATCCACCCCAGCGATCGCGGTACTTCCCCCCTTCAATTTTCTTTTCATTCCACCCGCTATCCCCGGTGAATTCCCTCACTTTGGAAGAGGGCGTCAAGCTGCTCTACTGCCCAGTTCTTTCCCCCCCCTCTATCACGTATTTCTGTGAACCTTTTTCCGATTTTTCAAGTGCCCCCGAGATCCCGGATTTAGTAGGATGATAAACCAGAGATAGGCGCGCATAATCTCCATGTTCCTATATCTTCTTAATCCCCAACCCCTTGTGATTGTTTCGATATCCCCTTCATGTTCTCGGTATGCAGCTCCTACCTTAAGTAGTAGCCCCTCTTCTCGTTACGGACGAGAGTGTTCGTTCTTCTCAACCCCCAACCTTGCACCACCCCCCGCCGACGTGATCTGCTGGCATTTTTTTCTTATGGCTTGGAGTGTGCTTCCTTCAACCTCACTTTCTCGATCACGAGGATAGTCTGACTCTTTTCATTTAAGGGACATCCGGTTATTTCCCCCTGCGGTCTCTCGGGGGGTTGTGTCTTTCGGTTCTTCTGGTAATAATAGTTTCACTATTCAGTTACCAATGAATTTCACGACCCTTTTTCCCCTATTAGGTCAAATATGAAGTCCCCGCCCCCCCCCCGGTTGGCAATAGGCCAATCCTGCAGGGATTCAAGGCTGAGCCCCGATTTGTTTTACTTGCGATAGCGTCCACCTTTTCTCCCCTTCCATTTTCTCGCTGTTAACTTTTGCAGCTTTCCCATTGAAAGAGCGCATTGACTTTTTTTTCCGTGAACAGAACCCTTTCCCCGTTTCGACCCTTCCCCCCGTTTTTCAGACCCGGAGACTATCGGCGGAAAGAAGCTTTACATCTCGCCTCCTATCCCCCCCTTGTTTTCGAGTGTGTCGTATAGAGTCCCTTTTCCCCTTCTTCCCCCTCTCTTTGTTTCGAAACTTAGGTTTTGTCACCAAGACGAACACGATGACCTCTGGTTGTTCGTAACTTTTTCGACTTTTTCCCGGTAAATTCCACCAACGCCGGCCCTCAATTCACGCGGTCGCCCACCGCCCTTAGATTCTTCAACAGTAGGCACGGCCACCCCCTCGCTTTCACTTTTACGGCACGTTTTTTTTCCTCCTTTGCTTTTTTTCATACTACAAGGTGCTTGCAGATCGCTGGGCATACGGCCCGAGATGGACAAGAGTGCTGATGTCGCCCCTGACCTTCTCCCCTTCCCCCCAGAAGGCGCTTGCACCTTTTCTTTACAATCTACCGCCCAGAATTCCCGTTCTCAGTTTCTCACCGTCCCTTTCATCCGATTTCAACCGTGTTCCCGTCACGGTCCTTCGAAATGATTCGTTTCGGTCCCTACCTCAGTTCAGTGACCAAAAGTTTTTTTTTCCGTCCCCTTTTTTTTCCGTTAGTAAAGGGGGGCCTTACGCCCTGAAAAGATATTCTTCCACCCGGGAACCCCGGACCCGTCTCAGACTAGCTATGAGGCATACTGTTTTTCTCCCTCTTTTTTCGAATTGGGCGTTTTGCCCCCGTCCTTCTCGTCCCCCCCCCCACAGCCAGCGCGTTCTTCGGTACCCCCAATGATGATTTTTCGCTGCCGCGGGCATTCTTAGGACGGATCAGGGACTTCACTCCCCATCCGGCAACCTGCGTAGTTCGAAGTATTCCTTGCAGAACCTTTCCTTTTTTTTCTCCGAGAGCGGACCTGACACGAGGCGTCTTCTGCTTTTTTTTGCCCCCTAAATTCGCGTCCTTCGGTTTTTCTCTTCGCTTCCCCTAGCTGTGACAGGCGCAACTTTCAACGCCGTTTCCAATCGTGCCTCTTGAAGTGGTCCCCCCAAACTCCAAAGATGAACTCACTTCGCCCCCCCTCGGGTGCCACTGCGAGAATTTTTTCCCTTTACTCGCATCTTTTTACTACCCCCCCTCTCTCTCCGCCTAAGTGTTTGGTAGTCTAGCATGAGTATCGGGTTTAGAATCCAAAGTTTCTTCCTTTCTCAGCCCCGTGAACCCCAGAGGTTTATATTCCTTTCCCTTCTTTGTCTTCATCTTTTTCTTTGGTCCACTGAACCCTGGGTACACTCTGTTCGTACCGGCCGTTATATTGGCCTGTCATATAAGTTTTTCCGTTTCTCCCTTTCCCCTTTTCATTTCCAGACGAGCCTCATAACAGTGGGTATCTTCCCGTGAATCCCATTTCCCCGTCACGCCCCTCTTGGTCTCGCACGTACGACCTTTTGGTGAATTTTCTTTTTTCCGTTCTTTTCCCCGAACGTCATTAGATTGCCGGCATTGCGAGCCCCTCACCTTTCCAAGCCTTTCACGGCAGTCCCACTTCTCAATTGGCGTCCCCTTTCCCTTTTTTGTTGTGGAGTGTCGATCAGTCCCCCCCTTTCCGGTGTTGTTCCCAAGTCCTGCTGCGCACAGTGAGTGAAGTCTTCTTCCCAGGGTGCTCCCTTGCGGAACTCTAAGCGATGAGCACCCCCCGGACTTCCCCCTAACCTTTCATTGGTTTTTTTCTCCTTTTTCCCCGCCTGGTAATTCGCAAGGCTTTTTGCTTTAAGGTTCCTTCGCATCGGGGGACGGTCTCTGCCCAGGGGCGCTGTCCTCTTTATTTGCTGTTATTTCCCTTTGCGGTCCTTTCCCACCTTTTCCGCGGCGGTGCTTCCTACCAACAAAAAACACACCCAAAAAAAACACACCCCCACCCCCCAACACCTATGCTCTGGCTTCTCACATAAGTTCACTGCCATCGGTTTCTCTCCTGCCCCGTCGGTGCGATCGTTGCCATTTTCCTTTCTTTTGCTACCTTTTCCCCTTGGATTTCGGTCTCCGTTCCGTTTCATATTTCCTCTTTTTCTTGGGAGAATTTTTCCGGAACGGTGTTTTCTGGAACGTTGACGCCTTTTGAAGTTTCGGTGATCGACGACGGCTATTGCCCTTTATAGGCATTTACGGACCTCTGCCGTTTACGCTTCCGGCCTGGTTTAAGTTCCCCCTTCGGGATTTAACTCTACCGATTATATCTAGAAGACACCTCAGACGTCCCCGTCTCTCCTCTTTTTTCTTTTTCCGTCCCTTGACCTGTCCCCCCATTCTCCCTCGATTTTCTCCCGCGACCGACCTTGTCCCGTCGTCTTCAGTCTAGTAGGAGATACTCCGGCTTCTGTACTCTCATCGACTCCGGGAACCCCCCTGCTTTCTCTCTGCGCCCCTAATAGTATTTTCCACATTTGGCTAGCTTTCATCACTCCCCGAACGGTCACCCGTCGATTCATTCCCTTTTACGCTCTCGTCAGGTTTCAAGGACACACTTTTCCTTGTCTCTTCGCGTGGTCGCCGATGATTCCGTTCGTCCTAGCATACACCCCTCGATAGAGGTCCTTCCACCCAAGGAACGATGACCCCCCTGCCAAATCTTCTATCCTCCCCTGGACTCCTAACCTCTAAGTTTATTTTTTTCTTGCTTTTTCCCCCTTCACCGTCCATTCACCTCCCCCCGTAGTCTAGGCAGATCTCCCTTCGTCCCGGGGCAAGTTTTTCCCCCTTTTCGAAATTCCCCCTGCGCCATTCTTTCGAAGTCCTGATGGATCATATCGTCTCTTGCAGACTCAGCAATATCCCTTTCCTCCTACGTTTGTTTTTTTGGAGCTCGATTCCCCTCTTTTTGCGCGCTAGATCGTCTATAAACCCCATTAGAATTTTTCGCGGTTTTCCACTTGGTGGGAAATGTCCCCCCCCCCCCCTTTCCCACGTTTTTCGACGTGATACGATGGCATTTGGCGTATTTTTTCGTCCGCATTGACTTTCAAATTTCCAACGAGATTTTTCGTTACCCTTATTTCTATATTTTTTCTAGCGTTCATTCTTGTTTTTCTGACCGCGGTGGTTTGTTTTTTTGATAGCCCCTTTTGTCGCGACGTATCGCTTCCTTATCTAATCCCAAATCGCTTCGAACCGGACCTGATCTTCTTCCCCTCCCCACCCTCCCATCTTTTTTTCGAGTTGCCTCCTGCAAGCTCCATCATCGTCCTTCCAGATCCACCCAGAAGATTTGAACTTTTACTCCCCCCCCTCTTCTTTCCAAATTTTTCGGGCCCTTGCTTTGCGAGTACCTTGAGCCGACGGATATCTGCGCTTCTTGGAAATCTTCCTTCTTTACCCCTAACAACTGTCGTTCGAGTACCTCATTTTTATACCTTTTTCTAATTTTTTTCCTGAGCTCGGCTCCCTGCGCAAATTTCCTCTGACTCCCTTCCCTCCCCTTTAGTTCTATATCGACTGGGTTACTTTTGTGCTATGTCATTCGGTCAGGAACCCCGGCCCGTTCTTGCGAAACCCGCAGGACCCTGTCTTAACCCCCTTTTTTTCCTAAGATGGCACGAGTTCTACCCGCCGGCCCCTCGTCAGATTTTCTTCGGCCTCCCCCCCGTTCGCATTCTCACCCGACCTTTCGACCCTTCCTCCCTTTTGACTGGTCCCGACGGCACGTTTCGCGCTTATTGATTCCATCCAGTATTTTTGATTCCTGCTGGGCCCCTTCCTCCATTTCTTAGAACTTCCGTCCGGGACTGCATCCATTATACGTAAGCCCTTTTTTGACAGTTTTTCCCATTTCCCCGCCACGCATTCACACTACCCTTTGCAGCGACGGCCCCAGCTGGGCATCGCGCTTTCCCTATTCTCTTCCCTTCCTTAACTTTTCCCTTCGAATGACTGCCCCGCCCTGTTTCTGAACCCCCCATTTCCTTTCTTGTTCGTTGAGTCCCTTTGGTATCGTGTATTTGACACGTCGTTACGCAACCCCTTTCCCCCCCCTGTGAAACGACCATCCTCCTCGAGTTCTGTGTCGCAGAGCCTGGTTTCTAACCGTCAGTTCGGATCCCCAGCAGATCTGCTTTCACCTTACTTTCTCGATTTGACGTCGGGCCGTTCGGCGGCTTCCCCAGGGATCATCCTACCGGCAATTCCACTCCCCCTTCTTTTCTTTACTCTCTGAAATCGATTGTCACACTTATGTACGGGCGAGAAAAAGGCTTTTTTCAACTGGCGTTATTCTCTTTTTTGTCTCACCTATACCTTGCTTCCTTACGTCTCTTTCGGTGGTAGTGGCTTCATTCACCTATTCGGCCCTGCGTTTATACAATCAACTCCTCACCCGTTCTCCCCTGTGCCTGAAACTCCCCCCCCGATCACAGAACGCAGGGGTAGCCCATTTTTCGGTTTTGCGCGACTCTTCCGCCCCCCCTCAATTCTTGTTAAACCGATCCTCATCCCTCCTTCTCCTTTTGTTTGGTGAGAGCCTCTAGGATCGGTTGAGTGATGCGAATCCAAAATTCTGTCTCTCCCTTCTCCGTTTCCTCGGTTCACCTGAGTGTCTTTTTTAACCTGAATTCGAACTGAGTATCACGATTTGCTTGATTGTGATCATAGAAGTCAATTCATTTTTTCCTTAACCCCGCCAGGAAGCGATTCCGGATCGTTCCTCGGAAGCATTTCTTTTATTCAGGTCCTGCATATCCTCTTCCGGCTCTTTAACGGTTTTTCACTATTGTCGCTCCTTCCGACGCCTTGATTGCTTTTTTTTTTTCTGACTCCCCCTTGGACCACCTCCCTCTTCGGTTTTCCCATCATCATGTGGCGTCCCCTTCCAAGATCCCTCTGCAGGGTTGAGTGGGGCGCTTCCGCCAAGGACGGGTTGCGCCCCCCCCCCCCCTCCCTGTTTTTAAGGCGACAAGTATTCCGCTTTGATAGGGAAGGTGGGGTGTTTTGGTGATAAGAGGGCGGCGATTATTTGAATGAGCCTTTCCCCTTTTGGCCGGTCCCTTCATCCCCTCCTCAATCTTTCCATATTCCCCATCTTTCCACCTTCCCCTATCTCCTCCCCCCCTTCTCCCTTCCGCAGTAATTGTGGTCCCATCACCTGGTTCGGACCAGCAACTTTCCTCCTTTTAACGGTTTTGCCGTTACCCTTCATTTTTTTTTTTAAGTGAGATGAACCACTTTGCCCATAAGAGACGGATCTTAGGGTCAGGCGGCCCGGACATCCACGAACTGTATTTTCCGATGGCTTTCGCTGTATAACTTTGTTTCCGTTTCGACCCTCCCCCCCCTTTTTTCCGGCTTGCCCCAGCGAGTCTTTGCCTGTTCTTGGATTGCGTACATTTAAGCCCCTCTACCGTTCTTTTTTTTTTTTTTTCCGTAGTTCTTTTCTCCAGTAGGTTTTTTCATCGCTTACCCCTTTGGCTTTTTTCCGACATTGGAACGTTTATTTTTCTTTTACCCGGAGGAGTTGACGAAGACGGAGACCTTCCCCCCACTTTTTTCTTGAGAACCACCCTTCCCCCCTTTTTGTCTCGCTCCGGTTGCGCGAACTCGCGTACATAACTTCACGAAGATACTTGGACAATGATTCCGCCTTTTTTTTGAGATGGATGATCTGCGTGCAGTCTTTTCCCTTCATGTCCCCTTTTTTTTTTCCCATGCTTTTTTCTTCCGCGTAACTACCCTTGTTTGTCGCAAGTCGAGGAAGTATTCGCTATTATTCTTTTTCAAGGTTACTATACTCTCATCCCTTCCCCTTAGCTTTCCCGCGAGCCCTACTAACTCTTTTAGATCTTCCTCCGCCCTAGGGGCTTTGCTTTAGTCCCCCCCCTTCCGCTTGTCCCACCCGGTTGCAATCGATCCTTGTGGGCCCTTCAGTGGACTGAAGTTCTGCGGAAAGCCGCTCCTTTCCTTTCGCATCCACCCACCACCTCCGCTTCCTCCCGGGTCCTTTCACTTGTTTAACGATGCAAATGCCCCTAGCTATACGCAGTTGCCCCGAAATCTCCCTTATTTTTCCTTGGAACTTCATTTCCAGCGAGTATCGTAGCCTTCTCTCGTGTGGCACGTCCCTGTTGCCCCGCCTTTCACCCGATGATCGACTCCTTCCTCATATAGGGAGTCGTTCCCCCTTCCCATGTTGATCTCTTCCTAACCCCGTTGTGGATTGTGTCTATAGTTTCAACATTATGGATGGCTCCGCGCCTTTAATCTCCGGTTTCCCGTTTTTTCTTTCGTCGAGAGCGAGTTGGTTCGGAAAGTTTTGCCAAAGTGCCCCCCCGGAGACATCCGTTCTTCCTTGGCCCTTCTTGGTTATGGAGGCTGGTGGTCCCGTCCCAACTCTGACCCCCCCATCATCCATTTTTGCTCCGGCGGATACTCTTGTTATTCCTATTTTCCCTCTTTTTCATCAGTTAGTGGATGAGTGCGGAAGGTGTTTTTTTGTGGTTTGTTCTTTCCCCGGTCAGCGAGGAAGGAATTCCTTTATTTATCCCCTACGTCCCGTAATCTTCTAAGACCTTTTTGATCGGATTCGCCTCATGAGCTTCCCGTTTTTTCGGTCTCTGCCCAGAGAACTCGCGGGACCCCCCCACTCTGCGTCTTCCCCCCCCCGATTCTTGCGCTCAGCGTTTCATCTGCAATGGATCGAGTATCCCTCATTTAAGACCAGCCCGTCCTCCTGCTTTTCTCGTGGCCAAGCCCCTTAGCGTAATTTCAAGGGGACCTGCTTAATTCCCTGCACTTTCCGGGAACGCTATTCCCTTCCTTTCAACTTCGTTTTCTTTTCGTCTTCTTCCTGTTACGTGAAATCCCCTCCCTTCGGCCCCAAGCCGGACTCCCCGCCCCCTTTTGAACGTTTAAAGTGGGGTTTTTCCGGCCCACCCTTCTGCACTGTAAGTATTAGCCCCCCGCTTTCCCCAGTCAAGCGTTCCCCTTTCGTGACCTTTCCATCGTGCCCTTTCACCGGATCGAAATCACCGTCTTTGTTACGATCCCTTTTTTTTTTTTCTGAATTGACCCTCCACTTCCCCCGAGTCTGCGGACGAATCTCGTTCCGTTCAAGATCCCTCGCTTTTCCCGTTTTTTCTTCGGGACCCCGGATCCACTCATCTACCCGGACGCTTCCCCTTTAATGATTACTCCAAGTACTTCCCAACGTTTCCCAGTTCCTCTTTGGCCAGGCCCCACTTTGGGTCTCCTTTCTCCCCACGATGCCCTTCAGTTATCCCCCGGTACCTTCGAATCCGTGTCGTCACCTTTGCAACATGCATGCCCCGTTTTCCGGGGCGTCCATTTCCTTTAAGCTCTGAACCGCTATTTACCACTGAGGCACCATGTGTCCCCAATTTTTCCCCGGTGGACTCCGATCGTCCTCCCCCCCTTTTTCAGCCGCGACTTTCACCCCGTCTGTGGAGTCTAGACCCACCTTGCGCTTTCCCGGTCTCCCCATGATGATTTTTCTTTGCTGTCACATTCGGCGGCTGCCCCCTCCACCTCCCCCAAGCCCGGAAATTCCCTTTTTCGTTTTGTCAGAAGCTACCCCCTCGATTGCGTTTGCAGCCGACATAGTATTAACCTTAGGGACGCGGCTTTCTTCGATTCCCATCCCGGATTATGACTTATAGTCCCCCCCCTCTCGTGGTTTTTTTCTCTCCCGTACCTAGAGTGACCGGTCACCCAATAAAAAGACCAGTTACTCCATCGTGATTATTTCTTGATAGGGCCAAATCCCCCCTCTTTCCTTATCCTTTCTCAATGAGTTTTTAAGGGAGAAGAATCCTGAACTTGATTCTATACCAAATCACTTTTTTCGTTTGTGTTGACTCGAGAGTGAGGATAGTTTTATTAATTCCTAATGTTTTTTCTTTCGTGTCAAAGATTTTTTATATAGTCCCCTACTATTGTCGGTCAATTAGACCCCTAAGTAGGAACCGTTTCCCCCCCCCGAGGTGACTTGTGTTACCCGTCCCATAAGGTGCTTTGAAAACTAACCCTATTCTGCCTCTAACAGGTATCTTACGGTGAAGAAATTGAGCCACTTCTGTTATCTCGCTTCGGATTCCTCCCCGTAAATCCCTTTTCTGCAATCCGCCTCCCGCTTTTACAGTCCGCCTGTCTCGGAATGTAGAGTTTATGACCTTGGCATAAGCCGACAATGCGACCTGTTTCTCAATTAACTGTGTCAGTGAACTACCGCCCTATGAATGTTGTTTTTACGATAAGCAATCAGGTGGGTTCGACCACGTTCGATCTACAGTGAGTCCGATTTATGGTTCGACTCGTACAGTGTGTCCCTTAGTTTTTCGTCCCCCACTAGAGTTAAAATTTTGACTTGGTTTCCCCATGTTCAGTTTACCCTTTTTTTTTTGGTCTTTCTTTTTTTTTTTTTCATTTTACGTACCCCTCCGTGACCTTTTCCGAGACCCCGGAACTTATTTTTTTTTTAAAGGTGTTTTTTGCTCCTTCCCCCCCGTTCTTTTTTTGAGGAGCCTTTATTTCTTCTTCCTGGTAAAGACCTATGTCCGCTTACGGTTTCTTAATTGGAGAAGCCGGCCTCATCCCCCAGCATCGTTTCTTGATCGTGACACGCACAAGGCTTCTGCTTTTTTTGCCACTTAATGGATGTCCACTTTACTTTTTTTTTGCCGTCTCTACGCCAGGTGTCTATCTAACCCCAAAAAAAAAAATTTTTACCCCACCCTACCCCTAACATGGTATACTTTAGTCGTCCCGGGGGACTTTTTTTGACCCCTTTTCTTCGCGTAGACGGAGTCCCTTTTATCTAAGAGGCGGTTGCAATTCTTTAGCACGTGCTAAAAACTTTCTTTCGGTGGTTTGCTCCTGGCGGACGCAATATCTTCCCATACCCCTTTTTACCCCTCCTCGATACCCCCTATACTTTCCTCTTTTTTCCGAGATGTAGATATGCTTCCTTCTCTATCCCAGTCTGCTTCCGCCATTTGTTACTCTCACGACCCCTTCCTCCCCCCTTAGTGAACAACTTCGGCGATTTTCTCCTTACTTGCAGGACATCTTACTCCTTTCCGTGTGTTCTACTGTCTCGATGTTTCCTCTATCCCGTGTTCTCTCAATCCCCTTTCTGATTGCCCCGGCACCGTCGTCTTTTTTTTTCTCCGCCAAGGTCAGTCGCCCCGTCCACCGACGGAAAGCCGATGCTCTCGGTTATTAGCACCCACAAACTTCCGACTGTCACTTCCCCCACGACATTCCCAGGCTTACAACTCTCCTCCGTGCGACGCGAACTCTACTTTTTCCTTCTTAGTTTCTTTTACCTCCCCCCCTCCCCTCACAGACTCGTGACTCCCCTTCTGGTGTTCGTTTTTTTTTCTACAGTGCCCCCATCTTACCGTGAAGTCGGATGATCCTGCTACTTTAGCTTTGCGACTCATCCAGCCCCTTTTTT
>Ga0179593_1262992_pt1 | contig 16496 bp, 17 predicted proteins | sample CZODoug2_1_08_16_FD_185931 | JGI IMG/M metagenome (GOLD analysis project Ga0179593, IMG submission 185931) | Vadose zone soil fungal communities from Angelo Coast Range Reserve, California, USA - CZODoug2_1_08_16fungal (PacBio error correction) | ecosystem: Environmental > Terrestrial > Soil >... | reverse complement strand
TATTGTTCTCCCACCCTCTTGCGCTCCAGACTTTCCGGGGTCTTTTCGGTCTTTTTTGTGTAGCGGCTTTTTGGTGAGAACCCTCATTTTTACGCTGTAGAGGTTACAAATGGGTTTTTTTTCCCCCTTTCTAAGACCCTCCTTTTTTTTTCGCTCTGCCTCGCCTGTTTTCTCATGCAAACCCAATGCCACGCCAACGACGTAATTTCTCACTGCACACAGCGGCGTCGTCATCTTCTTCCCGGGCTAATCCCCCTCCGATTTCTCCTCCCTCCAAACCCCTTTCTTTGGTTTGCCAATTCCAGCCGTTTGTTTTTTCTTTGACCGTCAGACACTTCAATCCCATTCGGGTCAACGCACCTTTTCTTCGAGTGATCTTTCTACCTGGCCCCTATCGTTAGGAGCTGGGAATGCCCGCGATGGCCATTGCCCTGATGTTTTCCCACCCGTCTGCCCCCAAAAGAGGGTTCCTCTCCCCAATGACTCCAATAGGAACCCTTTCCTTCCAGTTTGCCTCCCCCCTATTGATAAACGAGCCTATATGTCGCCGTTCGACAGAAAAAAACAGCGGGCCTGTCAGTTTTCTTCGTCTTGGCGTACCTTGTCCTTCCCCCTTACTTTGACCCCCATGCTGCAGCCGCCGAACGGATATTGATTTCGTTTAGGAATGGCTTTCGCTGCGGGAATCGTTCTCTGAGAAACAGGCTTTCCTTTTCCTTGTCATGATCTCTCAACCGAGCGAGTGTTCTCCTGTGTAACAGAGAAAATCTTCTATGACGTAACATTCGAAACCCCCGCCAGGGTCCATTGTTTGCCGGTCAAAGACCGGGCCTTTATTCCTTGGTGCACTTGAACATTGAATTTTCTCCTCTCCCCCCCCTAAGTTTTTTTCTTTTTCGTATTTTTTTCGCTGTCACTTGCATGCCGTGCGTGGATCGGTAGGCAATGGCTGTCCTTTCCAAATGCTAACCCCTTTCAACTCGCGCTCCCTAACCCGTCCAATTTGGGTTAGCCACGAGTCCGTTTTCACCGGACATGCCCAATGACCGGCTACGTCACGTGAAGAGTGTCCTTTTTATTTCTTGCTAAGTCCGGATTCCTGTTTCTTCTTGACGTTTCAGCCTGCCCTTGCTCTGAGGCGCCGCGCGTGAAACATCGGCCGTTCCAAGCAGAAGTGCTTATCATTGATAAAACCGCCCTTTACTGCTCGATTTTAAGCCACGCGGTCTCTTTCCCTTTTCCGATCCCCCCCCCTTTCGACGTGTTGTTGTTTGTCTTTCTTTGTGAACTGATCAGCTTGACGGCCCCCGTTCTTGTCTAACCGACTGATTTTCCCGGGAGGTTCTTGTAGATGAAAGACAATAATTACGTCTCTTGGTTTAACGTCTACCGGATTTCTCCTTCCCGCATGCTGCTTCTTTTTCCCACCTTCCCTTAGCCAGGAAATCCTGACTACTCCAAAAGGACCCATCCGGTAAGTCTCCCGTCTCATTCTCCTTAACCGGCAGGACGTCGACTTCGGCTCCACACGTGGCTGTTTTCGTCATATCTTTTTTTGATCCCCCCTTGGACTTTCTTACCCATTTTGAAGACTACCCTCGAATTATGAACGGGCCATTCGGGCATTCAGGCTCCGCAGTCCCCCGAAGTGTGCGCCCCTCAAGGGATTCATCAACGTAGCTTCCCTTCGCTCTTTGGTACCGAGCCCCCCTTTCCGTGATGTCCTTTTTTTCCTTAAGGTTTTACGGCATAACGAGCTACTTTTTTTTTTTTAGCAGTATGGACGAGCAGATCTCCGTCGCTGTGAGGGACCAGCGGACAGGCTTTTTTGCGAAGGCCGTCTTCCCTGCCTCTTATCTCCCCCCCCCTTGTTGCCTCTTTCTTCCTACACTACCCTTTTTGTGCGCCAGAATGGGTTCAGTGCGCGCTCCAGCCCGCCGACGCGCCTAGTACAACCCGTCTGGTTTTTCTGTTCGAAACGTTTTTTTTTATCATGCTGCTTCCTGCCCTTGCATTTTTTTCGCACTTCTTTTTCGACAAGTGGAATGCTTCCCACCAGCTTTGGGGTCAGTTATTGTGGAAACCCTTCTTTTTTTTTTAATTGTCTTCGGCTTGCATTCAGCCTTCAGTCGCTCGCCGTCAAGTCAGATCACACCTCGCCCAGGGTCGCGGTGGACCTCCAGTGTTCCGATTGAAGTGGTTCTTTGTCTTTCTCCCATATAAACTACCAGAAGGGATTTAACCACAATCTGCAGTATCACCCGGATGCAGTCGTTCCGATGATATTTCTACTTTTGCGCCAGTCCTTTCCCCCCCGCTTTCCTTGTGCCCAGCGGGCGCCCCGTTTTTCAGCTTCGAGCAGAGTCAGATGCTTTGAGGCCGTCATTGCTCCTTCCCCCCTTATTTTTTCTTTCTTTTTCCCCCCCCCATGGTCCTTTAACCCGCTAGCGCACCATGTGGAACACATTGATGCTATTGGCCAAACCCGCTACCACTCCACGCCACATTTCGCGCAAATTCCCTTTTCTTTTAAGGTCTGCGCGCCTGGGTTCAATGACATCTCGCGCATCCGAACGCGGCTACCGATTTTGTCCCAGTTTCCTTCTCTAGACCCGTGACGGTCCCCTTTCCCCTTTGGCCCGCGGACGAGTGGCCTCGTGTTGCCAAGCATACACAAATCTGCGCCTCTGCTTATTTCGCTGAAGCTTGATTTTTTTTTTTCGGACATCCTTCCCCCCAAGACGTTTTCCGATCCCTTTCCGCCTTTTTTTCAGAAACTAACTGCTTATTCATATTTCCCGCGCCGTTTACACATCGTCATTCCCTATTGAGGCGTCGTGAAGATGAGTAAAACACGGCGGGGTTCTCATTCCATATTTTTCCCTCCCCCCCTCTCCCTATCCCCCTTTTTTTCAGCGTGGTTTCCCCCTTAGGCCGCCTTGTTTCCTCAAGCCCCGCAGAGAGGAACATGTACTCTTTGACTTCAGATTCCCCTTTCTTTCACTTCAGTTCCTCCTTTTTTTCTCCTGCACATCCCGATACGTCGTCCATGAAAGAGCGTGGTCCAGTAGTGGGCCAGCAGGGAAAAAAAAACTCGCACAACCTCCCTTCTAGCCCCCTCCTATTCCGTCCTCCCTTGATTTGTCCCTTTTTTCTGCACAACAAACGGAGCCTTTGGACCCAGTCGCGTGCGCACGAGACAGTCCCTCAACAAATTTTGGGCTAAAGTCTTGCACGGCCAAAATTTTCCCCCACCCTAGGGTCGTTTATTCTTCGATTGTTATTAAAACCGGTTTCGAGCAAATACCTTTGTCAGCTGGTGCCTTTATTTCTGTCTTGTTTGTATAGCGGGGGACCCACATAATCTCAATTTTTTTTAGTCAAGTTCTTTGCTAGCAGTGTTTAAGCCTGGGGTGTTTTCCCTACCCTGTGAGAGCCATTATTTTCTCTCCTTCCCCTTTAAGATGCCTTCCCCCCTAAGTTCCCCCGACCAAGCGCCACCACTTTTTTTTCAAAATAGAGTTTCCCTGAGACAAACATTTAGTACGCTTCTCTTCCACGGGTGGCGAAGCTCCGGGTGGCCAAAGTATTCTTTGTGCTCCCAGCGTTTGGGCGTTTAGATGCTCCTCTTCCCAACCAGCAACCTGCAACGAGGGTCCACCGCGAACCCGTTCGATTGATCTCGAACTTGCAACCTCTCGGAGAACTCACAGGCTGTCTGACCTCCGCGATTGTTCCAAACTGAGTAATGTTTTCCCAGAATGAAGCTGGTTGAATGGCACGGTTTTGGTCGATCAGTTAGCCACCCCCTTACCGGATTTCCCGATAGACTCTTTTCCTCCCTGCCCGTCCCAGCCAAACCCGCCTTTGTACTTGCGCGCGCGGGCATGTGGCAGTTCCACTGCCTTTTGAAACCATGTTCTCAGCCGACTCCGGCTTTTCTATCTTCATCAAGTAGTTTTTCTCTCATGGTTTCTATCGCTTTGAAGCGCTGTACCGGAATGGAGCTGGTCCGCCGCCATGCGCAGAGCACTCTTCTGTTCCTCCTGATCCCAGAGGAAAGTCTATTTTTTTCCTCAATTTAACCTTAAACCACTCCGGCTCCTTTTTTTCCTCTGTTCACCCCTTCCTCTTTTGGGCTTCCCCAGTGTAACTGAATCATTTGATGCTCTGTCGCACCCGCAGTTTCTTGTCAGTGTCGCGATGCCTGAATTGAGGTCAATGCTATCGGCCAATGGATTTCCGCAGAACTTGACCCCTTCTCCAAATTTTTCTTTTTCCCCCCCGCCCCACTTGGGTTCCTCCCCTCCCTTCCTTATTTCCCCGCTTCAATGAGCGGAATACGTCATCGTGACGATTTCCGAGACACTTACCTGTAGCAGCCGTGTTGAAGCAGACCGTCCAAGGCTGCGCGCAAGACTTTAGATTCCCCCCTCTCTTTCCCTCAAAAACCTCCCTCCCGCTCTTATGTCAAACCTCTCTACCTTCTTCCTGTAAGCAAACGGTGACGCGGTAAGTTTCTGAGCTTCTATACCAATCCGTTGTCATGGATCAGACCTGACCGCGCCACATTCTGATCTTCGAGCGATTTTCACGTGGCGGTCCCCTTTTCCAAGCCAATTTTATGTTGTCTCCGTCTCTTTTTTCTCTGATGGACGTCGTCTCCTTCCTCAGCCTTGCGAGATCTTGCTTCAACCCGTCCCTGAATGTACTGAATATCACCCCTAAAAGCCACAAATCACGATGACGTATCCGTCATTGCTTTTTCCACTTGTCCTGGACTTTTCTCGTTTCGTCCCAACTTGGGCCCCCTTTCCTTTTCTTTGCGGGGGTGCTGCAATTTGCTCGCGGCCAGCCCATTTTGCTTTAAGAGAACGGGGGTGATACGGGCTTTTCACACGCGCGACCTGTCCCAGAAACTGCGGTGTGAGGTAGTTTCCCCCCTTCCTTAACGGACCTTCCCTTCAGCCAGGCTTTGACCTCGCCCCAACCCCAATGGCCCGGGCTCCGGAGTTATTGAGTAGGTTACGCAACCGTTCTGGGATTTTCTTCTGAGCAGTTGATTTCCCCGTCTGCGCAGGGTTCCGTTGTTCAAACCGACAGGCGGTGCGCGAGCCAGCTTCCCCCACTGTGCTTACGGGATGAAATACAAGATATTGCGGCTGCGCCTCATTTTTCCCGTCCTTTTTTTTCCCTTGGTCCCCCTCTCATTTCCTAAGCCACGTTCAATTACACCCTGGTGGTTTTTTTCCTGTCGAACGTTGGGGACCTTTTCTCTTCGTTTTTTGACAATTCGAACGGTAATTACTATTTTCCCTTTTCCCTCCTGAACCGATTTGGGTGTCAGGCTTTTGAAAACATCACGCTCATTGTCCCCGCGTGCGTCACGCTGAAGTAGCTAATCGGGCAATTATCACACTCTCCAGCTTTCTTTTTTACCTGTCCTAGGTGATTTTTTCCCTTTTTTGTCAGAGTTATTTCAATAAGACCCAAACTGTGAAACACCACACTCGAAGCCTTTCTAAACTTTGAGTTTACCAGGGAACGAATGATTCTGCGAAGTTCCTTTCCTGTTCCGCCCTCCCCTCTTCTCCACCTTTCGTTGAGTTTTAAGTTGGCTTGGGAAATCTGCAAGTGGCAGAATAGACTTGACCGGTGCTTCTGGTTACCTATGTTGCCCCCCCCCCCAGTTGGCGTTTCAACCGCTACACATGTAACCCCCCTGAAACCTTTTTATTGGTCAACCGCCCACCCGGGTGGGGGGGGGTACCCTCTATACAGCGGCCAACAACTGCATGCCTTCTTTTCCCTCCCTGACTCGGGTGTTTTCCTTCCCCTTATTTCAAGTACGCGTCACCCTTTTGACCGGTTGCCGTTCTCCTCGCCACCCTTGTTTGCGCAGTCTTTTCCACTTAGTGTCCCCCCCCAACGGGCTCTGTTGGTTTTTCTACAGGAAATTTTTCCCCCGCTTTTTTCTCCTCTATTCTTTCTGCTCCTGGATCGAGCTTTTTTGCCCTTTTTGTTCTTGCCACAGACGGTGACCGCTGCCAGCTATCATAAGCGTGTGTATTACTGAGAACCTCTGACTTAGCATACTTTACCTTCCTCTGCCGTCAAAATTAGTTCGCTGTTTGAGTCCCCTTTTCCCTCGAGTTAAAACCCCTTTTTGGCGCCCTAATATCTCAACCCTTTTCCCTACTATTGTTGTTGAGATTCCTGATATTTGGCGCCCCGCCGGTTCTTCCTACGGCCCGCATGAGATCATGCATTTTTCCTCCAGTCTCTCCCTTTTTTTACCCAACGGTTGAGTTCTCTGGTAAGGCGTAATTGTATTGGCACCGTTTGCTTTCTTTCCAGGGAAAAACGCCCTCCAACTCCTTTAACCCTGAAGATTACCGTGTGCTCTCTTCTTTATTGAGCACAACACAAACGTACCACCGTCTGCCCTGACGACACAGTGACCGCAAACAAAGGGTGTGCTAATGAGTAACGTCACCAGGTTTTTCCCAACTTTTATTTCCGATTTGATCTTCAAGAATTCTATTTTTTCATCACCAACCCGCGTTCATGTGCGCGCAAGACTTGCTGCATGTAGAGTCTAGCGGTGTGCGGTTAGTAGCGTTTTTGCCCCCCCAATAACTGTTTTTACCATTTTTTTCCTCGTCTCTTTTTTCCCCTAACCCTTGGGGTTTTCCATAGTTACCTTACCAAAAAGCCTAGGTAGCCCTTCAGAATACTCGTACTATTGACCATTCAAAAAAGAAATTCCCCCCCCCCCCCTAGCTCCCCACCTAATTCGCTCGTCAATGCGCAAACAGCGCGCGGCCTTAGCAATCCCGGGTGCCGCAAAATAGGATTCGTCTTTTTTGGGTTGTTTCTTTTTTTTCTCCCTTACCTTTTTCTTTATCTGATCGATCCGACCAAATTCAACTCCAACGACATCTGGGTCCAATTCTTCGATGTTTTTTATCCTTTAGAACTCCCCTACGATCGAATTCCCTCTGTTTGCCGCCGCGATGGCCAACTTGAGCTTCTGCTGTTTTCCGTCCCAAAACTATGGGTCCGGCAAATGCCACAATTCGGTCCCCCTTTTCCTTTTCTCTACTTTTAGTAGTCCTCCTTCGGACCCAAAGATCGAGTCGCCCGTCCCGTTCGACAGAACCAACGAAGGGTTTCTGTCTTGTCGGGGCTGGACGTGGCATGGAAACCCCCTTCCCTTTTTTCCCCTCGGGCGACTCTCCTTTTCTTCCCTTCACAAGTAGTCGTCTCTTACAGAATATCGCTGTCGGGAATGACAGGGGACCTGTTCGCAATGCGCACGACGAATACGCCTATTTCTCGTCCCCCCTTCTATACACACTGCCTGCCCCTTTTTTCTTTGTCCCTCCTTCACAACTTCCACGCCGGGCCCGCCGTGGAGCCATGTTTGGCTCCAAGCCTCTTGAGGATTCCTTCTGACCATTGAAGGAGCAACTCTCACCCTCGGTTTTCTTTTACTGGTAGAGTTCCCTTCCTGAATGACCCCTTTCCTCCTTTTGATGTTGTTCGTCCCCTAGTTTTGCCGCGCGCCAATGATAACACCGAACGTACGAAACCCGCAATTCCACGATTAGACGTCACTGACGCTAATTGCCAATGACGTATAACCCCCCTTTTTCCTTCTTGTTCTTTTTTCGGTAGGTTCTCCCGCTTCTCCTTTATAGCCCTATGGTTGACCTCGCCGCCGATGAGGCGCGCCTTCACCCAAAGAGCCGTCCCAAAGCCAGTGATTGCTTTCTTACATTTTGAAAACTCTTTATTTTCCCCCCCTCTTCCTCCCCCCAGGGAGCTCTCCCTTCCCCCCAATATCTTTTCCCCCCTTCCTTTCACGTTTTGTTGTGTTAGATTTGAAATGGATCAGCCCTTTTCGCCACTTGCGTAAATAGGGTTTAGCAAGTAATGAAGCAATTATGGCCTTTTGGAGACTTCCTTTGTGTTTCCCGGCAGCAGGCTTTTTCCGATCTTCCCCCTCCGTCTTAGTCGTTGTCAATTCCCCTGTTAGTTGATACATTAATCCTTCCTTACCCCAAAGGCCAAATCGTCCGATGACGATGTGCAATTACTGTTGACAGTCAGAGACTTTAATTTGGCAAACGTGGGCGGTTCCATCCGCGAGTTTTCCTAGGTGGTGAGTTCTCCCTTCTCCAGCTTTTTCGCAATACCGAATTCCCTGCCCTTACGTAGGCATTCCATTTCTCTCCCGCTTAAATGCCCAAGAAGCGTGTGCGCTCATTGTATCACGATTCCCCCGGCCAGCGAGGCTTTGGACGACCCCAAAATGAGCCGTTCTTTCCTGAGTTTCTCTTTCTTCTTTCGTCTAAAGTCCTCTTTTTTATTTTACGTATTTGCCTCTCCTATTTGGATTTCAGCTTGCGTATGGCGAGGTACCCAGCGCAGGCATGTGCCAGACTAGGATTATTCACATTGTAGATCAAGCTAGGTCTGACTACCAACTCTTTTTTCTCCCTAATTGGTTGCAAAGTCCGGTTTTTATCCACGAGCCAGCGCCTGGCAATTACAAACATGCTGTCACTTGGCGATAAGGCTGAGACTCTTATCCCTGTCATTGGGTGTGAGCGACCCCCTCGGTCCATTTTCTTTTTCCACCCAGAGTGGGGGCAGGCTTTCTGTCAACATCAAGGCTCATTTGCCATCGGTTGACTTTCATTTAGTCGCTAAGCACGGGACGTGTCGAGTTAACTTTTTCCCCCAACAAGTTTTTCGCTTTTGACGAAGTCGTTGCCGATTCAGGTCAGTTATTCAATAATACAAAAACGTGGAACAAGGGAGTCCCCTCCTACGCCCCCCTCTTTTGTGAATTTTTTTTCCCCCTTCGGCAGAAAGTTTCGCATATTCTTTCCTTTTTTTAGACTTTCTCGGATGCCTTTTTCCCAGCGTTGGCTGGTGAGGTGGGATTTGGCTTGTGTTGCAGGCCAAGAGGGCAGATGTCTTCCTCGGCTCCCCCTGAATATTCCTTCCTTCCCCCCACAAACCCAATTTCTTTTACCGCTTCCCCGTAACATTGAAAACTTTCGTTATTGGGGTCCAATTCTAACCGCTACAGCCGATACCCATCCTCCTTACACCCCCTTTCCCTTTCTCCATGTCTTGAGACTTAACCTTTGTGTTCCTACCCACATAGACTGTTGCATCGAAAGCTGAATTTTGGGTGTCTAGTCCCCTTTGGTGGATGGCTTTCGGTCGGTCCCCGCTTCCTAGTGGTTCCTTTTTTTTGTTTTCTCAGCCCCTCACCCCAATTGCGCTCATCGGCTTATTGCGAAGGGGCGTCTTGTGTTCCTGAACCCCTGCACCGACGTCCCTTCCCGCTTCACATTTCGCCGTTTGTTTTCCTGCAACTCAAGTGCTTAGTCTATCCCCCCCTTCGCCTCTGGTTCAACTCTTCTTTTGGTTCTTCGTCGTGACGTAGGCCATGGGACGCCTAAATTCGACTCCCTACACCAGTTTGTTGTTTGTCATATTTTAGGACGAGCCCCCCGCCGTTTCTTCCCGACCTGGCCTCACATCCGCTCTCAATGACTCTTCTTCATCGGCCAAGGGTACCCAGATAACTCGTATGTTTCAGGGAAAATACACCACTGGCTGCTGTTAAGCTCGTCGGGTACCCTTGGGCCCTGATTTCCAGGAAAACACGCAACGCCTTTCTCTAAACTTTCCTCTGCAGGTGAGGTATTGTTTGTTTTTTCCCAACCAAAACTTCACTCCCCTGAACACCTCGTCCGCGTGCGACCGAAATCAAACAAAGGGCCTAAGGAGCTTCCAGGGCCAAAATAGGGTAGCGGTTCTCTTCCGATTAGTCCCTTCCCCCCAACCCTCTTTTCCTGTTGCTGCGCCACCTGTTGGGACTGTCCTGCTTGTGCTGTCGCGGGTTAGTATCGGTCTCTGTTGTGACCAACCTCCTCCCCCCCCCCCCTGTTTTTAAACTTTTTTTTAAGATGTAGCGGGTTCAACCCCGCAAAAAGGGGGGGGTGGCCCCGAAAGGTTCCGCTTTTCTTGCTCTGCTCTGCATATTTCTCTCACCCCCCTCCCATATTCCAAATCCCTCCTCCCTCCTTCAAAAATCTGATGCCTTCGTCCCCAACCTGCCGGCGTCGCATGCCAGGGCCTAAGTGTTCCTTCCCCCGCAAACTATTTTTTTCCAGCGTTTGGTCTGTTTAGCCTTGATTTTCCTCACCCCCTGTCCTCCCAGGCAAAAGAATTCCGTTTCCGTGAAACCCGTTTTTCTGCTATGTCTCGGACTTGTTCCGATTCGAGCGACTTCCGGCTGGCTTTCAGTTCCCCCCGCTGGCCCCCCCCTCTTTACTTTTTTAACCCGGAAAGTTCCCCCAAAGCTTTTTCCCGATCCAAACCGGTAAAGTCCCTGTCGATCACGCCCGCACGGCCGGCGCCTCCCTTCTTTTTTTCCAGTCCCAAAACCAGCGTTTGCTAATGAGCGCTTTTTTGGGCTGCGTTTGCAGAACAACCTCCTGACCCCATGGCCCCCTGCCGCCGAAGGAATTGTATTCCGTAGTCGTAGGAGCCCTTTTTATATCTTCTGGAAGAGTTTTTTCGGTGTTGGTCCTGGCCGTCAAGACTGAAATCAGCTCTTCGCTCCTCGATCAAGGAAAAGTGTTTCTTTCTTGCGTAACCTCCTTCAATCCCACCTTGCCTTTCCCTTGTTTCTTACCCCCCCAACCTTCCCCCCCGTGTTTGGGCCGGGATTCCTCGTTTCTACTCCATGAGCGTCCGTTGCCGCACCCCGAAGTTTTCTTGCGGCAGGACTGTCTCTGCCCGAATGCCCGGCTGCTTTATCTTCTGAGGTAGTCGTCCCCACCCTTTTTATCTGAGAGCCCCCCTTTTCCCCCCCTTTAAAACTCGCGGTATTATACCTCATGGTGTGTGTGGACTCCCCTCTTCTTCCCAAAGTCACTCCCTTTCTCGCCCTTGAAGCTGTGACGATTTGTACTTTATTGGCATCAGTCAGGATTTCTGGTTTTCCCGTCATGGATGTTGAGTCATCAACTCTTGGCCCCGCGCCAAAAGCCTCGCCTTGAACCCAACTCTCTTATTCCCCAAAGCCCTTTCTTTTTCCCTCCCCCCTTGTCTAACACCAAGTCTTTTTCGTTCCTCCCCAGCTTTAGCGGTCGTTTTTTCCATTCCCCCACAATCTCTCTCTTTAATCCTCATCCGTTTTTTGAGTCGTCTTTTTGAAATGGAAGACCTGTCCCTCGCACCGTCTTGGCTTAACTAGCGCGGAGTAACGCGGGTTTAGCCGTCTTCCCTCCCTTTTCTTTGTTGACGAGCTTATTTGGTTCCTTTCCCTCGTCTTTCTCCTTTGCGCTAAGGCCTTGCGCTATTTCCTGTCCGTCCATGACGTGCTTACAGTTAACTCGTCTCCTACAACGGAGCACGATCGTATACGTCATGGCACTTACGGTGCGGCAGTGCAGTTCGAACTCGTGGCGGCCAAGGCTTTTCTCCCCATACTTATGTCGCATTTTTTTCTCCCCTTTGCGAGTTGAACATCCCCATTTGCCTCTCAATGCAGGAGACGTCCATTGGGGGCATCAAAGTCAAGAGGGTGCGCGGCGCGCTCAATTTTTCATTTTACACTTCCGGTCCTGCATCTTCTTTGACCCTTCCCCACAATGGAAAGGGATGGCTTTTGTGTGAAGGGGTTCCGCATAAATCTGGATAAGTTGTCTCTCCAGACAGTGAGCAGGCGGCAGGTAAGAACGGCTCTCCCTGCTTTCCTCATCGTATTCCATTTTCTCAATACTACCCTTTTTTCTCCAATATCAAATATCCTTCGGCTGGTTTCTCTGCATCATGGGTTTCCCCCCAAGTCCTGCAACGATTAAACTCCCCGACGACGCGCTCAAAACCCCTGGTTTTTTCTGTAGAACGGGCCGGGCCTGAATTATGCCTGGTACCTCAGGAGTTTTTTTCCCCTCTTCACCTGATCGAAACGGTTCATTTTTTTGACTTGCTCGCGGTTTTGGAGGAACTCGGTGGCCCACCCCTCCCCAGCAATTTTTTTTTTCCCTGCGGCAATCAGCCGGTGAGTCGCCTCGATCGGGTGTTCACATCGCATCCAGGCTTTCGAGTTTTTCCCCTCATTTCTTTTCAGTATTTTTCCTTTTCGTGATGTGACAATCTAAAAAAAATCTCCTGGTGACACCACTTCGAAGCCTCTTGCGTGCGTATCCCCCTTTCGGCTTCGTCCCGGGCCGCCTGATCTATCCGCGTTTTCCGCCGTTCCGCGCGATTATGAAAAGCGGCTCATTTCTTTTTCCCCCTTCTTGTTTTTTTTTGTCACTCTTCAGTTTAGTATAGTCCTTTCATACCCTTGAACTTGCTTTACTAGGTTTTTGCCCACCCCCCCCGGTTAACCCGCTACAGAGTAAACCCATTGAAACCATTTTTTCTCTTCTTTTTCCAAAAACGATTCCATAACCTTCCCCCCCCTCGATTCCCTCCTCACAAGGCCCAGCACGCCAGGAACGTTGGTAGAACACTGTTTTACCGAACGGGCACCGATTTTGGCCACGGTTGATTTCTTTTCGCAACTTTTTTCTTTCCCTGTATCAGGTCGCCCTGCGTCGATGTCAAAAGGGCTACCTGTCAGCAAATTAACAAATCCTGGATCTCTCTGCTTATTTCGCGGAAGGCGTGCGAGTGTTTCCTGGAAATTCTGCCCAAACTCCTGTTCCCCCGTCCTCAGAGTTTGCCCCTCCTTTTCTTTTGACACCCCACCCTCTTCCCCTTTCCACCCCCCCCTCATTCCTCAATCTCTCCTTCACAAACCCCCTGAAACTAGCGTTTCTGAAGATTACCCTGATCCCCTTGATCACATCGTCAATTCCGTGGCGGTCGTCGTCCCCACGTTGGGGAGATGGAACACGGTTGCTAATCTTCGAAAACCATACTCTTCCTCCTCCCTACTTTGTTTGTTTGTTTTTTCTAGCTATTTTTTCTCACTCTCTTTCGTTTCCTTAACTCCTTGCCTCACCCTCGGGAATGACTGATGTGACGGCGTTTCAAGTTCAATATGCCTAAGCGTGAGGTTCCTCGGGTCAATACCAACCCCTTCGGTACCTTTTGCCACTTTTTTTTGTCCCCCTTCTGTGTGTCTCTTCCCTTTGGACCACCCCACCTCCTAGCAACGCCATTCGATCCAATGTCGGTATTTAAGCGCAGGCCATTTGCTTGAAGCCACAACCCCGTGTGCGCCCTTTTGACCCTCTTTCCCCTCTTTTCGAAGTGCAGTTCCTCCCCCCCGGTTCTTTCACCTTTTGCTTCAAAAGGGTCCATGGTATCTGAGCGTCTTGCTATTGTTTCCTTAACACCCGCGTCCTCGTCAATGAAATTTTTTTCCCTTGTAGCTGTTGTCTTAGGCTTTGTTACAGCGTTTTTCTTCGGTTGGACCCATAGCATCAATGTTTTAACTGGTTACGCTTTAGCGGGGGTTAAACGCACCTGGGGGTTCACTCTCCAGCGACCAAGACTTCGGCTTTTCGCCTTTTGCCTAGCCTCTGCTAGATCTGCACCCAATCCCCAGATTACCACCTTCCCCTCCAGCTGTTCCTTCTAGCGCGTACCACTGCGGAAAACAGCTTTTTCTTCGACTCATGCTGTCCCCTGTTCCCCCTCAGTCGCCGGTTTTTACTTTTTCACGCAAAAAACAATGGATCTGTGCATCAATTACTCGTAGTGCCGATCCACGACCACTCATCTTGCCCGATCTTTCCCCTCCCTTTGTTTCTTTCTCTCCTTACTTGACCGATTCGCCGATTGCTGGTGTTTGTCCTCTTCGACAATGAGCTTGAATGTTTTTCCGTCAAAGGCCCCCACAAGTTTTTTTCCTCTGGACCTTCCCCCCCCCAATCGGTCAGCCCTTTGTCTCTATTTTCGAGCACCACCTGACTTGCGTAAGTGCAGGATTGCCGGACCGTTCGACAGACCAAACCAGCCGGGTTTCCCTCTCGATATTTTTGCTTTCTTGGCAGGAAAACCCACTTTTTCCAATTCTGGCGCAGGCGCCTCCGAAGGATATTGTATTTAATTCATGTCGCGTTTACAACGGAATATCCGCTGCGGGATTGGCATTTCTCTCTCACTTCTGTACCCGTTTCCCCGAGACCACAATTCGCAATCATATCTTTTTTCAAATCCCGTTAATGATCCTGACCCCAAGATTCTTTATGATTCTAATTAAAATATCACGTATTCCATTCCTTTTCCATTGTTTGTTGATCTTTCCCCAAGTATGTGAAGGCATCCCCGGGGGTGTGCCGCCATGCCTTCCTTTTGAACTACCCCATTTCTCGAGCTCCCTCCTTCTTGTTTCCATTGAGCCTCTGTTTGATGCCTGAATGAAAGGAATGTAGTCTGCCAGGTCGGGTCCCTCGCAATTGCTACCACCGGCTTCGCGTAGACGAAACCGCCAACTTTTTCCTCCACTCTCGAGTCCTTTTCTTTTTCCACCCGCCTCATTCCCACTTGAGAGATACTGTCATCGTGTGACTGATTGTCCACTGGCCTTTCCTGGTAGCCCGTCACGTGTTGAGCCGACCTCGACGATTCTTATTTCGAGGAACACACTCCTTCCTCCTTGTTTTACCCCCTCTCCTTTCTTCCCTCCAGAATTGCTTTCATCTCAAAACCCGCGTTACTCCGCGCGCCTCCCCTACTTTCCTCCGGTTCCCCAATTATTCTTCCTTTCACCCAAATATATATATTTCCCCCCTCGTTTTTTTGTTGTGTTTGTTTGTTCTGACCTCAGACTTGCCCCGCGCACCGGTCTTGGCTCACACAGTAACGGGGTTAGCAATGTAGATGACCTCCTTTCTTTTTCTTGACGGCTATTTTCCCTTTCTTCTTGGAGGCGCTCTCTTTTCCTCCTTCCTCGGTTATATTCCAAACGTCACCAGACGGGTACTGAATCCTGACTTACCTCCTACAAAGGACACATCGTCTATCTTCTCAGTCTACTTCCCCTTTTGACCCCCTTCAGCCTGTCGAATAGTTTTCTTCCCCCAACAAGGTGCGGTTTTCTTCATCTCTAGTTGCCGGTGGTGAGCATTGGAGTCGCGATACCGCCTTTTTTACTACAAAGAAGAGAACGGTTTCCGGGCTTCCAGTGATCGCACTCCTCTCCTAACCCCAGTTCTTTGACCGCTCAATGATTCCCCGGAAAGGAACCGCGGGCTTTTGGACCTCGCACCCCTGGCACAGTGGCTGGTTTTTTTCCTGTTACGGAGGCTTTCCGCATCCCTTAAGCTTTCTATGGGATCAGAGGAGTTCCCGCGGCTCCCTTTCCTGCGAAGGGACCAGCGACAGGCCTGGTTCGAGCCGCTTATGCATTCTCCTGCGACTACTCTTTCTCAATTCCCCGAGTTCTCTTTCTCCCCCCTGCATGGTTTCCCACCTTCCAGAGTTTCCTTTCACGCCTCCGTCCCTTCTTAAAGTACTCGATTTTGGTAGAAGTGCCGGTTCTCCTGCCTTCGCCTCGGCCCGTGTCATGGGGGCGAGACCCCCTTCAGACATGGGAATTCCGATTTTTTTATTCGGGCACCGCTTTTTTTTCCCGGTGGAAGAACATTCCCCCCTCTGGAATCGCTGGCTTTGCCCTTCATCCATTGTTCGTCTCCCCCCTCCTTTTCCCCATGGCGATAACTCTCCATACCTTTAAGCGGTGGACCCCGAATTCGTTGCCGAGTGTTTTTTTGCGTTTCTTGGATGCTAAATATAACCTCCCCCCACCTGCGGAAGGGAGCCCCAACAAAGCCACTCCATTTTTGCCAGTATCACCCGGTTTCGCCGGGCGCATGATTCGACCTCCTCTTTTGAACTCTTTTTCTAGCTCTCTTCAAGCTGTGTCTGGATTTTTCACGGGTGGTTGGGTTGCTCTAGGCAGAGGCAGACATAAGGGACCTAACCCTTCTTTTGATGAACTTTTTTCCCCCCCTTTTGGTTCAAACCTTACAAGTTCATTTTGACCCCCCCTTGGTCCTTTGCCCCAGCTAAATAACGCTACAGCATTCTACCAAGCATCCCCACTGAACCTTATGTGCACGTTCTTGCCCAGTCCAGTGAATCTGGTGGTGAATGACCCCTTAGGCTGAATCGAACGGATACCAGATTTTCCCCTTGAATTTCTCCTTTTTTCGCAAAATTTGTTTGCGTTCCCCCTGTTTGCACTCGGCCAGCTTTTCCCCCCCTGGTGGTTTTCTCAGCCCATGCACAAATGCCTGCTCCTCTCTGCCTTATTTCGCGTGAATTTGCGTCTTTTTCCCTGGAATCCCCCTCTTTCCCTCGAAATTCTTTCCCCCCCTCCGCATTTATTTTCCTGAGCCTTAATCTTAGGACTCAATGGAGCTTTTCCCTCCTCTTTTTCGGCCGGTGCGTCAGTGACGAGAGGAACCCGGGGGGCGATATATTCCTCAACCCCACTCCCT
>Ga0179593_1276828_pt1 | contig 16498 bp, 20 predicted proteins | sample CZODoug2_1_08_16_FD_185931 | JGI IMG/M metagenome (GOLD analysis project Ga0179593, IMG submission 185931) | Vadose zone soil fungal communities from Angelo Coast Range Reserve, California, USA - CZODoug2_1_08_16fungal (PacBio error correction) | ecosystem: Environmental > Terrestrial > Soil >... | reverse complement strand
TTCTCCTAGTGATCGGACTCCTTTTTCGGTCTTTCCAGGATGAAGGCAGCGCGGGCCCACCCCAGAGCCTTTGACGCAGCTCTTTCGTTTTTTCAGTATCACCTCGCCTTACCCTCGAGTTTAAACCAAAGGCGTTAGCATCCCCCTCTCCCACATCGACGTTTCCTTTTAAGCGTTTCTGAAATCGGTATCCGCGCCCGTTCTTCGAGCGGGTCCCCGTCCCCTTGTTTCCATAATCAACGCCTAAACAATGATCCGCCCCTCTTGATATATTGCCCCCGTCTTTTTCTCCTCCCCCCACGTGTAGGTCCCGACCTGCCCTCGCCCAGTCTTTGTGGTGTTTGTTATTTTTTGGCCGCAACCGAGGTTTTGGAGTTTCCAGTTGGCCCCCTCGGAGATTTTTTTCCCACAGATCCATGGTTCCGTGCCTCCCTTCCGTATTACTGAGGCCCTTCGTCTCATGGTCTTATCGTTCTGTCGTCAACAGCAAAGCCGTCTTCTTTTTAGTGGCCCCCCCTTTTCATATGTTCCTTCCCCGCCTTTCGAAGCCCGAAATCTAGGAACTCTCTTTTTTTTCTGCAAACCCCGGATCTTCCCCAGCCCTTGACAACTTCGCGGTAGGAAGTTCCATTCGCGAAGACACTTGCTGTCGACTTCAGGCCCCTTTTTTCCTCCCATTTTTTCTTTTCTCAGGCATCGGCGAGCAATCGTCTTCCGGGAAAATATCCTCCTCCCCTTCTTTTTTTTCCACCGCATTTTTTTTCCCCCAAGACGCTCGCGCCTCTGACTTCGGTTTCTTTCGTGATGTGCAAAGTTCTTCTTTCTTCCGTCTCCCTAAGGTTTTCGTCTGTATCGCAAACCTCGATGTCCTTTCTAATTTGTTTGACCTTTGCTCACTCGATATCCTCGGCCCTGGTGGACTTGGTAACCTTCTCCAAATTCTTTTGACCCCCCTGATTCGACGACGATCAGGCTTGTGTCGTACTTTCTCCCTGGCGGCTTCAGCTCTTCAAACTAGGGGGTGGTAAGAAGTAGACCGTACGTGAACTTTTTTAGTTTTCCCCTTGGCGCTTTTTTTTTTCCGTTACACCCCCCCCCCCCCCCCCCCCCCCCTAAAAGTGCCCCCCCTAGACGCAGTAACCCCTGTTTTTTTCCCCCAACGAAATGAGTATTTAGGAAGTGCACCCCTCCCCTATTCGTTTTCTCCGCACCTTCTTTTTTTAACCGGTTTTGCTCCTTTATCGGCCGATACCGGCATTCCCCTGGTTCCCCCCTTTTTTCACCGTTGGGATTATGATCTTGCTTTTTCGGCAAGTTTTCATGATTAACTCCCGCTGACGACGTATGTCTCCATTTCCGGGCGTGCACCTCCATCCCCCTTTTTTTGAGGAAGCTTCCTCAGCCACTCCGGCACGCAGTCCCCCCACTCCTCTGTTTCTAGTTCCCTCTTCGTCCCCCGATTTTCCTTCCGTGATACAGGAAGACTCTTTTCTATGGTAATGATGGTCCTCTTCTTCCACTGTTTTTTCCTCCAGTTTACGAGTTTCAATTTATACTTCCTGGACCTCTTCGTTTTTTTCTCGTCTTCCAGTATGAATGGAAACCGTTCCTCTTTCTTTGAGCCATCCTTTTCTTCCGTGATTCTCCGCTGCGTAATCGGAGTCCAACCCCACATACCCTAGTTCCTTTCTATGCTTCCCTCTCATCTGCAACCATCACAACCCCACTTCCTTCTACTTTGGAACGTGTTTCAACTTTTTCCCTTTTTCCCTTTTTGAATTCGTAGTCGATTGCTTTGAACACAGGTTTTCTGCCAGCCGCCCGCGGTGCGTCCCCTGGACAGGTTCTCCATTAACGGAGTCTCGTGAATTTGGGCGCCCTCCCCCATCTTTTTCACCTTATTCGACCTGTGCTCAATAAGACAGCATCTCGCCGTCTTATATCTCATAGGGATCCTCCATTAGTTGTTGTGTTGCTTCTCTGCTGTTTCTTACTTGTTCGAATACGTGCGATGGATTACGACATCCCCCTAGGACCGATAACTTGATCCTTTCGAGCCAGGTCGGGGGAGGGCTGGCGAAACAATGTGTTATGATGAACTCGCCAACCTTGAAACTGAACCATTTCCAGGTCAACAGGCGTCAAGTGTTTGTTGTGATTCTTTGATCTTTAAGCTTAGTTACGCATACCGTTTAGTTGCTTTGGTACTCTTACAGCATTAACCCGTTTTCTCGTGTTCCGGTTTAATGGTGCGTGATGGGGCCCGAGTCAGCACCTCCATATTCAGGGGTTTTAAAGGTCTCCTTTCTTAGGACCCCCACGCTTACCGGACTTCCGCTTTTTCGAATTGCTTTCCCTTTTTAAAATTTTTTTTGTCGTTCTTATCGACTGTTTACCCCTTTTTTCAATGCCACCTTTCTTCTCCTCCGGTAATCCCCGAATGTGTATTCGCCTTCCCTGCGATGTCCGCCGTTGTGTTTCGCTTTCCTTTCTTTTGGCTCTTGCCGTTGACGGAGGCTTCCCGAAATTTGTTCAACGTGCACCTCCGTCCTATTTTTGAATCCAATTACGGCGTTTCCTGGCGTTTTGGCCCTTGACTTTTAACCTTGCGCGCCACCGGATCAGAAATCCCAGCCGGTTTTTTCCCCCCTTTCACGGCGATTTCTTTCCCCCCGCTACTTCTTGTTTTCCCGCGTCACGTCCCCCCCACTGTGGGAGCCTCTTGACGTAACTCAATTTTTTTTCCCCTTCTACTTTAGCGGAACATTCGTTGGTTTTTCCATTGTCTCGGGCTCACTTTTGACGGTTAATTTATCGCGTCGTCGTGTGGTTGGGAACGACTCAGTCTTGCGTAGTAGGACGGGAGTACCCACAACCTTTTGAAGTGATACTTTTTCTTCTACGACGGCATTTTATGCATATTGCCCGTCGTCTCCAGTGTTTCAGCTCCCTTTTTTGGGCTCGGCTTACCTCATCACACCAGGCCATTGGTTCTCTCTCGATTGACGTCACTCCTACACCTTCCCCCTTCGGAGGGGTTTTTTTCGTATCCCAAGAGGCAACTCCGTTTTCCTCCTGCCGTGAGCACGTCCCCTCGGTTTTTTCAAAATCCAACGTGCCTCCTTTTTACTTCCAGATTCCGTGTTACGAATCAATTCCTTTCCTTTTTTTTCTCCGCAGGCGGCCGACCCCCTCTTTTCCTGTTTTGTAGCGCTGGATTCTGGACTTTCCCTAGAAAGCCTTTTGGGACTTTTCCCCTCGCAGCACAAGTCTTGCAGGCAAGACTTCCAGAAGCGTCCATCTCCTACCATTCAGGGCTGCGCCTCCTCCCTTCTTGTTTTCGCCTTTTTGTTTTGACGAATTCGGCTTCTCGGTATTTCTTTTCGAATCCAGGCGTTTCTTTCCCCCCCCAACCTCGGCAAAACTTTTTTCGTGCTTTGCTGAACCCTTTCATTATTCAAAGCCCATGGCTAACCTGACCCCAGACCCTCCCTCTACCCTTTTCCTCCCAATGGAATTATTTTTGCTGCATCATTTTTTCTCCCCTCTTTCGCGGTTTTTTTCCCCAGCCGCTGCTCCGGTCCTTTATTCGATGCCAACACTCTCTACCTTCCCCCCCCAAAGACTGGGTCGCGGACTCTAGTGTTTCTTCACGCTCCTCCCACCATCGACATGTGTTTCCCACTACAGATGATCCATCTGGAGCCGTTTTTTCGCTCCCTGTTTCTGGAGTTGGGCACCCTTTCCGCTCGCGGCGCTTGGCTTTTTCCCGATTCTCCCCACGTTTTCGTTTCTTTTTTTCCTGTGATGGCGGTTGTCTCGGCCCCTCCTTTACGTGGTTTTCCTGATGGGTCGCGCGTGTGCTCATCTCGTTTCCTCCCTGCGCGTTCTTTTTTGTTGCCCGGCGCTCGTTTCAAGCTTCTCTCCATCACCCGGGTGTCCTGGTGCGGTACGGTTTTCGTTTTTCTGTCGACAAAGCCTTCTTTCCTCTTTCCCCCTGTTTAACTGGGCTTTTCCTTGCTTCTGGCGCTCCAGACCTAGTTCCCTTGGTCCTTTTCATCCTTAGCTCCCCCCTTTTTCTTTTTCTTTTTTTGCCCAATGGAAAGCTTGCCACGCCTCATTATTCACGAGAGAGGGACCGTGGTCTCGTTTTGATTTCCCCGTTTTTCCCCCTTTCTTTTTATTGCGCGCCGCATGGTTTTAGTGAAGAATATGGTTTTTTTGCATTCCCTTATTTCCTCTTGTTTGCGAAATCAGCCCTCTGGGGGTTTTTGTCTCCCTAGAAGATCGAAGGGACTTCTCCGTTTTTTTTCTTAAAGCTTCTCCTACTTTTTGTTGAGAGAGATGCTTTTCGATTTCCATGTTTTGAAGTCCCTCTTTGATCTTATACCCCCCCCCAACGCTTTCTGCGATAGCACATCACCAAACGTTCCTTATCTCCTAGCGTAACTCCTGCTCCCTCACCCCCCCCTTGCGCGCCCCCCGATAAGTTTGGAGTCGTCCTGTGCCTCCCAGTCCCGCCCATGATCCTTATGATCAAAGTAGGTGGCCATTCTTACAATCGGCACGATTTCCCCCCGATCGGCTCTTTTTCTTTTTCGGCCAAGGCTTTCAAAGTTTTCTGAGCGCCAGCCTACGCCCCCCCTGTTGGGAGTCAGACGTCGCGTTGTTCCCCTCTTCTTTGTTTTCAATCTTTCTCTGTGCATCCTACCAGTGCTTGTTGCGCGTCTTTCCCCCTGTCTCCGTGGAAAGGCAGCGCCGGTTCAACTCACAGAAGTCCCGGCTCTGCGTCTCTCTTTTTCTTCCTCTTTCCATGAAGCGCAACCCCCCGTGGCGCGAAAAGAGAGTGCCCCCCCAACGGAGTTCTCGACTTCCCCTCTCCATCATGATCTTTTTGGTGTCTAATCGTATCCGCGCCATGGTCTTCTCGGCTTTTCCCCCCCGGTCATAAAGCAGAACCGCAGCGAACTTTCTCTTTTTTAAACTGGATTTTGTTTTCACAGTGGCATTTTCCCCCTAGGCCTCCGCGCCCAGTGCCCTAGGAGTGCCCTCTCTTTTGTAGAGCCTACAGACTTGAATGAGTGGCCGTTGCCCCCTCTGATCTTTCTTTCCCACCTTTTGATTAACATCATAATCCATGGCGGGCCTCTTTTTTTTCTTCGTTGAGTGTCCTCGAAGGGAGGTGATATCGTTCTTCTCCCTTCCCCTCCCGAGTTTTTCTTTTTACTGATTTGGCTCAACGCCGGCTTGAGCCCCTGACCTTTCTGTCCCCTCGCGACCTACACCAGGCGTAAACTGCGAGCGGCGCCTGCTCAATTTCCAAAGGTTTTCTTGCCTCCCTTCCGTTCAATTTTGCCGCACGCGGTCGCCCGCGGCTATGCCCGCCTTATTTTAATTTCCCGATGATCCTCCTTTACCTTTTCCCCCGTCGCTCATCGATTTTTGGTTGCAAGAGCCCTCCCCTGAATGGCGATCCAACCTCCCTTGTTTGTAAATGATTTTTTCCCCCTCCGCCTTCCCTCGCCTTTCTGCTCGCTTTCGTCGCCCGGCTTTTGCAACCGCTGGGTGAATCCAGGCTCTTTCCCTCCCCCGAGTTCTCCCTTTCTTCTCCCCCCTCGCGTTTTTATTTTTCATTTGGTCGGCTGCGGGTACGATCTCAAGGCCCCTTTTCCTTATTGGGACCGGTCCCAACTGCTTCGGTTCACAATGTTCGACGACCTCCCCTGGCTTGTCCTTTTTTATCTCCTCAATGGCGTTGCCATATTTTCTCCGTTTCTTCCTACTTTTTTTTTTTGGACTGCCGTCCTTCTAAGCACTTTCTCGTTACGGCCGACGCCGCACTTCTCTGACATAACCAGTCAAAGTGTGCTAGATCTTCCCCTCCTGAGTTCCAATTTTAATTTTTTTCCCCTTCACCAAAGTAGAAAGGGCATTGCCCCAACGCAACTTTTCTCTTTTCGTGAAACGGATCTTGCCCTTATGACCCCCCCCCCCGGTGAGGTGCTCTTGCACACCCGGTACCTCTTTTATTTCATGTTTTTGCGGCATTTCAGCACTGTCTTTATTGCCCCCAAGCCGCTGCACCCTCGTATTTCTCCCAGGTTCCTTTATGATTTTTCCGACCCCCTCCGTGCCCTGTTGAGCTCCCTTAAGACCCCATTCCTCCCCACGGCCTAGAAACAACCCGTATTCTGCGCCCTTCTTCCGTCCCCTCTTCTTTCCGCTTTACCGGCATGGCGCTTTGTACGACTGACCTGATAGATCGGCTCCCATCTAGGAGACCCCCCTTTCTCTTGCCTCCATCTCTTGGGAAATAGCGCGATGTGGCAGCTTCATTTTCTGGCAACGTTTGATGTTTGTGACCAATAGCAAGAAAGCTGTTCCATCTACTTTTTTTTTTAGGATTCTGGATCTTTCCCCCAACCCCCCCTCAGCTTTTACCCTTCCAGAAATAATCGGCCCCCTCCCCCACCCAATTTCAGATACCCTGTTTTTTTTTTGGCCCCCCCCTTTTTCATGGTACGGTTTCCGGGTTGTCTTCGAGGAGCAGAAAAATTGTTCGACAGTTCGAGATGTACTCCTCCATTCCTGTTCTCCCTTGACCCTAGTCTCGCAGTGTGCGGGCCATCCCCTTTTCCGCAAGCCCCGCTCCAACGGTAGAATTAAGACATTACGGGAGATATCTTTTCCGAATCCTATTTGGTGTGAGCTCTCTTCTCCCGCCCGGATTGTCAATTTCCTCCTTTTTTTCGAATACGGTAGTCTTTGCTGACGAACGCTCTTCCAAGCCTTCTGACTTCGAAGGAAATTCTTCGTCGGGCTGGCGCCCCCTTTGGTCCTTCCCTTCCGACTACCTTCAATGAACAAAAAAAAAGGGTTTGTCCCCCCTTTTTAGGAACAGTGGTGGTCTTCTGCCCCTATTTCTTACGTTTATTCTAGTTTTTTTTTTAATACTCCGATTTCATCGGCGTTTGCTAATTTCAGAATTTTCTAGTCTTTTCCATGAATATTCAAGGGTTGGCTCCTTTAGGAAACATTTCCCTTTTTCCAGCCGGCTGATTGCACTTTCCGTCCTACGGTGTCCCGGGAAAGTTTTTCGGTCTTTACTTTTTTCCCGCTCCGTCTCCTTATCATTCCAGACCCCTTTTGAGGTCTGACCTGTGCTATGACAGGTTCTGGTGGTGAGCGGCTTTTTTTTAGGATTTGCTTTTTTTTTTTTTAAGGTTGTCAACAGGTGGCTCGGATTCGTGCCCCCTTGGCGAACCCTCCCCTCCCCTTCTCATTTTTTCCATTACAGTGCTGAACTTGCCGAACTTTTCCGATGATCTTAATCCGTTTTTTTTTTTAACCGCGGAACCTTCAATGCCTTTCCGCACCTCTCCTAAGGGAGGTTTCCTTATTCCATCCTTTTCACGGTGTTACTGCTGTTTTATTCCCCGTTGCGTGTTCCATCTTCTACTTTTATAGCGCCATCTTTCCGTTTTTTCCTTGGTACTGTTCGCCCTCTCTGGTTATGTAAGATTACTTTCTTTTTCGGCAGGTATGAACCCCTTCCTCCCCGTTTCGGTCTTTTTTTTTTTTTTCCCCCCAACCACCATCGTTGTGCTGAAGGTTTTCTGAGCTTTGCCTAATTGATGCTTAGCCTTTGTCCATGACCACTCTGCATTTAAGTTTTAGTCCAGAAGTGGTTTCCGCTTCCCTTTCCTTCCCCCTCGTTGACTAAATTCCCCCAGGGCCATTTACTTTGCTGACCGATTTTTTTTTCCGCCAGACCCACAAATAGACGCCCCCCCTGAGGGGTGTTCTCTCCACTCTCCGGGTTTTCCCCCCTCTTTAGCCTGGAGCACGTTCTGAGTTGCCAACCTTCGGCGGATCCTCAGACAGAGGGCTGCTCCCGATTGTTTTTCGCTCCTCCACAATTCAGTTGCCGCTGGATCTGGCTCGTGACCGGCGCCCCTTATTTCCGATTTTTCTGGGCTGCCTTGTATGGATCATAATTTTTCTTTCCCAGTTTTTTTCTCCAAAAATTTGGGGGGTCCCGCTGACCAGCAAGCTTTTTCCTTCTGGCGAAAGGTCCTTCGAAGTTTTCTGATTCATGAACCCCATTTCGCGGGTGACGACAGAGAGGCACTTGTTTTTTTTTCTTGGACCCTTTTTTGAGACGGCTTCTTCGTCTGTCGAGTTGCGCTCCTCGACGGTTTTCGTCACTCTAGCCCCCCCCGATTTTTTTTTTTCGTGTGTGGTCCCTATAGAAGATATCCTCATTTACCTTCCTTCAGACGTCTTGTGGGCCTTTTCCTTATTCTTTTATTTCCCCCAATCCCTTCCTTTTTTCTCACTTGCTTCGGGCACGGCCCATTCCGGCGTTTATCTTCTTTTTCCCCCCCTTTCCACCCGATGTCACCTGGGGCGTGCAGGCCTGTCGTGTTCTCCACTTCTTTTGAGCTTCACCTCCCCCTCGTTTCCCCTCTCATCATCTGGAGGGCCTTCTTTATGAAAGGCGGGGTCACTGTTTTCCCTTCTAGAGGACCCTCGCTTCTTCCCTTTGGCCGAATCTGCGTTTTCTGATCGTTTGTATCTGCGCGTCCGCCGTTTTTTTGTGTCCCCACCCCCCGATTTAGAATTTTCTTTTTTTTGCTATCTGACGCACGTAAAGCGAGTCATCCTTTTTCCTTAGTGTTAGACGGCTTTTCATTCCGCCTTTTGACCCCTGCCCAGGCCGCCATTTTTTACCTTTTTTTTCTCTTGTGTCCTTTTCCACCTCCAGATTTTCCATTGGATGAAGACAACGCTCCTTCCGACTTTAGCCCGATCTTCTTTGTTCGTGAGTTTCTCTTTTCCCTTTTTTCGACGCGCATCAGCGACACTGACGTTTGTTTTCCGCACCCTCTTCGCCTACTTGATCATTCACGCCCGATATGGATCCACATTCCTCCTTCCGACGTGCCTTTTTGCCTTTTCCTTTTTTGTGTTGTTTCGCGCGCATGGCTTGTCCATAGATCGGCTTAATCTCTATTCTTCTCTCTTGAATCCTGCACCGAGCCGGCGGGGGCTTCTTGTAATAGGAATTCGGGTTCCTACCTGAGATTGTTTAGTCTTCCCTTCCTCCTGTTTTTAGTTTCTGTCCTTCCCTGACAAGCTCGAAACATTCTTCTTAGCCTCCTCTGTCTATTTTTCCTCTGTCATGATGCGCGTCCCCCCTCACCCCTCTCAGATAGGATTAAGAAGATCATATGCTCTCCCGGACAGGAGGCGACCTCATCCCTTCTTCTCCTCCCTTATAAGTAGGCAGCGTTTTTTTTGAATCCCAAAGGCGCACTGTGACTCCCCTCTTTCATGATCCCTTGGGTGCGCTTTTCGGCCCGAACCTCCGTGTCCTATGATGATTGCGTCGCCTGATGGATTTCCCCAGAGGTTTTCCCTCCCTCCAACGCCCCCACTGAATTGCTTTGTCTCCTCGGACCTCTTGGCCGGTCGTGTCGTCCATCCCCCCCCCTCAGGAAAATCCTTCCTCATTAGTGCACCTATCCTGTTGCCCGCCGTACGGATTTCCCCCTTCCGAATGCCCTTCTTGGCAAGATTCTTTTTTTGTCGTTATTTCGTGCCGCTCAGCCTTGCACCCCTCGCCTTGGCTGGGCCCCTTTTCTTCCCCCCAAACGGCGTCGCGCCCCCCAACCGCACCGACGCTATTTCATCGATGTTCAAAATTCTTTTGTTTTGCCCCTTTTTATGTCTCCCCCCCCGCGTCATTCATCCCGCGACAAACAGGCCCCGTGCTGGATCCCTGTTCTTTCCAGCGTTTTTTTTGGACTCATTACCTGGGCCCCCAACTTCCCCAGTCTTTGTGTCCCCCCCTAGATCGTTCCTCTACCCAAAGAGGGCCGGTTCCCTTTTGTCCGGGCCGCCGGTCACTGCTTTTGTTCTTTTCACCCCCCATTCCGTCTTCTTAACACGCACTGGGCGATGTTTCCTCTCTCTTCCCCTTTTTCCCTTTTTTAGTTTCTACCTGTTCCTTCTCTCTTTAGGCTATGTTTCTTCCCTTCTCCCCGTCTGATTTTTTTTTTTGCGCGATGCTGCCAACGCCTGCTCTGCACAAATCCCCCCCCCCTGCGCCTTTTCCTCTCGTGAGTTGTCAATAGCGCCGGTCGTCCCTTCCTCTGCCATTTCTGATGCCCGTATGGAAGTCCTTTCCTTTCCGCAATTTTTTTGATGCTCTTTCTTTTTCCTGTCACGGCCCTTGACTCCCCGTTTCCGCTCCCTTTTCCGTCCCGGCTGCAATCGATTCTGGTGTTCCGGGTTTTTCCTTCCCGTTATCTTTACCACCGCCAAACTTGCTACGTCCAACCCCCAAGTAGTCTTTTGCCTTCGCTCGCGGGGAGTCGGCGCGTGGCTGTTTCATTCCTTTTACGCCTGCTCAGTTGATTAAGGTATTTCTGCGGATTCCACCCCTCTGTTGAATTGCCCTTTTTTTTTTTTTGCTGCTTTCAATCCCTCATAGGACATTGCCCTTTTTTTCATTGATGGGAAATGCTGAGTATTTTCCCCCAGTTTTTTTTTTTTTCCCATGATTCGACACCCAGGCAGGCGTTTTTTACTCTTTCTCTTCATCCCTGCTTATCCTCTCTCACCTTTTGTTTTTGGTACTCGTTCGACATTACGCATCCGACTGAGCGGATTTTTTCTCCCCGCCGTCTTCTTACATAAACCCCTCCCGCCTAAGCACACCTTCGGTGTCCCAACGTCCATTTTCGTTTCCGCTACCTTTTCAATTCCCTTTAACAGTCACATTTATTCGTCTCTTCCGTCAACGTTTTTTCTGCTTTCCGTCCCTTCTGAAACAGGGTCCCCCGTTAAGATCTTTTTTCTTTTCCTGTTTCTCGGTTTCCTTGGTAATGATCGTATGTTTTTTTGCGGTATTCCCGTTCGTATCCACGCCGTCTCAAGGGCCAAATTGGCTTCCCCCCTGTGAGTGCCCTTGCACGCTCCGATGGAACCCTTTAGCCGCCTTTCCTCAACTTTCTCCCATCCGGCGCTCAACAACCTCTCGCTTCCTGTGAAGCGACCCTCGCATTTTCGTCCGTTCGCAGGTTTTTTCTTCCGACCTCGCCCGATTCGGAAGAACTCTTTACAATCCCCAAGTGGCAACGAGGATCCCGGGCGGGCATCGCGGTCGTTTTGGTTCCTGTATTGCTGTCACGATTTCCTTGCCCCATTTTTCTGGGTTGACGCCATCCCCCGCAGTCTTCCCTCCCCGACTTGTTTCCCACGTAATCGGCGTATTAAAACCCAACCCCCCTGTAGCGCTATGCGAAATCTTCCTCCCCCCCCCCCACCAATTCTTTCTGTTTGACACGTGTTTAACTTGGTTTGGGTGAATCGTAAGTCTCTGCGTCTTTTAAAATTTTGGTCCCGCCCGCCGCCGGTGCCGCTCGAAACTTCTTTGATTGATCCCCTTTTTTCCTTTAAGACCCTCTCCCTTTCTTAGAACCGGCTGCACTTAATTTTAGTTGGTTATCTCTCTTTTCCTCCGTTGTTGTTTTTTTTTTTTCTATCCCGCCACGGCTTTTGTCCCCATGCCCGTTCTCGTTTCTCGAGTGGCCTTCGTCCGGCTGAGGTCCTCCTTCCCTTATGATCCCCTTTCGAGGTGCAGGCGTTGGCGTTTTCTTGAACAATGTGTTTTTGTTTAACACCGCGATTCAACGTGAAACCCGGAACAGTTACAAACGGGTTTCCCCCCTTTTTGGTATTTCGGGGTGGTGTGCCTTAGTTATGTTACTGTTTTCCGCCTAGCTTCTTTTTTTCCCCCCGCGTTCCCCTTGTATCCTCTCCTCCTTTCGGCTTCTGTCGCGCATGGTGCACCTACCCAAGTGGTTCACTACCATTCTTCCTTTGAGGTCCCTCTCCCTCCGGACTCCTTGTGTCCTCGTTCTGGGTTGTTAGTTTCTCCGAGCTTGTTTTCTTGCTCCCATAAGGTGTCAGCATCCCCTCCCTGTCTTTTTATCTCCGAGCCGACCCCCCCTGGGTTCTTTCATTTGAGCTGACAGCTTTTTGGTGGTGAGCTTCCCGTGGCCGGTGGATTTTTCGGCGTTGGGCTTAGCGCTCAACATTCTCGTATTTTCCCGTGCACATCCGACCTTATGCTCCATTCCCTGTCCCGTGCAGCCCGTTGCGTTTTTAAAATTTTCAGTGCTGCTCCCGCGACAGGCAATGGACGGTCCCTTGCTCTACCCTCAATTTTTTATGTGAACCGCGACTGCTTAATCCCTTTTCCCCGGTAACCGACTTAGGGCCGTTAGTCCTTCACGATCAGTACGGCTCCCCTTCCGAACAGTTTTTTCCACTTCCTTTCTACTTTTTCATCTTCGTTTTTTTACTTGACTGTTTTTTTCATTTTCCCTCACTTTTACGGTTTTATTCCTCCGCTAGGCGTTTTTTCCGTCCCCTCTCTTCTGCCTCCTTTCGCGTGCCTTTACTCCCCCCCAACCCCATGTGGTGGGTGAAGCTCTGCCTCCCTCTGCCACGCATTGATGTACCTCCACCTGTTTTTTTACCCGCTGATTCTTCGTGAACTGTTGGGTCCGATCTTTTGCCCCCCTTGATTTCCTTTTTTCATAAATTCCCAGGGAAGGCCTGTCTTCTCCTCAGTATTGACTTCCGCTTTTGCCACCAACAATGCGCGCCGATTACTCTTAGGTTTTTCCCCCCGATCCCCTGGCAACTCTTCGGTCCGACTTTCGGATCCGTTCAGGCGTTTTTTTCATCCACTGGCGCGACTCCCACCTCTGCTCCTTACGCGTTTTTGCCCACCTCGCATTTCAGTCCCAGCGTTTTTCCTCCCAGTGCCGTCTCTTTCTTGCCCCGGCGCTCCCCCCCCGCTCCTCTTTCGGTTTTCCTAGGCTGGTCTTCGAGGGCCTTTCGGGAACTAGGTTTTGGTCCGCTCGACACGTCTTGCGTTCTGTCTTTCCCCGTTCCGGCATTTTTTCCCCCTCCCTTTCGCGGATCGGTCGCATTTTTTTCGCGGCTGGTTTCGCCCCCCAAGTGCGTTTTTTTCTCTTTCTCTTTCGGTTCGAGTCGAGTTTTTCTCAGATTATTTGTTCACTCCGAAAGACGCCGTCCTGGCGCTTTTTTCGGCTCCGCTCGACGATAGCTAAATCCCCGTATCATTCCGAGAATCGATGCAGGGATCGTTTTCCTGGAATATGATTTTTTCCCCCACAGGCCCCTTCCCACAGCATTCCGCCTTCGGGCGGAAGACCCTTTTATCTTCCGGGCCCCCCCCCTCCGAACCCCTTTTTCCACAAAGAATTTGGCTTTTACATGCCTTTTTGTCCTTGCCGGATGGCGCTCCCCTCGTGGTTTTCCCCCCCTCGCTCATTATGGCGGTCGCCTTTTTTTATAGTATTTATGTGACGGCGGGGTCAACCCCGTCCCCATAGATCCCTCCCCATTTTCCCTGTTCTCCTATTTCGCCACGCTGGCAGCTCTCTGCGCTTGGATTTTTTCCGTTTTTTCTCGGCCGATTTTTTGGTATCCATTCGGCGAGTTTTTTTGTCGCCTTCCGCGGCGCAAAAATAACGCTTTTTCCGTTTTTTCCTCGTGTTTCCCCGGCGTCTCAGCCGAAGACTGTCAATTCCCGGACCTAGTCGATTTTTTCTTGAACTCCCGAAATCTGCACGTTTTCTCTTATCAGAGGCCTCTTTCCCCTTCCTGCATTCTTTTTTTCTCTGAAAATGGTGTTGGTTCTTCGGGTAATTTTGATGTTTTTGCGCTCCGACCTCGTTGCCCCCTTCGAGGGGTGCCCTTTTCATCACAGGGGACTCACATTTTCCCTCTTCACGCCTATCATTCGCTAGGGATCAGTGCGCCTTGAGTTACCGCGGACGCCAAATGTATCCCGTTTCCAGGGCGCTTCATGGTAAGTGCGGCTCCTCTTACTTACGCCTTATATGGAGCTTAGCTAGGCTCGTCTTTTTTGTTTTTACGGCTTAGTAATCTCTTGCGGCTTGAGTTTGTCTAATAGATCTTCCGTTTCGGCTTACATTGTTTTCACGGCGTCTGTGTCTGGAAAGCCCCCTCTTATTTTATCCCCCGTGGGTTTTTCTCCATCTGCTTCGACCTCCCCTCCCAACCCTTGTTGAAGCCGTAGTTCTATTAGAAACTCATTACTGCTGATGCGCCGCCACTCACAAGCGAGCTCTCCGATTAACCGCCCCTAATTTTTTCCCTTCCCCCCTCCCCTGCTTCTCTCATTGCTCATTGCCACGTATATTTTTGCCCGCCGTGTCGGTTAACCTCTCGCCGTACTATCGCGGAAGGATCACTTCTTTTATTTCGCCTCAGACCCCTTTCCCGTGTCGCTATATTGCGCTGTCTACCCCGGATTTTCAAGATTTTTCATCTGAATTCACGCACCCTTAATTCCCCCCTGACAGCTGCCCAGAATGCCCGTTGCTGGGCCGCCCACTTGGGCAGCTTCTTGCTCCCTTCCCCCAGACCCCTTTTTCTCCTCTCAGGATTGTCCCGGCTTCCTGTGTAAAGGAGTTTTTAAAGAAAGTCCTTGTTAGCGGCCTTTTTCCTTTTCCCTTCGTCAGATATTCCCACCTCGCTGTCCTCCCCTCGGGCCCCAACCACCCCTTTTCTTCGCGCCCCAACCGATCCCACCGCCAAGCTTTCTCGGTCCTTCTCGTATCCGCCGGTTTCCGAGCGGTCGTGCCCCGCCGTCAAAGCCAACCGTCTTTTTAACACTGCTCCGCCCTCCTTTTCCAGAGTTCTTTCCCCCCGTCGGGAGTTGCTCGCCCCCTTCCGTGCCCTGTACCGACTGCCCCTGTCTTGTGGACCCCCGGCGAGGTTTTGTCTTTTTTCCAAACCTTGCCGGGCCTGCGGGCGTGGCCGCCCCTCCGTCCTGTTGTGCGACAAATCGTTCCTCACGCAGACTCCTTTTCTTTCTTGGCGGCCAAGTTGATCCCCCCCCTGAGTTATGGAGTTAGCAATGGGTATTTGTAGTCTAGGTATCTTACCCAAGTCCCCCCCCTTTTCTGCTTTGCGCGAGTGGACCCCTCCCCGACCAATATTGCTTAACTGACAGAGGATAAATTCTCCAAAGAAACCGCTTTTTATGTCCCTTTTCCCTGCGGCTGAAGAGAACGACGAGTTCTGACTCTCCACGGTATGGCGCCCCGAGTTCATCCCAACCTTCTTTTCGATGTGTCTGCCCGTCATTTTTTACGTACAACGGCACCTCCCTTTCTCCCTAGCCATTGTCGGCCGTCAATCGATCGCCTGGCTTTTTTTAGAATCTTCCTTCCTTCTGTTGCGATAAACCTGCCCCAATTGTGCATTGTAACAAGGCGCTCTCTCCATGCCTCCTTTCTAGAGCCGTGCTGCCCACATTTTGGAGTGCTCGCTATATGAACCAGTCGGATGCAGCCGTCGGACTTAACTCTCCCCGGGCATGGCTCCCTTTTTTGTTGGACGGCTGCTTCCAACTCCTCGCACCGCCCCTGGCCTTTTAAGCGATAACCAGCCGGTTTCTTTTTCAAATTTGCCGTTTCCCCCTGTTTCTACTCTCATAGCCTTGGTCGTACGTTTGTATCCCCCTTTTTTTTTCTATAGTTAGACCCCAACGATGTGCGTTCCTTACTATTCACTGGCCGCATGCTGTCCGCGATCCCCCGTTTTTTCCATAGTCCTCCCTTTCCGCCAAGACGACCTAACTTGGTCTGCGACCAAGACCGTTAACGTGACATGGCAGTTGAACACCTCCCAGATTCCCCTTTTCCCCTTCTCTTGATCGCGGACCCGCCTCCTTATGAACGGTCTTCGTGTGCGATACCGGTTTTCATCCCTGTTTAAGGCGTCTTGTCGTCGTTCCTTGCTGGATGCGGAACGTTCATCTTTTCTGCAACCCTCCCCCCTTTTCCGCCTAATTGTCTTAAATCTGGTTCTGTCGGGTTTTAGTTGCGCAAACTGACACCCCACCTGTGGGGTCGTCCCCCTACGTGCCCTCCCGCAGCCCCCCCTTGCCGCCGTCCCCCCACCAAAGCCGCTTCATAGCGCCTGTTTTTTCTTACTGCATTTTTCGCGCGGGATACCCCCCTGACCTCTGTTCTATTACGTGGCGGACCAGACACTCTCGGATTCCCCCCCCCCTTTTTTTATTATTTTTCTCCCTCTCCGCGGACAGTGGCGCGCGTTTTGTACTGTTTTTTTCCAAAGTTCCTCTTCTGTTCTGCCGCGCCCCATCGCCATCCAGCTTTGTTATTTACGAAACTTGAGTATTAAACAACACCCTTAGGCTATGCGTCCACCTTCCTCCTCACACCCCCCCCCCCCCCGATACCCCTTAACCCGTGTGTCTGGTTCCGGTTCGCCTCGTCTTGCACACCGTGCCAGCCGCCCCCTTTTCTGTTTAGGATCAGTTTCCCTCAATGAGTTTTCCCTTCTGCGTTTAGCCACTTTTATTCTGAACCCGTCGTCCTTAAGTTCCAGCCCAAGCGGG
>Ga0179593_1561330_pt1 | contig 16499 bp, 27 predicted proteins | sample CZODoug2_1_08_16_FD_185931 | JGI IMG/M metagenome (GOLD analysis project Ga0179593, IMG submission 185931) | Vadose zone soil fungal communities from Angelo Coast Range Reserve, California, USA - CZODoug2_1_08_16fungal (PacBio error correction) | ecosystem: Environmental > Terrestrial > Soil >... | reverse complement strand
GGAGGGCAGGAGGCCGTCTTCCTCGCTGAGGGTTCCTTTTTTTCTCCTGAAGATTGGATGGGAAGAGCATTCCTTGCGTCTTTTCCCCCTTTCCCCCCCCGTGGACGTCTTGCGCTGAATTTCGAAAGTAGCAGAAGAGAGGGCTTTTTTCCCTTTTTTCCCCCCACAGTCCTTTTTCCTTTCCGGCGGGAGTGGAGGGAGAGAGGCCATTTTTCCCCTTCCTCCCTCTCCCTTATCTGTTTCGTTGAAGGTATTCGAAAATTTTTGAGTTGAAGATTTGTTTCCTTTTTCTTCCTTTTCGGCTTTGTTTGACCCTCTCCCCTTTACTTTAGGTGGAGAGGAATGAGAGGGATGCATGATCCTTCTCCCCTTCTTTTTTCCTTCGGGTGGATCGCCGTAATGGTAGTGCTCTGTGAAACTACCCTTTTTTGTCGATATCTATATCCTCTTTTTTGAGGGATGGTGTTTGGAGGAACGGAGCGCTTTCTCTCCCCCTTTGTGCGGCCATTGGAATGGAATGAACCCCCCTTTCCCCAAAACACTCTCTCCCCGGAGAACGCAGACGAAGAGGATGAAGGAACTTCTCCTTTCCTTTCTCTCACAGGGAAGCTCGACAGGTAGATTGTGATGGAGATTCTCCTTTTTTTGGTGTCCCCTGCTCCCTTCTTCTCCTTCCCATCCGTGGTGACAAATTGAAGTTGATCGAATTGGCATTCTTTTTTTTTTCCTTTCCCCCCCTTTCTTCTCCCGCCCGGCGGGTGGCGCGTTGATGCAAACAGTGATTATATGGGTGAAGCTTGTTCTTTTCTTCGGAGTCACTTTCCCTCTCTCCTTGATTGGCGGAGTGGGAGCAAAACCCTCCTTCCCCCTTTCTTCGGAGGTCGCGGCGGGATTGTTCTGTTGTGCCTGGGCTCTTCCTTTTCTGAGGAGTTTGGTTCTCCCCTCTCTCAAAGGAGAAAGATTTACATGGGAGCGACTTGTTTCTTTCTCTTTTCCCCTTGAAATTCAGGCGGGAAAACAGGATGTGGGTTTAAGGATTTTTTTTCTTTGACTCCTTTTCTTGTGAAAGGGATTTAACGATCATGAGACATCCCCTCTCCCTTTTCCTCTTTTTTTCCTTCCCGTGGGCTCCGAAGTTGGGAGTGGATGGTTTTGTTTTTTTTTTTTTTTTTTTCACGTGGATTTATTCCTTCACTATTGAAGTGAGGTTATTAGGGAATGCTCTTCTCCCCTTCTCTCCTTTTTTCCTTTCTCCGCCCTATTTCTGGGTGAGAAGTTTTTATGAACGTTGGACGGGTACATTCCTTTTCTCTTCTCCCCTCCACCGCCTTTTCCCCCCCTCCACACCAAAAAACAGTGGAAGAAGGTGCCGCCCCTTTCCCTCTTCTTTTTTGTCGCGCAACGGAAGAAGAAGTGGGATTCCCCTCCTCCATAGTTTTTGTCTTCTTTCTCCTCCCTTTAAAGTAGTAGCGCGCATAACCCCCCCCCCCCCGCCCTCCCTGCCCATAGAAAGGCCGTGGAACCAGGGACCTTTTCTTTTTTCCGTAGTTGTCTTCTCCCCCCTTACGGAGCGAAAGAGTAAGGATAGAGCCGTAGTACTCCTCTCCCTCCCTTGACCACTCCAACGGCCACGCCAACTTGTTGCGTGGTCTTTTTTCCCCTTTTAGATACCCAGTTTTCCCTCCCCTTTCCTTTTTTTCTCGCGGAGCGAAACGAGGATGGCCGGGGCGCATCCCGGACCCTTTCCCCCCTTTTCCCCTTTCCTTGGAGCGGAGGAAACGAGTGCGGGGCGGATTTGCAGACCGTAGATAAGAGCTTCCCCCCCCTCTGGGCTTCGGGTCTCTTCCTCTCACCAGAAGGTGTGGATGAGGTGTTCTACTCTTCTGTGACGTTGCATGGGACGAGATGCTTTTTCTTTCGCGTTCCTCTTTTTTTCTTGGTGAGGAAAGGCGGAAAAAAACTTTTCTTTTTTTTTTTCCCTATATGAGGAGTTGGCGGTTGAGATTGGGATTCTGTAGGTTTTCTTCGCTTTTGTTTTCTTTTCCCTCTTGTAGTTGGGTCGCAGAGGCAGATGGCGGCGATTTCTTCCTCTTTTTTCTCCTTTTTTTCCCTTTCGACGTGCTCGCGGCAGAAGATTCAGCGTAGTGCGCCTTTTCTCGAGACGTGCCCCTCCTCTTTGCGTCCGAAAGCGTAGCGGGAGGACCTCTTTTCTTCTCTCTTTTTTTTTTTTCCTGATGTAGGAGGAGAGCTTAGGTGTCAAGGCAGTGTAGTGTTGCAACTTTCCTTTCCTTAAATCTCTTAATTCTTCTCCCCATCCCGAGGGGAAGTGGATCTCCTCTCCTCCCCCTTTTCCTCTTTTGTCGATCAAACAATTCAATAAAAAGACACCCCCCTTTCCGTAAGTCTGAGCCCCCTCCCCCCCCATCCACGAAGAGGAGGGTATTTCTATTCCCTCTTTCCCCTTCGTGCGTATGAAATCTATATTGAAGGCGCGAACAGCCATTTTCTATTCTCCCCTTCCCTGGACAGAACATGGAAAAAACTCCCCTTCCCCCCCTTTTTTTTGCGAGCGAAAGGCGGGTTCTCATTCTTTTCCCCTGGCACAGTCAGTAAGGGAAGGTTTGCGCTTTTTGCGGTTTTTCTTTGTTCGGGGTAGGTATGGAAGGAGGAAATTCTCTTCTCCGGGTGTGGAAGAAGCTGCTGTCTTTTTTTCTTCTGCCAGCCTTGTGTGTGCAGAGGTACGACGTTTCTTTGCTGGCGTTTAGGGTGACGAGGGCGCGGAGAGAGAAAGCGCGTTCTTTTAATCCTACCTTTATTGTTTTCTATAGATAAGTATAGAAAAATAGGAGAATTTATATATCCGCTACCTCTTTCCCCCCCCCCCCACAAACCTCATCGCCGCAGCAAAAAAAAAAGGAGGCACTTCCCCTTTTACCAAACCACCCCCCCTCCCCAAAAGAAAGAGAGTATTACACACTTCCCCTCTTCCCCCTAGCAGTTCCCCGTCCAGTAAAGACCTCAAGAATCACACTCTTCCCCCCCTGATTTCGCAAACATCCCCCCCCCTTTTTAAACAACCTTCCTTTTCTTCCTTCTTCACTTCAGCCCGAATTAGAGGAGAAAAAAACCCCCTTTTTTCCTGCACCCCCCTTTCCAACTAGAGAAAGGATTTCCCTCCCCTCCGCTGATTTCTTCTTACGCGAGAGTTCCCGCTGAAATATCTCCCCTCCTTTTCTTTGTTTAGCCTCCCTCTCTTTTCCCTTTTTTATTGTGATTGATTGTGTTTTATCTCCCCCTTCTCTGCCACTTTCCAAGAGTACAAAGTGAGGAACTTTTTTGTCCTTCTCAAACAATGCACATTTGGACAAAACGGACACGGCATTGAAACTTAAGCTCTCCTTTCTTTTCGCATTTCCCCTCTCCTCTTTCGGTCAGGCAGATGAGGATAGGATCACGCTCCTTTTCCTTCCCCCTCCTTACGGCTGAACTTCTGGCCGAGAGACACGTCTCTCCCCCTCGAACTCAGCCCCCCCTTTTCTCCCCTCCCCCTCCTTCCTCCGGGCGACGCAAACGAAGCACGAAATATTCCCCCTCTTCCCCCCCCCCCCCCCTCCTCACCGCCGACCTAAAGAATAGAACAATTCCCCCCCTTCCGGCTCCCCAAACTCTTCCCTCCGCAAAAGAGAACGTGAAGAAGGTAATCCCCCTCCCCCCTCTCTGTCTGCACCTTAATCTTAGGCAAGGCATACGTCTCCTTAAGTCTTTGCCCTCCCCTCCTCCTGCAAAGAAGAGAAGAATAACCAACCACGTCCCCCCGTCTTTTCCCCCCCCTCCCCCCCACCAGCAAACTATTTACGACTCTCCGTTTTTTCTTTTCAATTCTATCCTCCCCCCCCCTTCCCTCCCCTCGTTTAGAGAAGAGAGAACAAAGCCGGGATCGATTCCCCCCTTCTTTCTCTCCTCTTTTTCCTTCAGCTCCCACCGCACAAGTGGAGGGGAAGTGGAGTAGGTCAAGGGTACGTCTTTCCTTCTTCCGGTACTCCCCTTCTTTTCCTTCTCTTTTTCCCCAAGTTAAGGTTTTAAGGTCCTTTCCTCCTTTCTTTCCTCCTTTTTTCCGGTTGACTTCCCTCCTTCTACTTACGGATAAAGGATTATAAGGAAGTGACTTCCCCCCACTCTTTTACCCCCTTCCCCCTTCTTTTCATTCCCACGGCTGTCCGTGGCGGCAGACAACGGAGGTTTCCATTTCCCTTCCTCTCCAGGCAAAGGATTCAAGGTGGTGGTGGTTGCTTTTTCCCCTTCCCTCTTCCATCTCTAACTAAAGCATGAGCGCCCGGGAAATATTCCCCTTTTCTCAAAAGAAATAGGGCGGAATATAAACCGGGGCCTCCCTTTGGCATGCGGATCGAGCCTGACCGAAGAACCTCAACTTCAATAGTTCCTCCCTTCAATTCAAATTCCCTTCACCCCTCCCCCCCCTTCCCCCAAAAAACAAAAAAACACACTCCCAACGTAGGCGAACACGAATCCAGTTCAAAACCGGTTTTCTGATCGTTTATCCACTTTCCCCCCCCCTCCCCATTCGTAAAAGAAAAGATGTTACCCTTCCCTCCCCCCCCCCCCCTCCCTTTCACTCTCGGCAGGAAAGCACAGAGCGCTAGAAGCCCTCCTTCCTTTCCCTCGCTCATACCCCTTCCCGAAAATGATCTGTTTAAAATGTAATAGACCCCTTCCCCTTTCCCCTCCCTCCTCCGCTTGTACCGAAGGCATGTTTTCTTATTGTTTTGCTTTTTTCCTGCTCCTCAATTCTTCCCCCCCTCTCTCCCCCCACCGCAAATAAAAAACCCCCTCCCCCCCCCCTTCCCCCTTTCCTGTGTGCATCAACGCGCAAACTCCGATTCTGTTTCTTTCGAAGGTGGCCCCCCCCCCCCGCAGGAAAATCGATAAATGCCAATTTGGTAAACCCCTTCTTTCCCTCCCCAACGGACTCGTTTCCTGGAATCGATAAGATAAAAGAACAAATTTTTTTTTATTCCCCCCTTCTTTTCCTTTATCCTGGAATTAAGAATAGTCGAGCGTTCTCGTGTCTTTCTTTCCCTTTCTTTTTCATTAACATTCCAATGGCCGCCGTCCTTCCTATGTCCCCTCCTCCTCCGTTAATACAAACAAAATACTAAAACCACTTGTCCTTTTTCCCTCCTTCGCCCAGGTATTCGGTTTACAGAAACTACCATTTACGGCGATCCCCCTTTCCCCCGGCCTGGACCATTTTTCCTTTTTCCCTCCAGCGAAGGACGAGAAACTCCCTTCCCCCCCTTGTTCCTTTTCCCCTTTCTCGTTCGACAGATGTGGAATCTCACTAACAGAGAACAAATCTGCCACCCCTCCCCCTCCTTAACATTCACCTCTCCCTTCTCCCCCTTCAAATAAGCCGATGAAGATTTCGCCTTTCCCCCCTGTCTTTCCCTTCCTGAATGGGGTTGCCACCATTCCTCCCCTCTTTCCTTCTGCTAATTCCCTTTTTTCCCGCGCCATACGTAAAAAAGTGACGAACGACTTCTACGCAAACTTTTTTTCCTTTTTTCCTCCCCCCCTTCCCCCCATCTTCGACTCTGACGACAACGGAAAACAATCAAGCTCCCCGCCTCTTCCCTCCGGAAAATGAAATAAATATGGGTAGGACACCCTTTCTTCCTCTTCTCTTTTTTCTTATACTCGCACCCTTGCAGTCAGTTTGCTCAAGACGGCTCCGATTGGATCGCCCCCCCCTCCACAGAAGTTCCGATCCCCCTTCTCCCCCCCACGGGTAGAGCAGGAATATTGAGGAAAGCGTTCTACCCCTTTTCTTTTCTCCCCTTTTTCTCCCCCCCTCGCCTCTCTCTAAAAACGAGACACACTCTGAATACGCGAAACTTTTCCCTTTCATTCGGCCTTCCCCTCCCTTCATCCTTCGCCATGAAAGAATAATGAATCGTCCCCTTCCCCCATCCTTTCCTTTTGCCCGTCGCCCTCGAAACGCTTCATGTTTCGTCTTCAACATAAGAATCCCTCGTTTTTCCAATTTTCCCCCTCCCTTTCTTGACCGGATTATTTACGAAAAAAGATAAAGAAACACTTCTTTTCTCTCTTCCCTCTATCTTTTCTTGCTCTTGTTGCGGAAAAAGACGGTCACAGAGTGGTGATGGAACCTTTTCCCCCACTAGGGATCCTGCTTTCTCCCTCCCCCTGCAGCGGTAGAGGGAGAAGGGCAAAAAGTTCGCGTATGACTCCCCTACTTCCGATTATTCTTCTGGTATGGAGAAGGAGCCGAGGAGGACTGAGAAGACTTTCCCTCCCCCCCCCTTTGAATTTAACTCTTCCCCTCTTTTGTATAGGTTTGAGAGAGAGAGAAGAGGTTTTTCCCTTTTTTCTTCCTTCCATGCTGCCTGCGTACCCCTTTCTTGACGTTGCCTTGTCTTTTCCTTTTTCGCATCCAAGCGGAGCCTATGGAGAAAACTGACTGCCCTTTTCTTTCCCCTCGCCGGGCTACATCAATGGTGTCTACCCAGATGGCTTTTTTTTCGGTCTTCCCTTTCCCCCCCCCTCGGTGACACAGGTGCCGCTGATTTTTCCTTTTTTTGCTTTTACGAGCTTCCTTGAGGATATTCCACTACCCCCCTTCTCGCTGGACTCAAGTCTCTCCTCTTTGGGGTTAGAAGCAAGCTATATTCTTCCCCATCTTATGGGTGAAGGTCGAGGGAGTGGCGGGAGAATCTCCCCTTTTTTTTCTTATTGGACTACCCTTTTCTTCTTTTTCCCTTCCTGTTTCTTCGACAATTTTGAGTTGGAAGATTTGGTGCGCTGTAGTTATATTCCCCCCTCTTCTCTTCTTCCCAGTTTTTGCCTTTATTTGCTCGGCCTGCGAGGGCTTGCATGATCCTCTTTTCCGGCGGGTTTTTTCCTTTTTTTTTTAGTTTGAAAACAGAATACCTTGCGCTCCCCTTTTTCTATCCTGCCTTGGGGAGGATTGGTGTTTGGAGACGGCGCTTTTGTTTCTTCTCCTTTAATGGTAATGAACCCTCCTTTTTTTCTTCACTCAGAGGAACGGAGAACGCAGAGATTTTCCCCGGATTTTTTTTTGCAGAAAGAAGCAAAGGGAAGACTCTCCATTTATTTTTTGATTCAAGGAAGACCCTCTTTTTTTTTCAGGCCCCCAACTTTTTTCCCCCCCTACGTTGATCGAATTGGAATGATTTTGGGCAGGGAAAATTCTCGTCCTTTCCTTCCCTTCCTTCCTAAGGTATCATCCTCGGGGGGTGCGCGGTGATGCACAAAGTGATTATATTTTCTCTTTTCTTTTTTTCGGAAGCGAGCGTTTTTTTTTTTTTCTCCCCCTTTGCTTTCAGAAGATAAGGGATTGGCGGAGGTTCTCCCCCCCCCCTTCCTCCTTTCCACGCGGATTTGCGGAGGTCGCGGCGGGATTTTTTCCTTGGACCCTGACCTTTTCTTTTCTACGCGGAGGGATGAGAGAGAAGGGGATTATCTTTTCTCCCCTTCTTTCTACTTTCTTGCTTCGAGAGGATCTGATGAGTTCATGCGATTTCTTTCCCCTTTTTTCCTATTTCACTTTTTCCCCCTTTCCGACTGTGCGGGTGAAAGTGAGTTAAGATACTGATAAGCCCTATCTTGCTCTTTCTCTTTTTTCTCCTACGTTGGGAGTGGGATTGTTTTTGGTTTTGTGGGACCCTTTTTTCTTTCTCCCTCGACTTTGACCTTTTCCCTCCCCTCTTGAAGTGAGGTTATTAGGCATGCTAGTAGCATGCCCTCACTCCTTCCTTCAACTTTCTTCCCGGTTGAGAGAAGAAACTATTTCTTTTTCTCCTTTTCCCTCGTCCGGCTTAGTTAGAGATGGCAGCCTCCTTGTCCTCCCCCCCCAACCACCACCGTTTGAAGCCGTTGAAGAAATGGACCCTTTTTCCATGGACATCCCCCTTTTTTTCGCCTGCAAAGACGAAGCAGGGGATCACCGCCCCTTAGCCGTCCCCCTTTTTACCTTCTTCTCCCGGCCATTAAAATCCCCCTCCCTTCCTAGACCGTTCCCCTTTTTCCTCCGATGAACGAGCAAAAACCCCCCCCTTTCTAACCCTTACCGGAGCGCAAGCGTAAGGATAGTTAGCCGTATCTCCTCCTTGCGACGGGCCGCCGTTCTCTTTCCCCTTGACCTACCAAAAAGGACAAGCAACTTGTGCTTTTCTCTTCCTCCCCCTCCCCCAAATCCTCATATTTTAGATTAACGCATGGTGTCCCCTCGATCCCTTTTTTTTTCTTCCTTTTGGGCGCCTGAACCTTCTTTTACAAAAGCATTACATTAGTTAAACACTAGAGTCGTCCCCTCTTTTTTTCTTTCCCTCTTTTTTTCCTTTTTTGAGGCGGCGAGGAGGGCGGCGGGAGAGGCTCTCCCCTCCCCGCGGTCGACTTTGACCTTTTCTTTACGATTTTTTTGAAGGTGAAGAAGAGAGGGAAGGGATCTCTGCCTCTTTTTTTTTTCCCTTGCTTCGTTTGCGGATTAAGAGATGTTCCGCTCTTCCTTTTCTCTCGGACTTTCTCTTTCGATTATGGAGGTATGGCGGTGCTCTTCTCTTTCTTTTGTTTCCTCTTGGAAGTAGGCGGGAGTAGTTGGCGTCGCCCCTCTTCTTTTTTCGTTTTCGGGTTTCTTCCTTTTTTTCGCGCAAATGCGCTCTTTTCTCCTCTTCAGAAGATTCAGCCGTAGTGCGACTTGTCTTTCTTTTTTTTTCACAGAGCGAGCAGAGCCGAATCTGCTGGCCTCCTCTTCTTTTCTTTTTTTCTTGCTGATGGGAATGATTGAGGAGGGAGCTTACTTTTCCCCTTTTTTTTTTGTGTCCTTTTTTTTCTTTTTCCTTCCCTCCAACCGAACGAAACTCGATTTGAAGGCGGATTAGCCCTTTTCTCTTTTTTTTTCCCCTCCCCTCCCACAGTTTGTACGATCAACACCCCCCTTATGATGTTTCTCCCCCCCCAAGAAAACGGGAAGTACTGATACCTAAACCTTCTGGGATGGGAGAGAATTTAAGGAAAGGTCCCTCCTTCCTAAATCAGGTTTTCTTTCAATTTATATTGAACGGAGGCGTAACAGGCCCCTTCTTTCTTCAGTAAGAGAAGAAATGGACCCTTTTTTTTTTCTTGAGCTTTTTCCTCCCCTTGTATTGAGTATAGTGTTGGGACAGGCACATTCCGTACTTTTCCTTTTCTTTTTTTATTCTTTCTGGGTGGATGTGGGAGTGGTAGGTCTGAGACTTCTTCCTTTTCTTTTTTTTTCCTGGGTGGAGTTTTTTTTTTTTTCATTAGTTATTTGTGGGAGGGATAGGACGTTTTATGCACTCCTTTTTTTATTTTTTTCCTCTTTTTTGCTGGCGGAGAGGAGGGTTTTGATTGAGGGGTGCGCCTTTCCTTTTTTTCTTTTTTTGATTTTTTTTTTTTTTCTACTCTCTCTCTCTGGAAAAGAATAATAAGTTGTTGTTGTTTGTCCCCTGCTCTTTATATAAGAGGAAAAGAGTAAAAAACATAACTCTCCTTTTTCATCGTCCCCAATCCCCCCCTTCTTCCCCCCTTCTTGCATAAAAAAGTCGATCACACAAAAAACCCCCCTCCCCGACATCCTCTTTTTTTTCCACCCAGGAAGAGGTATATAAGAATCCATATCATTTCCTCCTCCCCACCGCCATCAAGAAGAATAAACCTCTTCCCCCCCTCCCCTTTCAATGTTTCCCGGTACCAAACAATAGACGCCACTCCCCTTCTCCCTCCTCCCCCCCCCAAACGGTGTTAAAGGTCAGTCCTCTTTTTCCCCTTAGTTTGCATTTCTCCGCTTCAAGATAGATCATAACGCACGCGCCTGATTTTCCCTTTTCTCCCCCCCCGCATGACGAATGGCTGTGGTTTAGGTCTTCCCCCTCCTTTCTCAATCTAACTTTCTTTTATTGGTGTTGATCGAAAAAATGTGTCGTTTCTTCCCTTTTTTTTCCCCCTCAGTCCCCCAAGTGCGGAATAAGAATGAAACTCCTCTTTTCCCTTTTCTCAAAAATTGAAACCCCCCCTTCCCTCCCCGGACTTGAAAATTAAGAATATAATAATACAATCATTCCCAATCATGCCCTCCCCCCCTTCCTTCCTCACCAGAAGATTTAGGAAGAAGATTCTTCTCCCTTTTTCTTCAAGGGTTCATTCTTCCTCCGGATATGAATTTATGAGAGAGCCACCTTTCCTTCCATCCTTTCTTAAAAACGCGCATACTAGAAGAAATAGGAATAGCGACTCCCTCTTCTGAGGCTTTCCCCCCCCCCCCAAACTCGACTTAAAACTAATAATCGAAGAGAAACGCCGACTACAGACTTCGTTCCCCCCCTCCTCTTTCTTATTTCGCGGAGAAATATCGTTCCTCCCTCCCCTTGCGGTTCCCCCCCCAACTAGGAAGAGATAAAGTACAGCTCGGCGGCCCTTCCTTTTTTCTTCTCCCCCTTCCTCCCAAAAAATAGTTTTTCCTCGCATTTCCCCCCCTGTAAAACGATGTAATAAGAGAATTATATAAGAGTATGCAATCCCACCCGCAACTCTCTTCCCCTTTTTTCCCCCTTTCCCCTTTTCCGCGAGGAGAAAAGGAAAGATAGTTTCTTTTCCCTCTCCCCGCCGGGTACGCCCCCCCTCCTCCAAAATATGATGGATTTGTGGGAGTTTTCTTTTTGCTGCGGAGCTGCCCCTCCCTTTTCCCTTTTACTTCGTCCGTCGGGAAAAGAGAAAGTATGAGAGTACGGTTTACTCCTTCCTCTCCTTTCCCTCCTTTCCTTGAATAATTAGAAGGTGGAGTCTCATCGGCGCCGGGTCCCCTTTTCTGTCCTTTCCGGTCGGCTTCTTTTTCTTTCCCTCCCTTCCCCTTTTGCTTATAAGGCCTTTCTACGGAAAATATGGAAAAGGAGGTACGGGTTTCCTCCCCCCCATTCCTTAGTAAGTGGAGGAGAAAAAGGAGGTCATTTCTTTTTTTTTGTTCCCTTTTCCCCCTGGGGGTGGTGGTGGCGGGTCCCCGGGTTGGATTCCCCCCGGATTTTTCCCCCCTTAAAGCCTGAGCGCCCGGGAAATCTCCCACGGCCAACTTTTTTTTCCCCTTTCTTCCCCCCCTCCCTCGGGCGGCTATAAACGGAACGACCTTCCCCCCCTTTTCCCCTTGGAGCTTTTTCTAAGCATGCACGAAGAACCTCAACTTCAAGAGTTCCCTCCCCTTCCCCCTCTCCCCAATTAAATGAAGCAAAAAGAACCTTCTTCCTTTCCCCCCCCCCCCCCCCCCCCCCCCCCCCATACCCACTCTTCTCCCCCGGAATAAAGTTTACAAAACGGCCGGTCCTCATTCTCCCTTTCCCTCCCCCCTTCCACCCGCAATTAGTAAAAGAAACGCTTTTTCCCCCCCTCCCCCCCTTCCGTTGTCCCTGCCTTTTTCATGAACGCAAGCAGAGCAGCCTCGAGGGCCCCGTCTCCCTTCTCCCCCCCCCTATTCCTCCCCGGCGATTAATCAATCCCCCTTCTCCCTTTTTCCCCCCTGTATCTCTCTCCCATCCCGCGCGACCTCCGCAAGCCGCGTGTACCGCAGCCTTTTCCCCCTCCCCCCCCCCCCCCTCATGAATGAGGAAGAACTCCCCCTCCTCCTCCCCTGACCCCCCCAACCCCCCCTCCCCCACCAGCATCCCGATCTGACACAAATATAATCACTGTGTGCATCAACGCGCACCCCTCCTTCTTTCTCCTTTCCTTTCCCCTTTCCCAGGGCCTGCCATGAAGAAGAAAGGTGGAACGGCACAACTCCTCCCCCTTCTAAACACTGGCTTTTTTTATGCCGAACAACAAACGGATCGTTCTTCCTGGACTCTCCCTCTCCCTGGTAGAGTAGTAAATGTGATAGTCTTCCTCCCCCTTCCTGCGTTGAGACTTTCTATCTTTTCTTCTCCCTCAAAATAATTATTTGTGAATGAAAATTCCAATGGCAGAAAAATATTCAGAATTTTCCCCTCTCCCTGATACGTTCCACCTTCCCCCCCAAAGTCGTTTATTCAATCCTTCTTTTCTTCCCAGGTATTTAGGTTTTAAAAGAGCACTCCCCCCCCTCTCCCTTTTCCAAACATTTCCCTCCATGGATTAATGCTAATGCAAGCCCGCTCCTTCCCCCCCTTGTCGAGAGAACAAAAAAGACTCACTGTTTTTCCTTTTCCTTCTCTTTTCCCCCTGGCACAAATTTTTCCCCCCCTTCCTTTCCCTTCCCTTCACACGAAACGATCTTCTCTCTTTCCCCTCCTTTCACACTGGCTATTATCAAGAAAAGGAAAGCGACTTCCACCCCCTTCTCCTTTTTTCCCATCGAGCATCCCTCTCTCTTTCCTCCCGCGATTATGATAATTCGAAATTAAAGAGCAAGACTCCCCTTTTCCCTTTATACGAAAGGAAGGCTAGTCAAATACAATCTTCCTCCCCTCCCCCGGACCCCCTCTTTTTTTCACCGATAGACAAGAGACCGCGCGCTCCTTTTCTTACACACCTTTTTCTGGTCGCAGGAAAACGGAGGGACGTCATTCCTCTCCTTCCTTCCCTTTTATCGCAAAATGAAGAGATAAAGAAGGCCCCCGTCCTCCTCCACCCCCTTCCATAATGCCAACCCTTTTTTTCCTTTCATATTGGCCGGCAAGCGTTCTAAATCTTTCTCTGAGAATCACAACGTGCCCCCCTTCTTTCCCCCTTTTCCCTTCCCCTCACATTCAGAATACGATGAGGAGAGGTTTTTTTCCTCCTTTTGTTCCTTCTTTTTCTCCGCAACTACTCTCCTGGAAACACATTCGTGACAGTAATAAGCGAAATGTGCCCGTAGCCCTCGCCTCCCCCTTTCCTTTCCTCCTCTCGGAGAGACACAGATATTCCCCCTTTTTCCCCCTCCCCTTCCTTTTTTTCATTTAAGTAAACACTCCCCCCAATTCTATATTTAATACTACTAAGTTTGTTGTTGTTGAGAGGCTTTTTTCCTTTTCCTCCTTTTCTTTCCCTTTGAACTCCTTTTCTCCTTTTTCTTTTTTTCTTCGGATGTGGTCTCACGATTTTTTCCCTTTGTCAAAGTTCGCGTATGACGGCACGAAGGGGTTCCTGATACGATCATTATTTTCTCTTTCTTCCTTCTCCCTTCCCCTCAAAAAAACCTAGACTAAGAGGATTGAATTTTCGCTATTCCTTTTTCTCTGGAGATTGCAGTTTTTCTTTTTTAATTCCAAGAGGAAAGATGTAGAACGCTTGCCGGCAAGTCTCCTTCCCTCTCTTTCTCCCTTCGGTGGAGAGGAGGAGGAAGTTGAAGGCGGGCTCTTTCCTTTTTCTCTTCCCCCCCCTTTCCTTTTTCTTCCCCGGATTCATCTTTACGCCGCCGTGGGCGGAGACCAGCGCCAGTGCTTTTTCTTTTTTTTTTCTTCGGTCGAAGAGGGCGACTTTGGCCGCTTTTCCCTCTTTTTTTTCGGTCCCCTAAGCTTGGATTGGACGAGCTTCAATTTGCGGATCTCCCTTTCTTAGAAGGCGGAGGACTGGTGCGGAGTCTTGCGCTTTGAATTTCCTCCTCCTCTTTCCTCTTTGCGGGGTATTTCAGGCTTCCTTCTGGGCGGATTGCGAGATGGTGGCACCCCATTCGTCATTTTTTCTTTTTTCCTCTCCTTTTTCCCCCCCTTCGAAATATTAAGAGGAGGATGGGAGTTATCCGTATTCCGTTTTTTTTTTTTCCTTTCCCTTGTTGCAGATTTTGCGCCCCCTTCCCTCAGACAGTGGAGGCTTTGGGTGTGAGAGCCCAGTTGGACGGGAGTTTCTTTTTTCTCTCCCCTCCTTTTTTCCGAAGTGGAGTTTGGGAGAAGGAGGTTTTCTTTCCTTCCTTTTTTCTTTTTTTTCCCCCGAACCTTGCGAGCCAGGCGTGGCTTGGGCGATATTTCGTTCCCCTTTTTTTTCTTCCCTTGAGCGATTTCGATCATAGGAATCACCTTCTGCCGATTTTTTTTTCCCCTTTCCTGAAAAATTCCCTCCCAAATTAAAGCAGAGACACGGAGGACGCCTCTCTTTTCCTTTCCTTTTTCTTTTTCCCCTCCCTCCCCGGGAAGAATCGACAGGTAGGTTGGATGGTAGATTTAGATTCCAGTATCCCTCTTTTTTTTTTTCTTCTCCGGCTTCTTCCCAAAATGAAGTTGATCGAATTGGGCATGATTTGTGAAGGGCACCTTTCTTTTTTTTTTTTTCCCTTTCTTCCTCTAGACAGGAGCCAGAATAGGCACTAATGAAAAAGGGTGCGCGTTTGATGCACACCCTTTTCTTTTTTTTTTTTCTTTTTGTTTGTGGTAGTTGCGGTGGCTTACCTCCTTTTTTTCCTTCGGAGGCCTTTTTCTTTGCCGGAGGGGAGCAAAACCAATAAGACCCCTTCCTCTTTTTTTCTTCTGGGATTGTTTCTGTTGTGCCTGCGGATATTACATTGGAAACTTCATTTCCTTCCCCTTTCTTGATGAGAATTCGTCCCATTCTTCTTATTGAAAATTATTCCCTGGGGGACGGGCGGGCTTCTCTTTTTCTCTTTTCAATTTCGGCGGGAAAAAGGATGTGGCTTTCCTTTTTCTTTGAACCCCTTGGTTTTCCCTGCTTTACGATCCTGAGCAGCGAGCCTGGCGATGATTGACGGCCCCCCTTTTTTTTTCCTTTTTTTTCTTTTTTTTTCTTTTTTTTTGTTTGTGGGAATTAGAGGGTGGATGTTGGCGTAATTGCCTTTTTGCTCTTGTCTTCCCTTCTTTTTTCGCGGCCCATATTTTGTTCTTCGGGCAGGCTGTAGCATGCAATCAGAATGACAAGTTTTCTTCCTTCCCCCCTTTTTTTTTTTTCCTTTTCTTCGGTGAGAAGTGTTTGAAACGTTGGACGGGGAAGATTTCCCTTTCTCTGCGATGGCCCCTCCTCCCCCCACCACCACCGTGGAAGCCGTTGAAGCATGGAAACCGCCGTTACACTCCGCCTTTCCCCCCCTCTTTTCTTCCGCCACGGAAGTTCCGCCGCTTTAACCGGCCGGTCCATAGTGGCGTCACGTCAGTAGAAGCCGTGACGTAGAGCCGCTTCCCCCCCTTTCTTTCCCTTCTCCTCTGAAGACGCCACCGGAGAAGTAGTCAGGCCCGTAGTACACCTCCTTTTCCTCCTCGAGTAACTTTAGTCCTCGTCAGACTGGCGCGGGCCGAGGCGAAGTACACGGGACCTTCCCCATTGTGCGTGGCGATTAACGCCAGCAAAGACAAAACCCCCCCCCCCCCCTCCTCTTCGTAAAGACTGGGTTTTTTTTTAGCGAAACCGAGGCTGGACGGGGAGCATCCCGAGAAATTGCCCTGGGGAAACGCTCCCTTCTTTCCTTTTCTTTGCAACCTTAGATAAGTAGCGTATTTACAGCGTGTACTTTTTTTTTTCTTCCTTCGCGTTTCGCGGCATTATCACCGAAGGTTGGATGAGGTGGGCGAAGTTCTTTTTTTTTCCTCCGAGCTGGAAGGGATCGCGGCCGAGTTTTTTCCTTTTTTCTGACCGTTCACCCTTTTCCCTCGATTGTCTCCGGGAAGAGATGGAGGAAGTGGCGTCCCTTTCCCTTTTTTCTTCTGAGGGGGAGTTCGATTTTGGTTGTCCTCTTGGAATAGGGGCGTAGTTGGCTTCGCTCTTTCCTCTTCTTCTAGGGAGGCGCTTTTCGTTTTTCCCCCTCTCGCGCCGTGTCTCGCGGGCACGAAGATTAAGACGTAGGTGGCGAAGAAACCCCTTTTCTTTTTTCTTTTTTTGGCCGAAGAGTCGGGGAGGACGATGGCTGCCTCGTTCTTTTTCGGGTTATCGGATGATTCATGCTCTTCCTTTTCTTTTTTCACATTGGTGTCATTTTTTGAGGAGACAGGCATCAAACCGCCCTCCCCCTCTCTTTTTTTTTCCCCGCGCAGACCGCAGAAAAGAACACAGTTTGTCGTCAAACCCCCTTCCCCTCACAGACGTTTTCCCCCCCCTCCCCCCCAGTCACCCACGGAAGACGGAGACCGAAACCACTCCACGCCTTCTTTCTCTTTTCTCTCCCTTCCCTTCAGCGGCGTGCGTATGAAATCTATCTTGAAGGCGGCGAACAGCCCTTTGGCGCGCTTTTGCCCTCCCCCTTTCACCCCCCCTTTTTTTTTGCGAGCGAAGGAGGGCTGAGAAGGGACTTCTTTCCTTCCCTCTCCCTTTTGCAGGTTGCGATGCGTGGGTTCATAGGGTTGGAGGCTTTCTTTTTGATGTGGTGCTCCTTTCTCTTTATGCGCGGAGAAATAGGAGGGGTGGAAGCGTCTTTTTTTTTTTTTTTTCGACGTTTTATGCAATCCGCGGTTGGAGTGCAGGAAGGTTCCTCCTTTTTTTCTTTCGGACCTGTTTCTTTTTCTGGTTTTACGCGGGAGAGGAGAGAGAAAGCGCCG
>Ga0179593_1619007_pt1 | contig 16501 bp, 16 predicted proteins | sample CZODoug2_1_08_16_FD_185931 | JGI IMG/M metagenome (GOLD analysis project Ga0179593, IMG submission 185931) | Vadose zone soil fungal communities from Angelo Coast Range Reserve, California, USA - CZODoug2_1_08_16fungal (PacBio error correction) | ecosystem: Environmental > Terrestrial > Soil >... | reverse complement strand
AAAAATATCGCGGCCCCCCTTTTCCGCGCACCGCCCTTCGATTTTTTTTTCTTTCCTTGCCCGATATCAGGCACTTTTTTTCGAGCAGCAATTCCTTTTTTACTTCGTGATAGCAGCCTTTATCTAGCCCGCACTTCTATCCTCAGCCGCACCCTTTTTTAATGCCCGCCCACCCCCCCCCCCCCCCACCCCCCCCCCCCCCTTTTTTTTTGTTCGAGTCACAGCTAGTACGATGATGGTGTGCGGCTGCATCGATACTCTTGCGCGAGCATTTTTCCCCATGTTTTTCAATTTTTTCAAGGACCCTCCAATGCTTCTAAACCCTTGGGAGCTTCAGAAACAAAAAGGCATCGTTTCACTTCCCCTTTAGGCCACTATTGAGGTTTGCCTTAGCCACGCCCTGATTTTGTTCTTTCATATATATTGGGACGCTAACGCGTTCACCGTTCCCAAGCGACCCCCCGCCCCCCCCCTTCTTCCACCAGGCTCTTTTCCTTAAAATGACCTCCCGGGGCTCTCTTCCCCCCCGTTAAACTGTTGTACAATACCTCGGCCCGGGAGATATTTAAGGAACGTTTTTTTTCTTCTCGCCATTTCCACTTTTTTATCTGTTTTCGTCATGCGTTTTTATCGGTTGATCTACCACTTTGCTTTTTCTCCGTTTTTCCCCCTGCCAGTTGCTTTTCTGATCCGCCCCCTCGGCTCTTTTTTTTTTTCATCTTTTTTTTTCCCCCTTTTCAGCACCGGTCAATACTCTGCCCTTCATTTTTACTGCCGATTTTTTTTTTCTCCTCAGGACTTGGTTCCCCTGATGTTTGCGCCTGGTGCGCAATTCCCCTCGCTTTTTTTGAGACTGACTTATTCCTACGTTCCGACTGGCCAGCACCTTTCCCTTCTTGCAAAACCTTTTTCTATTTCTTTCTGGTTTTATTGTTAACAAACGCGTCGCCCCACGACCCCCCGATTTTCCTTGGCTGGCTTTTGTCCCTGTAAGCCTGTTTTTGATATTACGCAATGTCACACCCTTCCCTTCCCGATGGAAGGATGCTTTTTTTTTATCACCCCTCAATTTGCGCCTCCTTGCAAATGGGAGAACGTTCAAGCCTTTCGAGTTCCGTGACGTCTGCCCTTTTTTTTGGTCTGTTCCCTCGATTCCTCTGTTCTAATCGGTCCCTTCGTTTTTTTTTCGGGACACACGGAGATTTGACACGTGTTGTTCTTGGACGGCTTCTTTTCCGTTTTGCGCTTTTTGCCCCTTTCCCTTTAAGCCGATCATCCCCTCGGCGGGACCGACTTCCTTTTTCGCTACTCCCCGACCCCATACCTCTTCCCCTTTCTTCGAGGCGCAAGGGTCGAGTGGGTGGGATTCCCGTCGGCTCGGGATCTGTTTACCCCCTTTTCTTTCTTCACCGTTTCCTTCTCAGTCCAGTTCTCTCGACCGCCCGGCGTTGGACTCAAAGGTCACCATCTCTGGACTGATTCTTTCCCTCGACCCCAACGGCTTCTCCTGGGTTGGCATTTTTTCTCATAAGTTTCTCCCGCTGCCGCGACAGAGCCGCGAAGGTTTTATAGGGCACATCCGATGATGACCACGGGGAAGGCCCTTTCGAGATTGTCCCTGACGCCTGCTTCCCTTTCTCGCTTGACTTTTCCCTTAGTTGTCTAAATTTCTGTGACCACGCAGACGAGGATCGCAAAAACCTAGCCTGGTTTCGATTTCAGTTTCCGGTCTAGATCTTGAAGCTCCGGGATTTCGCTATCAGTCTTTGATGATTTCTTTCCTTGACGGACCATACACGATGACACTCCGGTCCACAACCCCATTTCCCTTTTTTGACCCGTCCTTTTTTTGAGGGTACCCCCTTTTCGAAAGATACGAGGAGGAAACCTTCCCCTGGCCCGTTACCCTGACCTCTTTCCCTTATTCATTTTTCTTGAGAGCTAACTTCCAAAGTCAGTCATTCGGATTTTTCTCCCATTTTTTGACTAATCTCTTATGCCTATAGGATTCATCTTCCTCCTCCGTACATAAACTCTCCCCTCTTTTCCCACCGTCCACCCCTTAAATTTCTCTGTAGCCCCCTGGTCTTCCCCTTTTCTCGCGGTGTTTACACCTTTTTTCCACCCAGAAGAGAAGAACAGGCCGAGGGTTTTTCTTGTTTCCCCCCTCTTTTTTTCACCCCCCCAGACTTCCTTTTGTAACTGCTAATCTTTCCCTTACTCGTCCCTTCCCGGCCTCTTTTTCTTAGGCGTGTTCCTTCTCCCTTGAGGCAAACGATTCGCTGTCTGGCCTTTCTTTTTTTTTTTTTTGTCCGACCCCCTCTCCGTTGACAGGACCATGAGACCGGCTGTTATTGTGCTGGACTCTTTCTTCTTTCTTGACCCAACCTTTTCTTTTGCAGGCTGAACTCCCTCCTGTCAAAGGAGAGCAGAAGACTTTCCCCTTTAGAAGGATTTCGGAGTTTTTTTCACCAAATGCGCGATAAGATGCGTACATCTCCCAACCAATTCTCGATTTTTCTTCTTTCGATACTTCCCCCTCTTCTTTGTCCTTTTTTTTATAAATACGTGCTGTTGATCCTTGTCGTTCCCTTGTTTTTTAGAATTCGGGATGGAGTTCCCCCCCCCCCAATGCTGTTTTTTTTTTTGTCTTTCCCTCCCTTGGTTCCAGCCGTTATTTCCCTTCCACCCGAGATTTTTTTTGATTGTTCTGCGAGGATGACTCTTACCTTGAAATCGGTTTTCCCTCCTTTTTTTGTCTTGCCTTTTTGGCGATGGAGGGGCTTACTTCGTGGAGGTTCACCCTTTTTGCTGAGGGATTACACAAGGCAGACCGTATCTTCCACTAAGCCCCTCTCGTCCTAACCCCTTTTATTTTGCCACTGTCGACTTTTTCCTTGAAGGCACAACCCCCCGGCCTGCCCCTTACTCATGGTCTTGGGACCCCCCCCACTATTCGCTTTTCGGCCACCCCCCCCCCCCCTTTCCCTGATTCCTTTTTTTCCTCAAGCTTTTGGCCTATTTTTGACATCGTGCACCTCTTAAACTTTCCTACCCTTATTTTATACACCTACAATTTTTCATATACCCCGTCTCGTTGGTGTTAGACTGAACGCGTCTCCGTGACGCCCCCCCCCCCCCCCCACCCCGCTCCCCCAAACCCACTTTCTCTTAGCTCCCCCTCTGCGCGCGCTTCATCCTCCTCCTCCTCTACCTCCCCCCCCCCCCCCCCCCTCCCCCCCCCTCCCCCCCCCCCCCCTTATTCTTTGTTTCTTTTTTTTTTTTTGTGATTTTTTTTTTTTTTTTTTTTTTTTTTTTTTTTTTTTTTTTTATGATTTTTGCTCTGTTTTTATTCTTTTGTTTTTTAGGTTTTTGTTTTTTTTTTTTTTCTTTTTTTTGTAGTATTTTTTATTTTTTTTTGGTTGGGTATTTTTTTCTTCTTTCTTTCTTTTCTGTTTTTTGTGAGTTTTTTTTTTGGGTTTGGTTTTTTCCTTTTTGTACCTTGGCTTTTTTTTTTTTTGTGTCCTCCATTCATTTCTCATCTTTCATCCCCTCCCCTCCAAGCTCCCTTCCTCCAACTCAGCAAGAATCCAGCATTTTACCCTTCTCTTCATGTCCGCCCTATCCCCTTTTTTCCCGCGGTTTGTCTCTTTCCCCCCCTTTCCTTCCGGGTGCTTGGTTCCATTCGTTTACTGAATGATCAAGACGACCTGTCGAAATCCCTCCCCGGGTCCTTTCCTACCCACTTTCCTTTTTGAGACTCTACTCCCGCGCCACCACCTCTGCTCAAGTCTGTTCCCCACCCCCTTTCGATTTGGTGCGATTGCAATAATTGAGCCTAGCATCCTACGGTAATTCTCGTGTCTGTTGTTTTTTTTCCCGTTTTTTCCCGGGCTTTCCCCTCTTTGTGACACCAGCCTCCCCTGCGGGACAAACCGTGCACCCCGCTTTTCATTTAAAAGACTCAATTACTTTTTTCATCGGCTCTCAAAAGTTACCATTGGTTCCCCCAAGACCCTCTTTTGCCCTTTTTTTCCTTTTTTCCCGCAGACGTCCCTTCTCATTGCTCATAGCTTCGGTATGATCTAAATGCTTCTCTCCTTTAGCCCGGGTGGAGACCCAGTTCTTATAGGCATATAACCGGCGACGCTCGAAACTTTCTTAGACTTTCCTTAGTTCTATGTCCGAAACCCTCGCCGGTTTCCATTTTCCCAGGACTACCAACCCTGGTACCCCACATCCCGGTTTGTCTTAGATCGTCTTGGCATAGTTTCTGCAGCGTTCCTTTTTTCGGATTTCATGATTTTTTTTTTTTTGAAAATGAGCGTGGATGGGGCCCGCGACCTACCGGTTTTCTTTTTTCTCGAACGCACCATAAAAATCGTTCGACCACTTCTTTCCCCCCCCCCGGACCTTTTTGGTTGGTTCCCAAAGACCTCGGCACCATTTGATTTTATTTGGTTTCTTTTCCCTTTGTGTAAATGATCTCGTTTTTTTTCCTCCGGGCTTCGCCCCCCCTGGACATCGCAGTCGTCTTTCCCCCCTCCCTTTTGACATGTTCTTTTTTTGCAAAAGCCCCGATTCCTCTTTCCCCCTTCCCCCTTCCCCCCACACCTTTTTACAACGGGCTTCGCCTGCTCTGCTTTTGCCAGTTTTTTAGTGTATTTTTTTTCCCGTTCCCGCTTCCCCGATCCAATCACCGACCACCTTTCTGCGATGATTTGTTCTGGTTTTTTTTCTTTCTCATCTTTGCGGAGTCAAAGATAATCACGAAGCCCATAGGCTTTGATCTTTTTTTGACATTAATGTCGACCACCCGCCCAATCCTCCTTTCCCCCTTGCAGTGATCGGATTTCGAAGGGTCCCTCGGTTTGTTTCCCTTTTTAGGCCCTACCCTTACCTTCGACCGCCCCAGTGCTCAGTCTCGGCCGGCCGTTTTTCTTCGTCCTTCATCTCCAAGGATTTTTACAGAACCGTTAGAGGCTCTTGATGGGCTTTTCCATCTTATCTATTTTTCCCCCCCCCTTATAGATGGAATACCGCTGCTCGACCGAAGCCCGACCTCCGTGTTGTCGGGCTCGGTCATTTTTTTTCTGGCTGACCCTTTTGACTCCCGGGGAACGTTGAGTATTTTTTCTGGAAAGGACGAGTCTACCTGTGGCTTTTTTTTTTCCCTTTGGTTCCCACTCCCCTTTTTACAGATATCAGCGAGGTGATCCGCACATTACTACCCTTTCTACTCCATTCGCCCCCTTCCTTCCTTCTGCTTGATGATCTTTTCGTCAGGTAGAAGTTTCATCTCAGAAAAAAGAGCGATTGATGATCTATTTATCCCCCTAGAGAAGCCAACATTCCCCCCCTCCTCAGGCACCAAAGACAAGCCCCCCAGCTTTTTTCTTTTTGTCCCCTCGGATCGATTTTCACGTAGCCTTCCGGACCCTCCCCGCCCTTTTCTTCCTTTCCTTCACTCATTGCGTGTATGCAACCTCTTCGTCAGCGGCTCCCTTTTTTTTTTTCTTCATGTTTTCATTGCGTTCGCATTCCTGCCTCGCCATAGGCCCCAGACTTATTTTCTCCCCAGACTGCTCCCCTCGAGATCGCTGTTGGTTGAATCATCACCGCCTTTCCCCCAGGAAGGTTCGTCTGTCCCTTTCCATTAGTGTCCGCAGCCTTTTTTTGGTCATGCTGCCACGCTCGCGTTTCCTCTTGCCCATCTCGCGTTCCCGTTTCCCCCCGATTAGGACGCCAATGCTTTTTTTGTCTCGTTCGACGTTAGTCGTCCCCATTGATTGTTGTTTTGACCCTTCCTTTTTTATTTTCTGCCTTCCGTTTTTTCAATGACAGTTTTTCCTTGACGCCCTTAAGGAAGCGCTGCTTTCTCTCTTCGGATGCCTATCCTTTCAAGGCGGACTTTCCTTCAAGAATCACGTACAGGTAAACTTTTAGTCAGGGGTCCTTAGATTTCCTTCTTTTTTTTAGAATGAAAGTTGTCTTCGTTAATCCCCGGCACTTTTCTGTGGCCCCCTCCATGGGTTTCCCAGGGAGACGCTCCAAGAATTATTTTGTTGTACGTTTTGTTTTTGGTTTAGATCGTTTTTTTTTTCCTTTGTTGTGTGGTTTGGCTTCCTCTTGCTTTTGTTTGTGGTTTTGGTTTTTTTTGTTTGGTTTTTGTTAGTTCTGGGCCGAGTTGCCGTTTTTGTTGGTATTTCCCTTCCAATCCCCCCGGTGCGTAACTAAGATCTCCCCACACCCCCCATGCCTCTCCTCTTGATGTTGGGTTGGGGTGGGGGTTCCGGCCTCGACACTATTATGTATCCAACTCGTTCTGGTTAACTCGCTCCTTGCCCTTTTTTTGAAAGCTGCTATGTTGATCCCGTGGTTTTGTTGCCTTTTTCTTGCTTCCCAGGGTACGGCAAAACGTAAGATTTGCATCCATTCACCCCCTCCTACAACTGTGCGTGAACATCTTGGTAGGCGAAGGGCTGTTCTTTGATTGCATTCTTTTCGATTTCCGCGATTGCTGACTGACCCTCTTTTTAATCTGTCCTATGATTTTGCGACGGGACAATATATAGCGTACACTCCTTTTCGGTATGACCCGTTACCCCTTCTATTGTCAAAGATCACTGTAGGACTCCAACCGGATCTTCCTCCTGGGCGTTCCTTTTTTTTTCCACCCCCCCCCCCCCCCCCCCCCCCCCCCCCACCCCCCCCCCCACAAACACCCACCCCCCGCTTTTACCAATCCTCCCCCCCATTTCATCATCAGCCAGACAGACCTTTTCTTCCTTGCCTCCCTGCCTCGGGGGAGACGAGATGGGTGTTCCCCTCGATACCTTTTTTCTTCCGTGAACGCTTGGTCTCCCTCAATACCTCCCCCTTTTGAATTCCTCACACTTATTCTCGGAGAGTTACTCGAGCACCCTCATGAGCGACCTAGGTCCCCCCTCAGATTTGTAGACTCAATTTTTCTAAATACGCACGTCTTCGTGCCTTTTTCATTTGCCGAACGTCCTTATTTTTCCCTTTTAACTTGTGGCCGAGACCCACGAATTTTCATTTGGGCGTTCAGGACCAGCAGCTTTAATTTTTTTTTTTGAGCCATATAAAAGTATCATGGTTGCAATCAAGAGGGCTTTATGACGAAGGCCGATTCGTTTAACTTTGTCTCGTGAGTCGAATGTTTCTAACTACGTGAGCTTCTTTTTTTGACCCGCTTGAATCTACGTGTCCTCGCGTGCTTTCCTTGCCGCTTTTCCTTTAAGAAATTAGTTATTGGCGGCATGGCCCCTTCTTCAATACACTCTTGCTACTGTCTTTGACCTCCCCGTCTCCTACTTTTCCCCCCCTTGACTAGATCTGATCCTGCTGGTGGTCATTGAGTGCCTTTGGGCGTAAGGGTTTTACGTGGACTATCATTCCGACTTGCCAAACGCGGCCACCTAGTTCCTCCCGTCGGTGACCTACTGTAGCTCTGGTTCTCAACCGCCCCTTCTCGAGAAGGCCATTTTACCTTGTTTGTTCGCCCTTTGGTGGTTAGGGATTTATTCGGTTTTTTACTTTTGAGAAGACCCCAATGACCCTCTCACGATCTGCAGAGGTGAAGATGTTGGGCAACAGTTCCAAGGCGCCAGCTGGATGCAGCCTTGTACCTTAGAATAGTTGATAGGGAGACTATTCGTAACTGAGCTAATTTAAGGTATGTTACCCTCAACCTGATGTATTGCTTTTTTTTTAGGGGTTCCGTTTCTTACGTGAGGGCTCTTTACCATTATCTCTCCTTTTTTTTTATCATTGCCTTGGATTTCAGTCATCCCGATCTTCATTAGGATCCACCCTGCCCCCATCTCCGTTACGATGCGCGAACTAGTGCTTACGTTGTGCGTTCAGTCTCTTCCTATGAATGTCTTCACAGTTTTTGCATTTTTTTAATTGACCAGCTAATTTTCAATACGTCGCCGCGGAGGTACGTTTTCAAGGTCACCTCCGCGGCACGTGGTTTGTCCCCCGTTTGAAGCCACCTTCCTTGCCGCTTAAGGGACTAGTATATTTCCTTTTTTTTTTTGATCAGCATCTCCATCCAGCTTACCAGACGATGCTTGGATTCTTTCGTCGGTATCGTCCCCTTCCTGCTGGTTACCTTTCCGTCCCCGGACTTGCTACGGATTTCCCTAGACTTGAGGAACACTGGCGCCGTGCCGTGTTAAGGGATTTTTCCCTTTAAAACTGGTTTCCCTAGGCCCCAGATGCACGGGACGCCCCCCCCCCCACTCCGCCCTTGTCAGCTCCTCCCCGAGGGGATGGCGTTGGATTTGATCACTTCTTGCGGAGTAGGCCTTGCGATCAGGCCAACCTCTGGAGTGATCGGCTTGCGGCGTCTTTCCGACATTAACACTCTGCAGGATTTTCCACGAGACTTGACTTGGTGCTGTTAAAGTCATTGCGGCAAGGAAGTGACTACGTACACAGTTACCGCGGGCCGCCTCGTGGCGGAGAAAGATGCCTTTGCTCCAATTGGCAACTTCTTATCTCGACTTGGATTCCCCCCCCCCCACCTTCATCTTCTGTAATTGAGGGCAGATCAACGACTCGACAGTATAAGACACTCCCGGAAAGTCGATGCGGCCCCCCCAGAGGAGCATTAGATACGTGGTTTAATCTCATCCCATAAGGCCCTTTAAACAGAAGCTTGAAGGAAGCGTTACCGAGTTTGCACTAGGGCACTGTAGTTAGACCCAAGCGCGCTTCCTTTCAGGCGCAACGCCCTCCCTCCCGTGGTCCTCTCCTTCTGAGCTGGCTTGCCAAGGACCATACTTGTGACAAGAGGGCCCCCCTTTCCGATGTCCATCTTCGCCCAAAAGATTCGCCTTGCTACACTTAATCCCTGGCCTCCGCGCCTCCGGATTCCTCAAGATCCGATCGATCTGCTTTTCCCCTTCTCTTACCTCTCCTCCTACATCCGTGAGAGGGGTTTTCTTCCTATCCGACAACTATCCCCCCCCATGACAAGCTATGGTAGAATTTTTGAATTCATTTTTCTTGAAATGCCTGTTTGAAGGAGTTTTGGTTCTTTCACGTAACCCTTGCTTTTTTGAAAGTCCGCTTCGTCTTTCCCCCCCCCCCCCCCTAAAGATGATGCGCGGAGCATTTTGAATAGTATTGCCCGAAAACCTAGGGTTCGGTTGTTCTTGAGCCGTTTTGCTGGTGGAGGACTCTTCTCGTTGAGAATGTCCATGCTGAAAGACTAATAGTTTTTGGACAGCCCATCCTCCTGACGACCACCGCTGTTCCGATGCGACTTTCTTGCCCAGCGTGGGTTCGAAGATCGCTTTGAGGATTTAATTTGGGCGGGACCCCTACGCTCTTTCCACATGAGGAATAGGGAGTTGTGATCTATCGCTGCACCTCTCAACTTTTTTCTCTCGAGTGTTGAAGAGGACAAAAGGTCGTGATTGTCCTGCCTCCAAACTTTCTTACTATCACTCTTCCCGGAATTTCCTTTCGAGCCGCTCGTAGGTTCTCCCGTATTAGAGGTCCTCTTCAAGACTTCTCGCTAACCCGAGAGTGTACTGGCTGCAGTCGGTCATCGCTTGTGGTTCCTGAGTATGGGCTTTGCTGGTCAACTCTGGACTACGTTTCCTTGTTTCCGCCCTACCTTCGGCACGGGAATTCTCACTGCGAAGAGCCGCAAGCAATTCCCGCTCGACCTCAAGACAGTTTTTCCCTTTGGCATGACGATGTGTTCTTCAGATGTAATGTTTTGTTCAGTCTTGGACGGATTCCGCCCTCCCCTTTTAACGAGGACCCAAGACCCAACCGGGCGCTAGTGTGAAATGAAGTGATCCTGTTCATTTGAACCACTTGTGTCCCTGCGGAGGAAAATTTTTCCTCCGGAACTCTTAGATTAGATAAAGCGACGTTTTTCAAGGCAGTATTCTCGGTCATCTTTTCCACCCTCGCGAATACAGCTCTTTGAAGAGCGTCCTGGTCACCTTCGCGAAACTTTTTCGGGATTTTCTGCCGCACAAACTTCACCCTTCTCATGCTTCGTCGGCCTTTCGAATGAGCTATTTGTTTGCCTTGTCATGATAGCTTTGTTTTTACAAGGCTTTGCTGTGGATTGGTTACGGATATTTCCATTGTTCCGTTCTTTTTTCCCCGAACCGGCCATACTAAACTCGTTTCTCCCCCTTGACCCCCCTTTTGGTCATTTAGACTATACAGAAAGTGATTTACTCTGGCCTGCTGGAGTCCTCCCTTTCTTTGCTCTGTCCCTTTCTATCTCGGTCTGTCAGCTGAATACGCCCCTCTCTGAAGGAGGTTCCCCCCCTGAGAATATACAGTCTTTTGCAAGGGGAGAAAAGTAAGTCTTTCTTCTCGCGTCTTACTGGATTAGGGGTTTATGGATGCCTCTAGGAGATGTCTAGGATGAGGTAGAAGTGCCTATTTTCATGGGGCTGTTTTTTCTTTTATTTTTCCTGCGTTCTTAAACCCCCCAAGATAACATTTTTGTTGCTTTTCTACGATGGCCTTCATCCGATCTTCAATATCGCTCCACAACTCGTATCTGGCGGAAACACGTATGGTTGGCTTGATTGAGGTCCCCGGTCAATACCTGTAGACGGTTCTTAATGGCAAAGTTTTGTATCCCTACTGAGACCCCTTATAATTGTTCACATCATCGGAAAATCTTTCCCCTATTACTACGCCCACTTTGAGCCTTTCCCCCCTCGAGTTTAGGGCCATCCTAATAGTGTGATTTTGAAGCGTCCGCCCCTTAACGCGGTATGGTCGGTAGTCCACCTTGCGTGCTGGACCCCTTGTACCCGAACTTGCCGTTTTCCGGCTACTTTATAGTATTTGAACGAATCTCCAGGGCTCTTCTCCCTGGTGCGGTTCATGGTTACTGTTGACCTTCATTCCGACGTGGTCCCCCTTTCGCCTTCTCTCTGATGTCCCTTTTGCCGGATGGCGTTTTTTTGATCATTCTGTCATGAGGTCAGCTATCCCCCAGATGATCTGCTTTGCGTCTCTGTCCGGGACATTCTGCCTACTTTGACAAGACAGCCCCCCCACATTTTTGGAGGTTTAACCGTAGTCTGAGTAGAACCCAGCGTTTCGGGGACCACGTCCCCATTACCGCTCTCTTCTCTAGCACGAGTCCTTTCCATGGCAGATCTCCGAGGAGAATTTCCTTCTTATTCTCCTCTTTTCTTGAGGAGGCCTGTTACAGACCGTTTATCGCCTTAGGGAATTTTTTTTTTGTCCTGTTTGTTCCCCTTGTTCTAAAATCTTTCCCCTTGTGCGGATCCTTTCCTATAAGACCTTCAGCTTTTCGGTGGTGACCCATCTTTTCATATTAGGAATGGTTCTCCGCCGTATCGCCGCCCCCTTAGGCTCGCCCAGAGATCAGATCCCTTTTCCCCCTATAGTCCTGAGTCGTAGCGGCGATTCGACGTGAACATATGGTCATGGTGCAAGGACTTCCTATATTTCTCCGATCCTCCTTTTTTAAAACGATCGAGTGTCCGAACAGAAGAGCTTCAGCTTTGTATCGTTGAGGCAGACAATGGTATGGCAAGCATCCGTCCCTCCTTAAACAGGTCTTTTCTCTTTGACTTTCCGATCCTGACCGCCCTTTTCTAATCCTACTTTTCCTGTGTTTTCAAAATTTGCAACGCATTGATGAGTCGGGTTGGCCTTTTTTTTCTTTTCCCTTCATGACGGCCGTCCCCCTTTCTTGCCTTGACCACACCCCTTCCCCCCTCTCACCTTTTCCTGTATTCGCTCCTCATTATTGACATTTTTTCCTTTTGAATTGTGCTCGCGTTTTTGTGATTTCGGCATTCCCTTGGGTCTTGAGTTGACCCCCTTCCCTTGCTCTGTCATGGCTCTACTCTTCATCGAGCAACCCTTGTCTGCGCTTTTAGTCAGTTTCTCCTGGTACGGTTCGCTTTTTCTTTTAGGATTTTCCCTGTGGGTTGTCGACCAGATCGACTGTTGGACTATTTTTTCTTCATTGCATATGTCGCCCTCCGGCTATACGGTTGGCATCTCTATATTTCCCCCCTTTTTTGTCCCAACAGGATTTCCCCTTGCGTGTAAAGAAGATATCCCGTAATTCTCGAGCAGACTCCGGGTCGATCGGAACCCGCGACATCCCCCTCGTGGTCAAATTCTTCACCGCTCAGTCTATCAGCCCTGAGCTGAGTCATCAGTTGTGGATTTTTCCCTAGATGGGTATGTTGCATCCGATTAGTTTCTACCCACCGGGTTAACCGCGAATAATATTGTTACTTACCTTTCAACTTCCCCCCGTTTTTTGCGAGACAGCTCTTGCCAGCGCCCCACTTAACGTTTGCCTTTTTTCAACATTGACTTTTCTTTTTTTTTGCCCCCTAATAGTCCTGTTTCTTGTGCATCCGTTGAACCTCTTCCTTCTCGGCGGTTTGGCAAGTTTATGTGACGGCTTTCTAAGGGCTGACAGACCCTAAGCCCCCCCTTCTTGAAATGCCCCCATCGGTGGAGAGACGAACTACAATGGTTTTTTACCATTGCACTTGCGGTGATTTTCGCTTTGACTATCAGTACTCCCCCGTTTTCGGCCTGGCTATTTTTCCCTGATCGGTGTAGGCGAGTCCTCTTTTCCATACGTTCCTCGCGCGGAAATTCTGCTCTCTCTTTTCTCCTGTCCGCCCCTTCGGCTCCCATCTCTAGTGGACGCAATTACCATTGTAACACTTCCTCATGGGACTTCTGCCCTAATGTTTGAGCCATATATTTTCTTTTCTCCACCCGTTTTTTTCTTTTGATCGCGTCTCTTCAAGGCTTTTCAGTTGTGCCGACATTCCCTAAGACCCGCTTACTCCACAGTTCATAGCTTGCGAAACTAGGCTTCGTTTCTCTTTCTTGTAATCCCCCCTTACCGCCCCTTCTTCGAATACTATTCCTTTTGCGAACCGTCCGGAGATAGGTATGGATCAAGTCCATGAATACCCGCCATATGAAGGATGGGGCAAGTTAACCCGGAGCTCTGACCCCTCCCTTGCCATTCTTGCCAAGCTTTGCTTTGTCTGCTCTTCATGGGGGTCAGTTATTCGGTTCACCAAGCAAGTTCGATGTTGAGGAATTTTGCCACCGTCGCTACCCCACCGTTTCTCTTGTTTTTTTCGGTACCGGTCTCTTCATCGTTGTTTCGTTTTCTTTTCTGACAAGATCCTGCCTATCATAATGAGTCTTCTACTGGCACAAGGCCTCCGATGATCCCTCCCACGAAATCGGGCCCTGGAAAGGCGAGGCGACCCTCTTCTTATCCAGTCTCGTCTCATTGTTCCACCCCCTTGTCCTTCCTGTCTTCACCGCCCCATCTACGCAGCGCCATTCATTTCCCTTTCTAACATACCTGGATTTTTTTCGGTCGGTTCGTTTTTTTCATACATCAGCGGCGGTGAATATCCGACGCCTGACTAAGTGCTTTTTGGTTTGCCGCTGTGGTTTCCTCTCCATCTCTTTCTTCCCCCTCCTTGTTGTTGTAGCTCTTTCTTTCAGAGCAATAAGACGTTATGGTCATTCAGTCGTTAGGGCACATCCTTTTTTGACGCCCGTTCCCAGTTCCCCCCTAGTATTTTTTTACCTTTTCCGCACTTGTCTTACTTTTGTCGTTCTTTCTTCGGTGCAGACACTTTTCCCTGTTGAAGAGCGCTTTGGTCCTATTCGACTCGAACTATTTCAATCCATCGGATGCGGTGTGGAGTCTCCTTTTTTAAATTCCATTTTCTCATTGGAAAACCTCCGCGGCTTCCTTTTTGCGGCATTTTTCCTCCCCCCGTAAAAAACCCCAAGACCACCCCTCCCTGAAATAGGGTTCGTTGTCCCGTCTTTAATTAGAGAACCCCTGCCTAGCCATGGCCGAGTTTACACCAAGACCACGGCCCTGGCAACTGCAGCCTTTACGCCCCTTTTTGGTCCATTAAGGCTGTTGGCCCCTTCTCCTACTCCTTTATTTTTTTTTTCCTTTCCTTGTGTCTCTCCCCTTCTCCCCGAGATCGTTTCAACACAACCACGGCTTTCCCTTTGCATAGCTTTTACGAGCGAACAATGGGCATTTTCCCTTTTTTAGTATTCTTGCCTTTGTCATTCTTGGCTCCCGCCCGCCTTACCCTAGTTCTGTGCATACAAGACCCTTTTTCCAAAGGTCTTGTATAGCTGACCGACTTTTTTTTATTCCGCCATCCTTTTCCATTCATTTGTCCGTCCGATTTGACACCTAACCAGTTTTTTTAGGTGCGGACCATGAACCGGAATGAGAGCCTTCGCCGTCTCGCTTTTTCCTTTTCAGTCACTCGTCTCTCCTCTTTCCAGCTATCCGTTTCCCCTTTAAAATCTGATCCAGACCTATTGAGGCTTCGAACGGCTCTCAATTTGACACCAGGGTTGACTCCCATTCTCAAAATTCCTTCCCTTCTGCTGTTTCTGTACGTTTGGCCGTTTCTTTTGGTTGGTCCTCTGTTTTCCGCCGTCCCCATAGACTTCTTCCCGACCAAAACATGCCATCCCCTTATTTCGGAGCACTTCTGCAACTTCTATTGCCTCCCCCCCCCCCTCGTTTTTTTAACGCTTTCTGGGGTTTTTTTAAGTGATTGCGAGAAGGGGGAGACTGCCTTTCAGGATGTCCCCACGACTACACAAATCTACCACCACCCCCCACCACCAACAAATCAAGCCCAAACCATCCCCCCCCCCCCTAAACCACCCCCCCCCCCCCCCCCCCCAAAAACAAACACCCAAAGACACCCACAACAACCACCCCCCCACCCCCCCCCCCCCCCCCCCCCACCCCCCCCCCCCCCCCCCCCCCCCCCCCCCCCCCCCCCCCCCTTTTTTCCTTCTTTTCCAAGGCGTTTTTTTCGCAGCAATCTTTCAAGCAACCCCTTCCGTCATAGCCGCAGTGAACCCTTTTTTTCCGCTGAGCTTTCGGCTCTTCCCTTTTGTTTCCGGTAGACGTGTCTCGTTGGGTGACCGAGCTGCTGCGTGTTCGAGAAATGCTTCCTGCCTGGAGAACTAAATCTCGCTTCGGCGATCTTTGCGTCCCCCTATCCGGCGATTCCGGTGTCATATTCCTTTCTTTCCCTCTCCTCTAGGACCCCCTCTCTCACCCTCCGGATTTTTTAGAACGATTTGGTCTTTTAACTATTGTGTACGTCCTGGCCTTTTTTCCCCCCCCCTCCCGTAACAACTGAGCATTTTTAGCATCGTACCCCCAGCGATTTTGATCCTGCTGCTTAACCCTGTGGAGATGAATATGATGTTTTTTCTGGTCCTCCTATCCTTTCGTACTACCCCTTTGTTCACTTCTCCCCTCAATCGGCCCCTTTCTCCCAAGCCAACATAGACTCCTTTTCACCCCAGCGCCAAATTCACATGTTTCCCCCTTTCCCCCGTTTGTGCGTTTTCTTTTAATACCCTAGTTCATTCGATTTCTACGTTTCAGTCTTTTTTCTTTTTTTTGGTTTCCTTCCCCTTTCTTTTCTTCCCCTCATTTCTTGAAAAGAGGCCAACGAACCGTTTAACCCCCCTCAGATTTGAGATTTATAACTCCATTAGTTGGTTCCACATTTCACATTTTTCCACCACTCACGCTGGCCTTAGGGACGAAGACGACGTTAAAGTCAGATTTTGATAGTGTTTTTTTTTCTTGAACCCGACTGGAATCTCATATCCAAACCATTGGTCTTGTCCTCTCCGCCGGAGCATTTTCTTGTCCGGCCGGTTTTCCCAACTGAGGAGACATCGTGGCTGACGGAGAATCTTCCTGTCCCCCACCCTTCTATTACATCCTATTTATGTGTTTCAGTAGCCTAATACTGACGAGCCTTACGGCATTTTAGTCCCCCCTGTATCCTTTGTTATGGTTCACACGCCTATTGGGGCCGAATATTTTTTAATTCTTCCCTCCTGCCTGCTACATTAGGAGGGATAGGGATCCAAACCGACTTTTTTCTCCCCCCTTTTATCCTTGCTTGCGCCAGTTCGTGTGTTCTGTCCCTTTGGAGATCTTCTTTGCCCCTTGAATCTCTTTTTCCCCGATCTTGATGAGAACCTTGGTCGCTTTCTTTTTGAAACCTTGTGAGCAAGGACCTCTTTGCCCCTAGAGAGCCTCTGCAAGTCTTTTTTTTTACCCTTTCAGTTCTTCCTGCTATCATCCTGAATCACTCACTTTCTTTATTTTCTTGAGGGACTGAAGTTTTAACCCAAGAGGGCAATTCATCCTCTTGTTTTTCCTTCGCGGCGCTGTCTTTGCTAGCTAAAACGCCAATCGAATGAAAGAGTCTTTTTTTTCGACCGTTTTTTTTCCTCAGGAACTTCGGGTGATATGTACCCCTTCTTTTAAAAGCTCCACTTTCACGAGCTTTCCTGGCCCGTCCCTCGGAACTCCGGCCTTGGTTAGGGCTCCCTTTCGCGACAGTCTTTTTGATAAGATTGACGTCGGCTGCGGTCGCCC
>Ga0179593_1639836_pt1 | contig 16502 bp, 17 predicted proteins | sample CZODoug2_1_08_16_FD_185931 | JGI IMG/M metagenome (GOLD analysis project Ga0179593, IMG submission 185931) | Vadose zone soil fungal communities from Angelo Coast Range Reserve, California, USA - CZODoug2_1_08_16fungal (PacBio error correction) | ecosystem: Environmental > Terrestrial > Soil >... | reverse complement strand
GCTGTCCTTCGCGCGACGTAAGTTTTTGGACAGACGAAGGTGTGGTGGCGATCGCCAAACTTGTTTCTTCGTCGATCTCATTCTCCTTTGATGGAGTTTTGTGAGGTTGGCCCAGGAGTGGTGGCCCCATAGCTGTGACCATCGACATATCCCTACGTCGAGCCTTACTTTCTCGATCTCCCCTTCCAGAGTACCTCCCCGTTTCCCGGTGTTTTCCTTACGTGATTCCCCGCGGGGCCAAATCGATGTCCGGCGAACCTGAGTTCCTTTCCTTCTCTGGTGCCGATGCTGTTCCCAGTTCCCCGTTTTTCCCCTTGCGATTTTTTTCGGCCGGCGTCCGTTCTTTGGGACCATACTTTGAGGGTAGACCCCCTTTTCGGGTCTTCGGATTTTTTGGCCTTCCGGCTCCTTTTTTTTTATGTCTGGCGATTGTTTGCCTCACTGGCCGGGCACGACTCCTTTTCGAACGGTTAGTTGGTTTTTTTTGTCAGTCTGTCTATTTTCCTCTTTTCCCCCGCCTTTGCGACCTTGAAACGTCCCCTATCCAATTCTCGTCCAGCAACCTCCAGGTCCTAGACGTGCCTGAGCTTTCCTCCTATTCTCTAGCCCCCCGGTGCCTCCGTCCGTCCCCGTCGAACTTTATCGTGCCCTGGCCGGTGTTGTTTAAGACCTCTTCGTCTTTTCCCCAACCCCTTTCATTCCGTAGACTCCACCCTCCTCCACCTTCCTTCCCGCGTCCTGATCTCGGCTGACCGCCCTCGTCTTGTGGCTCTCCATTTCCTCCCCAGCTGCCCCCTTCGAGGTCCGTTATCTTGTGGGCGGTTAGTCTCTGAAACGCTCCCTTGCTTTCTTTATATTCTGTTCCAACGGGTCATCCGTTTTCTCTTCAATATCCCCAATTGCCGACTTAGACCTCTTCGGACCCTTTGCTTGACCAGCTTCCCCCCTTGTACGGGTAGCTGCCGTTTCCCTTCCTCTATCTCACAGGTCCCCCTTCTTCTTGCACGGATGTCGGTCGAACCCACAATCTCTGCGTCGTCCTCTTTCTCCGCAGTGCCTTCTCCTTCCGGCCATTTTCCCTTCCCTTTTCCCTTTTAAAGTATTTTCTTCCGACATTTCTTTTGCGGGCGCCCCCTCGACGCTGCTTGCAGGAAATGTCGGCATTTTTCTGTCGCCCTTTGCACTTTTTGCCCTCTGAGTTTCCCCTTTTGCAAACCAGCCTTCTTCGCTATGCGATTGAACGGCGGCCCCTAACAACCACTTAGGATCGCAAATTCTTTTTTTGAGGATCCTCCGAACTTTTCCAGGTGCTGTCTCGGCGGTTTGCAAACAGAGATGCGAACGGTTTCTGACCGCGTGAGCACATCCAGGCCCCCTCTCACGACTATCCTCCCTCGCTTCCTGTACCCCCCCAGCATGAACGAAAGTCAAGGCAGACGAGGTGACAAACATCTCTTTTCTCCTCCCCCTTTTTTGTTTTCTTTGTCGCCCTCTTCGACATGCTTTCCTTGGGTGGTCTTGGTTAAATCCTCCAGTCGCTCGGTTTTCTAGCGGGGAGTTTTTCTTGCTTTTGCTTTGACCGCCCGCATAAAGTCTCACTCTGGTTGCGACTCTCCCGCAGCTTTGCCCCATGTTCGGTCCCCATCTCCAACATCGTTTTCGCTTGGTAGCCCCTCTTTTTTAGCGCTATCCCCCCCTCTTCGCATTTGCCCCCGCTGATGCTTTTGTTTGCCTCTGGGTCCCCTCCGTGCCCCGTGCCTTTTTTTTTGCGTTCCGCATTTCTTCCCCAAAGTCAGCTTTCCCTGAGTGGGCGCCCGTTCCCATACGGTGATTCGTCCTGGATGGCGGTCCTTTCCGTCCCAGGGTCGTGCCTGTCCCTTTTTTTTCCCAAGCTTCCTTCGTCTCGCATCACCCTTTCGCTTTCTTTGGTCCGGCCAACTGCGATGTGGCCTTTCCCTTTTTCCGACATTTAAGGCACGCCGCGTCCGACAAATTTTGTGGAGAGAAGGTCTCCTCTCCCCTACATCGCGACTCTTTAAGATGGAATACCGGATTTACCGGACTATTGCTCTTTCCTCACCCATGCTCTCTCTGCTTCGGGAGTCCCGACCTTCACGCCCCCCGTTTCCTCAGCTGACATTGGCATTTCTGGTTGTTTTTCTAAATGCGCGCCGACCGGCCTGCCTCCCCTCTACGGTCACTCCGGACCAGGCTCGTTTCCCTCGGGGGAGCTTGTCTACCGTCAACTTCTGCTTTTTTGATGTGGCCCTTGCTCCGGCCCTCTTTCTGACAACCCCCACCGGCACCCCGGACCCCGATAAAGGTTTAGCGGGGGATTTATCCCGCGACCTTTGCCACTGTAACCCTTCCTCTCAGGCTTTCCCCCTTCTCCCGTATCGGCGACCCCTGCGAGGTTTTTTCCCTGCTTGTCTAACCTTTCAGTTCTAAAGCGGAGGTACCTCGAGAAACCCCACCCCGACCGTTTACAACCAACCCCCGCAATTCCGGATTCCGTGACGGCCTTGAAGAAACCCAAGTCGAAAGGTCATCATATTTCGTTCAAACTGCGTCCCCCCCTTTCCCTGCAGGCCGGTTCAGAAGATGATATTCCACCTTTTACTTTCTCCTTCTTATTCGGCCTCGCTGCCTCAGTCCCACTTTCGAGGAAATGGCGACGCGCAATCGGTCCTGGCACTTCCACTGTTCGACTTTCTGATTTTCCGCCCTTTCAAACGAACCATGCACCAGCCACCCTGAGACCATCGATACTTGACTCTTCTTCTCGCTCGAGAGGAGTATGTACCCTTTTGAGTTCCTGCGGCCTTCCTTTTGTAAATATTTTTACAAAACCCCCTTTGGTGCCAACCCCACTCCCGTTTCGCCCGTTCCTTCCCTATCTGACGCAGTCCTTGGGCATCGTTGCCAACCCGTAACCGGCGCGGTCCCCCCCGCCCGCTGATTTTCTTTTCCGGACCACTTTGCTTCCCCCCTCTTCGCTATCCCCCCCCCTTTTTGTTAGCCCGAAACTCCGTCCCCAACCAATTTGACTCCTTTTTCCCAGAGAAGGGTTCGGCGTCATCGTGTACTTCCCTGCATTCCCCCTCCTTCCTCAGTCGCCAGCGAATCGGAACAATGCCCCCCGTCGAGTCCCGCGTTAGCTCCTCCGAATCTCACTTTGCAAGCTCCTGTCCGGCACCCTTTTCTCGCGTCACTGACGTTTTCTGCCTTCCATCCTGTTGCGCAGACGCCCCTCGAGCAGATTCATTCTTTCGGGCACACCAATTCTGCCCAGCCCCTCTCCCTATGTTTCCGAGAACAATTTTTAACCCGCATCTTTTCGACAGTTTCTGTACGATTCGCCCGTCGCAGTCGAGATCATCCCGGAGGAGACCAGTTTTCGTTCTGATTCCTCGAATTCCTTTGTCTCTAGCGCACATCTAATCAGTCTTTCCGGAGAGACAACAGTCTCGACGCGGTGACTCCGCCAGAAGTTTCCACCCTTCCTTTATTTTTTCGCTCCGCCCTCCTCTCACATGGCCTCTACATATCTCACGCACCTAGATCTAGTCCCATTCAGATTTTGGTTCCCGCCGATTGCGTGCTTGTTTGTCCGCAAATATCGGACTCGATCGTCCCCTACCCCGGCACTCTATGCGGCGGGCTCCCAGCCTCCTCGGGCTATTGGTCCGGGTGCCTGTGACCAAAAGGAGATTATTCGACCGCCTCGTTTTCCCGACTTCAGCATCTTCCCCCCCCCTCGATCAAGCCCCCCTTTCTCCGTTCTCCCCCCCTGAAGACCTAAGCTTTCCTCCCCCCTCCTAAAAACTTTTCGGGGATGAAGATCCCCTTTTCTAAAGGATTCCCCCTCGATTCGGTTGACCTCCCTTCAGTCCGCGTTCTTCCCCCCTAACCCCCTGTAGCCACTTCAGAGAAAGAAGTCGTTCCCGACTACCCCAAGTTCCAGGCTCCGGACTTCTCTCTCCCCTACGGTTTTCTCGCCCTAGTCTTCGACGCCTGGCAGCCTCTTCCGCTTTTGGGAAACCCTTCCCCTCGCGCCGAGGCGATGAGCAAAACCCCCCCCCACCTTTTTTTGCCTGTTCAATCCTATTTTTTTTTTTTCTTTTTCCTCCTATTTTTTTTTTGAGAGAGTCAATGCAAATTTTTATAGACTAGCGTCATTTTTTGTCCTTGTTGCCGGCGACGTGTATCGACGCCCCGGCTTCCTCCTTCCCCTGGCTCGATTAAAGCGTAGAAAATCCGGAGATTTTGCACTTCCCTTTTTCTTCCTTTGTCCTAATTTTTCTCTCGGGATTGTCGCCCATTTTCGGTATAGGGGTGGCGGTCCACCGTAGCTGCTTGCCGAGCGCCCATTTTCAGCCGACATCGATTTTTTCTCCCCTGTTGAGCGGGATTTTTCCTTAAGCCCCCTCCCTCGGTGTATTGTGGCTGAATCGGATGTGTGAGTTTCTGGTGACCGGCGGTCCCATTGCTGACGAGATATTTCTTCCGTAGGTGGTACAGAGCCTTCGGACAGACCTTTTCTCTCCGCTTCCCCTCCCTCCCTTTTCATGCCAGTTCTCGGCCGACTTGCATATCATATGTCGTGACGATGCTCTCTTGCTTCTCCATCCTCCCCATCTCGTGCTTTCCGTCGATCGTTTCCCCCCCCTTAAGATCTAGGCGTATACGTCTCCCTTTTGCTTGGCCTCTGAACTTATCATGACTTCGGTCTGAATAGTTTAGCACCGACTTTTGTTGCTCTTCCCGAAGTTCCATGTAGGCCTTTTTTCCTATCGTGACCCCAGTTTTTAGAATTCTGCCCCCTCTGAGGATTGGAACTCGTACTACCTTTCTCGACCTTCGTCCCTTCGTCAACCGATGCTGTCACCCCCCTGAGTCTTAATGCCGGAGCCTGTTCTTGGCATCTTCCTATGGCCCTCCTTTAAGGTCATGCTTTGACCTGCGCGGATCTTTTTTGTCTGCTCTTATGGTTTCCTCACCGCTCCTTTGCACTCGAACGCCCCCCCCGCGGCCGCCAGGAGAGCTTTTCTTTTTTACCCGCTCCCCGGTTTTTACCTCCCTCGGCATGAGTGGCCTTTTCTTTCTCTGGAAGTCTTATGCCGCCCTGCGTTGTACCCTATCCCCAATTGTTTGCGCTTCGTCCATTCCCCCTTTTTTAGATGAAGCTTTTCCGCCTGCGCTCGACTTTCAGCTTTCCTTTTTCCGAGACGGCTTGGTGGTCCCGCCCAAGGAACCTTCGCTAGCACGACTTGCCTCGCGCGGTTTTCTTTTCCCTTGTTGGCTTTCTTGTTGGTTCCCTCTGGACCATGACGTTCGGCACTCATCTTCACTTTCGGGCGCCGTCTGTCTTCGATTTTCTTTTTTGAGCCCTTTCGCCACTATTCTCGATGGGTCTCGGTGCGGTTCCCTAAAGGATTTCGTTAAAGTTTCGGAAAATCCCGTCTGACTGCTTTTAGTTGCCGTTTGCCGCCCCCCCCCACCTACCTCCGTTTTTTAGCTTTGATTGTGGTTTTTTGCGCCAAGGTCCCTCGGACTTTCATGGCGACCTTGCGTCGTTTGCTATCAGCGCCCTCTACTTTGCCGGATCGGCTTTTCGCGTTGGGGCCTTTCCCTTGCTGACCTTGTGTTTTTTATGGCCGTCCCCGCCGATCGAATGCGTTTTGGTTTTGTAGTCCACTGTCTTATACTTGGTTTTAGAGATTTTGCTCGTGCGACTGACTTTAAATCTTTATCTATTCGCCAACCTCGGCTCTTCTGGCAGCCGGTCCTCTGGCGAATTTTTCCCCTTTTCAGCCGTCCCGCTCGACCTTGATCGTGACCCCCTTTTTTTCGGTGTGTTTGCTTGAAGCATTTCATTTTTTCGGGCCAGCACATGCCTTAGATTTCCCAGATCACCCCCCGCTTTCCCTCTCTTGATTCTCGCAACTTCTTCCCCTCCCTCCCCTTACGTTTTTCCCTTTCTTCTTTGAGTCGGTTGCGCATTTCATCACCCCCGCTGCGCGATGTCCGGTTTGATATTGGCGCGTTGGCGTCGACCTCTTCTACTCGCTTCGGGTTGATAAGCTCTTTACGCTACGGGTCACCCTTGGTTTGGACATATCCTTCCTTCTTCTCGATTCGGCTACCCCCGATACCCCCGTTCCTGTCCACATTTTCTTTCCAGGGCGTCGCGGCAACCTGAGATTGTCCTTCCGGGAACTTTTCACCTCGGCATATCGTCACCCACCCCCCGTTGGTGGAGCGGCCATCGCCGGCCTTCCCCCCTGAGACACGTCCTGACGGCCATACTTGTTAACCGGCTCCTCCCGGTTTGCGGCCTCGCTGATCTCTACATGTCCGGCCGCTCGCCAGTCGCAGGGCACGGTTTTTCTATTAGGCCCCCTGCAATTTTTTTCAGCGAATTTAACTTCCTCCCTCTCGAACCCCCCCCTTATGTATACTCGCAGCAGTTTCGTTGCGGTATTTCATCTGGCCCTCATGCAACTTTTTGCGGATATGAGCCCCCTAAAGAGTTTGACTTCTCCAGTGAGTCCTCAACAGCCGAGCGGCCAGCGCCATCCTCAGAGACGCCTTACTGACCCTACCCAACCCAAGCCCAAGTCGCCAGACCAGGCAGGATGCTCCCTCCTCTTTTACCACGTTGGGTTTTTGTTTCTCGCTTTGTAGACCTCCCTTATGAATTTTCTTAGTAGTGGGTGGGCATTCCTGTTCAAGCCTTGCTGCTCTTGCCTTCCACGGCCTTTGGTAGAGTCTGGGATTCACCTCTTGAGTTTTCCCCCACTCCAGCCACTCTTTTAGCTCTTGGGCGAAGCCTCTCCCCTCATAACACTTTAACGGACGGCCTCTTACTCACCAATTCTTGAGGCTTAACATCCTTTTTGTTTTCGAGTTTGCAGTTAGATTCATTTAGAGAGGATGCTTTCGACAGGGGGCCTCCCCTCAACTTCCTCCGGGGTGAGTCGTTCTTCTGCCGGAACGTCTTACGTGTTTCCCCCCACGACCAGACGGAGATGTGGATCAAAGCGCCACTCCCGACATGCTCTGGCCGGTCTTTTGTCCTTCCGGAATTCCTTCCCCTTGATTATCGCATCACCGACGACGCGGCGGAGTGGTCACTTCCCCCTCCGGCCGATGGCCTGTCCCCCTACCCTCTCAGGCATTTCGTCCGCGAAGCCATAATCGATTTGGGGGTCCTTTTCATGGTTCATATACGTATCTTGCGTCTGGCACATGGACTCCTGACACGGAGACCCTTTTAAATATTCTCAGACTCTTTTCCCCGGTGAAATTCTTCCTCGCCATCTCCCCTTCTTGGGACCTTCCCATAGAGTCTCGGGTTTAAAATGAGCAGCTTCGCAATCTCCACGGTCACGTCTCGTCAATGCGTACGACTTTTTGAGTGGTCGTCTTAACCTCCAGCGTTTTCCCCCTGACGGCTTACCCTTTCTCAGCAACAACACCTTGCACCGGCATCCAAGGCGGGACTCCACTTTCCTTGCACAACCAAACCCCCCCTCTCCGGGCCTTTTCCTTCCGCCCGTCCATTCGACTGCGAGGTTTTTCCCCGCCGGCCTATTTTCCCGTTTCTTGAACCTCTCGCAAGGTCCCAAGTCCCCTGAACCCTTTTCTAAGGACCCCCAGTTGAGCCAAACCAACTATTCCTTACGTTCGCCGGTTTGCCCTCATTCCTCCCCCCGAGCCATGTCATCTTGGTACGGAACCCCCCAAGCGTCAACATTAACCGAATGCACTTTTTTCTCCCCTTCTCTGATCTGGTCCCCCCGGACCCTCCCTCTGCGGGCACCCCCCTTGCGAAAACGTCGTTACCTGGGCGTCTGCTTTTTTGCACATCGGCACCTCTTCGACGGCCACTTTAACCTTTTTTCCCTTCTCCTCCCCGTGGTTTCACGAAGCCCGATGCACCGCGAGGACCATCCCCTTGTCGTGCCGTTTTTTATGTATGGACCTTGCATTAAGCTGATTGGCTGTGTCCGCAGGAAGTCCCTTTTGGAGACAGGCAGGTGTTAAAGAGATCCCTCTCGAAACCCTACACCCTCAGCGGTTCCCCCTGCCCCCCAATTCTATAACTTAGAATCATCCTTCCCAACCTTTTCCCTCCCATCAATGGCTTCCACCACCCCGATCCCTTCCATCTTCTACTCCCTATTCTCCCCTTCCTCCCCCCCTGATTATTCCCCATCCTTCTCCCGTTCAAAACGACTCTGCCCCTCGCCCTCCGTACTTCTTTTTCTTGACTCCGTGCCCCTTGGTCCCTTCCCCCCCACGTCCGGAGCGGCCATCTCCGAACGTCCGCGCGACCCCCCCTCGTTTTCTCCTCTCTTTTTCTCCCAACGTTGAAGTTAGCGACTCACACCCTCTCGGGTGACCCGCTCTTCAGGGCCACCACACTTTTTTCCAACTACGTTTTCCCTCCCCCGTATGGAGCGAGTGGAACATGTCCCCTCTTCCTCCGTTTCCTTTTTATTTAGAATCTCACGACAAGCTCATGGGCTGCACCGCGGGGTCGTTCGCTCAAGATCGGTGCGCGGCTCCCCCCTTCCGCTGCCTGCTCCGGCTTCCCTTTCAATCCCGGCGACACCTCTCATGCCGCCTCGAAACAATCTACGGGCCTGAGCCATCGACCTTCTTGTTCGGCCTCCCCCGGTTCTCTTTCTGAGTAACGTCTTTCAATCGCAGGTAGATTCCGAGGAGACGACGCTGGCGCGACTCGACATTGACCCCTTTTCTAGCCCGTCGTCCCTTGTTTTTTTTCCCTCTTTTTCCCCCTCGAAGGATTCGTTTTGCGGCGCTTCACCGGACAGCCATCCCTGGGACTTATCCCCTTTTTCCGGGCACCTGATCCCTTTTTTTCCCCCGTTCGACACGCGATGTTCGGCTGGGTCTTACTACAATCTAGGCAGCGGAGACGCCAGGTCCTGGATGCTTACCGCCTTGGCGACCCCGTTTTCCCTAGGTTCAACGGCCAGGCAGGTGATCAAGTGAGACTTTGCCGCCTGGTCCCTCAACTCTCCTTCGACCTCCTGACCCATCCGACTTTCACTTACGACTTCATTTCCGCGCATCCGCTTCATCCAGAAACCGAACGTTTCGGGCTGAAGCTTTCTCCCAACCGCTCACCGGTTCCTCCCTCTGTCCTTGCTAGGCCTTTCTTCCCTCCGCACCTATACCGCACCATTCGACAATCCGAGCGGAAGTTCGTCACCAGGTCAGTTCCACTTTTCCGTCCTTCGCTACCGGTATTTCCTTCTTTGCTTGTGTGTTTTTTTTTTTTTCCAGCCTTTCAGTTTCCCCTTGGCCGATGTGCAAACAAGGACCCTGCCGAGGCGCTGAGCAAGGTGAACTTTTCTCTTTTCCCCCCTTGTTTTTTTTTAGAGTAATGCTTTTTTCCTTTCTTGTTCTTTGTTGGTCGCGCCGATCGATGCCAAGGCTTTCTGACGGCACGCGCTGCCGTTAACTCTGAAAACTCCTTCCCTCCCTCTTCTTCGGTGACTTTTCTCGGGATGTCGACGGTCGGTATAGGTGTTCTTAGGTTACACCCCTCTCGCCCTTTTATCTGCTGGGTCTTTCGTGAATCGTTCTTAGGGATTTCTCTCTTCAAGCCCAACTAGTGTATTGAAGCGGGCTTTCTTTCGGCGCCCTTACACCTTTCCTGCTGATTTTTTTTTCTTTGACGATTGAAGTCGGTTGTCCCGAGGCGGCCCCAAGAATCCTCCTTGAGCCCCCCCTTTCTCTTACCCGTGCCCCTTACTGTCGCACCGTTCGCGGTCCGGCATATCAGAGTTGGTCGTGGTACTTGCCGAGATTGTTTCCAGCGCCTTGCGTGTTTTATTCCCTTCCCCTGATCTTTACTCCTATCTGATAGGGTCCCAGGTTATGGCGGTGCGTTTTCGTCCTTGGTCCCCCGTGTCAGCCTGCGGTGGCAGATTTTTAGCCCTTCGGCGCTGTTCTTATGCCTTTTTTTTTTTTAGACTTTTTCCTTTTTATCGACCAGCTTCGCCTTATGCCGACCGTGTTTTGAACTTGTCCCTCTAGGCGGACAGGGATGCGCGACGTACTCCCGTGAGGGAGAAAAACTGGAATTTCAGCGTTCTTTTATAGGATCCCCTTGGCCTTTACTGAGTACAGAGAAGAGGCGACGAGTTTTGAGGAGAAAGTCTGGCGTTTCCTGCTAGCTTTGCTCCCGCCACCGGTTCAGGCCCTTTATTCCCCCCCCCGTCTGCTTTCGCTTTCAAAGAGCCGATGGGTCATGGGTTCCTTCTTGCTCTTCTGAATTTTTTTTTCTTGGCAGTCCCTTGCCTGCACTTGTCACCAGAGGCAAATTGTTGCGCTTGGCTAACTTCCGTTTGGGCCGCGATTGAAGGCTCCCTTCCTCCCCTACGTAGGGTCTTTCTCCCCGTCCTGGTCAATGCCCAGGGCACGTTTTGTCGATCACACGACCTCGAGTCTTTTGTCTCTTCTCCCGTTTCTGCTTTCTAGCTCACGCGCTGAGACCATGAAGTAGCAACATTAATCTAGTCGAGCCGTCCCTGTTCCCCTCTTTCTAGCCCCAGACCCCCCTCTTTTTCCTTCGTAGACTGTTGTCGGTTCATACGGACTTCAGTTCCAGGGTCGGGAAAATCGATGAATTACCCCCCCTCTTTGCCTTGCCTTCGGTGTCTTGATCGCCCATTTCCTACGAGTCGACGCTTGCCTACTTTCTCCTTCCCGTTTCCCAGCTTTCGGTCCCCGTGAGGGAATTCGGAGTTTGTGCCGGCTGCATGCCTTCCTACTTTTTTTCCTCCCTCCGAAGAGGCTGATAGTGGTTGTAATTAAATGGTTCATAATGTTGGTTTCTTGGCATTGCCGATTTTGTGTTTTTCCACTAGCATGATTTCCCCGCACATCGATTTCGCCCTTAAGGAGGCCAAGAAGGCAGTCCGCGAATGATTTAAATTCCGTTTCTTTATGACTCTCCGGTGAACCCCCCCCCAAGTGTTGTTTCTGAAGAAGAGGTCGTCAGGCCGGGCACCCCCCTGCAATCGTTTGTTCCCTACCCTCCCTCTCTATCTCGTTCCCTTTCTGTTTCGTAGGGCTTTTTGGCGCATTAATACAAAGTGCCCCCGCGTGTACCGTCCTTTATGGCGCTTCGGTTTGTTTCCCCCCTTGCTTCAGGGTTTCGACCTTTTCGGTTCATCCGGGTGCAGGACAATTCTATTTGCCTTGAAGTTTTCGCATCGGTTCCGATGGCTCCAGTCTTCTTCCACCAGCGCTTTTTGTCGCGTCATTTTGCCTACAGATTGTCTCCGGAACCCCGGAACCCCCACATCTTACCGTTAGGACCCTCCAAATTTTGGCGTAGGAATGGTGAGGAGAGTAGAAGTTAAGGGACTGGAGCCCCAGTCCGGGGTTTTTCACTCCTCCTCTTTTTCTGTGCAAGACGAAGTGATTAAAATTGTCTTATTTTCGCAATGGTCTCTTGATATTGTAAAGTCGGCAAGGCAGATAGACCCCCGAACAGGGAACCTGGAGATGAGTCCGGCTCCCCCGTCCATGCCGCCTTCCTCTGGCCGCGAATATAAACACTTACGCTACCTAGAAGGGCAGCGATTGTTGAGGAGTCCTCCCTCCTTTTGCCAACTTTTTTGTGCCGGCGTTTCCAGATTCGGAACCCATTTCTGCCGAGAGTGCTTCAATCCCATGGAGAACAAAGCTGACCGCTGAGTCCCCTCTCGAGAACTTATCCACCACACAAGAAACAAGAAAGGACATTGAAGAAGCAGCAAAAAAACTACAAACCCCCACAACCACTTTTTACTACTACTCCTCTTTGAGTATCTTTTGTTTCTTTCTTTATGCCTTTCCTTTTGTGTAGGTGGAATTTTAGGTTGACTTCCTGCCCCAATCTCTGGTTTTTTGGTATTTCGGTACTGGGCGATGGTCGCGCTGTGATGTGATGTTAATTTTTGAAGCCTTATAACTTTTCGCCAGATGGGAGACCGATAAGAAGCCTTTGAACTTTGGAGGCCAGCTTCCACCTCTACTGTGTCTTATACATAGATTATTTTCCGCTGCCGTTCAGCCCCCGAATTATCCCCCATGATGATGGTTTGCTTTTTTCCTCCCTTCTAATTTTTTCACGGTGGCGAGCGCTGCCCATTCTGCATAGGCAGTTTTTCGCCTTTTTCCTCACTCGAGGTTTAAATGCTTCCCGACATTGTGTCCGTCCGGACTTTCAAGGAAGCCGGATTCATCGCCCCATTCCCTAGCTCGCTTGTTCTCCCATCCGTTGCTGTGTCGGGTCACGTTCGACATATTCCTTCCTTCCCCCTCCCCTCTCTCACCCCTTTGACCCTTTCTTCTGTGTTCAGCTCTCGTTGAATGTCTCCGTCGGATGATGCCCTGTCATTGAACTTTGACCCGCTTATCCTCGCGAACCGGGCTTCCGAAGGGCTCACCGTACGCGCCCCCCCTCATCAGGCCGGACCCCTCGGCCCTTGTGCATGCCCGAAGCACTCCCGTTAACCTTAAAGACGTCGGCCGCGATCTTCACTGTCTCACCGATCTATTTTTCTCCCCCGTGTGTGCTGCCATGCCTGACACTCTTATTCACAAACATTAACGGCTGATCAAGGTTTCGATGATAAGACTTCCCCCCATTCTACGCTTCTGGAACTCTCTCCGAGTTTGACCTGCGAGTTTGGCGAGTCGCCGGCATTTTTTTCCCGTTTCAGGTCTTGACCAGCGTCCCGTCGTCCTTTCCCCCAATCCTGTTTTTGCTTTTTTTTCCCCCCCCCACTTCCGTTATTCGCTCTGCCCGGCCATGACGCAACAAAACCCCCGAAAAGTTCCATCCCTGCATTTATCCCCCCCTTTCACACTCCGTCTTTCTAGAAGTGTCTTTCCCTACGTCCTGCCGACCCTTTCCCCCCCCCTTCCCCTGGTGCGCGCGGCATATCGGACCCGAGCAGAATGCCGGCCCTCGGTCTTCCCTTGACTGACTTGCAACCGAGACCTTTCGACTACGGCCCTTTTTCAGAGGGCTCTATCTCTCCTATGTGTCTGGGGAATCCGATGTCATGCTGGCCGACGTCATTCCCCAGCGAGGGCAAACCTCATGGGCCCCCCAACCCAGTTTTAGCCACCCCTTGCTCTGGTCCTCTTAGCCTTTCTTGAGTTGGGCATTCCCCCCCGTCACCCGCGCGGACCAGCTCCCTACGGTCGGCTTTTTTTTTTTGACCCCACCTCGATCCCTTTTGAATTGCCACCTTGCCTCGGGTGACAAGCTCGGGATTCTTTAAGACGCGTCCTTTCATTCGTTTTTGAGTCCCCCAAATACCGCATTCGTATTCGTTCGCGTCTTTACGAATCGACCGCCGACCGCTCCTTGTCCTCCCTTTTTTGCGTCTGAACGATCGGGTGCTCTCCACACTCAATTCAAGTAAGCGAGCCGCATCCGTCTTCTCTTCCCCCTTTTACCTCCCCCGCCTATGCCCCGAGCACAATCCCACGGCATGAGAATCTCTTTTTACAGATCGGTTTTCGACTTGGTTCAATTTTCTAGCTCCCATTGAGGGCCGCCCATTTTCAATCCGCGGTCGGATTCCCGAAGGAGAAGAAGTTTTTTCGTGAATCGCATTCGTGCATTTGAGCAAGTCGCGATCGCTTCCTCAAACTAGTCCCCAGAAGAATCATTCTCATTTCTTTGGCACATCCCTCCCTGGCCCCTTATCAATCCTCCACCTCGATCTGTTTAAGACTTGATCACCTTGTGGCGGGCTGGGTTTACATCTTTTGAAGATCTCTTTCTTTCTGACGTTTCTTCAGCTCTTCATTGAGTCCAGTGAAAGGGCCCTATGTTGGTCGAAAGGCCAGGGGACCTCCCAGGAGATTTCTTGCGTTTTCCCGCAGGAAGGCCCCCGCTAGAGTCCCGCAGTCGATCAAATCCCCCAGGTCTACGAATTATTTGGAGCCCCATCAATCCCCACCCCTGTTGTTTTTGAGAAACCCCGTCCCCCGGCTTTCTCCATCGATCTGTCCCCTCCCGCTTGAATTTCCTCTCCCCTCCGACCAGTGGTCGACACTCCCGAGAGTCAAGTTCGTCAACTACCCAGTTTTCTTGCGGTCCTTTTACTTTGCCTTTCTCCCCTTCGAGACCTTCCTCGCGGCTTTTAACAGGACCCAGCTGAGGCGATGTCGCTGAAGTTAAATCTCCCTTTCCTTTTTGTCTTTAACCTCTCATCGCCTTCCCTTCCGAGCTTGTCCGTGTTTCGGCATCTCCTGTCGATCGGTACTTAAGGATTCAGCTCCGTGCGCCGCGACTTAATAGTGATTTCCGTCTCTTCATCCGTGGTATTCCTAAACCTTCCTTTTCTTTTTGTCGACCTGGTTCGGTGGTGGCGGGATGACACCGAGCGCTTACTTTGACCGCTTGTGATGGTTTCCTCTTCTTTTCGACTTTTGCGTCCGGTATTTTCCCCTAGCCGGAACTCGGTAGGGCTTGAGGACGCGTGCTCGGCGACTTCTCAGTCCGAGCCCCTTCTGTATTTTCAGTCATCTATCCGGCCAGATATCTGAGACTGCTGCCTTCGCCCAACATGTCTTGAATGCTCCCTCTTCGCTCCCTAACGAGGACGTCGTGTGGGTCGATCTCCATTGCCTATTGTCGTAGACCCAGCCCTCCCCTCGGAGTGTCTTCAGGTTTATCTACTTTTCTATACTTTCCCCAGGTGATTGCGCCGGTGCCGGAGAAGGGTTCACGTAGAATGCCTTTAGTTGAGCGTCTCTCTCACGTCGCCCCCTCTTATTTCTCCCTGTATCTCTCGACCAGCTTCTTTTACTTATTGAAATCCTCCTGCGGATTGAATTTCTCAATTCCCCCCTCTTTTCGCAGTTCCCTCTCTTGTCTAAACTAGGATACATGCGTTGAGATGTTCTCTTCGGTCGCCCGCTTTTTACGTGGGATTTCCAGATTTTCTCCGAGCTTCTCTCGATGATGGCGGGCGCACCGATAGTGGTCCGCGGAACGCGGCCCCCTGTTTCCAGATTTCCTTTTTCTCTCGCTCCTCCTCTCAGATCGTCTGGGTTATCCCCTCGCGCCTGTGAATGACTTTCCGTAGGTATGAGGTCTTTATAGACGTCTGCTGTCACAAGTGAATCCCCTCTCTGATTCCCTTGATCTCCTCTAGTTCTTTCCCTTCCGCGCTCGCAGGGGCCGCTTTAAGAGAAGGTTTGGTGGATCTGGGCCCGGCGATTCCGAGGTGTTCGTCTCTGCTGCGGTTGGGGCGTGGTTGAGCAGCGCGGGAAATGAAAGTCGCCTCCCATCCACCTAGTTCACTTTCTCTCTTTCTTCTCCGAGCCGTATTCTATTGTCCGGGCTTGTGCATCCATTTTTCGCCCGGGCAAAAACCCTTACGGAAACCCGATTTTTCTCGGCTGGTCTTCGCCCTATTCTTTTCAGCGATTTCGTCTCGGACGCTTCCCGGTGCTGGAAAAGCTAAGAGTCCCCCTGGTACTTCCTTCTGTTTTTTTTTGGGACCCCTGATGACCTTGTAGCTGTTGTTTTTTTAGTAATGGATTTGACATCTTCGTTTACGTTGTTTTGTTTTTCAGTACTGTCTTATCCCTGTTTTGTTTCTCGAATGCCCGCCGTGCCCTCCTCTGTTACCAGAATTCTTCTTTACTCGCGCGGACGGGCCGTCACCGGCAGCACGTTCGAAGCGAAGAGTTTCAGGTGCACAGCTTTATCCGCTCGATCTCTTGTTTTTTCGTGTTGAAGATTTGCAGGGCCCCCATCCAACTGTCGTTGGGACGTATTTTCCCGAACAGATCCCCCCTACGAAGTCCATTTCATCCTCTCCCCCGTGCATTCTTTTTCTTCGATTTACCCGCTGTCCCCCCCTTCTCTGCCTGATCTGCTCGGTACGGTTTTTCTCGTAGGTTCCTACCGATCTTTCGATCATGTTTTCCCTACCGCGATTTCCTCTTTCTTCCATATTATATGCCACGTCGCAGCTTTTAGTCTCGGCCGAACATTATCTTTTTTGTACCTTTCGCGGTTCCCCTATATTGTCCCGGCCCCCTTCCCCTTCACTTCTCGACCCCCGGCTTTTTATTCTCTAGCGGCCTTAATCTCACAAGTCCTGCCCTCCCCTCACCATTGCGTTTTGTTTCCTCCCAGCCTTGGTGCCCACTGACGCTTGCCTCTCCACATGCGGCTCTCTCCCTCTCCATTTTTGTCAGCTGAGGAACCCTGAAAGACCCTCATGATTAACTTTTTTCCCCCCCCAATCTTTTTTTTCAAATAGCCTCAGGTCGATGTTGCCGGAATCTGGCCGCCTTTGCAAGTTTTTTCTGCTTCATTCGCCTGAGTCCCCCTGTTCTGACCCTTCTGTGCGCCAATAAAACCAGCCCCACGCCTTTTCTCGAGCTTTTTTACAGTGACTTCTTCTTCTAAACCCCCCCAAGCCACCGCCAGACTCCAG
>Ga0179593_1267670_pt1 | contig 16502 bp, 14 predicted proteins | sample CZODoug2_1_08_16_FD_185931 | JGI IMG/M metagenome (GOLD analysis project Ga0179593, IMG submission 185931) | Vadose zone soil fungal communities from Angelo Coast Range Reserve, California, USA - CZODoug2_1_08_16fungal (PacBio error correction) | ecosystem: Environmental > Terrestrial > Soil >... | reverse complement strand
GCACGTTTTCGCTTTAGGCACTATACGAGCGTTTCACTCGTCGTATTTCCTTTTTCTTTTCTACTCGCCATTATCCCATCCCTCCTTGTACCCCTTTTCGTCATCCTCCCCACGGGTCCCCCCGTTTCCTCTTTTCTGAAGCTTCTCTCTCACGGATCGCCTCGCCTTCGGTCTCTCTTTCCCCCCCCCTTTATCCCCCTCTTCCTTGTCCACAGGGCCTTTCTTTGTTGATTTGGGCAGGGTTGAGGCGTTGACCCTTTAAACCCCCCGGTACTGCGTGTTCTTGCTCGTGTAGATTTCGACTTGGTCGATAATGAGCTGAGGAAGTTACTTCGCGATTGAGTAATTGAAGACTTTTTCCTATCACGTTGAAGACCACCTGACGGCTTCAAGGCCCCCCCCCCCTTTTTCTTTTGGAATTTTTGGGAAGTTTCAGGGACAAGTTCTCCCCCCTTTCCTTGATTGTAATCTCTGGTCCTTTTGCCTTCTATAGTGAAGCGTCCAGGCCGGAACCTGGTTCTGCCCCAAAATACTCTGCCTTTTTCTTACTTTCTGAACACTTTCCCCTCCCATTAGCTTTAAGATAAGTCCGGAGTTTAGTTGGCTTCCTCTTTCCCCCCCCCCCTGGGCACTCCGATGGCAATCATCCCTCATTTGCCGAAACACCCTCAGTCGGGGACTTTTTTTTTAGGAGATGCGTCTTTCCTCCTTGAGAGAGTTTTCAGAGGTAAGAGAACGGCGAGAAGAAGGCCCCTTCATGTAGGTGGTTTGACACGTGGTCAATGGTCAGACAAATCTTTCGTCTCCTCATCGTTTTTGTTTTTTTTTTCGTCCGAGCGATTCCTTTTTTTTTTTGAACAGCGGTACCCGACCATTTCATCATCGGGCCCCTTGCTCATACCTCTTGGATCACTATTTGCCCGGTCTTCACCCCTACTAGGAGTTTCGAAGAAGCACTACAAGTGCCCCCTGAATCCCCCTTTTGTAAGGAACCTAGTGAGGGATGCGTGTTCCCATACGAGTTTCTCTAATCCACCCCTATCGAAGGAGCGGCGGCATAGCCTCCGACTTGTTTTCCAATCCCTTGGCAAGAAACTCCTGGTGAGTATGGGCTGCCCCCATTTCGCTGTACGCTTCCCCCCCCCTACTCCGTTTCCGCGAAGTTTTTTTTTAAATAGACTTGATGGTCCCATCCCTTTTTTTGTTTCAACGGACTGTCCATGAAACCCCCCTGGTCCTTTCCCCTTGTCCGTTGTTCCCAAACGTTCTTCGTCCCTCGCTTCAGTCCCGTGTAAGTCTTTCTTTTCCTTCCCCCCTCTCGTCAACTTCCCTTCGTCATTATCGTCTTTGCGCCTTCTCGACGCCAGAGCAATCACCCGCATGAACCTTGTTCTTTTTTGAGTGCTCCTGTGAACATGCCGGCCCCTGATTTGTGACAGCGACCCTTGGGGACCCCTTGATCTCCCTCCTCTTCCTCTCGGCTGCCTGTCGATCCGATCAGGGTCTTTGCCGACCCTGGTTTTCGCCGTCCCGAGAAGCCCTCTAGACGTTTGATTGTTGTTCTGGTCATGTAGATCTTGAGCGCTTGCGCTGCCATTTCCTTTTAGTTTTTCGTTTTTCCAGTCCTTCCCGGCGCTCAGATGAAACCCCACGCTTCCTTGGAGATTTTATTCCCTCCGTGCACGATTTTAGAAAAGCCGCAATCTTTGCAGTGCCCTTGCTCCTGTCTGGCCTTCCTGATTCCCCCGTTTCTTTTTTCTCCCCCCTGCTTTTTTTGCCCGGACGTTCAACCCGAAAAATTGTTTTGACTTTCACCCCCGTGCGTCCGATTTCCGTATCAAATGCCGCAGCCTGAGCTTGTGTGTTGCCGGTTTGGTCCCCTTCCCCTTACTTAAAGGAGTGTATTTCTTTTTTCCTCCATTATTTTTATTGCCGCAGATTCACATATAGACCAATTCCGCTTTCATTCTCTGTGCTAAATGGTTACTTCTTAGGGAAGTCGCCCAACGTTTTTCTTTGTCTGCCCCACGACGGACCTTTTATCCCTTTTCTTCCCTTTCCTCATGTCATTTTTGTTTTCTTTCGGGCGCACCAGAAGTTGGCGTCTATGCGCGTTAGGCCCCTTTAAGACTCTTGTTCCCTCCATTCCCTGTGTCTCCCCTCCTCCTTTTTTTATCTTGCCTTAAAGCTTCTTCTTAGTCGAGTGACCTGATCTCCCTCTTTTGGTGTTTCAATTATATGAGCCCAGTCGACCCCAGCTCCGGGTGGCTCCGGAATGCTTTCCGGTGATCATTTTATCCTTTTTAGCGTACTCTCCATCTACATACTTTTGTTCCCCCTTCTTTTCACCAGGTTTGAAGCCCCTCCCCGCGAACTCCCTGATTGTCTTTAGTTTTTCCACTATTTCCAGGGCCCCCCCCCCCGGCCCTTTTCATTCTGGTCCATAAATATCCTCCCTTCCCGTTCCTTTTCCTTTTTTCGATATTGTTTATTCCCTGCAGAATCGGAGAATTAGTAGTTTATGTTCCCAGCTCTGGTTAGATACACTTTTTTTCTTACGAAAGTCGATCTTATGAGTGGTGTAGTAGGGTGTTCATGTTGGTCCTTTTCTCTTCTTTCCAAGTAATTCTCCCCTTCTCCTGAATTTGATGATTTCTCTTCAATAGTGTACCCCTTGTAGGCAGAGCCGTGGTTCCTTCTGGTCCCCCTGAAAACTAGTAGCCCTCTTTTTTTTTTTTGGCTTTTTCCTTTCCGCTAAAACCTGGAGCTAAGCTAAGCCCTCTTTTCCGTCCGGTCGTTTACTGGCTTACACCATGGCCATCGTTGAGACCCTCTCGAAGAATTGAGGCACACGAAATTCTCTTCCCCCGTCATTGATCAGTAGGAAATTAGCTCTCTTCTTCTCTTTCCCTTGACCTCTGGGAAACAGTCCGGAGGAGCGTGCCGTTGGGGTCGGTCCCTTCCATGTCGGCGTTCCTTTCTTTTTTTCCTCTTTGAGTAGAGTGAGACCATCGGAAGCTCCCTCCAAGTCCCCGTGTAAGATATTCTTTCCTTAATTTGTTTGTTGAGGTCTTTCTACACTTACTTATTCCTTGATTTTCCGCAGTATGGGTTTTCCCCCTAAGTCTATAAAGATGACCCCCCCACGTTCATGATGGCAGTCGACCATTGGCGCTTTTCCCCTTACCAATGACCTGGCGAATTCCCTTTGGTTCTCCACCAATATGAAAGTGAATACTCCGACAGATTCAAGGGAAGGAAGCCTTTTAAATTCCTGTACGAGGACTACTTCCTCTTTCCTGATGACCCTTCCGGCAGTTTGGGTTGCTTTAAAAGTTCAAATACGTGAAAGTTCAAGAAGGCGGGAGCTTCCCCCCCCACCGTTTTTTTTTTTTTTTTTCCCTCCTCCCCTCCAGGCTGCTTTCCTAGCCACTTTCCGTTCACGGACCATAAGGCCAACTTGCTTTTGCATACGACGCCCCTGACACGCCTTTACTCGACGAGAATCTATGCGTTCCCCTTTCCCCTCCTCTTTTCTATGTTTCACTTCTTCCCCATAAAGTTTTGAACATTTTACCCCCCCGGCACCCACGCCCCCGCATCGGACTGCTTAATCAGAAGGTCTCTAAGAGGGCAAGGGTGACCCTCCCCCCCCTACCCGCATTTCGGACGCCCTTTCCTTCTCCCTTCTTGTGGGCCCCTCTTGGAAACGTCCCCCCTTCTATTTCCTTGTTCCGCCCCCCCGTGTGGCCCTCCTGGTTGGATCTGTCTATTTGCCGCCCTTTGGCCAAGTTGAGCCCTTTGCTTCGCTATTTTCTCCGTTTAGGGTATCCGGATTTGGACTCTTTCCGGGCCTTGGTGCTCTACGGCCATGGCCGCAGCCGTCCGTTTTTTGTAGATGGCCGAACCCTGCTTGGCTGCAATAGACCCCCTTCCCTTCCCCTTTTTAAGCCGTTTCCCCTCCCCCTGTTTTTTTAACTATCGTGTTCGTCTCTTCACGTCCAAGCCAACCCCCCATCCCCCGGCCCCCTGAAACTACTCGCGTCTAATTGACCCCCCCTTTTATAGCTACTTCTTCTGAGTTCCTCCATTGCTGTTAAAGATGTGCGTCGTTTGTAAGCTCCGCCACGGGACCCTGTTCCCCCCACATTTTTCTTCCGGATCCAACAAGTGAATGGTTAATGGTCCCTCGTCAGTATCACGGACCCAGCAACTTTTTTCCCCTCGATTGGACTGCTTCGCTTTTTTTTGCTCGAGTTTGCCTATATTTTTCCGGTACATTGGATCCCCAGCAGCATGCTAGGATGGATATGTTACCCTCCGGCCCCTTCCAAGAAACCTCCTGTCTGCCACAAAGCTCCACTACTCCCCCTTTTTTTTTTTCTCCTTACGCCCCCTCCCCCCTCACAAGTCAAGTAGCCTTTTGTTGAGGACAATCTAAGGAGGCCCTCGCGCAGGGTGAAGGTCTTCAACCTTTCATTTTTTTTTCCTCAGGTCCCTGTTTTCCTTCAAACAGCGAAACCTTCCCCCGCTATGCGCTTTTATTTAGTTGCCAACGGGGCTTTTTCCCTCAGGGCTGCCCTAGGACCTTCCTGTGCAGGATTGTCAAATTTCAGGCCGATTGTTTTTATGAGGGGTCGTTTTGGAACTCTACAGAGTCAAGCGGAGAACGTAACTCGTTCCCCTTTAGACTTCGATCGCCACCCGCCCCCTCCTCCTGCTATTTCTTAGTCCTTTCCCCTCCAGAGACGACCATTTCCCTTCCTGAAAGCTCTCCCGTCCTTCTCGCCCGTCCCAGCCCTCGGATCTCTTGGCGTCGCTGAAGGGTCCCCACTTGTGGTCGGCTGTTCCTGAAAGCAGGCCGGTTTTAATTGTACGCGTTCACTCAACTTACCCTTGAACTTGATAGTTTTTTGAGCTTCTCCTTGCGCTATCCTCATCCTCAAGGTCTTGTTTTGGACGCGCTGCTCTTATCATATCTTTTCCCCGCTTTCCTCGATGGACCTAAAGGAAGTCCCCCCCCCCGCTCCTGTCGGTTTGTAACTTCGTACCCCGCCGGCCAGGGGAATGAAAGTCTTTTCCGGATTTCCTTTCTGATGTTGACCCCTTGGAAGGTTTCGCGTCCCTATCGTTCTTTTGGTACAGCACGTTAACTGGGGGCCCTCCTTTTACGCCCCCTCCCCCCGGTTACTTTCAACCTTGCGAATGCTCGATCCGTGTCGTCGAGTGGAAGTACACTACCTGGATCAGAGGCCCCCCCCCCCCCCCATTCCCCCTAAGATTTCCCTCCCGCAGTCATGCGGATGTCGACTGGCTGTTTTGAAAGATGGAGTCCCAGCCTTTCTAGAGTTTTCTCCCTAGATGAGCCTTCCCCTTCAGCGAGGTTTGCGGCTCCCTGATCAGTCTTTCCCATGGGAGTCATCCTCTACCTACTCCATCTGTGGGTTTTCTAGACGATGGTCTCAGGTTTCCCAGTTTGTCCCTTTCTCTTCTTTTAGCCTTGAATTTTCCGTGCTTTCCTTGATTGGCTTCCATAAATCATGAACCTTTTTTTCTTCCGCCCTTCGTTCCCCTCACCCTCCTCCCTCAACCTTACAAGAATTAGGTTGTGAACTTTCTTTTTTGGGGATGTCCAAGAGTCTTCCTTTAAGCCCCAACTTTTACCTTCCTTCGCGTGAGAATTTAGGGCAATTTAGGTCCCAAATGTAAATTACCTCACGCCCTTTATTTCCTGTTCCTCCCCACTTCCGTGTCCTGCGCTACCGTGTCTAAAAGCCGACAGGTTCCCCCACTCCCCGCCCCCTGGCCCGCCCCCCCCTTTTGAACCGCCACTGCCCACCTGCAAACGTGCCCTCTCGTGTTCTACTTTGTCTTAAAAGATCGTGCCACCTCCTTCTCCTACCACAGTTTTTCGTAGTCTTTTTTTTTCTTTCGTTCTTCACGTCTCATTAGTGATGCGCCTTTTCTCTCTCCTCGAGGCAATACTCAGTACTGTTTTTGAACTTGGTTTTTTAACCTTTTGCCCTGTCCGGCTGTTCTGACACCCTTTCCGCCTCCCTTCCTTTTCCCAGCGCTGCCTTCTCCTTACGGCTTGGGGTCCCTCTCCGTCAAGGTTTGAGGCTTGCAGGCCGGGTGAAAGGTGTCTTTTTACTATGGAGCCCTTCTCCCTGTCGTTTTTTCTTTATTTTGATGTTTTGAGATCGTTTCTCCTCTCTTCCCCGGGAGTAGTGACCGCTCTTTGCCATGCACTCTTGGGTTTTGGGGGTGGCCCCCCCTTGCTTCCCCCCACCCTTTTTGCGAGTTTTTTTAAGTATTATGCTGAATACTCATGTCCCCCTCGAATCTTCCAGTCTCGGGCACAGCCCTCGCCGTTGGTCCTTCCCAGGTCTCTGGAGTGGTTTCTCCCCCCCCCCCTTTTGAAGCCCTCCTGGACCCGTAATTTGTCCCTAGACAGTTTTTGTGACGACCTTAACCTGTTTTAGATGTCGCCGGATCACTGCCCCGCGAATCTCTTTTTTGTTTTCCCTGGTTGTGCGAAGGATTAGAGTGGTTTTTTTCAATGCTGTCTTTGATGCTGCCCTCTAAATCCCCTTTTTTCTTCCGAGTTCCTAATGCTGTGATCCAATTTTTACCCATAGAGTTCGCCCCACATTGCTGTTTCCTTCCCCTGAACGTGCTGATCCAGTGTTCCTGTTCTGCCATGTACAAGGTTATTGTTGTGTGCGTCTGACCGTTTGCCTTTGAAGCCTCTTCGCGTCTTCCTAACTTTGGTAAGTTCCTGCCGGCTGACCGTCTCCCGTTGGCCTTACAGCTTAGGTTTTTTTCTAGAGTTGATCGACGATTGCGCCTTGTATCTTCTTCAACGTTCTGCCGGCTGACCGTTTTGAATTGTACGGCATTTTTGAGGTTCTTGGCGCTTGCCTCACTTCTCCCTGTCATTCCCATACATTCCCCCCCCCCTCCCCCTTTAATTCCCCTTACCCCCGCTCTCTTAAACAGGTGAACTTGCCAAGCGCTCCGCTTAGCCTTCCTGATAATCCCCCTTCAGTCAAACTTTTGTGGCCTTCTTTTTCCCTCTGACACACCCTCTCCTTTCTCACTCCACCAGCTCAGCCAGTTCGGGCGGCCCTTTCCGACTTCATGCCAAGATTTGACCTTCGCGCCCCATTCAGTGGAATGACCTTTTCTCTGCTTTGCCTCTTTGTATTTTTCGAAAACTTCTAGGTCCTGTTAAATTAGCAGTACTGGAGCGTCCTCTTTCGCGGTTTTGCCTCTTCCCATTGTGGGAACTTGATATAATTACTATCATAGGGATCCCTTAAACGAAGTTTTGATATTAGCTTAACGCGTGTCGTCTTCGGTCCAAGTCCTCGTGTTTTTCCCTTTGCCTTGAAACTGGCGCAGTGCCGCTTTACTGCCGGCGACCAGTTGGTTTATCCCCCCCCAGGTTGCTGCGCGCTCTATTCCTTACTTTTTTTGTCGCCCGGGCTTCCTTCAGGTTCAGGAGGGGAGCGAGTCGAGCAGGATTCTGACCTGATCCAGTCCTTTGGATACTGCCCCCACCTTCTGCTTTCTCCTTATGAGTCTTCTTTTGCCCATCTATTACCCATGAGTATTTTTCTTTACTGCATTGGGGGGGAATTGCGAACATGTCATGCGCAGCTCCTGGTTTGGCAGCTGCGGTTTCTGGTTTATCCCAATGCGTTCAACGAAGACCCCCCCCCTCAAGAGGAAGATCACTACTTTCATGCCTCCTCCGTGTTGTTTTTTTTCTATCGATATCTTTTTTTTATGATTTCTTCCTTTCCTTGCCGACTCTCCCTCCAAGTACAAAACACTTTTTCCTGTCGCTACCTTTTTTTTTCGTTACCTCCCCCCCCTGCCCGCGATTTCTCCTTATGTGGGACAATTATAGTCAACTGGTCCCTACTCCGATTTTTCACGTCCTCCGTCCTCCCCCTGTTTCAACGGACATGTCTCTCTGGTACTTGGGACTCGACTCCCCTCTCAACGATTGTGCCGTGGGCTGTCCCGACACCCCCGACTTACTCCCCAATCCGGTGTAGTCTTTCGGAATCCCCACCCTTCTTTTTCTTTTTTCCTCCCGCCGCCCCGGCTTCCTCAGATCCCCACTTTTCCCCTGGACCAGTTGACGGACACACGTTGCGCTGTCCTCAGGACGCGACACGTCGTACTCATCATCCTGCCCCTGCGGAGTCAGGTGCCTGATTGTTTTTCAACATCCCCCCCTTTTCCACCCCTCCCCCCCCCCCCTCCTAGTACGATCATCAAAGGTTTTGCACGGAACCGTTCAATCCCAGCTTCTGTGTGAAGCTCCTAACCCGCGCACTCGTCCTCCCCCATTTTTCTCCTTTTCTTTTTGCTCTCCTTCTATCAATTCCCCCCCCAAGTGTTAAACATGTCTCGCTCGACCTGGTCGCACTTTGCGAGATGGTTGCAGGGGTTTTTGTCGCGGCCCCATCACTTTTCAGCCTTTCTCTTTATGCTCTTGTCCTAACTTAAGGACTATGGTCTGGCGTTGGCCCTCTGTGTTCCGTAGATCGGCCGGCCTTTTTTTTTTGGGCCTTCGGGAAGATAATTTCGCTGTGAAGGATACCTCCCGCTAGCGTTCCCCGCCCCTTCGCTCTAAGGGTTCTTCGAAAGTACAAGCCCCTCGGCTATCCTTGCTATAATCGAGCTCCTTCCCTTGCACTCTCCCGCAACGCTGCCTACGTGTCGATCCACTCTTCTTTAAGACACCCCCTCTTTTCCTTTCCGGGCTACACCCTTTTTTTTTTTTTTACGCCCTTACTAGCACACTGTACATGTTTCGCACCGTTCTTCATGATCAGCAATTTCTGCGCTGCCTACTTTCCACTTCGTGGTTTTCTATTCGATATTATGTCATTGGTTCACAAGCGCAATCCCCCCTCTGATGGTCCTATATCCCGCGCACGTGCCTCAGAAAAGCCCTTAGACACCAATCCCACAAGTTTTTTTCTTTTCCCGCCCAACCCCACTTCCCCCCGAAAGTCGATCGCTTAAGTAGAAGCGCCCTCCGCGAACCGTTTTGACGTTCCCCCCTGTTTCGTTCTTTTCTTTTACAGTCCAACGACGCCCCCCCCGTTCCGATCCGTTCCCGATGTACAGGCCGTTTCTCACTTTTCTTACCGTGCTTTTTCTTCCCTTGACACATCGTGTATGACCTCCTGTTCCCCGGCCGTAAGCGGGGGTGGTTTGCAGAGACGTAATTATTCTTTCACTGACTTCTATTGTTCCCCAGCATTCCAAGTCTTCAATCGACATCCCCCCACAACCAAGAAGCCGGCCTCTCGATTGCGTCCTCGGACGGTTGAATGACATTTCTCGCACGCCGCCTTATGTGACGATCGCCACCCAGACTGCTTTGCTTGACCCCTTTCGATCCCTTCTTGTCAAACCATTGTTTCCCGGCTATTTTTTGTTAAACTCTGGGCCTGCATGTTCGACCAGCCACCCATTGCCCACGGTTCCCTAGTTACCGTCGTCGTTATCTGAGCACTTCTTAATGCGAATGAGACTTTCGCTTCCTTGCTATCTACCTTCGACTGAATGAGGTACCCCGATTCCTGTTGAATACCACCTCTCCTGATGCCATTTCCTGTGCTTCTGTTAGGGGATTGCCTCAGGCGTTGTCAAGGATTTTCTCTTTCTCACCCTTCCTTTTTTTTTTTTCGCCGGCGCAGTGCAGCGCCGAGGAAAAGGGGACACCCCCACCCCCTGTTTGCGTGCTTGGGGATTTACCTACCACGCTTATTTAAGTCCATTCGAGGCCGTCCCTACGTTGGTCACATCTGACCCGTCTTTTTTAAAACTCGTAGGTAGATTTTGTCGATTGTCCCCGTCCGGACAGAAGCGGGAGAACTATTTCCACTCGAGCTCCACGGCCTTCTTCTAGGGGGCGCAATTTATTGTTGTTTCCCCCCTGGTCGCGCCCTAATATATGTTTACTCGTTTTGTGGGTTTTGAGAGTCATGGGCCCCCCATCCAGTTTCTGCCCTGTCTAGCCTCGCCTTTCATGCGTTCTTCCCCTACAGTTTCTAAGACCTCTGCCCGGCTTCTCCTTCCTACGCTGCAGATGCTACCAGTCCTCCTGGACTGCGTTTCCTTCTCTTCTGGAGTGGGCCCTCTCTTCTTCATTTGGGAATGACCTTTCCCACGCCTTCCTAGCAGGAATTCCTGATCATAGGTAAATCCCCGTGCAAGAAAACTCCTCTCAGTATTTTTTTGCGCCCACTTTCCGGTTACCGCTTGCACACCTGCTCACCCCGTAAGCGGTTTCCCACCCTTCACCCGGACGGCCTCCCCCTTTCCTTTGTCCAACCGGACAATTTCCCCGATCCCCCGTGGGCCCTTTTTTCCCCCCTGTTTTTTGGTTCCCCAAGGAATCTTTGTCCCCAGTCCTCTCCCCTTTATCTTCTCATTCTCGTGCGTTTCGTCCTGCTCTCTCTCTCCTCCGAGCAATTCCTCCCATTACCTGTTCGGTTTGATTCTCTGTTCCTTTTCCAGGACCTTTTCTTTTTCACCAGTTCCCGCCCGCCCTTGACCAGTCAGCCCCCCGTCCTTTCTTCCGGTCCGTGTTCCCCCCCGTCTCTTGAGCCTTTAAGGAACCTTTTTCAAGGGTCTTAGCCCGTTCCTCCGCACTTCAGCCTTCTTCTGATGGTGCGTTGGCGCTGTCCCCCTCCTCGCTTTCCCTTTTTTGTTCCTGCTTCGTTCCAGGAGTCGGCCTCCTCGGCCTGAAACCCCAACTTTTCGCCGTTCTGCATTCTGCCCTTTGCGTCTTTCTATACTCCCTCCCCAGTTTTATTAAGTCCCTTTGCGACGGACTTTGGCCACGAAGGATTTCTGCAGTTCTCGTTTAAGCCGCCTGGGTTCCCCCCTTCACTCAAGTTATCCCTTCCCCACGTGCGCCCGAGGTGCATCCCCTGCCTGCCGCCCTCAGTATTGTTTTCTTTTTTTGCGGTCTTATTCGTCTCTTGATCCGGTTTCTTGCCGCCTCAATCGGTAATATAGCACCTCCCCTCTTGTCATTATTCCTGACAGGGAAATGCCATATACGTCCCTCGCCACGGTCATTGTTTCCTGTTGGGGTTTTTTAGGTTCTGCGGCACTGCTGATCCGTTATTTTTTTTCATCCCTGGTCTTTTTTTCTTCGTGCTTAGTTTGCGTTCTAAGAGTTTCCTTCTTCTTTCTTTCTAGCAGTTTAGCTTACGTACTCGGCATGCCGTCGTTCACGAGTACTGTTCAAGGTACCCCCCCTCTTGTCGGTAGCTCCGGGTCAAGTTCGTTTCCCCTTTTCTCCCTCCCACGTCGCATGAAGGGTGTCCCCACGGCCGTCGTGACGTGTTGCTCTGGACTTCCTCCATTTCCCTTCCGTCGGTCCGCCTGGCCAGGCGACTGTTACAAAGTGCTGCGACGGCCTCCCCCTGATCCGTCTGCCAGCTTTTTTTTCTTTCCCGCCCCCGTCAGAATTTCTCCGTCGTGCATCTGTGCTTAAGCGGCCTCGCCTTCTCTCGCCGTAACGGTGACGTGAGCGAGTCCTTTTTCTGCTTTTCCTGTTCGCTCCATTCGGCGAATTCATCGGCTTTGTCAGAGCTTTACTTTCGCTTTCACACTTTCATCGGTTTAGTTCCCTTCTTTGCTAGTTCCTTGAGGGTTAGGACTTCTGTGTCCTGAGATATTGACCGATTTTCTCAACTTTCCCTTCACCGTAGGTCTCTTCGCGGTTACCGTCTTTGTTACATTTTACGTTTTCCTTGTGGTTTGTTAAATGGATCGTGTCCCGATGACCTCCGGTTCGGTTTGGCGTGAGCATACATGGTTGTAGCGTAAGTCTGTTGCCTTGAAGTTCTTTGTAGCTTTCTCTCATTTGCCATCGTTGATTATCCCTCTTTTAGGCTTTCCTCAACCAAAGCTCCCCGGTTTCGGATTGCCCTTCGCTTCATAGTCTTCCCTCTCTATTTGGGTCCCAGTTAATCCGAATGTCGTTTCATTGGGGTCCCCGCGCCCCCTTTCGGGCTCGGCCTTCGGTTTTTTCAGTTTTGCTCTCACGGTTTTCTCCCTAATAAGAACCTTTCAAGCGGGCAGAGACTCTATTTATTCTTCCCCCGTTTTTTTTTTAGCGAGATATCGCCCCGTTCTCTTCAGTCCTTTTCTGACCTTCCCCCTTCTATGAAACACCCCGGTGAAGGCAAGGCCCATTGGCGCCTGACCCCATCCCCCCCACTGAACGGTTTCTCTGCCTGGTCCCAACTATCGCCACTTGAAACCCTCCCTCCGATAGGCTACCGCCGGTCCACCCCCTTGCTTGATCGAGGTGGACTCGCCGGAATCCCCTCTCAGTATGGGCCTTGTTGGGCACCTTAATTTACCGGCAACGTCAAGAAGGAAGCTGCGCACACATGGTTTCACTTCCTACCGAAACTCCCCGCCCCGGCTCTCCTTCCCTTACTCATTTTCCACCCTTTCCCATGAAAGGAAACAAAAGGCGTCTTGCACTCCCTACGGCCGCAACCTTACTTCTTATCGGCTTCAGTTTATGTTCTCGATTTGGTCTCCCCCCCGGGCCCGCCCCCCATGGACCCCGCTTTCCGCCCCGGAATCCCTAAGGCTCTCTTTCCGCAGATTCAGTTTGTGCCTGCTCCCGCTCTTTCCTATGCCCTACACTCGCCGTTGTGGGTCCCAGGCTTTAGAAATCGTCCTCGTGACGGTTCGCCCCTGACTTCCTTTGTTTAAGGGCAATGCCCCCTCTTCCTCGTTGCCTGCTCATGGATTTGCTAGGGGGCATTGACCTCCGGGGACTTGCTACGGATCTTAGTTTTTCCCTTTTTTGTACCCCTCCCGTGTCCCCTTTGGCGGGGACATGTTAGTCACCAAATTAAGCGCATGTCTTCCTCGCAGAACATCCATAATGTGCCCATTTTGCCCGGGTGCGCACTGTTTCTCCTCACGTAAACTTCCCCCCCCCCCCCCTTCGATTCCCCCCTTCCCCCTACTCCCTGAATTGAAGTCATTTTCCTCTAGGCCATTGCTGAGCTCATCCTTTCACCTTACGTTTCTGACAAGCATGCCAGCAAGGACTCCGAGACAATTCCCGCCGAACCCCCCTAAGTTCATGGGCTCCTCACGCTCACTGAAGGAAGTTCCTCGGCCGCACTCCATCCGTGGTTTTTTTCGCTTAATATATCTTCAGGGTCACCCATTGGCACGCGACGCCTTGATGTCGATCTTTCCCTTTGCCCCCGGCCAAGAAAAGGGGAGCACCAAGACACGAATCTCATGCCGCACCCCCTTCCACCCCGTACCAAGTTAGTGGCTGGCGGCAGTCTACATCCATCGCACCCCACGGGGTGTAGTTTCAGTTTCGTTTTTTCCAGGTCCCCCATACTAAAACTAACCCACTTCACTGCTTTTTTAATTCCTGCGGCGTTTGGCTTCCCCTCTGGTTTCCTTTCTCTCACATCTTGGATTTCCAGCATGTGGAACCTGACTTTTTGTGTCATGAGTTTGTTGTCTTTCGGTTTACTTTCTGACCCCTCCGGACTTCCCTCCGGGCCCCCTGTTTCCCTGTCCCCCCACTCCCCCCCAGTTTATAAGACAGAATTGCGGTCCTATCGGACGAGACCTTTCGGCCTGGTGTCTATCCCCCTTTGACGGCTCTTCCACTTCCGCCGACTGTAGTTCCGGTCTATTCTCTTGGTTCCCCCTTGTCCCCCCCTTTCGGCGGTTCAAGACAGAATGGAGATGTTTACGCCTCTTCACTCACCGCCAATTTCTGTGAATGCTCGGCTCTGAGTTACTCCTCTCTGCTGCTTACGTTGATGCTCTGATTGCTCCTTCCCCTTGAGGTTTTTCCGCATTTTGAATCCCCAACGTCGACTTGGCGTTTTTTCCGTACTGGCTCTGGGCTTTGTCCGTTTCCGGAGTTTCCTTTTCCGTCTGTCGGTACCCACTTAGTTGCTGTTTCGCGTCTCTCCGTGCAGCAAACCGAAATTGGGCGTACCACCCCAGCATTTCCGTTTTTTTTTCTGGAGACCTACCCCTTCCATCTTAGCATTTTTCTGGTGCAGTACCCATCAAAGAAGAATTTGGCACTCCATCCCGATTGTCTACCGCCCCATTCTGCTACTGTCCGGATGGAGATTAAGTTGAAGCTTCTCCCCCCTTTTTTTGTCTTCGTTCCCACTCGTCGTTTTTTTGGTGAAATTACCTTCTCGTGTGCTGATAATTGCTCACCTTTTCACCCCCTTCTCCAAGATCTCCTCTCCGTTTTTGTTGTCTCGATATTTACTGTTTTCCCCTCGGTTATCCCCTGAGAAGAACATGATGAATGTTCACCGTGCTCTCGACTATGATCACTACATCGACGGTTTTCCTCTTCCCCCTCCGCAGCGTCCCTGACAATGTCCAGCTCTTCCGTTTTTTTCCCACTTCTTTTCTTTTTTTCCCTCGAGCGTCTTTTAAGGAACCTCTCGTCGTAGCTTCCAATAGAAGGTCTTAGTAGGTCTCCCCTGCAGTTACCTGCGTAGTCTGTACCCTTCCTCCTTCCGTTTGCCACGCTCCCGCCGTCTTCCCTTCCTCCTTTACCCATCCCCGGCATCACTTGCCCGTTTGAACCCTTACCCCTGGTTAGATACACCCGGGACACTCACTCGTCCCTTGGTTCCACGTTCTCTTTGTTATCCTCTTTAACCTTTTTCGATGATCCTTCTCGACTAAGGGAATTCAAGTTCTTGAAGTGCCAGTACCTTTTTCCCCCCTCCTCCCGAGCATTTCACGCGTACCTTTTTTCCGGTGCTTGTTTAATCTTTTCTACCTGATGCCCCGTACCTCCCCGATGACTTTTTTTGTAAAGTCCAGCATCTCCCCTTCGATCCGCCCCTTGTCTTCCCCCCCTCCCCTTGAATTATCTCTCTTTTCAGCCGGCGTCGTCGCCCAGTCCAGGGACTCTTTGCGTCTTGCGGTTTTTGCCCTAATGCGTTTGTAGGCTCCCGAGTGCTTGCAGGCGCAGATTTGACGACGTTTTTCTTTCCATAGCTTCTTTTTTACCAACCCCCAGCTTCCCCACTTTTGGAGAATTCTTGCCTTTTTCTGCCAAGGATTTTCAGCCGGTCCCCGCATTTTCAATCCCTTAAGGGCCCCCCCTTCTTGTTTAAATCGCAGGATCAGGCACAAGGGGTTCCCCCCCTTTTAAAGCCGCTGGCTACATTTCCTCGACCCAGGGTTTTTCCCCCAGACCTTCACGTGAGAGCTTTCTCGTAGCCATACTTTTAAGAAATCTACTTGTAGTTTTGCCGGTTGTGTCTCTTTCGTAGGTAATCTTTCATAAAGCATTTTTTTGACGATAGGTTAAATCTCGCTAATCAGCCCTTCATTTGAACTTTTTTCTGACCAGCTCTAGTATTTAAAAAAGTCATTGGTAATCGTCCTGCGTGTCAAGTGAAATTTTTTTTGGTGACTTTGTCCGCCCATGAATTTTCTTTTTTTTTGATGAGGACCGATCCTTTTTTCCCCCCCCCCCCCTATGCCACCTTCCAGGCTTTCTACATCCCCGTCGGTAATATTTCTTCAGATACCGCCCCCCTTTTTTTTGCTGGTTTTGACGCTTTCGAGTAGTAGTAGAGTGACAGAGTCGCCATGTTGTCGTTGTAATTTCTTTTTGCAGCATTTCCTCGGCGTTTCCTGAGGTTCGCGTTTCTTCCCCCTCCCCCGGGGACTCTTCCTTACCATTCCCCAGAAGGTCCGGGCAGATTCGAACACAGGCTGACGAATTCCCCCAGAGAGCCGCTATCGTTCCTTCTGAACCCTTCTCATCAATCTTTCTTCGTCGTCTTTTTCCCTAGCAATGAAGTAGAAATTCCACCATCGCCCACGGCGACCCCCGTACGAGCGTCTTCCTTTTTCTTCGCGCCTCGACCCCTTCTTCCTAATTGATGTTTTCTGTGATGCTTGTATTTTTCTCCAACATCTTCTCTTCCCGATCAGTGCTGTCTGTCACGCGACGGGGGTGTGCCTTAACCTTGGCTTGGCCTTTTCAGACCTGTACAATCTCATAGTAGGCCCTGATCTCCCTTTTCTGCGCTTCGAGTACGTCGTAGTAACCCTTGTTCCTTTTTTTTTACTTGTAAAACTTTTTGCGAGGTAGACAGATGCCTCCCCTTGGCGTTTCGTTGTATCCCCATTTTGTCGTCCCCCATCAGCCTGTGACCGTTGGCCGGTTTTGTCGCTTTAGGGTACCACCCCACTTTTATTAGTTTGTCCTCTTTCGATCAGTTATTCGACATCGCTACCCCGTCTCCCGGTCGCCTTTCGTTTTTGGCTCCCTTGCTGATAGTGGCACCCCTTGTACCTTCTCCTGATGTTTCCCCCCGTGGGGCTGGTCTGAGGATGTACCGGCGCTCCTTTCGGTTTGTCTTTGAGTTCCGCGTCCTTTCCCCTTCGTCAGCAGTAAATAAGCCTTTCTT
>Ga0179593_1436142_pt1 | contig 16503 bp, 17 predicted proteins | sample CZODoug2_1_08_16_FD_185931 | JGI IMG/M metagenome (GOLD analysis project Ga0179593, IMG submission 185931) | Vadose zone soil fungal communities from Angelo Coast Range Reserve, California, USA - CZODoug2_1_08_16fungal (PacBio error correction) | ecosystem: Environmental > Terrestrial > Soil >... | reverse complement strand
CACATTCTTTTACCAGGAAAGTGTGCTTCTTTACCTTCGGAGAATTGTTCGCCCAGAGCACAACATATTGTTATTCGATCCTAAAAAGAAAATTCTCCTTTCTTGTTTCTGATCACCGTTCCCCTTGAGACGTTCTCCCTCCTCGTCCTTCTTTGTTCATTAGAGGTCCCCCCCTGCCACCGAACTGGAGATATGTTGTTCAAGAGGTTATTCTCCAAAGCGACATCTCTTCGGAGGCCTTGTTCTCGGTTCGTAATTTCCCTTTTCCTGCGATATGCAGGAAATCCCCCCCTTCCGCTTTCCGACGGTTTTGATGGTCTGAGTCTGGTACCTCTCCGTTTTTTTCTTCCGGGAACCTTTCATTGACCTTAATGTGGTTTACCGATCTTACCTTCGCCCGAGAATGGACGGCGACCCCTTTAACTTGCATTCTCTCACAGTCGGTTACTGCTCGTCATTTATTCGGGTCGGGCTGCCGTTCCTTTTCTGATATTAAGTTCAGTTTCTTTAATTTCGTTGACCCCGGTATTTCCTGGCGCCGTTTCCAGAGTTTGCAGCTAGACATGCCCGTTTCCACAAGTTAGCCTTTCACGGCTGCAACTGCGCCCTCCCCCTGACCCTGCGTACACTTTAAGGAGACTGTCCCCCCCATCCCGGCCCCCATCCCTCCTATGTTGGGCTGGGACGTTTTCCGTGATTCGCTTGGGCGGAATGACCCGATTCCGGCTTTTTTTGGCGGGCCCAGACATGCTCCAGAAACCGCCCGTCCGGCTCCCCCTGATTACGTTATCACTTGCTCCGATTTACCTGGCCCCCCCTGTCGACCCCTCCCCCCGGAAAATTCCCCCCAGAGACATTTCAGCCCACCCGGAGTGGACCCGATGGCTGGTGGTTGTGTTCGACGGCGTCTTCCTCGGCGTTCAACGCATTGTAAGACTTTTTAAGTCCCGAGCATCTGCGTATGTATTCGCTTTTTCCTCATTTTATTTTCGCCCAAGAATCTGCTCCCCCTGGCGGCCTTGGGGCCCGAGAAGGCCTTTTTCTCCCCGGGCTTGTACCATTCACATCCGACGCAAAAAATTCTCAACACTCTAGGCCACACGGCCACGCCTTTCCCTTGTTGACTTCGTTCATCCTTAGCCTATTACTCCCGGCGACGCCGTACGTCGCTCACCCCCGCTGCCCCCCTTCCCCCGTCCTTTACCGACAGGCCCCCTATCAAGGCAAGCGGTTCCGTAACCCACTCCATGGAGAGCACACTTTTCCCTACGAACACGTACTTTTTTTCCGCCTGGGTGGTATCTACTCGGTATTGATGCTTCTACTTATTGTTGATTTGAATCACTTTCCGAAGGGCCACGCTTCCCCTTTTTTTTGGTTTCCTACGATTCCGTAAAAATGCCTGTGTACCCCAAAAGTCCCGCTGGCGGATGATCTGTTAATTCCCCTTATTCGGTGGTGTCCTTTAATGATGGAGAGCCATTCAGTATCAACCTTTTTAACCAGAGCGACCACCTCTTCTTTGAGAGAAGAAAGGCCTGGAAGGATGCATCTCCCGGGAACGCTGCTAAATGTTTCATCCCCCCTTATGAACCATACGGTCCCCCCCCTCCCTCCAGTAGTGGAACCCCCGGATCTACCGACCAGGCGTCCTTAGTGAAAAAAGTCTTCTGAGTGGAATCCCTCCGGTCCCCACCCCTCCCTTGCGTCTGTCCCGATGGTGGGACCAACATTTCCCCGATGCACCGGCGACGCCCCGGATACCATGACTGATGAAACCCCCCACCATTGAGTTTTTCCCCCTCCACTATCCATCTTGCCCCCCACAAGCTGGTTGTTTTAATAGCGACCTTTTGCTAGGGCCTATTCCGTATCTCCTCCTCCCCCCCGCTCAGGTCGCGAGTTTTCCCTCAGCTACTCTGACCACACCCTCGATTTTCTCCCCGAAAACCAATCACACAGACACCAGCCGGACCCCCACGTTCATTCTATAGGGCCTACTTTTTGAGATCCCCGGCAAACGCCTTTTCTAAGGATCCGCGCCCAATATTCAACAAGACTTCCCCTCCCCCATTCAGAGGCTGAGGGTTTTAGAGTTTCCTCCCCATTTGTGGGGAGTCTACCCTTCTTTTCTTTTAGGGATTCTGAGCTGGTGGTTGGGTCGAGCTGCTGGCCCGCCTGTCCCCCCCCTCTCCGGGTAACTTCAGGGTTTCCGTATTCCATGGTCCTTTTCGGTCCCCCGTTTCCACCTTCTCCCTCCTTCCTGTGAGATCAGGATCTGGCTTTCTCCTTGAGACGGCCACTCAGATTGGTTCCGGTGTTTTTGCGTGCATCCCTCCTTTCTGCCTATGACTCTCGCTCATGGCTCCCTTTTTGTTCCATGGCTTTTAGTATTCCCCGGAAAGTTATGGGCATTGCCATAGCTCGAGAACAGTCAACCAACACCTTTCCTGAGATCGTTTTTGGTTTTTGTCCTCTCTTTTTGCTTCTTTTTTCCTGTTTATTTTTTAGTTTGGTGCCCCCCATTGGTGACGAGTTTTCTGTTTGGTTATTACCCACCCGTTACTCGCTTTCCTGTCTTCCCATTCTCCCCCCCCAGGCCATGCCTTTTCCAGGATTATAGTTTTCTTGTACGGGTTTTAGGTATTCTCTTCTTGTGGTTGAGAGAGAACTCTTTTTCCCCCCTACGGACCTCTCTGTCTTTGGCTTCCTACCTTAGGCCTTTGATTGCATCCGGTCAATAACAGCCGCGCCTTTGGTGGGGCCAATCACCCCACCCAGAAACCCCCCCTTGCTTCAAAGGGGCACTCACCCTTTTAAGAAAATCCCCAGTCACCCCTTTCCCCCACGAAAGATGGCGCCCTGGGTTGTACTGCGAATGGACAGAGCCTTCTTTGAGTTTTGTTTCACTCCCACTCTATCAGGACCTTTGTCGCGACGAGTTTCATAGATCTCTTCGCCATGAGCAATTCCCGGCAGTTCTTTCCGGCTAGAGACATCCCTTTCTCATCTTTTTTCTCAGGTTAGTTCCCCAGTTCTCCAAGCGAGTATGCTCCATGGCAAGTGTTTAAATCCCATTCAATTCTTTTGATGTCCCCTTACCCCGCCCACAAGTCCGGGCTGCGCTGAACCCACCAAAAAGAATGGTACCAAAACACAATGAGTCAGTTCAATTGAGACCTACAGTCACCCTTTTCTTACCCCATTTCTGGGCCTCTTTTTTGTTATATTTGTATGAAATGTCGTTAGTTCCCTGTCCCTATTGTAACCCCTGATCTTTCCTCTTAACTAAGCGGCCCGACGATTACCTTGCTCTTTTTCCTTGCTTTGTTGCGGGTTGTTTGAAGTTGCCAACCCGTTCTAAACCGGTAGTACCCCCTCCCGGTCATCTATTTTCTGACTTACCCCTACGCTCCGGCTCTCTCTCCGTCGTGCCCCGAGTTATAAACGGGGGCGGGTGGGCGTTCTCGGACCTCCTTCTCTTATTTTTGTCCTTATTTTTTCCCATTGAGTTTGACAGTTTTACCCCTGACCCCGGAATTTTTCACCACGTCTGTATTAAGTTCTGATGTGAGATGTGACTTGCTTCCCCCCACCGTCATCTTATCGACTGGTCTCTGGGATATACTCACGGTTTTTCCCATTTTTTTTTTCCGTCTTTTCTATCTGCTCCCTTTTTCTGCTTTTAGAGGTCAAGTTTTTTCCAGGGGAAATGCTTAACGATGGACGCGTTGTTCTCGACTCGTCCCCCCCCCCCCGCACGGGTATTAATTTGACTGTCAAGTCGCAACTCAACCCGACGTTTCATACTGATCGTCCCCCTCTCTCGCACTGCTTCCTTTGGACTGGCGCCGGGCTATCCTGTACGCCGAATCTGGTCCCGGCCCTTTCGTTACCATCCTTTTAGTCCCCCCGACTTCTCGCAGAAAAGACCCGAGTTGATTTACCGGCTTTAGCCCCTCTTCCTCCGTATAGTCTCTTAGAAGACGGGCATGGTGTAGTAGGTTGACCTTGATTTGGGTTCCGAAATAGGTCGTTTGCTTGGAGTCAAGTGGTCTCCTACGTTGTTGCTTGCTCCTACGAAGGCGGCCTGCCGTTGGAATTAAGTCCCCTTCACCCCGTTTTATGGTGGGCCTTTGTTTTTTCCGTTGTTCTCATCTCCTTCTAGGTGGGCCTAGGTTGCTTTTCTTTTGAGTTGATGGTCATGCCTGACCGGCGGATAGCCAGTGCTCAAAGCGTCCGAAAGTCGTACCTGTTTCCACGGCGGCCCCGTTTTTACACTCGTTCCCGATTTTTATTTTTCAGTCCCTTTCCCGGGACCGCCGGTGGCCTTCCATTCGGTGCCTCATGGGCATTCCACCAACTCGTCGTTTACCTTTTCTCCCCTCGGCTCCATTTTTCTTTAGTTGTAATACGGACGAACCTTTTAGAAGGTCTTTGCTTCAACGGGGGGAGTACGAAGGAAGTTCTTTCAGGTTGATGCGGAGCTTTTTTCTGCCCTTCCCCCCCCCCCTCTTTCTTTATAATAACCTTCCTCGTGCCTATGATCAGGTACGGGCAAGAATTGGTCTGGGCCTTTGTTTCGTCCTCCCAGAAAATATTCCGTCTTCCTGGGAGGAGCAGTTGAAGGCATTCGAATTTTTCTGTTTCTCCACCCCCTTCTGTTTTGCTCCATTATATTCCGCATCCCCTTGTTTAAAACCCTGGGAAGACCGCAACGTGAGCCTGCAGTAACCATACGACAAAAACGTCATTTGTACAACGGTCAGCATCCCACAAACCTGTATCGCTCCGTTCTTTACTTAAGTCGCTTCAGCCTTCTTTCCCCCTTGTTCGCGGTTTACCAACGAGTCCACCTGGTGGCAGACTGGGTCGAGGACGGCAGCTAACTACCACCCCCACCTTCCTGCACCATTGAACTTTTCCTTATACTTTTTATCGAACGGCCAGGAAAGGATTTCCAGACCGCCCAGCCCCTCCCCCTTTATTGTGAGCCTTTTTTTTTGGAACATAGCGAGCCCACGCGAAGTTGCGATGCCGATTCAGCGTTTACCGTCCTTCTATGCCCGAAATCCGGTAAGAGCGAGAGATCGTGATAAGTGCTTCGCCTATAATCTGGCAGTGCTTTGGGATTCTTGTTTCTATGTCTTTGGCTTCGCGTGGACCCTTTTCTCTTCCTGACTTCCTCCTGGTCACGTATATATACTACTACTCCGTGGTTTTGTGAAGCCACTGTTCTTTACTTTTCTACAGTTTCCCATGCGTTATTTCACCTCCTCTTTAGACGCAACCCCATAATTCGGCACCCGTTTGACTCCCCCCCACGCCATCCCTACACGTCTCTTCTTTTTTTTCACCCTCCCATACCCCGGCCCCTCCCCACGCAGCCAGCGACCCCTCCGCCATTTGTTCTTTTTTTTTTTTCCACTGTTTCACACTTCCCCCCCCTCCCCCCCCACCGTCATCTTCGGAGTTGTCTTTCTGCCTGATTATGATTCTCCGAGAACCTAGCCCCCCTGCTTGCTTCGCGAAGTTATTGGAGCGAGTTTGTTTTCTTAGTGTGCGTGTTTCGTTAATGGTAACCGAGATTGTTTCGCAGATGATTCACATCCTGCCCCTTCCGTCTTGGCGTTAGCCACCATACGTACAAAGGACGAGCTCTGCTTTCTGCTGCTTGACCATGCGATTGCAGATTTGGTGTTTATGAGTGAACGGCCCCCACTTTACTAGCTCCCCCCCTCGGGTGGCACCCTGATCTGTTTTGCAAGTTGGTGTTTTCTCCATGCCCAGGCAGTGATTGTCCCTTGGTCATGGAGTCTGCATATCTAACGACCTTTTTTTTTTTGTGCCTCATGCGGTGTCCCCCCCTTGGTCAGAAGCACTTCTGTTTCAGCATTGTCACCACGCTAGCCCCTCCAATTTTTCATTAACTTCCCGTTGTTCCTCTTTTCCGCCTTTTGGAAGGTTCCTGACCCACCAAATTCGCGCACGCAAATCGCCCGTTTATTCCCGCTGGGTCGTTTTCATTCCCCTTCTCTGCCCCCGCTTAGTGCCTTGTGCGTAACACAAATGGCTTCTCCTCCTTCTTGTCCCTGCGACGCGGTTGACCAGTGCATTTTGTTGCCCTAGCCCTTCCTTCTTTCGTGATTTGTTTCAACTGGGACCCAAAGCTTCGCCCTTTTCTTTCCAGCGTATACGAGGCGTGTCTCGCTACCTTTATAGAGCCCCGGATTTATTCCCCTCTTGCCTAGCTTGTCCGGTTTTTTCTACATACCCCCCCGACCATCTTGCCCCTTCCCCTCTTATGATCTCCCGCCCTTGCCTTGACGGAGCTTCTCGAACTGAGTACATGGGAACCCCCTTCTATGAGTCACACCCCTTTCTTTTCTTTCGCCACGAGAATGTGTTGACCCCCTCGAGCATTTCTGCCCATGTGCGAGACTCTTTTCGGTGGACCAGTAGATTGTCGCAGACCCCTGTTCCCTGGGCGTCTTCGACCGCTAGGCTGGGTGTTCGCCGTCGATCTTTATCGCACGACACAGCACTTCCATTAGCGGTCACCTCGATTTTCCCTCGATGCAGAGACACTCCTTCTGGGAGCAGCTTCCTCCTGTACACCGCATTGTGTATTTCTCGAAAGACATTATTTCAGTAACTGGCAACTAGAATAGGCTATCAGTCCTGATTTTTTTCAACCTTTATCTAACGTAAATGTCGGATCACCCGAGCGACAGTGTCTTGGCTGTCTGTCCCCTTCACTCCTTTCGACCCATTGGACCGTGTTGAGGTCCTTTACATCTCAGTGATTTTGACTTCTTGCCCCGAACAACGATCTCAAAGTCCAGACTGCTTTTACGAGGTATAATCTCCCCTGGGGCACCTGGCTGGGTGAGGCTGGTTTAGAATCCCTTCCTGTTCCTCGTTCCGTATGCCGCTCCACACTATATGGTCCTTAAGTATTAGTGCCACCCTAACAACCTCCTAGGCGTTATTGCTATCTTTCCGATTTTTTCCCCTTTCCTCGGAGCTCTTGTATTTGCAGGGCCCCTCCCAGCCCCCCACTTTTGTTTGGCGTATCACCGCACGTTTTTTCCCTGGAGGTACGCCTGATCGAATATCGAGCATGTTGTGCAATTCAGAATGTCCAGCCCTTATCTCGAGGGTCTCCCTCTCCAGTGTTTCATCCACCCTAGTAATTTCGCTACTTTGTTCTGCTTTCTGAACCCCACCCTTATCTGTCCCTCCCCTTTGCGTTAGTTTGCCCTATTGCCCTTCCCCCACCGCGCGAGCTCTCCCGGTGTCACGCTATGTCCCCTACGACCGTTTTATGTCCATTCCTGAGGCCCTTCCCCTAAATCACTTTTCCCATCCTCAACGACTCTCTCCGCGACTGCCCCGACAGTCCATCTGCTCTTTTTTTCCCAGGCACTCTACCCGGTAGCCCGTCCCCCCTTGTACATTTCCGGTCCCCGTGTCCCCATATCCCCCCGACTTTATACCTCTTTCCGTTGAGCCTTTTGTATGAGCGTGGTTGGTTCCAGGGGCTTTATGAGCGGCGCCATTCCCGCCGGTGTACCCACCTGCCGCAACCGCCGTGCCTCCCCCGTACACTATTGATCTCCATTCTCCACCTCGTGCAACGTACCCCTTTCCACTCCCCCGTCCGCCAGCTTGAAGCTCGCGGTTGACGTCAGTTTGTGCTTCTTCGTCCCTCGCTACTTAACGTGTATAGTTGTCCTGTATTACCACAATACCCTCCCCCATTTCTGACCCTTTAAGGGACGCCTAATTATGATGGGCTCTTGTTTCAGGTGTTTCCCCCGTCTTTCGCCCCCGTTTCGTCCTCTTTCTTGTTTCTGGCGAGTAACCCACATTGTGCTTTCATACTATCAAGCGCAAGGCTCGTCCCCGAAGCTCACCCTTCCTCACGCTCGTCGGAACGGTCTCGTCCGTTATAGTTTGTTGGATGTGACGTGGTCCAGTTGGACTTATGTAGGTCGTTCGTGGTTTTTTTTCTATTCCCGTCCGTTCCTTTTTGTTTTTCTTCTTCTTATCCGTGCCTTAGATCCTTTGCCATAGACTTATCCCCTGAATAGACACCGTGAGCAATAGGTTGAAGATCGTAGCCCCCCGCAGTGAAATGTCCTCTCACTTAATTTTCTTCTGCTCTCCCCCCTTTCCAGATATCCTAAGGTCAAAACCCCCCATTGTAAGATCCATTTGACGCGGGAGCGAATAAATTGCTGCTATTCCCAAAACCGTCTTTTTTTTTTTTTTTACTAACACGGTCTCTTCCCGAACTCCCCCGGTGAGGTAAGCTCCTTTCGCTCCTCACTGTTTCCCCCCATGACATTCCCCCCGCCCACACTGCGTAATGCCTTCTACCCACCAAATGGTGCCACTTTTTTGCCGGCCCCTCGCCCGCGTGCCATACCCATTGTTAGGAGCCATACTCGGTCGAGCTATTTCCTTTAGCTCCTTCTTCGCACTCCCTGATGGCGGAAGACGCTGACGTCTGGACCCACGATTCCAACCGGTACCCCCCCACTCCCCCAACCCCCGTCCCCAACTAACGACAAGGTGCAAAAAGGCCGTTACCCCGAGTATGTCCCACTCTAGCATACCATAACTGAGCACCTCATTGCATGGCTAACGTCCTTCCTATTCCCATTTTCCCTCCCCTAAACGCTAAATGACACCCCCAGATATTTGATGGCCGCTTGGGGCTAACTTCGAGAATTATGCTTTCTTCCCCCCTCCCTGTCTTTTTTCTTTGGCTCCCTTCTGTCGTTCGGGTGGTGCAAGAGTAGTTTTTTTGTTGACGGCTCCGGTTGACCTCAACTTCCTATACCCGGGTTCTATTTTCATGACAATTTTGCCGTGGGTTCAGCCCTTTATTTTCCTCTTCTCTTCGATGCTCTTCTACCCCCGCTTCGCGCAGCTTGCCTCCCGGCCAACAAAGCAGGTGTTGGAGCCTCAGCCTTCCTTTTATGACCTCGTCTTCTGACCCTTCAGTTCCTCTTCTCTTTCTTTCTTTTTACCATTTCCCCCACAGGCATGGCATGCTATATGAGACGCAGTTTTTCAAACCTTACTGGAGCGTTTTTTTTTTCCTTTTCTTTTCCCAGCTTGTGATTATGGCACCCAGGTAGGTGAGTTCTCAAACCCATGTGAGAGGAGTTTCTTGTGGTATTTTTTTTTTATTTTCCCGCCCTTTTTACTCTCCTCTCTTCCCAAAATCTTTGTCATCTCCTGGGGCCCTAGTTACTAATCGAAGTTGTTGTTGTTTTGATTCTCGAGCTCCTGTTGTTGTTGCTCTATACATTTCCCTCAGCCCCCCTCTTTCCCCTAAATGAATTCCCCCTTTTATGAACCTGTCTCTATCTTCTTGTAACCCCTTGTTTTGAATTTTGCGTCCCCCACGACCCCCCGGCAGGCTCCCCCCTTTTTTCCCTACTCCCCCCCCCTTTTTGACAGACTCACCTCCTCAGCCCACCCACCCGCAACGCCATGCTGTATTTTTAATATAGCGAAGAGGACAATAATGCGGATGTGAATCTGTCCTTCCCTTCCTCTCCCTCCCCCCTCTTCGCTCACGGTCATAGCCTATTTGAGAGTCCACCTTACACCCCCAGGCAGTTTTAAGTTTTACGGAGGCACGTAAGCATCCTTTTCTTTTCTTCGGTTTATCCCCTCCTTCTGGATGCAAAGAATGGAACATGGCATGTAAACTGGCTGTGGAGGAGGATCCCAAAGGCGGGATCCTTTACTCTTTCCCCCCCCGTCCCTCCTCCTCCCTAAACTAATTTGTGAAGCCCCACTGGGAAATGCCACTCCTAGCTTTTGATCAGGGAGTGCTGTCGCGTTTTTTTGGCCTATTTGGCAATACGTTAAGACGGGCCCGGAACTCTTTTTCCTTTCTTTCTCCATCCCCCCCTCCCCCGCTTCTCCTCACCAGGCCATCATTCTCTCTCCTCTATTTTGTCGACCCCAAAACCCCCCCCCCCCCCCCCCCCCCCCCCCCCCCCCCCCCCCCCCCCCCCCCCCCCCCCCCCCCCCCCCCCCCCCCCCCATCCCCCCCCCCCCCCACCCCCCCCCCCCCCCCCCCCCCCCCCCCCCCCCCCCCCCCCCCCCCCCCCCCCCCCCCCACCCCCCCCCCCCCCCCCACCCCACCCACCCACCCCCACCCCACCCCCCCCCCCCCCCCCCCCCCCCCCCCACCCCCCCCCCCCCCCCCCCCCCCCCCCCCCCCCCCCCCCCCCCCCCCCCCCCCCCCCCCCCCCCCCCCCCCCCCCCCCCCCCCCCCCCACCCCCCCCCCCCCCCCCCCCCCCCCCCCCCCCCCCCCCCCCCCCCCCCCCCCCCCCCCCCCCCCCCCCCCCCCCCCCCCCCCCCCCCCCCCCCCCCCCCCCCCCCCCCCCCCCCCCCCCCCCCCCCCCCCCCCCCCCCCCCCCCCCCCCCCCCCCCCCCCCCACCACAACCACATTATCTGCACTAGATGCTGCTCTTGTCTTCTTTTTTCTCTATTACCCCAGATTTTTTATTGTAAAGGGAGACTTATATGTTTTTCGGTGTGAATTTTTCTCCATTTTACTCGTCTTCCAAAGGTCAGTTTATTCTTAACGATGACAGCGGGCGCGATACTTTTCCAGATACTTCCCCCCCCCTAGTCTCAATGATATTGACTAGTCACCCTACAAGATTAGGTTTTTTTGAGTTTGCCCCCGTATTGGAATCGTGCAAGGCTTCACTTTTACTAATAGAAGCTTCATGGGATTCCTTTAGTCTTCCCGGTACATGTGGAGACGGAACCTTAGGAACCCTATCTGTGACCTCCCAAGTCGGCGTTAGGATATACAGTCCGGTTCTGGCCCCCTCACCACAAGTGTTTTTACCTTACTCGCTTTTCGTTATCATGTTTCTATCCTATTTTCCTTTATTTAATATGGTACTATCTTCTTTTCCCCCTTTCAGGCCTCCTTTCCCTTTCCTTCCCTCCCTTGGGACCAGCCTTAATAATGGCCTTATTTCTTCACGAGCTAGTTGGGAGAGCCCGGCCACCCCCAGCTTGGTACACTTCAAGACATTTTCTCTCCGTCAACCCCCTTTTCCTCCAATCCCCCCCCTGACGAATACTTATTCGTTACCCAATATTACCCGCACATTCAGGTTTTGGACTTCAGAAGGAGTACATTACTCCCCGCAGCCCCGAAACCCTCTTTACTCCCCGGACCTTTCCTTTACCCCCATTCGTCCAAGAACTCTCACCCAACCTTCGGATTGCCAGTAGATTAAGATATGCAAGAAAATAGTTCCTGCTCTTCTGCTTTTTCCTACTTCCCCTTTTGAGTCTTTTTCCGAAGCTGCTGGCTCCGTGGGGTCCAATCTTGAAGTGCGTTTCATGCGGACAGAAGTTGGGCGTTTCCGCCTTTTACTGATCCTTTCCCCCGTAACGTTGTAGGACCCCTCTCCGGAGTTTCTCGCGTAAGTACCGCAATTCATTTGATTAGGTTTCTGATGTCCCCGTGTGTTTTTCAGCTGAAGGAGATGTGTGCGATGCTTGCTGCTTCGTGGGGTTCATCCATTCCCGGTACCCCCCCCGCAGCCTCAATGATTCTTCTCCAGTGAAAAGTTCTCCATCCTACTGCCTTTCCTCTCCGCGCTCCCTCAGTCCCTGATGAGATTTTATGTTCTTGGTCAGGCCCTGCACCCCGTACACCCATCATTCTTACCGCCCTTGCGGCGCACGCACCCCCTCAAGGCGAGAAAAAAAAGAAAGAAGAGGGTGTACTTCGTTATTCCTCTTCTCTCCCCAACCCTCCCTTCCTCCACCCTCTCTCTTCTTGTCTTACTCTCACCGACACCTTCCCCAGACTCTGTCCGTTCTGTTACTCTCGATCCAGGCCTCTCCTTTCCTCTCTTATCGCCCTCCCTCCACTACTACTTCATCCCCCTTTACCCTTTATTTCTCCACGGGTCCCCGCCCTTCTGCATTTCCATCTTTCCCGCCTCTCTCCTCTCTCCTGTCCCTCCACCGTTGCCTCTCCCCGTGCTCTTTCTCTCTTTTGTCCCCTTCCCCCTTGTCCGCTCTTTTCTGTCTCCACTTTCCCCCGTGGTTCTCTCGCTCATTCCTCTCCCTTTACTTGTCGTTTACTCCCTAATTACCTCACTCTTTTCCTTACTCCGCTCCTGCCCCTGTCTCCCTTTCCCTTCTACGAAACTTTCTCCCACCCTTTCGCCGTACCTTCAACTTTTTCTCCTGCACCACATCCAACCCCCCCCCACACACACCCCCCCACACCCCCCCACCCTCCCCCCACCCCCCCCTGCCCCCCCCCCATCTTCCCCACGTCTCAACCTCCTCCCCAACCCATCCTTTTTTGCTACCAGCGCCTCGCAACCACCCCAAACACCTCCTGTCCATCCTTTTTAGTACATGAATATGGAGTTGTACCCTTTACGCTACATTGTTGCTGCTTCCTTGGAACCTCGTAATCTTATTCTTCCAACCGACTCCTTGAAGACTTCTGACAGAAGTGCCTACTGCCGGGGCCGGCCCATCGATCTCCCACTCCTATTCTCTGACCCCCCTAATTATTTCCCCGTTTCATCCCCCCTTATATTTTTTTCCGGGTGTTTTCAAGAGTACTACCGTAATATACCCTGTCTCCAGGGCACCCGTCTCGGGGGTTAGAACCCTTTTTAACGCTTCCCTCGCACTGTGTGGGAGCCATTGCTTTGGCGCCCGGCAATACTAAATATTCCTGGCCTTCCGTCCCATTTTTCCCATATACTTTGGAACCCCCGTACCCACTTCAACCTGCAGCCTCTTTCACTTTAATTTCATCTTTTTTTTTTCCCCTCCCTGACTCTGTCCTATATCCGTTTCACCACAGCCGTTTCTTTCTGTTTCCAAGTTAGTCAAGAAGGTTTGATCTACCTGGTCTTTAACCCCCCTCTCTCATTGTCTGGATGAATATGCATTGAGTAAGCAGGCTTTTGCTTCCACAGCTCCTGGCCACCCCCCCTCCCTCCACATCCCTAACTCTGTATATGCCGATCTCGCGCTTCAGTTAATGAACCCTCTTCAACAAGACTCCCGACTTGCTGGTCCTCCCCCCTTTTCTCCGTACCCCTCCGAACTCCCCACGCCGCGAGTCCGATACGTTTTACTTTGGCACTAGCGAATTTACTCCCTCTTCACGTTTCGTGAGGTTACGTCTAACGCTCTCCGACGTTATTCCCGGAACCGTCCCTCTTAGTTTGCCCGGCTTCTCTCCATTCTTCTGGTTGCTCTCTTCTATGTAGCCTTCCGCCCGTTTTATCGTTCCTGGAATTTGATTCAGGTATCTCTTTTTATCGATGCCCCCTTTTTATTCCTTTCCTCCTTGTTTTTTTTTGATTATTCTCAACTTCGCGTTCACCCAGGCTCGTACTCCCGACAGTTCTTTCCAGTATTTTAAAATCCCTTAGTTCCCTTTGCCAAGGCCTTCGCTATACACCCCCTAAGATTCATTATTCCTACCCCTGACCTATGAAACGAGGACGTTTTAAGTGCATGTTCCGTCGTACTCCTTTTATACAGTAAACCCTACATTTATGATGCCGAGCTGCGAAGTACCCCCCCTCCTGCCAGGAACCGGGCCTGACTTTCTCGTGTCTTTTGTTTGGGAGTAGCTTTTTCTCGAGACCCGTGCCTCCAATCTAAGTCTTTAGATAATTTCTGGACCAGAGGGTGTGCATTAATTAGATGACGCTTCCTATTCGGACACTCTCCCTACCCGACGTGTCTCTGTGGCAGCCGTTTTGGCTCTTGTGTATTTTATTTGCTCTTCCCAACCGGACATCTCCCATTGTGCATTCATTTCCATTTCCTTTCCTATGGGTTCCATCTGAATCCTGACCCTCCTCTTCTCCATTTTTATCCCCCTTGCCCTGAAACTTAGATAGAACCGGAGGGTACTTCTATATAGTCCTCTTCCGGGTAGTGCCCCGCTGGCCGTTTGCTCTGTTAATAATGACTGCCAAGGGTTGAACTTTAATGGTTTTTAGGGTTGAACAGACAGGTATATGGGCAATGTGAGGCAAAGTTCTTGATATTGGACACTCTGACCTCCCCTTTTTCTCCCCCCCAATTTGGACTCGCTGTCCATCTTAAGGGCCACGGATCTTTTCACTGACGAATTCTAGATCGTGTTTCGGTTGTGAACCTAGGGAAAAGCCTCCACGTCTGGCAACCCCCTCTCCCTTTTCCGGGACTTTCGTTGTGATTCAGCTGACAGCTGCAGTTTGAAACGAAAGCGGTCTCCACCGCACCGCCGCCCAGGCCCGAACGGTCCTTACCAGGAGGCAGTCTGGTGTACACCCCAAGATTCTCGCCTCAGATGTTTTTCCTTACTCCCTTCTCCTGTTTCCCTAATTCAAAGCCCCCTAGAGCATAGCGCAGTGACCTTAGTTTGGTTACACCTGCTGGCTTTTTTGTGCTTACAGTAATTGGTCACATAGGGCACAGAAAGACTTTGTGTCCCGGGACTGAAGCCAAATCCCATTCATCGAAGTACGTAAAGTAGTTTCTCCGGAGCAGGCTGCCCCTTTTCATCCCGTTTTCCGTGTGGAGTCCCCCGAGATGTTCACGAAGTGTCCCTTTTCCCGGGGCTTAAATTGTCCGTACTTCATTCCCTTTCCTTCGCCCAGCCTCTCTCTACCCCCCCCTATATTCCCTCTTGTCCCAGGAGACCCCCCTCCCCCCTCCCTCTTCCCAGTTCTTCCCTTGCGGGTTTTTGCTTTAATTAGGACCCTTCGATGTTATCCCCTTCCCGCTAAAGAACAGCTCACAACCAATTCAATCCATCCAGCTGCCCTCCTATGTCAACTTAACCCCCTTCCTACATGCCCTTTCCATTTTCACTCTATGAACACTTTTAGCCACTCACTAACCCTCAGCGCTTCGTCATCTTCGGCCACTGTTTTATACCTCTTCAGATCTAGGGTATTGCTTGTTTTAGCGCGGTGGCCGAAGATTCCCTCGGTAAGTGACAGATTCGAGTAGTTCTTCAGTGTTCCAGAGCCATCTTTCACTTGACTCTTTCCCCGGCCTTGTTCCGACAGTCCCCGTACCCAGTCCCGCTTTGCGTTTACTGCAGTGTGACCCCCGACTACAATTTTTCGGGGTCTGTCACTGCGAGCCTCCCCTTCCTGGATTCCCCTAGGGTTGGTCGCGGACCCCCCACCGCTGCCCATCGTGAGAATCCGAAAGGCCCATGTTTGCCGTTTCCCCTTCCTAGAATCCTGTCCCCGGGACCCCAGTGCGGCAGATAGTGAAAACCCCTGAAAACCAGCACAATTCCCGTGAGTTCAGAGAACCCGTCGCTCAAGACCCTTTTTTCCCGTCGTGAGATGAACTTAATTGGGGTTTAGTTATGTTTTAGACCAGCCCCCGATTCCTACCCTCTGAGGTCCGCTATGGTTGCCCGCTTTAGCACAGGACATGAACCCCCCTCCCTGCCTCCCAGTCCTGATCGCCATCAAAAGCGGATGTGTGCCTGACCGACCAGCTTGCAAACCCCGACCCTCGGTGTTTGTTAGTGTTTTGTTTTTATTTCCTAGCCATTCCCCTGATTCGATGCGTGTAATTACGATAGCGAATGCCCTTTCTCGAGTCCTCTCGAAAGTTTTTCACTGCTTTCACCTTTTCTTCTTCCCTGCCACACCCCGAACAACAGAATGCTGACAGGCCGGCCTTTCACAAGGGGACTCATATAAGTAGTTAGGCCCCCTACAGAGCCATCCTAGGACAGCATCGTGGTCGGTATTGTTTTAACGAGTCTTCCGATTTCCCCAATCGCGATAAAGCCCCCTCCACCCCCATTCGGTTTTCTTTCCTATGATTGGAGATTGAGTGATCCCCCCGTTTTTTTGGGAGTCCAGATGTCCGTGAGGCTTCCTGCCGAGTGGTTTGGCCTCCTCCTCTTTACGGCTTCATTTTTGACGGGTGATCCGGGTGTACCCCAAGCTGCCTTTGAATTATCACGGATGCCCTTCCCTTATCTCTTTGTCATCCCACTGCTTTCCCGAACCCGAGAGAATGTGAGGGGTTACCCTGCTGTCTTTCGAAGGAGGACAGACCCTGCCCCCTTCCCTCATGTGGTCTGCATGTTTGTCGGCGCAAGCTGATCGTCTTCCTTATGACCGCTTTTTCCGATACTGCGTTCTTATCGCTATTTGACAATTTTTACAAGTGCTTTCCCAAAGGCCAGGATGGACATGTGTCGAGCCTTTTCCTAAATTAAAATTTTTAGCGGACGGTTTTTCTGTTTTTTGATTGGACTTCCCTGATTTGAGTCTGGACCCACCTGTCCGCACCTTGGTTTAGACTTCTTTTTTGTTCTGTGTTGTGTTGGATTTTTTCACCCCACCCCGTTACTTTTTTTTTTGATGGTTCACTGACCAAGGCCCCAGTAGACACTTTTCCCTTTTTACTTTTTAGGGGTCCTGAGGCGGGTTCC